>ENA-OSJC01001026-OSJC01001026.1-marine-metagenome-genome-assembly--contig:-NODE-1026-length-24407-cov-7.297493_pt1 | contig 24407 bp, 17 predicted proteins | sample MGYA00237885_ERZ534234 | MGnify/ENA primary metagenome ERZ534234 (study PRJEB26413, sample SAMN06343907) | marine metagenome | isolation source: coastal waters | place: Atlantic Ocean: West Antarctic... | reverse complement strand
TGCGAAATTGTAAATGCTACAGTACTTGCATCACCTGTAAAGTTTTCAACTACGTTACTTGGTGTGACTCCTTCGTCATCACCTGTAAAGTTCTCTGTGATGTCTGCTGGTGTTGTATCAAAGTCAATAGCGTGAGTATTAATTGTAATAGTTTTACCAGTAACATTAGATAGTGTTGGATCAATAACGTTTGCCGTAACAGAGGCTGGTCCTGTAACTACATCAACTTCTTGCGGATTATTAAACGCAATTGCTGTACCATCAATTGTAAATGTGTCACTAGCTGAAGGTGTAATTGTAGGAGTTGCTGCATCGCCTGTTAGGGCCATGTCTGCAAATTGTGTGCCTGTTGTTGCTGCTGTCCAAGTAACTCCATCAATTGAAGCTACTGTGCCGTATGTAAAGTTTGGAGAAACTGCAATACCTTCCACTGAAATATTGTCTGATGCTTGTGTAATTGTTGTGCTAGCGACTGCACACTGAAGTAATCTTCCTGTGTGTCTAACTGTGTCGTTTAGTTTATAGCTTTTTGTTTTAACCCATGCTGGTGTAATTGCATAATCTGCAAGTTTGTCATACACTGTGCTTATAGCAGACGTTGTTGCTGCTTTATATTTTGCTTCTACATCTAATACAGAGCCTGCTGTTAAGTTAACACTGTCTACCGCTGTAATGTTTTGTGTTGCAAATTTATCAACTACACTAGTTTTAAAAGGATTAACAAATCGTTTATCTGCATGCTTGTATAATAATACATCATCATATTTTGTTTCACCTGTAACATAATCAGAGAACTTAATAGCCTGTACATTAGCTTGTGTGTTATTGTTTTCTAATGTAAACTCTACTGCATCTAATTTATCTTTGTTACCAAAGTGACTTCTTGATAACATGTATTGTTCGTTTACTGTAATGTCTAAGTTATTGTTTGCAAACTTACGTTCAATTTTATCTACGCCGCCTATGGTTCCGCTTTGTTTAATTAGTCCTTGATAATAGTTACGTTTAGTAATTGCATCAAACTCATTACCGCTCATAGCAAGGTCTTTGTTTGAGTTACCAATAGTAATATCTTCTAATTTTGTAATTGCTGGATTAAAGTCTACGCTATCTGATTTATAATAGTTGTCAATTGCTTGTACACTACTATCAAAGTTTTCTACAATCTTATTATCAAATACTAAATAACCTGGCGCACGTTTTTGTCCGTCCCATGCGTCTGTTATTAATCCTCTGAATGCAATCTTTTCTTGTACAATGTTTTTAACATTATCATTTATTACAACACCAAATGTTGTTTTGTTTGCTAACAATGCAATGTGACTATGTTCAACTACAACAAATCCTGCAGATCCTATTAACCCGCCTGTTGTCTTCAATGATAATATATCATCTACTCTATCAATAACAAGTTGTGATGCATCAATGCTTGTGCTATCTAATTTAGCAATTGTGTTTTCTTTATATATTCCAGTGTTAAGTTCTAATATGCTACCATGTGTTGGCGCAAACTTTAAGTTAGTTCCTAGATCAAATGTTTTCTTGTCTGTTACTTTTGAACCCAAGGCCCACTTAACAGATGCTAATGCTACACTATCTCCACTGTATGGGAATGTAAATCCAATTGATTCTAAGTATGCATAGTATCCTCTTATAAACGAATACACGTCTTGTATCTTATTAAGCGAAGCTTCGTATTCTAGTACACTATGTACTGGAGCAAACTTTTTATATGCTTTAACTTCAAACGTTCCAACTGGTACATTTGTATACAAAGTTGTGTTAGTAGTGTCTGGTGCAAGGAAATTAAATTCTTGTTTACCATATCCAGCACCTGTAATTTTCCATTTTAGATCTTTATTTTCAATTGTAATTGAACTTGCAATTGCAATGTTAATCGGAGGACTGTTGTACATATCTAATGTGAAATCATTTTCACTAAGTGTATGATTTGAATTATCAAACGAATCTGTTTTAAAGTCTAATAGATGCTTGCTAGAGAATCCACGTAATTGTGTTCCTAGTTGCGTATTGGAATTTTTATGTAAATCAGTTATACTGTAACTAATATTGTTACGTACAGTATGATTATATAATGCTTGCACTATACCAGATGAGACATGTTGTACTTCTTTTGTTTTGTATGTAAGCGATGAAGTGTCAGCTTGTTTTGTTGTAAAGTTAGCATACACTGCTGGTGTAGATGTTAAGTTTCTACCTCTAGATGCTATGCTTGCACCATTCAAATAACGATTGTTTGCTGTTCCAATGAACGCTGGTGTAAGTATTGCATCCACTCCACCTTCAGGTCCTGCTAATTTAATAAATGCGTTACGAGGGAACTGATCAATTGTTGTTAAATTAACATCAGATATTACTCTTTTGTAAACCTTGCTTGGTATTAAATTAGACTTTGGTGTGTTAATATTATTCTCTTGATCTAATATGTCAAGAAGTTTTTCTGTCTGTCTTGTTCCAGGAGCATAAAATTCTGTAAATGCTGTTGTAGGATTTAATTTAACCAGTGTGTCTATTGTTGCAGCTTTACCTGCAGCCGATGCTCTCCATATACCTTCAAGCTCTGCATAGTCACCAAACTTAAATTTCTGTGATGCGTTAAGTGCTGAAACTGATCCCAATACATTCTCTGGAGTATCAAGTGATCCATCTGCTAGAACTGGACAGTTATTAGTCCAATCCCACATATGGTTTGCCCATTCAGTATCTTGTCTATCAGTTATAGTGTCTACTACTCCACGCTTTAGTGCATCAATAAGTGCTGCTCGTTTTGTGACATCTGTCCAACTGTATTTGCTATCCCATGATAACGGCTTAAATGCAAACCCTAGCATGTGCCATGGATTTATATGAGGTGTTTGTGTTCCAAACAATACTTCATACGCACCTGTCCAATGCCCTGGTAATGTGTTAGTTCTAAAGTGGCCGCCTACAGCAATAGTGCTAAAGTTCCATGTCTTAGAGTCAGCAGCACTAAATGGAACAGATGCAAAGTCTTTGCGACTGTACTTAGCTTTCCATTTTTTGTAATGCTTGTATAGTACATCATTAATTGTTTCTAATGTGTACCATGTTTCTCTTGACTTATTTGGAATGAATCTAGAAGTAAAGCCATACTGTATATTTTCTATGTCTGATTTAATACTATCAGCTTGTGAAAGTCCTGCAAAAACTCTTTTTTCTAATTCAAATAATGCAGCTAGTACAACATCAAAGTTTACTGAGCTCATGTCAGCTGCATCAGCAGTTGTTTTGCCTTTGCGTACTGACCCATCGTGTCCAGTAAGAACACCAGCAACACATGTTGGTATCATACCAGGAGCAAGTCTAAGTTTTGTTAAACTTGGTGGAATATAAGAAGCAGTGTCCATTTGATAATAATAAACTGCAATTGTTGGGAACGTGCCTACTATGCCAAGCGGTTGATATGTAAAATAAATATTGTTACCAGATTGAGTATAATCGTAATCTTTTACTGCTAGTCTAGTTACCATCTTTGTGCCACTTTTTTCAGTTATGTAAACATAAACGTGATCCTGTATGTTATCATCGCAATGAATATTATCGGCTAGCTTAACATTAGGAAAGAATTTAGTGGTATCAATGACATGTGTTTTTACTTGTGCTTTTTCAAAGTAAGCCATATTAGATGTTGAATATAATTCTCCACCCTTGCGAATAACAGTAATTGATTTTGCTACATCATCTACTAATGCTTTAACTGATGTGTAGGCTTTAGATCCGTATAGTCTACTTACTTGACTAGCAAATCTATTTTTAAAGTTGTCCCACTCTTCGCCAGCTGATACTAATATAGTAGTTGTATCTAGTTTAGTACTTGCATATATTGCGTCATGTAATATGCTTAAATCTTTATATATGAATAAGTTACCACCAAATGTAGTTTGAGTATTAACTGCTTCATAATTATTAGTTGCGTACATATTGCCTTCAAACCCTGGTGTTGAGTTTATTATACTCTGCCAATGTGCAATTGTTTCGCTTGGTGTAAAAGTTTTTATTAATTCGTTAGTTGGGTTATGTTTCAATACGTTTGGTACTGTAACATTTGTTGTTTTGTTAGCGTTGTTACTGCTTATATATTTTAAATCAACAATGTCATTTACTTTAAGTTTCTGTCTTGGAATAACAATAGTGTTTGCGTTTACTGTATAATTGTTAGGCGACAAATGTGTTCCATTAATTTCTATGCTGTGATTAATACCATCATAACTAATAAGTGGTGTAATTGTATAATCATTTGTTAACGTTGCATCTGCAGGATCAATAACAAGTTTATCAACTACTCCTAATGTAACAACAATTGCTGCATTAAGGGCTGGTGCAAGTATAAATGTAATTACTTGTCCAACTATTGAGAAGTTTGTAGTACGCTCACCATTGACTGTAACCTTAGCAACACTGTAAGTGCCGCTCAGTGATTGTGCTATTGTAAATGCTTTAGCACTTGCATCACCTGTAAAGTTTTCTACTAATGATGTAATTGCTAATGTAATGTCACTGCCATATCGTGTTACACTTATACCGTCTTGTGGAGTTGTTTCAATATCAACACCTGCTACAGTTTTAAATCTAACATCGCCTGTTTCTAATAAGTTGTTAAACACAACCGGCGTGTCTTGTCCTACATAAATGTTAGTGTGTGCAATATTTGTTTTATCTAAGTACACACCATTTTGTATTTCTGTTACAACACATTCTTTTCCTAGCTGGTGTAATTGTACTACACGATCAGCTCTCCATGAACTGTGTCCAGTGTTAATTGTTAAGTCGCTTGTAACACTAGTAACATCAGTTGACACTAATGTTTCAGCGCCACCAATGTTTTCACTTTGTTTATATAAAGTACTCAGTTTGTTATTGTTCTTAAAGAAATATTGTCCTTGAACTTTTCTACGATGTGTAATATCTTTATCAAATATAGATTTAACATTTTGGTAATAAGCTTCAGTATGTAAGTAATTCTCAAACTGATACTCAGCTATTCCGTTTGAATCTTTATAAGATAGTTTGTGTCCTAGTTCAGGATCAATTTGACTTGTTCCTATTTTGTAGTTAAACACACGGCTACCTTTAAATACAGCGCCATCTATTGTTTCAATTGCAGTACCTTCTGCTGTATAGAGTTTAAACAGTGGCATTTGGTTATTATCTTTACGCTGTTGTCCAGTTTTCCATTGTGTGCCATCAAACCATGCATCACTGTTGCTCCATTGTAGATCTAATGTATCTGGAATTGCTTCTCTAACATACACGCCATTGTTTTGTACCAACGTTGCGTTTGGTGTTAATTCTTTTTGAGATCCATTTAATGTAATTTTCCATATCTGGCCTTTGTGTGTGCCTTCGGAGAATATTATTTGCATACCATCTACAGGATTAATTTCTACCTTAGCTGGTGTAGCAAATCTAAGTACGCCACCTACAGTTTCTAATGCATAGTCACCTGTTGGCTTAATTATAAAGTCTGCGATGCCCAACCATTGATTATCATTTAAGTTGTCTGCCCAGTCAAATAAATTTAACTTACCGTCAAATTCAATAATAGGTCGTCTAGCAAGTTTTGCTGGCTCAATTAATTTCTTAAGACCAATGCCGCCATATACTAGTTTATTAATTTTCTTTAGAGTATCAACATCTGTCCATTTGTTATTTCTGCTCCATGCAGTTTTAAATGGGCTATCAGTTGTTGAAACTACATAATCTTTTGCTGTAACTACGGCTGTTGATTTATCATAATTTAATGTATCAAAGCCTACAAGCTGATGTTTATATTTTGATAATGTTTCCTCAGATGTACCAGGAACTATAAACTGTCTAACAGTTGTAGCGTTAACAAACTCAGCATCAACTAATTTTACAACATAAGAATTACCAGTTGTACTGTTTCTGCCAGTATAATATAGCTTATGGTATTCAAGGTTTATAAGTGTGTTTGCATTATTTGAATCAACCCACTCAGGGCCAAATGCTACTAGCGTATCTTCAATCCATTGTGTCTTGTTTGATTCAGCATTAGTAAATATAAAACCATCAAACAATGGTAGTCTGTTGGCGTTAGCATTATAATAAGATATCATTGTGCCGAAGTGTGTTCTATATTCTGAACTTGAAGCGTCTGCAATATCATTCCAAATAGGACTAAGTTTGTTTGGTGCAACTATTGATACTGTAGTTTCGTCCCAAATTCCGCCTACTGTTATTGTAGTTTTTGTAGTGTCAGGATAACTTTGAGAGTTATTAACCCAGCTATACCAAGGTATTAATTTTATTGCAGAGCCTGTTCCTGAAACAAGATATGTTTGTTTATATGCATCAGGGTGCCATCCATCGCCTGTAAATTTAATAAGCATTTGATCTGCTAGAGCAAATGTATTATTGTTATCTATAACTGTGTATGCTATTTGATTAGCTGAAAGTGTTACTGGATTAATAGCTGTTGTAAAACCTGCATTGTTTGAATTTTTAGAATATAGTACATCTGTAGTTTTACTAACTTGCCATTTCCTAACAGTGTTATCCCACTTGTGAGTTTTTAATGTGCCGCCATCATTTAAATCAAAGTAGTCGCCATTTGCTGGACTTGATGGGAAGGTAGTACCAGTTGCTATGTTTGCATTAGCTGCATCAACTGTTGCCACGTTAAGTGTTCTCACACTTTCGTATGTTGGCATTTGGTCTACCCATGCATAGTTTGTGTAATTTATAAACTTATGTATGTTAATTGGTGGGCGATAGCTGTACTGCTTTGTAGCATAGGCTGCATTGTAGTTGTAATTTGAAAGATCAATATTAATTGAGTTTGCAATATCATCTACAGTTATTGCATCTAATAGTTTTTTATTATCATCTTTAACAGTAATTGTAGGTGATAGTTTTTGTTTGTCTACATAAATTTCATTAGCATTTCTATTCTTACCTGACTTATCTCCAATGAAACCTTCAACATTTTTGAGACTTCCTTTTGAAATCATCTGGTCTAATGTACTGTCTAGCCATTTTTTATTTACATCAGTATTAAAAACCTGAGGTAGTAAGCTAGACGATTTTATTTTTGGAGTATTATAACTTCCTGAATTTTTCTTAGACATTAAATCTTATCCTAATTTGTTTTTGTAACAACGTTTGTAACGATATCAATATCGTCTATGCTAACATCCGGTATAAACATCTCATCAATGTTTGGTGTAATTTCAAACAGTTCACCAAACACACTTGAAGATCCATGCGGTACAATAGTAAAACTACTAATTGTCATTGACATTTCTTTATGTACGTATGCTGCTAATTCTGTAAAGTAAAATGTTTCTCCAAAGCTCCAGTTTTCAACTGCAAAGAACTTTGTAATTGCTTTAACAACATTTGCTCTAACTTCACTATCAACAACATTACTTCCTTTTACTTTCACTACATCAAACGTTGCACGTAAAGATGAGTGTGCAATTGGTCCAAACAGTGTCTTGTATTTAACCGGCTTATAAATTACTGTATCGCTGATTGTTTTTTGTTTCTCAACATTTACAAAGCTAGCCGCTAGTGCATTACTTGTGGGTGGAAGTGGTTCTAATCCTTCGTTAGTTAGTAACCATGTTCTATATGTTGCATCATATGTTTTGTCTAATACATATACATCAATAATGTTTGTATAGCTAGGATCAACAATTTCTCTATCTGCAGCAATATGCTTCCATACAAAGTTTAAATTATCAAGCCCAGTATATTGTATACCACCTTCAGTAATAACTGGTGTAGGTGGTGGGCTTATCTTTAATGGATTAGTAAGTTCGCTGAACACTAATGGATTGTCTGGTCTATTATCATAGTTATCATCAACTAATGACAAGTAAACATGTGATGCATCAATGACGCCGTTTGCATCTTGTGCAACTCCGCTTACATTCAGTTTGCCTATTGTGGTGCTGATTGCAGCGCCAACTATATTATTAACAGTAAACTCAACTGTATCTTGTGCTTTTTTCTTTGTAAGTGAATCAAGTCCAGAATTTAAACTAACATTAGTAAATGCTACGCTAGCACTCTTTAATATATATTTTGTAGTTCTTGTATAGATATTATATTTGTTTGAATCAAACTTAAAGTAAATTAACCAACTGGTATCTGTATTCCCAAACGCATGGCTATCAAAATTAGCTACGTATGCTTCAGGTGTGTTGTCTAATTCCCAACTTTGGTTCTTATAATCATATCTAAGTGAAAACGATACTTTTGCATCAAGGTATGTTTTAATAATGTTTGATTCTTTTGTTTTAAATAAACGTGCGAACGCTGGTACAATAACATCAATAACACTACCGGTTGGTACCATTGCGTCCATTGTAATTGCGCCAAGTCCACTTGATTTTAATCCACTTGCTTTTCCAAGTTGTGTACCATCAATTCCTAATCCGTAACCAAATACGTTTAGTACTTTACTCCACACTGTTGTTCCAGTTGGTGTAATGAATTTAACCATTGCGCCGGTTCTAAGTTGATTTAAATAATTTGTTTGTGATTTACCTACACGCTCTACATTAACACCGTTCTTTAAAATAAAATATCCAGTGTTTGCGTTATAAACATTTCCGCCAGGTACAGTCCAAATGAATCCACCTATAGTAAAGTTTGCATCGCCAAATGTTATGTTCGGGGTATATGAGTAAGATGTCTTTAATGCACTAAATGCATTTGTGAACTTTGTATAATATAAGTTAATAAGATCAAAGTCGCCTAGCTGACTTTTTACATACTTCTCAAATATATAATCTTTGTTCATACCAACTACAGTAGTTTGACTTTTAATACTATTATCTTCATACAAACGACCATCAGCACCATTAATTAATAAGTTACTGTATTCGCCTGTTGGATCAGTGAAGTCAACGTATCTACTGTGTCCGCTAAATGTTCTGTTAAGACTTTTAACTTTTACTACGTTAGCTGACTGGTATGAGAACAATGTGTTATAATCATCTGCTGTAACTAATCTGTTTTGGCTTGCATATGCTAACGGAGCATTTTGTTTAATATTGTCTAATGTTTCTGCAGTACTTGCTGATGTAATGCTTGTTTTTAATTGTAATGTAAGTTGTGCAACATAATCATTTCCGTCAAGTCCTTGATACTTGATTGAAATCTTTTTGTTTGCTAAATCAGCTGGACGTACTGTATATGTTTCGTTTTTACTTACACGATACCATACACGTATAATCCCTTGTGGTGCATTACCAAACGTTTGATCTGCAAAGTTAATTGAAATTTGATTATCTTTTCTAGTTCTAACACTAAACACATCTCTGTTGGATGCTATTACACCATTATATGATGTGTTGTTATAGCTTGCGATACTCTTTACATTAGTCCATTGCTTAACAATAGTTCCGTCTTTGTTTACAGTTTGTACCCATACGTCACTGTTGTTAATATGGTCTACATTAATATCTATTGTTTGATTGTCAATTGGGTCAGTAATTTGTACATCTTTAAATGCTAGTGTTCCTTCTTTAATTCCAAAGAAGAAACCTGTGTCTTTGTTTGTTAACCCTAATCCACTATTCTTATAATACAATCCAAATGCGCTAGAAGGCATTGGTGCTTTTTCATAAACAATATTATTCTCATAGTCTACACTTACAATATTAAATGTAGATGATACACCATTAGCGACACCAGTTACGTCAAACTTAATTTGACCAGCTGTATTGTTTAATTCATAAAACTGTTGTTGTATATTACTTACTGTTGTTTGTTTCTTTGGACTACCAAATTGGTTACCAAATTGTAAAACACTATTCATAACAGCAATAAAATCATCCAAGTTATTTACATTACTTGTTGATTCAAATTTAATTTCTTGTCCACCTAAACTTGTTCCGGCACTACCAATCACTTGTTCGTTTGTTTTTGCACTGATTACTTTCATCTCACCAAACGCTGACACATTACGTCTTGGTGTGTATCCAATAAACTCTGCAAGTTTATAAACACTATCCTGTCTTTCGGCAGTACTTAAAAAGTTATTCCTTGAGTTAAGGTCAACTCTAAATGCTAAGTTGTGTCCCATTTGCGCTACTACATCAAGTAGTGCTACAAACTCTGAACTTTCAATCCAGTCATTGTAATTCTCTGGATATGTATTTCTTACATACTCAACCATTGATAATCGAATAGTATCATAATCAAATGCTTGTAAATTAGCGTTGATGTACGATTCGTATACCGCTTTATAGTCTTCGGATGCAAAAAGTTTTGATTGTCTAATATTTTGTGCCATAATTAAAACTCTGCCGTTTCAGTGAAATCTGTGTCAAATATAATCTGCAAATCTGTTGCAGTTGTAGATGGTAGATATAATAACTCTACTGCTACTGTTACCTTTTGATCTTTTTTACTAACTGTGACACTATTGCCACTAATTAGATCGAACCTTGGATCGTGTGTTACAACGTTATGTACTTCTTCAGTAATCATTTCAATTGTAGTTTCGTCCAATGGTTGGAAAACATAATAAGGCAAGTTACTGCCAAAATCTGGGTTAGTCCATTTCTCTCCTTTACGGATATGAAAATGGTTCAACAGATCTCGTTTAGCAAGTTCTAGATTTTTCAATCTTAGACTTGCATTTGTTTGATTTACTGTGGTGTAGCCTACTATATTACTCATACAAGTATTTATCAATTTAATTATACTGGTATTTAATCCTTAGTATAATGTGATGTTATCTGCTAAATGTAGCTTCTCTTCTGGCCATTTGATATAATTTTTCCAATTTGTATCAGGAATATGAATATCATGGAAAGTAGATGCGTGATTTATTTGAAACCATGTGGGGCGCTTAGGTTCTCTTATTGGTTTAGGATATAGCCTATCTGCTTTTTTAACATTACAAGAACCACATGCAGCAACACTATTTTCCCATGTTAGCTTCCCACCCTTTGATTTTGGGATAACATGATCAATTGTTAACTCATGATAATGAAATAACCCACCACAGTACTGGCAACAATATCCATCTCTGAGATATACATTTTTGCGAGAGAACTTTGCTTTAGATGGAGGTTTGTGATAAGTGTTCATCATAACAACACTAGGCAATGGTATTTCTAATGTAGACGTATGTAAGAACCTTCCTTCATAATTTTCTAATACGTGAACTTTACTGCCCCACATTGCCTTAATTGCATTTTGCCAGCTAATCGTAGAAAGTGGTAGTAGACTTAAAGGTGTTGCATCAGCGTTTAAAAGTAATACACTTGCATGCATGTTGTAGTCCTTTTTACTTATTAAGTTGAGATGATAATATCCGTTGTCTTGATTCAGACATGTGTGGTAAGAACCTACTAGTCATTGCATAATAAACATACTCTGCCTGGGCTCTACTTGTGTCGTCTAGCATTCTTCCTGGGTATCTGTTTGCTATTTCTTGTATTCCTTGTCGTCTAATTAACGACCTGTCTTGTTTTATTCCGTAGTCAGCAAGCATAATAACTTTTGCTTCTGCTTGTCTCATTAGACGGTTTGTACCACTAAGAGTCATAGCAGTTGCTACGTAGTTCCATTGTTTGTTTTTTACATAATCATATAGATTAAATTTTCTTTCTTCTGTGCCCACTGTAGTCCAATCGCCTGTTAAGTAATACAAACTTAGCATGCCGTCATACTGGCTTTGGCTTAGTGAACCTAACACAAACACTTCTTTAAATCTTCTTTCAGTTTCTTTGAATACATCAATCCATAGTTTATATGCTTCTTTTTCTGTTAGGCCTTTACCTTTAATACCATCTGTTAGATTATATCCAATTTTTACAACATTGTTAACATCCTTATAAGAAAACGCCTTCCATTTAATTTTACGTAACATTAAATTAATCATAGCACTACTTGCTTCTAAATTTTTAATAGGCAATTCGGTAGTAGCCAATACACTATCAGTAACTGTAAATAAATCAAATGCTAATAAGTCTTCTTGTGTTAATGTGTTTGATAAAGTAAGTTTTGTCATGAAACTGAATCCCCTTTGGGTAGAGTATATTCTTCTTGTGTTGTTGATGCACCTTTCCATGGATGATGCTCAGGCACACGACTAGCGGCACTTTCTGTAACACTTGTATTTGTCATATGTGATTGCTTAGTAATTTCTACTGCTGCTTTTGGAACTGGACCGTTCAAATCAATACGTGTTCCTTTGATGAACATGTTGCTACCTGATGTCGTGTTAATTTGTCTAAGCGCACTACTGTTAATATCGATAGCACTATGAAAGTCAATTGTACCAGTTTGACTTTGTAACTTGAGTCCTTCAGATCCAGCAGCTTTAATGTTAACTCCCTGATCGGCTTGCATATTGATACTGCCTTTTGCATGTACATTGTAATCGCCATCTGTTGCAACGTTAACGCCGCCTTGGCTGTATATGTCGATTGATCCTTCTGCGTCCATTTCAATCCAACCGCTACCACCTTTGTTAGTAATGAATATAAATCCGTTAGTGTCATCGAGTAATATTGTGTGTCCACCAGCTGTTTTTATTCTAACATTATCACTAGTTCCATCTTCGGCTCCATCGTCTAAACTTAATACGTGGCCACCTTTTGATGTAATGCCAAATACGTTACTAGGACTTTCTCGTCTTGCACCACTTTGGCTGTGTCCTCTAACATAATCTTCAAGTAGTCCAGCTTCGGTTAAGTGTTTTAATGCCGCAGGGTTTGCAGGTCTGCATTCTGCATCAAGATTATCATTTAAATTACTTTCACTTGTTTGAGCTAATATTTTACCACCCTTGCCGTCATACGCCATCCCACTAGCGTCACCACCCATTGTTGCATTTCTATCACGTGGTGGAATATATCCTAGCATAAATCCTTGTTCCATTGACCCAACAAAAGCTACTAGTATATTTGATCCAATAGCTGGAGGCTGTGGCCACATTCCATATGTTTTTGGTGAACCTGATTCTGTTGTTGATTTTTTTCCGTACAATGTCGGATCGTCTGCACTTTCTGAGATTTTGGTGTTGCCACCAAACGGTGTTGTTAATAGTATAATACGTTCTGCTGTTGATCCTAGTTCTGGTATCTTAACTGTTATTCTGCCGTTGTGCTGTGAATCAGCATCGTTCATTACTTCAGCAACGTATACACCGCTAATGTTATTAACATTATATCCTTGGCTTACGTTTGCTTTTTTTGCAATATTAAAGCCTGTTGTTTTTATTCCTGATCCTGCTGCGCCTGACATTAGTCTACCTCTAGTTTCATTATTGTATCGAGTAATAAAAACGGAGTACTGTTTGGATCTCGATACGCTTCAATTGTTTGTGAGAATTTTCCTTGTTGGAATTTACTATGAACATTTGTAATTTTATATATACCAGTAGTTATCAAATCCACTGGGCCTCTTCTTTGGAAAGTTAACAAGTCTTCTGGGTCGGGTTGAAAGTTTACAAATGCCATGTATACTGAATCAGAAATAGTGTTAAATAAGTTCTTGCCATTTGTTCCCAAAAAGACTGGATCGCCTTTGGCTTCTACTTTTAAATTTTGCATATCTACTAATCTATTTGCATGCGCTGCCAACGCTGCCGCTGCAATTTTAGACCCAGTAGTTGTTTCGTTTACTTGTTGTCCTGTTGCACCAATTGTTGTGTGACTAAAAATAGAATTTTGGTTAACATTAAATTTGTCTAGTTTCACATCACTTAAATATCTAACTGTTGATGAATTCCCTGTGTCTCTATGTGGATTAGCAACCCATTCTCTCGCTAGTTCATTTGACTCTGCATTTGATTCAAACATAAAATTGTTGTCTGCATAATAAGTGCCAACGCCGGGTGATACTGCATTAAAGAATCCACTGTGAAGTTGTATGTCTACTGATTCAACCTCTGTGTTCTCACCTGTGTATTGATATGAATATTTTTTAACCAGTCCTGGTAATATCTGAGATACAAATCTTTCTTCTTGTACTTCTCTTTTATTTCTTAAAGCAAATATGCTGTTAGCGTCTATTGGAGTAGCAGTATCATCTCTTCTTAATTTAATCATCAATGTAATATCACGTATCTCTTGATTATAATGAGCATGCATTTGACCTGTCATTGTTGTTATTTGTTCTACTTCTACTGTAAATGTTAACCCTTTTTCTAACATAGCCACATTGTGGTCTGCAAATGTAGGTAAATTTAAATTAAGCTGTTCTGTAATCCATGAAGTCATTTGAGAATTTGGACCTGCTACTGCATCACGAACTCCTTGTTTGTCAATAGTTTCACCTGTGCCACTTGTAGTAGTTGGGTCGTTTACACCTGCCCATGGTGCGCTTTTTAAGTCAAATGATGGAACTTTTCTTGCATCAATTGCTGGTATATTTGCAGAACTATCAAACTCTACTTTCCAATTTATCAATGGCTTTATTTCGTCCATGTGTGGATTTGTTGCCATTGCTGTTTTACTTTGTTGGTCTTTGTTTAACGCAATAGCTAATTCATCAGCAAATGTTTGTGCTGTTGTAATGTTTGTTACTGTTACTGTGTCAGTTGTTACTGAATCTAATTGGGCAAGTTTTTCAACTGGTGCCATTATCATAAAGTATTGTGCGCCTGCTGGTCCAAGTGAACCATTCATTTCGCTTGCTTTCATTGAATACAAAAATGAGTCTGGATATCTTACTGCTGCACCTGTTATTGGGTCTCTCCCAACAAAATCTAATTTTAATACAAACAACTGAGCACCAAAGTTTGAACCGGTTTCTGTTGCTTTTCCAAGCTGAGCGCCTACTGTTAATATTTTATCTAAGAATGAAAATCCTAAAGATTCATTTAAATCAAATTGTATTGAACCTATTGTTGCGTGGCCAGTTTGTACACTAGCAGTAGTTGAACTGATGTTAACATTTTGTATATTATATGCACCTTCAACTCCGTCTTCCGCAATAATAACTGCTTTGCCTCCGGCTAGTGCTGCTTCGTCAGTTGGAGCTAGCCATGCAAATGGATTATTCCAAACATCAGAGTCTGTAATGTAAAATGTAAATTTATATCCTGCTGATGAGACTTTGTTAAGCCAATTGTCTTTTAACATGTTATGTAAACCTTGTTGGTACTTTAATACTTATTCCCGATGTAAAGTCCATAATAGGATCATTTAGTTTATCTTGATTGATTAATGCAAACGCCCACCATAGTTTAGAATTACCATACATGTCGTGTGCTAGTTTATCTGGGCGACGATCATATTTGGCTTCTATCACATAAGGTGTTGTTGCAACACTTTTGATATCAGCTACTGTTGGTTCCCATATTCCTAGATATTTGTTATTTTCTACTGTAGTAGATCTATATAAACTATCTCTTCTGTATTCTGTAGCCATTACATAAACCCTCCCATATAACCTTTTGAGAATGTATCAATATTAAATTCTTTTCTAACTTTGCCTGGTGATAACTGTACGGATAGCTCTAATGAACAAACCAACATAGTTGGTACTATTCCAAAGTCGCCCTCGACGTAGTTAACATCTTCTTGCATTGTGTAGTTAAAACTTCTAATAACAACAGGTGTGCTGTTGGCATGTAAGCCGTTTTTAGCATATGCTCTTAAATTTAAAATAGGAGGTGGTGTGCCTGCTGTTGCTCTACGTTGTTGACCAAAGTCTGATTTTGTACATGTCTTAAAGAAATGCAATGCTGCGGCTGTATAAGCTGCTTCTTGTAAATCATTAGATGCAAAGTTTGCAGTAATGCTTATAGTTGGACTTGGTGTGTTAATATAATAGTTTGGCTGATAAACAGTATGTGTAGCATCGTATGTTCCATAAGAGGCCGAATGTGCAATTTGCATTGTGGGAGTGAATGGAAATATAACTCCGCCCATGTAATCACCACCGTTGGCATTTGCTAGAGGCCTTAGTATACCTTCCATTTTAAATGGATTTTCACCTTGTGCAAATAACGCTACATAGCCCTGGTTGGACTTATTGTCGTTATTAGCGCCAAGCTGTCCTACTAATGCTGCAGGTGGTTGTGAATTAAATATTCCCATTACAATCTATCCTCAATAAAAGAGAATATCTTTTGATCAAACCTACCAAAGAATTTAGTAAACTGTTGTTGCTTTGCTTCAGTAGAAGCATCACTTGACATTGCTGCCCTAAAGTCACTTGCACTCATACCGCCTTGCATAAGTGGTGCTTCGTAAAAATATATCATTTCGCTTTGTGGCTTTATAGTTGACATATCATCTGGTAGTTGTTGCACGTTTGCTGATCCACCTAAGCGTCCTGCATCTTTTGCACCAAATACTAATACAACACTTGTAGTATTGTTATCTCTGCCAACAGTGGAAGGTTCACTTCTGTATGGATTGCTGTTTATAATCTTGTCTGCTGGTATGCCGAACATAGTTGACATGATGCTTTTCTTCTCGTCAAATGTAAACGGATCATCACTATAGTTTCCTGCAGCGTGTGCTTTTGTTGCTTTTTGGCTAAATGTTGTAGCGATAAATACATTATCAGCACCGAACTTGTTACTTAGATGTTTATATACATCTCTGTGTCCTTGGTGCATAGGCTGAAAGCGACCACCGTAAAATACTGCAATGCTACCTACATCTTCCTTAATTTGTATAATTTCATTTATAATCATGTCTGTTCTCCACAAGTATTTATGACTTACGAAAATCGGTTGACGTTAGCTACAATATCAGTTATAATAGTTTAAACAAAGGAATAATAATATTATGGTAAGAGCACCGAGACAATTTTATTTAACAAACAAAGAACTTTTAAAAGAGATTCATAAGTCTAAAATGTCCTATTGTTACGTTAAGGATGATCAATATGCAGAATACGACTTAATCGTAGAATCATTTGATGATATAACACCAGAAAAAGTAGCAGAAGCAAAGCAATCACGTGCAACACGTTTACAAAAGAATGCACACATAGCTGAAGTTGCTCGTTGGGAAAAAGGATTAACTGGCAAGAAAACAAAGCCACGTGTTGCAGACTTCTTAGTTGAAGTTGACACTATCTTAGACACAGACATTGTTATTCGCGTAATGACGTTTGATCACGTTCCATTAGAGAATCGCAAGAATAAACCAAAGACTGAAGCAGACTTACATAGTAAATGTAACTTCCCTCCATTCAAGCATTATGCTTACTTGGATAACAAATTAAAAGAAGTTACTCGTAGTCATTGGGAAGGCGGTATTGACAATGGATACTTTAGTGTTACACATGGTAAAACATCTAATACGCTAGGTGGTATGTATATTAAGTTATGCGAACGTTACAGTATGCGAGGCAACTGGCGTGGATACACTTATGTAGACGAGATGCGTGGACAAGCACTTGTACAACTTAGCCAAATTGGTCTACAGTTTAACGAGTTTAAGTCACAGAATCCATTTGCGTATTACACCGCAGCAATTAATAATAGTTTTACAAGAGTACTTAACTTAGAAAAGCGTAGTCAAAATATCAGAGATGATTTACTTGAAGAAGCTGGACTAAATCCTAGCCACACTAGAACATTCAATGCTGAATGGGAAGGCAAAGAGAAAAAAGAAATTGAAAAGATTAGACAATTGAACGCACAGAACGCTGAAGCTAAAAAATAAACAGAGGTATTACTAAGTATGCTATTTGACAAAGCAGTAGTCTTCACTGACATCCATTTAGGTAATAAAAACAATTCACGTTTACACAATCAAGACTGTGAAGATTTTATTATTTGGATGATCGAAGAAGCAAAGAAACGTGGAATTACTAAATGTATTTTTATGGGAGACTGGCATCACCATCGTGCAACGATTAATGTTAGTACACTCAACTACACTGTAAGTAATTTACGTAGACTAAATGATAGTTTTGAACAAGTTATTATGATCATGGGAAATCACGATTTGTATTATCGTGAGAAACGTGAGATTCATAGTATTCCAATGGCAGATGAGTATCCAAACATTAGAATTGTTAATGAAGAAATATATCAAGAAGGCGATTGTGCATTTGTTCCTTGGCTAGTAGAAGATGAATGGAAGAAAGTAAAAGAGGTAGAATGTAAATATATGTTTGGTCACTTTGAACTTCCTAGTTTCTATATGAACGCATTAGTACAAATGCCAGACCATGGTGGACTTAAAGCAGAAGATCTTAGTAAGCCACAGAAAGTTTTTAGTGGACACTTTCATAAAAGACAAGAACGTGGTAATGTAATTTACCCAGGTAATTGTTTCCCTCATAACTTTAGTGATGCATGGGATGATGATCGTGGATGCATGTTCCTTGATTGGGATGGCACTATTGAATATTCAGCTTGGCCGGAGGCACCTAAGTATCGCACTATTCCATTAAGTAAACTAATTGATGATCCAGGCAAGTATCTTGCAGACAAAACATATTGTCGAATTACACTAGACGTAAGCATTACATATGAAGAAGCAAACTTTATTAAAGAAACGTTTGCTAAACAATATGACTTGCGAGAGATATCTCTTATGCCAAGTAAAAAAGAAGAACACACCAACGACTGGCAACAAGGTGTAGAAATTGAAGTAGAGAACGTAGATACAATTGTGCTGTCTCAGTTAGAAGCAGTACAAAGTGATACTATTAAGAAACAAATGTTAATCGAGATTTATCAAGGGCTGACAACTTAAATATGCTAATAATTAAAAATATAACTGTTCGTAACTTTATGAGTGTTGGGAACGTCACTCAAGCTGTTCATTTTGATAATGCAGGACTAACACTAGTGTTAGGTAACAATCTAGACTTGGGTGGCGATGGGTCACGTAACGGTACTGGAAAAACAACTATTATAAACGCACTAAGTTTTGGGTTGTTTGGCAATGCATTATATAACATTAAGAAAGATAACTTAGTTAATAAAACTAACAACAAAGGTATGTTAGTTACAGTTGACTTTGAGATGAACGGTATTAATTATAGAATTGAACGTGGACGTAAGCCAAATATCTTTAAGTTCCTTGTTAATGGAGCAGGCGGTGATGGAGAGATTACTGATGAGATGCAAGGCGAAGGACGTGAGAGTCAACGTGTAATTGAACGTGTAATTGGTATGAGTCACACTATGTTTAAACACATTGTTGCACTGAATACATACACTGAACCGTTCCTAAGTATGCGAGCAAACGATCAGCGTGATATGATTGAACAGTTACTTGGTATTACTAAACTAAGTGAGAAAGCAGACATACTTAAAGAACTTGTTAAACTTAGCAAAGACAAAGTAACAGAAGAAACATATCGCATTAAGGGCAGAGAAGAAGCTAATGAACGTATTGGTAAATCTATCTCTGATTTAGAACGTAGGCAAACTGTATGGGAATCAAAGCGTGATACAGACATACAAGACTTAAAAACTGACCTATTGAACTTGCAACACATTAATATTGATACTGAATTAGAAGCACATACACAGTACGAAGAATTCACTTCAAAGAAGTTACAAATAGATACGTTAACTGCTGAAATAGCAAGATTAACCAGCACTAACGACAGAGAACAAAAACGCTTAGATAAAGCACAAAAGGACCTTAACGATACACTAGAACATAAATGTTATGCGTGTGGACAAGAGATACATGATGAAAAACATGAGCAAATTGTTGCACAAAAAACAGAAGCAGTAGCAGAAAGTCAAGAACATATAGATGATTATACTACAAAGATAAAAGAGTATAATATTGGATTAGATCATTGCGGACCGCTTGACATTGCACCACAGATGTACTATAATAGTGTTAAAGAAGCATATGAACACCAGAATAAACTTAGCACTGCTGAAACAGACCTAGTGCGTATTAAGGAAGAAACAAATCCTTACAATGAACAAATAATTACGTTAAAAGATACTGGACTACAAGAAGTAAATTGGGATGAGGTAAATAGAATTACCGAACTAAAAGAGCATCAAGACTTTTTACTGAAGCTACTTACTAACAAAGATAGTTTTGTACGTAAGAAGATTATTGAACAAAACTTACAGTTCTTAAATACTCGATTAGAGTATTATATCACTAGACTAGGATTACCACACGAAGTACAATTTCAAAGCGACCTTACTGTAACTATTACACAGCTAGGACAAGATTTAGACTTTGATAACTTATCGCGTGGTGAACGTAATCGACTTATACTTGGACTTAGTTGGAGCTTCCGTGATGTATTCGAAAGTATGAATCATCCTATTAACTTGATTTGTATTGACGAGTTAGTAGACAGTGGCATGGATACAATTGGTGTTGAAAGTGCGTTAGGTGTTCTTAAGAAAATGGAACGCGAACGTCATAAGCAAATTTTACTTATTAGTCATAGAGATGAACTAGTAGGCAGAGTAGACAACGTATTACAAGTTACTAAAGAAAACGGGTTTACTACATTCAACGTTGAACTTGATGTAGTAGATGCATAAGCCTTTATCATTAGATGATAAGATAAAGCAAACAGAATTTTGGCCTGTTTTAAATATTGATTCGAAATCAATTGGGCTAGACATTTTGATAAAATTAAAAAAAGAAATTAAAATTGAGCAGCAAAAGCAAAACTAGCGATTGGACCCATAACAATGTAACAGTTGATGAATTACCTATAGAGGCAGAGGGATTTGTATATTTAATCACAAATACTACCAACGACCGCAAATACATAGGTAAGAAGCTAGCAAAGTTTAAAACAACCAAGCCGCCACTTAAAGGCAGAAAAAACAAAAGACGTGGCACCAAAGAAAGTGATTGGAGAACTTATTGGGGTTCATCAGATCATTTAAACGCAGATGTCCTTGCACTAGGCGAAGATAAGTTTACAAGAGAAATTTTGTACTACTGTCCTAGTAGAGGGGTTCTAAGTTATTTGGAAGCAAAAGAACAATTCGATCGTAAAGTTTTAGAATCAGATGAATACTACAATGGTATCATTAACGTGAGAGTTGGCAGTTCAAAGATTCTCACAGAACATTTAAAAAAGGTCGACAAGCTATAACATTTATGTTATGCTAATAATAAGAAATAGCGTTTTAACGTTGTTATCTGCTAATAATTAAAGTATCATATAATTACTAGTACAAAGCTAATATTTACTAACACAATTCTAATACATTTCTAACACACCCCTAACACAATTCTTACAGGCTCTGTTTGGTCGGGATAGCTCGACTCACCTTGCGGGTATACGACATCGTATGCTTAGATTCTGGTGTTGCCTTTGGTCAATGCGCTGGTCTGACCAACCAAAATGAGTAAGCTCTCCTGACGTTTGGAACTTACGAGTAGCCCTTAGTCGTCGTTATGGCAATGGGTGTTCTTGCGCTGATAAGCAGTAAGTAAAGAGGTACCGCACAACCGCCTCTTCCATGTGCTAATATGGTTTTACTATAACGAGTGGGTATTCTTGACGGGAAATGTTTCTATCAATTTTATTTTGCATTTGGCTTTAACAAGCTAAGTGTGAATAAAATATCTAGGAAATAAGCTGATAAATAGTTTAAAGTAATATATCATTATAATATTTACATATTATATCTCTTAAACTATTAATAGTAAAAAATATACATTGAGTATTGCTTTAGCAATACGACAATGATGATGTCGTAAGACATCGATATACTAACAACACAATAGAAATGAACAGTTATGACTAATAAAAACTTTGACCAATTTAAAATAAACTTTACTGATTGGATGATCAATAAATTGGAAGTAAACAAAGATGATGGATATCCGACTTGTCCTTATGCTAAAACTGCTAGAGTTCAAGATAAAGTACAGTTTATAGATTGCCAAGGACCTACTACAGATAATATCTTAGAGTTTGATCCTCGTACAAAAATGGTGGGTGTGTGTTACTTTGGTAATGACGTAGATGTAACAACACTTGATTTAGAACACATTAGAGAGTTAAATCCAGATCTAATGTATCTAACTAGTACAACAACTTCTGGACATTTTGTACAAAACATATCTAATGTGATACTTGTTCAAATAAGAAGTGAACTGTTACGTAGACGTGCTAGCTTGCACAAAACAAATTACTACGATAGTTGGCCTGCAGAGTATTATAAAGAAATAATGCTTGACCAGTAGTTACATTCTACCTTGTGGTTTAGACGCAGCTTTTGCTGCATTACTTTGTTCTTCCCTAAACTCATTTAAACGCTCAACAAACATTGCTAGAGAATCAATAGGCATCCCCATTATTTCCTCGTATGTTACCAAGCCTCCCGATTTAATTATTAAATCTAAATAGCCAGCTTCGGTTTGTTTAAGGTCTTTGTTATAACGTTCTAGTATTTCTTGTATTTCATTGGGCTGTCGAGATGCTATCAACCCGCGAAAAAATTTGCAATGTCCAAGTCTATTGTAGTTTTCCAGTTATGCTCACAGTCTTGACAAGTTGCATCAAAATTAGTGTCAATGTTATTGTCACTTAGGTCTTCAACTATAGTTCTAATCTGATCATAATCTTCTTTTGTAATACTCTTTAACCATTCAAGGATTAAATCTTCCTCTTGGACAATTTCACCCTCTGGTGGTTTAACTTGTGTAATTGCATTAGCAATAAGACTTACAGTAATATCAGCAATTTCAATAAATGTTTCACCAAATCTGATTTGTCTTTCTTCTTCATTTAACGTTGAGTCACTTAATCCATCGATTAACTTAGTTTGTTTAATACGTTGTATTTGTAACAAAGTTCTATCTGCCAATGTATAAGGCTTACAATTAATTTTAAAATCATTTTTTAATGTTACATTATCAACTGATGTGTTTTCACTTACAGTTGACAACAATGCATTGGTGCTAACACCTAGTTGGTTTAAATGGTCACATTCTGGACATTTAATATCAACGCTAATACTATCACCATAACTGGCTAACCGTATAGCAATTAATACAACCATAAGGTCATTAACTGGCATTTCATGTGGATCACCAATGTCAGGCGCACAACTTGAAATCAAGCTGAATGTGGCCTCTCCATTAAACAATGCATCTGGTGTTTTTGAAATCAGTTCATCTCTAGCAGTCATGCTATAAATTGCTAATTCACCGTCTACGCTCATTTTAGGTTTTTCATTATAATATTTCCCGCCACTTGGCAAAGAAACATATAATGCAGGCTTCCTATATGCCTGTATAAGTGGATTCGTCATTTTTAATCTCCATAAATACTGTAGTACAGTACAATAGTATTTATCTAATTAAAATACCAGTTAATGACAGAGAAACAATGGAAATAGAACAGCTACAGGAACAAATGAACAATATCTTCGCTCAGTACCCTTGGGCAAGCGAAGAGACTGCTGAAAAGCTGGCAAAGCTAGCGACTAGAAATTCTGTAAAAACTACAGCCTTAGCTATGGCAATTCAAGGATTGCTTGGTCAATCTGGCGCTGACAAACTAAAAGCAACAATAGCAGATACTGTTTCGGAACTAAAGAAAAGTAGTGCAGACACACGATCTCGTATAAATCGAGCCAAAGGATATGCTGATAGGCTAGGAAACATAGGCGGAGGCATGTCTGGGTTAGATGCAATAACTGAATTAACCGCAGCAGGCGCTGAAGCACTATCAGCTGGCGCTGGTGGAATAGCTAACATGACTTCTAAGTTCCCAGGTGTAAGTCTGGCAATGAAAGGTGCGTCATGGGTTACTGGAGGTATTGCAGCTACAGCAGGTATAGCCGCAGTGTTTAGTAAGTTAATATCCCAACAAGAAAAAGAATTAAGATCAATGATTGATCTTGGACTAGTATTATCCGATCAGAATAATTATACAGAGTTGCGTGATAGTGCAACTAGCATAGGAATGAACTTAACTGACTATGCTGGTGTAATGGCAGGAACTTCTGCTATGCTAACTGGCACCGGCGAAACAATGGCTGCAGGATCTGGCAAACTATATAATTTTTTAACAAACCCAGACCATGTTAACGGTTTAAAGAATTTTGGATATTCTCCAAAATTATTATCCATTGCAATGGCAGATGAAGCTAATTCTTTATATAAACTTAATCAGATAAATGAGTTTAACGATGTAGAACAAGCAAGAGTTGTAAAAAGTTTTGAAACAGCAAATAAAGTAGGATTGTATCTAGCAGATACAATGGGCGGACGTAGACAAGAATTAATGGATGCTAGAAATTTAATAAGAGAAAACCAAGATTTTAAACAAGCAATGCTTCAGAATCAAGATTTCTATACTGAGGAGTATGGAGAAGGCGCAGTGGACAATATTCGTTCATTTAACGAGACGTTTGCAATGATGTCTGGAATGTTAGGCGACGAACTAGGAAACGAACTTGTAGAAGTTATGGGACGCATGGCAAACAATATACAGTATGA
>ENA-OSJC01001024-OSJC01001024.1-marine-metagenome-genome-assembly--contig:-NODE-1024-length-24510-cov-15.003356_pt1 | contig 24510 bp, 15 predicted proteins | sample MGYA00237885_ERZ534234 | MGnify/ENA primary metagenome ERZ534234 (study PRJEB26413, sample SAMN06343907) | marine metagenome | isolation source: coastal waters | place: Atlantic Ocean: West Antarctic... | reverse complement strand
CAAGCCCCATTGGGTAGGGTTATTTTTAAGGATAAACCAAAACGATATGAGAAAAGTATTCTCGATGGCATTTGTCTTCATATGCTCATTAAGTGTTTTTGCACAGCAAACTTCTTTAGAACAAGGAGAAGAGGCCACGTATAACACCAGTGTGGATCTTTTTAATGACGGATTGTATGCCGCAGCGCGCGTCGGCTTTGATGAGTTGTTGTCTTCTGATTTACCTACGCAGAGCTTCTTGAAAGAGCAGGGTAGCTTTTATAGAGCCTTGTGTGCATTGTATCTCATGAATGAGAACAGCGAGTATTTCTTGACCCACTTTGCGCAGACCTATCCATTGAGTCCACGTTGGCAAGAAGCCCATGTCACGGCGGCGAATTATTACTTCAACAACCGTCGGTACAAGAAGGTGGTGCAATGGCTTGGTGCTATAGATGCAGCAGATGTTACAAAAGCATTCCGTAGTGAATATTACTTCAAGTTGGCCTACAGCCAGCTGATGATTAAAGATGTTGAAAAAGCACGCAACTTATTTTTTCAAGGAACCGAATATAAAGGAGAATACCAGAGCCATCATCGTTATTATTACGGGCACATTGCTTATCAGGCAGAGCAGTACTCTACCGCAATGGCGCAGTTTAAACTTTTGATTGGTGACGAGAAGTTTGGCGGTGTTGTGCCTTACTACTTGAGTCAGATCTACTATAAAACCGGAGATATTGAGGAATTACTTCGTGTAGGAGAATCCTTGCTTTCTCAAGCCGTGCCAAGCCGCGCCGCTGAAGTCGCCAAATTAATAGGGGAGGGTTACTACCAGAAGTCGAATTGGCTGCAAGCAGTCTTGTATTTAGAGAAGCATAAGGAATTAGGTGGAAGGTTGGCTATTCAGGACCACTATAAATTAGGGTTTGTTTTGTACAAAACACGCCGGTATTCTGAGGCTATTCAGGAGTTTAGTAAAATTGACAACCGTGGGGACGCATTGGGTCAAAGTGCTTTCTATCACTTGGCAGATTGTTATTTAAAAGTTGATAAAAAGACGGAGGCACAAACAGCGTTTTTTAAAGCGAGTCAAAGTGGAGACGATATTCGATTGAGAGAAGACGCATATTTTAACTATGCGAAATTAGCCTATGACAGTAGTACTCCTTTTGAACAGCCACTGGATATCTTTAAGGAGTTCCTTCAAAAGTATCCAAACAGCAAGCATCGCCAAGAGGCCAATGAGTTTTTAGCGAACTTATATTTAAACTCTAAGGACTATCAAAATGCCTTAAAGGCTATATCGGCGGCAGGTTTGGAGCAGCCAACCATGCAAGGTGCCTATCAAAAGGTATCTTATTTTAGAGCAGTTCAGCACTTTAATGCCATTCAGTATACTGCCGCGAAAAAACTCTTCTTGAAATCCCTGGAGTATCCTATGAATAATGTGTATTCTGCTCTAGCCCATTACTGGTTAGCGGAAATCGCTTTTCGTGCTGATGACTTTGAGGGAACATTGGTAGAGTTGTCTAAGTTTCAAGCAACCCCTGGCTCCGCTACATTGAGTCAATATAAAAGAAGTCTTTACAGCAAGGCTTATGCGCATTTTGCTAAAGAGGATTACACTAAATCCGCCACGGCATTTCGCCTCTTTTTAGGTCAGCAAAAACCAAATACAAAGCTGGCGAATGATGCGGAATTACGTCTGGCAGATTCGTATTTCATGACTGGGCAATATGGTAATGCTATCAATTATTACCAAACCTACTTGGGCCGGAATGTACCTGATGCGGATTATGCGAGTTTCCAGCAAAGTTTGTGTTTTGGTTTAGTTGATGAGTCGGAGAAAAAGGCACGTTCCTTAGAACAATTGGTAAAGCGTTATCCAAATTCGGTATATGCTACAGATGCCTATTTCGAATTAGGGGAGACTTACATGAAAATGGATCAAAACAAACAGGCGAGTCAAATCTTCACCTCGTTTATTGCAGATTACCCTAAATCTAGATTTATTAAGAATGCACACATTGCATTGGGATTGATTTATCGAATTCAAGGTAATGGCCAGGATGCGTTGACTGCATTTAAAAAAGTAGTGGAAGATTACCCCAACACTTCTGAAAGTAGAGAGGCTCTTGGGCTAGCCAAAATCCAATACTCAGAGCTCGATCAGCTCACGGATTATGTGGATTGGATTCAAAACCTTACAGGTACGGAAATAGGTCAAGGCCAGTTGGATTCTACGCTATACAATGGCGCTTATGACCGTTATAGCTTTGGTGACTATCCCGCGGCTCTAAAGGGGATGCAGGATTATCTATCTAAATTTCCAGACGGGATTTTCAGGGTGCCTGCAAATTATTATTTAGCGCAATGTGCCTTCAATGATGGCCTAGATAGTATTGCCCGTGAAGCCTATGAATTTGTTGCATCTTCTGGAGAATTGAGTTTTCGAAAACAAACGGTAGAACGATTGGCTAGTTTGTTTTATGCAGAACAAAACTTTCAAAAGGCGTTCTTTTACTACCAGCAGGTATTGGGGTTAGTAGGTAATGCTGATGAGGGCCGTAGGGCTCGTCTTGGTCTGATGCGTTGTGCAAAGTCTATACAAAACACAGCGGTCATTCTGCAGTATGCAGAAAGCTTGCTGCAGGATGAGGGGCTCCCAGGTGACTGGAGAACAGAGGCCTTACTCAATGCAGCGCGAAGTGCCTTTGAATTGGGTGACAGTGCAAACGCTAAACTGTATTTTACTCAGGTGAAAAACGAGGTTAAGGGCGAGGCCCAGGCGGAAGCTTCCTATGTACTCTCTGAATTTGATTGGGTTACAGGAAAGTATCAGGCGTCTAACGACGAGATTTTCTGGATGATAGACAATCTACCCTCTTACCCCAAATGGCGTTGGAAATCCTTGATTCTAATGGCCAAAAACTACGCTGGACTAGGTGATGATTTCCAAGCCAATTATACATTGGACTTCGTTATTGATAATGCGGACATAGAAAATTACTCCACAGAAGCACAAAATTATAAGTCTGAATTAGCGCTACAGCGTGAAAGAGAGGCTCAGCAGACTGTTGGGGTGGACAGCTTGAGCATGGATGAGTTCCTTCAAGAAGAAGGAGATGAACTAGATGATTAATTTTCTAATGATGGCATTAAAAGATATGAGAACTAAATATATATTGATCCTACTTGTTTTATTTGGTGGCCAATTAACATTGTCCGCGCAAGAAGAAACCGGAGACCAGGTAAAAAGTGTAGAGATTCGCGTTGTAGAGGATTACAAAGCTCAGGTTCGCAGTGCACATAAGATTTCTGAACAACCTTCGTTTGAAGATACTACTTCGGCAAAATTGTCGGTGAATGTTCGAATTCAGCCAAAGGCAATGATCTTAGATTTCACACCAGAACCTATTCCCTCCATTCGTTTGGGACGTGTTAAACTCCCTAAATTACCTACTCAAAAGGCCAGTGTAGGTGGTGGTAATTATTCCGGTACCTATGCTAGTTTCGTACTTTCGTCTCCCCGGTCAAAAAAGAATGTATGGGGTGTGCGAGCTTTACATGAGGGTGCTTTGAGTGGGGTTAAAGAGGTAGATTATGCCAGACAGCCAAGTTATAATAATGAGGTACTTGCTGATTTCCAACGTGCTACAAAAAACTGGAATTTAAAAACACAGTCGCTACTTAAGGCCGATTATGTTTCGTTTTACGGAGCTAATGTAGTCTCTACTAACCCACTCGATTCTGTGCCGGGTGTTTGGCAGCAACAATATGGTCTTTCCCAGCAATGGTTGCGCACGAGCAATCCAACGAGTAAGGTCTCCGCGATGTATAGATCCGGCGGTGCAGTTTATAACTTTACGCATGCTGGATTAAATACGTTTGAACATTTAGCCAAAACAGCCCACCAATTTGAGCTGTATGCAGATGATAAAACAGTGTTCTTAGATCTTGGTTACCAATTCTCCGACTACAACGGATGGGCGCAGGACACAGGAGCTTCACAATACCACAATTTCACCATAGCTCCTGTTACCAGAGGTAAAAACGGCATTCTTACTTATGAATTTGGCTTGAATTTTTCTGGTACACAGCGTAACGTAACAGGTACGAACTCTTTTGAGTTTTATGTTTTCCCAAGGATAAATTTACAGGCAGAGCTCTTACGCAGAACGTTAGCTATTTATGGTGGTTGGGACGGACTTACAGAGCAAAATACCCTTCAAGGACTAGTGTCTAGATCACCTTTCTTGAGCATGAACCAAGAGCTGCGTCTATCTGGTCAGAATAAGGGTTATGTAGGTATGCAAGGAGCACTTATAGGTAAGCTGCAATACCGAGTAGAAGGTGCCATGACCTTCCTTAATGATGCCGTGGTATTCACAAGAGATTCCATTCAAGAATTAGTCTCTGTTGGTGATGCTCAATTGGCTGCTTTACAAGTGGGATATGCGAATAACGTTGTACAGACAAGTGTAAGGGGAGAATTAAGTATTCCGTTAAAGTCATTTACCGCCAGTACATATGCCCAGTTAAACTCGTTCTCTGGAGATGATTACATAGGCAAAGAAGGTCGAATCCTAGGAGCGATGATCAGCTATAGGATTAATGAGCTAAGTATTACTTCGAATCTAAAATATGCTGGCGGCAGATACATGGAAAGCGGATATTCTTTAGAGGATTACACGGATTGGAGTGCCTCTATTCATTACGAAATAAACCCAAACCTTAGTGTTAGTCTTAGAGGTTTTAATCTACTCAATCAACGATATCAAATGTGGGAAGGTTACTACGTGCGTGGAGCTAGAGGACTGTTCATTTTAAACTATCAATTTTAGTAGGAACATGGTCTTTAAGATCTTTAATATGTTAATAAACATGTTGGTAAGTGGATCTCGCTTTTAGGCCTGTTTAGTCGCTTTATGGAGCCCGAAAAGTTATCTTTGATAGGATAGCATAAAAGCACAACACTCAACACGAATATGAGCGAAGAGCAAAAGAACTATGACGGCGGGTCGATTCAAATACTTGAAGGACTAGAAGCCGTTCGAAAGCGTCCTGCCATGTACATTGGCGACATAGGCGTTAAAGGTCTCCATCACCTGGTGTATGAGGTCGTAGATAACTCTATTGATGAAGCATTAGCAGGACATGCTAATGACATCTATGTAACCATTAACGAGGACGATAGTGTCACCGTAAAAGATGATGGTCGTGGTATTCCAATTGACATTCACCCAAAAGATGGTAGATCTTCTCTAGAAGTCGTCATGACTGTACTTCATGCGGGTGGGAAATTTGATAAAGATTCCTACAAAGTTTCTGGTGGTTTACACGGTGTAGGTGTGAGTTGTGTGAATGCACTCTCCTCCATGCTTCATGCTGAGGTACATAAAGATGGTAAGGTACATGAGGTAGAATTTTGTCGTGGTGCGGCGAAGTATCCTACTCGCGAAATTGGTACCACAGATTACCGCGGTACTATTGTAACCTTCAAGCCAGATCACGAGATTTTTGAAGTGTTAGAATACCAGTACGAGATTCTAGCAAAACGCATGCGTGAATTGGCTTTTCTAAATAAGGGAATCAGTATCACTCTTGTAGATAAACGCGAAAAAGACGAAAAAGGCGAATTTCTAGGGCATCGTTTCCATTCTCAAGATGGTCTCGCTGGATTTGTGAAATATATAGATGCTTCACGTGAGGTGATTATTCCTCAAGTGATGTGTATGGAAGGTGAGCGTGATGGTATTCCAGTTGAAGTAGCCATGCACTACAACACGTCTTATACGGAAAATATTCACTCTTACGTGAATAATATCAATACACACGAAGGTGGAACACACTTGGCTGGTTTCCGTCGGGCACTAACTCGTACGCTTAAAAAGTACGCTGACGAAAGTGGTTTTCTTGCCAAAGAAAAAGTGGAAGTTAGCGGTGATGATTTCCGCGAAGGTTTGACTGCCGTTGTTTCAGTGAAAGTAATGGAGCCTCAATTTGAGGGACAGACCAAAACTAAACTTGGTAACAGAGAAGTTGCCGGTGCAGTGGATAAATTAGTGGGTGAAATGCTTACTAATTTCTTAGAGGAGCATCCAGCTGAGGCCAGAATGATTGTAGAGAAGGTGTTATTAGCAGCTCGCGCTCGCGTTGCCGCTAAAAAAGCACGTGAAATGGTCCAGCGCAAGGGAACGATGTCTTCTATGGGCTTACCTGGAAAACTTAGTGACTGTTCCGAAACTGATCCTGAAGTATGTGAAATCTTTCTTGTCGAGGGAGATTCTGCAGGCGGTACAGCAAAACAGGGCCGTGATCGTAATTTCCAAGCGATCTTGCCTCTTCGTGGTAAAATTTTAAATGTTGAGAAAGCTATTTCGCACAAGGTTTTTGAGAACGAAGAAATTAAGAATATGTACACGGCACTTGGTGTAAGTGTAGGAACAGATGAAGATCCAAGAGCTTTAAATATTAAGAAATTACGCTATCACAAAATTGTCATCATGACCGATGCAGATGTTGATGGTAGTCACATTTCAACCCTTATTTTAACCTTCTTCTTCCGTTATATGAGAGAATTAGTGGACAGAGGCTATGTATACATAGCAAATCCACCGCTCTATTTAGTCAAGAAAGGAGCTAAATCAGCCTATGCTTGGTCTGATAAGCAGCGTGAGGGTCTTCAGTTTGAATTTGGTGGTGAGAATGCCCAAGGTGTGGGGATTCAACGCTATAAAGGTCTTGGAGAAATGAACGCGGATCAACTGTGGGAAACAACGATGAATCCGGATGAGCGAATCTTGAAGCAAGTAACCATTGACGATAGTGCAGAAGCGGATAGAATTTTCTCCATGCTCATGGGGGATGAAGTTCCGCCGCGTCGAGAGTTCATCGAGAAAAATGCTAAATACGCTAATATTGATGCTTAGGCAACTCTATATCGACTGGAAAGCCTCCTTAATTGGGGGCTTTTTTGTAGCATGTAGTGCCGTCTTATTAGCATGTACGAATGTTTCGTCATCTGATAAGATGGTGTTTAGATATAATGAACCTGCAGGTATACCTACGCTAGATCCTGCCTTCGCTAGAGATAAGAGCACAATATGGGCTGTTCAGCAGCTCTATGAAGGTCTCGTGATGTTGAACGAGGAAAATGAGGTGGTACCTGCTTTAGCAGAAAGTTGGACCATCGACTCTACGGGTAGATCATATACGTTTTTATTACGCGAAGCACAATTTCACTCTGGTAGAAAGGTGACTGCTAAAGATGTATGCTACGCTCTTAAAAGATTAAAAGATCCTCAAGTGGCTTCACCCGGTAGTTGGGTTTTAGAGCGTGTAAAACGTATTGAGGCGCATGGAGAAAGAGTACTCACCATTACACTAGACAGACCTTACTCATCCCTATTGTCACTTTTGACCATGCCTTATTGCAGCGTTGTAGATACGACTCAGGCTGAGGCAGGAAGACTAGCAACTCATGGTGGAGGCAGTGGACCTTTTAAATTTCATCGTTGGCACTTTGGAGAGAAGCTTATTCTGCATCGCAACGAAGATTACTGGGCTAAGGATTCAATAGGTCAAACGCTTCCTTACTTAGATGGTATTAGTATTTCTTTTCTACCCGATCAGCAAAGTGCCTTTCTGGAGTACTTGAGTGGTAATCTAGAAATCGTGCCAAATATTGATCCAAGCTTCAAAGATGACTTACTCAATCTCGATGGTTTGTTGCGCTCGAAGTATGAAGGCGGTCATAGACTTGAACGTGGTCCTTTTTTGAATACGGAATATCTGGTGTTCAATGCTGATATGAAGCTGCCCAAAGATTTAAGGTGGGCTATTCACGCTGCTATTGATAGAGAGGTCATGATAAAAAGCCTCAGGAGCGGTATCGGTATCCCCGCAAAGGGTGGAATCATACCATTCGGTCTCAAGGAGCACCAGAGCAATATTGGAGTTGATTACCAAAGAGATAGCGCAATGTCAGTCATATCTCGTTATGATACGCTTCCAGACCTTACACTGGTTACGGTTTCTAACTATAGAGATCTATGCGAGTTTGTTCAGGGAGCCTTGAGTGATGTAGGTTGGGATATTGAGATAAATGTTGTCCCATCGGCAACTTTGAGAAGCGATAAGAGTGCTGGAAATATTGGTTTTTTTAGGGCATCTTGGATTGCAGACTACCCGGATGCTGAGAATTATTTAATGCTCTTTTTTTCAGGGTTAAAAGCACCAAATGGCCCTAACTACAGTCGCTATGACAACCCACTGTTTGATTCATTATATCAGGCATTGTCAAAAAGTACTTCAGAAATGGAGCGACTTTCTTTGGCTAAAAAAGCGGATATGCTGCTTATGGAAGATGCTGCTTGTGTACCATTGTATTACGATGAGGTCTTACGAGTACTCCCAAACCGAGTATCGGGAATAAAGACGAATGCGCTAAATGCACTTATTCTAACGGAGGTTCAACTTGATATAAACCTGAAATAGTAGTGACCAGCGGAAAATGGTCACTGAGGTAGATATGATCTACATATTGGCCAGTGGCGATTAATTCTTTACTATGCAAGGTCCAATCGATACGAATAGGTAGGTGCCGCCTTTGTAAAGGTTCAAAAGTACCCATAGGCCCATGACCTTTAAATATGTAAGGATCTATAAGATTGGTCAATAGTCTAGCGTAAAGATTACCTCCTGGAACTCCATTGAAATCCCCACAAAGTATAACAGGATGTGGGCTGTCTTCGACCCATTCTACGATGTGTTCTGCCTGCAAACCTCTGTTTAGATCCGAAGCGGCTATTTTCTTAGCTACAAATTGGCTCGCCTCCAGTAAGTCTTCTCTTGTAGGCTCAACGGTCATATCTCCATCTTGAACCCCAGTGGAGCTGAGGTGAACATTAAGTACGCGCACGGTGTCAAACGGTAATATGATGTCTGCAAATCCAGCACTAAACCTCGCGTACGATTGCTTTTCTACCCGATCAAACTCGAGTGAACCACTGTTAATTATGGCATAGGTAGAATAGATTCCTACACTATAACCACTCCATTTTGGAGCATGGGTTCTGAAAGGAAAACGTTCTGCTATTGGAGAAGCTGCACTTTTTCGAATTTCTTGCATGCACAAAATATCTATATTTTGTTCGGACGTCCATTTGGCTATTTGTTCTGAGACTGAGGCTTCTTGATAAAAGCCTCTTACATTATAGGTCGCTATTTTAATATCGTCTAATTGCTCCTCAGGGGCCGTAGCGAAAGGTAATTGCGCAAGTACAGGTATTATAGTTAAACCAATTCCTATCATAGTTATTGGTGATTTACGAGCCATATATCGCAAAGACAAAAGCAGTAAAACGACATTAGGTAAAATTAAAAGGGGAAATATCAGGGACAAGAGACTTGCGCCTGGTAACCAATTAGAAGAAACTAAGGACCCCAGCCCTACAAGAAGTGTAGTGAGAAACACTACGCGATTGGCCCACCGTATTAGGAAACGTCTCTTTTTCACTACTCCTTGGAGATTTTAAATAAAAAAGCCTTCTCATCCTTGCTCAAGCTATCGTAACCACTGTTTTTGATCTTCTCTAGAATTTCATCCATAAGAGCGGATTCCTCAGGAGCTGGTTGTCCACTTGAACTGTGCTTTTTTTTCTTCACGTCTTTGTGTTTAACATAGCTACGATCCCCGAAGCTGAAGCCTCGCTTTCTATTTTTCTTTCCTGAGGAATAAATTATACCGCGGATATGATCAATTACCTGGAACAGGTAGACATTCCATTCGTTGCCTTTTCTCATACTTTGGATGAAGAAGTACGCTACCACAGCACCACCGAGATGGGCAATGTGCCCTCCTGCATTGGATCCGGTTAGACTAAGAATGTCCAATAGCACCAGCCCTGCGGCCAGCATCCAGTATTTTATTTCAATAATACCCCAAAGCTTTACAGGCATTTGCGGCATGTACAAAGCACCAGCTACAAGGATCGCAATCACGCCTGCGCTAGCGCCTACCATAGATCCTGATACTAGTATAGGGCTGAGGTTATATAAAACGATATAAAGAATTCCACCGGCCAGTCCTCCATAGATATAAAGGGCGAGCATTCGTTTTTCTCCAAGGTATTCCATGAGCATTTTACCGGAAAAATACAAGATGATCATATTGAACAAAAGGTGTCGAAACGAAAAATGCGTAAACATATAAGTCAGAAAAGTCCAAGGCTTTAGAATGGCCTTTAAAGGATCAGAAGGCAGCGCGAGAATCTGATCAGCTAATTTCGGAACGAGACTGAAATCACCAGTCAGCAGACTGGTAAATGCATTGACTAAGGTGTATAACAAGAAAACACTAATATTCAGGTATAAGAGTCGCGTCAAATAATCGCCCTTAAATGCATCGTGCTTAACCTTATCAAAAAACTCGCTCATGATTGTCTTTAATGGGTGTTATAAATACCTACTTTTCTTCCAACGTCGAATCAGAATATAACCAAACAACATGCCCCCAAGATGCGCAAAGTGAGCGACACCACTATTACTGACACTAAATCCATTGTATAGTTCAAATAATCCGTAACCGATCACGAAGTATTTAGCCTTGATAGGAAAGAAGAAGTTAAGGTATATAACCTGGTTGGGGAAGGTCATTCCAAACGCCAGTAATACCCCAAAAACAGCACCAGATGCTCCAACCATTGGGGTGTTTAGTAACCTGTTTAGAGCTCCCATACTCGGGTCTGAATAATTATAGTTTCGTTGGATTAAGTCTGCTCCTTCGGAAAGTACCAGTTGTGCGTTATCAGCACTTACTTGCGCTAAAATGTTATAGTATTCATAGCCATTAACTCCGATTTGGAGAGCACTTGCTCCTAAGCCAGTAAGTATGTAATAAATAAGAAACCTTTGCGATCCCCAATGGTTTTCCATAGCACTTCCTAAAAACCACAGCATGATCATATTAGAAATGATATGACGAAAGTTTCCATGCATGAACATGTGAGATATCAGCTGGAACGGATTGAAGCTTTCTGAAGCCGGGAAATAAAGTCCCAACCATTGGGTAATATCTACTCCAAAAGTTGAACGTATGCTTACCATTCCAAGGAAAACTAACCCATTTATAATAAGCAAATTCTTTACCACGGTGGGCATCAAACTGAATCGTTGTTGTGAAATCATAATAGTTTAACTAAATCTTCCTGAGAGAGTTCAGCAATAATTTTTTTACCGCTAGGTGAATATTGAGGATTACTACTGCTGAGGAGTTGTTCTCTTAATGCATTTAACTCTTCAGGGCTACTTGGGATCAAAGAACCGGCTGCTTGCTTGGACAATGACGTGGCTAAATTTTTGATTAATTCAGTTTCTGCAAGGTTCTCCAATTCACTCATGTTTTCTAATAATTTTTCCATGGCAGGTACCGCCTGCTCCATAGAAATAACCATTGGAATTCCAGTGAGTTCGATAGATGTTGAGTTTCCAGTATTGCTCCAATCAAATCCTACTACCGCAAAGTGAGATGCATGTAGCTGAAGTAATTCAAATTCGGAAACATTTAAATTCATTTCAATTGGGAAGAGAATTTGTTGCGAGGCTAAGGTGGTATGTTGAAGTTTTAACCAGATTTGATCAAATAAAATTCTAAATCGAGCTGCTGCTATGTCGATTAAAAGCAACTTATCTCCTAGCGTGGTTACTGCATATTTACCCCAAGGAAGCATTTTAAGTCCATTAAATACTTGGGGGAGGGTCTCAGTAATCTCATTACGCTGGTTCCAAAAAGAAGTGAGGTCTTCTTGCCGTTCCATCGCGGCGAACTCTTGATTTGTATTCAGATTTCTCTCAGACTGCATGCTCTCATATTGCTGGTCAGGAGTTCTCAAACGCGGTCTATCCTCTGAATTACTTAAGAAGGGGTTGAAATTAGGATTTACTCTGATCTCAGGTACCTTAGGAAAATGTCCGTTCGGTAGCGGAGGTATCTGAAAACTGGCTTCAGCATTAAAATCGATAGCTGGTCCGACATTAAATTGTCCAATTGCATGTCTGCCAGCACTTCTTAATACAGCATATATGGATCTTTCATCCTCGAATTTAACTTCTGTTTTTGTTGGATGAATGTTCACGTCCAAACTTGCTGGGTCAATTGTTAAATACAGAAAATATCCTGGATGATGATCTCCACTGAGAACTTCCTCAAATGCTTCACGTAGAGCATTATGTAAAAAAGGAGACTTAATATAACGTCCGTTGACAAAGAAAAACTGCTCACCGCGTTTCTTCTTGGCATATTCTGGTTTTAATATAAAACCACCCACAGATACAACTTCAGTAGTTTCTTGAATAGGAACCAGGCGTTCATCAAACTTGCGACCGAAGATCGCACTAATTCTTCTCCGCAACGGCTCTGCTTGAAGGTGAAAAAGTAGCTTATCATCGCTCTTTAATACCCATTCTATCTGTGCATGTAACAATGCCACTCTGTGGAATTCATCAATACAATGCCGAAGTTCTATCCGATCATTTTTTAAAAATTTTCTTCTCGCAGGAACGTTGTAAAACAAGTTTTTGACCTCCACTATACTGCCCTTAGGTCCAGGGAAACCAGCTTTAGAGATCACTTTTCCATCCTCCAAGTTCAGTTGGGTGCCTAAGGATGTTTCTTCATTATTTGTACGCAAGATCACGTGCGAAACTGCGGCGATCGAAGCCATAGCCTCTCCGCGAAAACCTCTTGTAGTAAGTGCAAAAAGATCTTCTGCAGTTTTTATTTTGGAGGTCGCATGTCGCCTGAAACATAATTCAGCATCTTTTTCGTTCATTCCTGAGCCATTGTCAGTGACTACGATGCCAGTTTTTCCTGCTCCAGAAAGATGAATGGTGATTTTCGTGGCACCAGCATCAATACTGTTTTCAAGCAACTCTTTCACTATGGAAGCAGGTCGCTGTACGACTTCGCCAGCAGCAATTTGATTGGCTACGTGATCAGGAAGAACGGCTATAAGGGGAGTCATAAATAATATTTGGCAGCAATGAGCACTAATGCAATTAGGAATAGTAAGCTGTAAAGTAGCCGTTTGGCATAGCCATCACTTTTACCAGAGCTTTGGGTCCTTCTTAGTTCCCAATTCTCTCTCAATCGCTCGCGGTACTTCTCTTTATCATCAAATGGAATTTCACTAATGCCTTCAGGACGCTCCAATATTCTGAGTCGTTCTTTACGTTCATCATGAAAGCGTGGTTTATGTTGAAAACCACGCGGCTTATTCGATACAAAAAATCCCATATTATCTTAACTTCTCCTTTTCAAAGATAACAACCCACAGTCACTTTTCAGCCCCATGATGTATAGGATCCGAGTCGTTTTAACAGTTCTTGTTTTTCCGTTGCTTTGTTTTGGTCAACTCACTGATAAACAGTCTTTTGACGCGGATTCTGTATTGTCAAAAATGACACTTCAACAGAAAGTGGGACAATTATTCATGGTTGCTGCCTACAGTAACCAGGGGATCGAGCATCAACGTGAAGTGGAGTCATTAGCACGTACTTACCATATCGGTGGCGTTATTATGATGCAAGGGGGACCAAAGCGACAGCTTCATTTTCTTCAGCGCCTTCATAATGCATCCTCTTTACCCTTGCTCGTTGGACAGGATGCAGAGTGGGGACAAGCCATGAGGTTAGACAGTACGTATAAATTCCCAACGTCGCTTACCGTAGGCGCGGCAAACGACATACTCCTTACGAAGGACCTGGGAAAGGCGTTAGCGTTTGAATGCAAGCGGGTAGGAGTTCATATCAGTTTTTCTCCCGTATTAGATGTAAATACCAATCCTACCAATCCTATCATTGGAGCTCGTTCTTTTGGATCAACGGTTCAGGGAGTGTCAGCACACGGTATTGCTCAAATCCAAGGTTTACAGGGTAGTGAAGTTCTAGCTTGTGGTAAACATTTTCCAGGCCATGGCGATACACAACAAGACAGCCATAAGACCCTCCCAAAAGTAGACAGATCTCTTGCTGAACTGAAGCAAATGGAGTGGGTGCCCTTTAAGGCTGCTGTGGATCATGGGGTAGGTTCAATCATGATCGCTCATTTAAATATCCCTTCCTTAGAGCCCAGCGGTAAACCTACTAGTTTATCTAAAAAAGTGATCACCGAAGTATTAAAAAACCAATGGAACTTTAAGGGTTTAATAATCACTGATGCATTGAATATGAAGGGAGTAAGCGAGTATGCTTCTCCGGGTAAATTAGAAGTAGAAGCCTTTAAGGCGGGTAACGATATTTTACTATTTCCTATGAATGTTCCGGCGGCTTCCAAAGGTTTGATGACCTCATTTACATCAGGAGAATTATCCATAGAAGAATTGGATCGCCGAGTAAAAAAAATATTGATCGCAAAGTCCATTACGCGGTCATATGAAGACTGGAATTTGTCGAAAAAATTTAGTTTAGAGACCACACTCACATCACTTAACCAAGGCCGTAGGTCTCTAAATGAAGAAGTGAGCTTCAAGATAATAGCGGCTGCAGCAACTGCCCTGCCGAACGGGACAGCCGCAATGCCTATTAAAGAATTAGACCGAAAATTCATTCACATTAGCCTTGGTGATCTTACTGATAATTCAATATTTGAGGCTTATTTGGACAGGTATAAAGAGATGTCTCATTTTACCGGAAGTGATACTCCTTTGGATGCTGCAACGGCATCGGATGTCATCATAGTTTCATTTCATCAAAACACAAAGAATCCTTGGAAGCGTTATAAGCTTAACGCCTCCGAGTTTAAGTTGATTTCCGAGCTATCCTCCATGGGGAAGTCGATGTACGTGGTTCATTTTGCCAATCCTTATGGTATTTTAACTTATCCATCGCTGAAGGGTAACCAGCAAGTGATCTCGATGTATGAAAACAATCACGTCGCTCAGCTTCTTGCACCTCAGTTCCTTTTTGGCGCAAGAGCAATGAAAGGTATACTTCCCGTTGATTTGGGCACATGGGGTAAGGCAGGAGATTCTCGTTTGACACAAAGTATTCAGCGTTTAAAATACGGGCGCCCTTTTGAAGTGGGCCTCAGTGAGGCCCCACTTGATAGAATAGACAGCACGATGAGTCACGCTATTAAAGTGGGTGCGACGCCTGGTGGACAAATCCTAGTGGCTCGACGTGGAAACGTCGTTTATCAGAAATCATTTGGCACCCATACCTATGGTGGAAAGGATGTCGGTTGGAAGGACCTGTACGACTTGGCTTCAATCACAAAAATCACCGCGACTTTACCTGGTATAATGCATTGGTACGAGAAGCAGCCCTTGCTGTTAAAAACAACTTTAGGTAACCATACCAATAGACTGGCAGGATCTGATAAGGAAAACCTGGTCATAGAGGATGTATTGGCACATCAAAGTGGGCTACCAGCATGGATCCCTTTTTACTTAAAAACTATAAAAACAGACAGTATTAAGGACTATTGGTATACAGATCTGGATGTGGAGGGTTTTGTTCGTATTCGACCAGAAATGTCAATACGTACGGAGGTACGAGATACTATGTTTTCTATGCTCGCTAAGAGCGAGCTATCGGGATCTGATTACAGGTATTCCGACCTTGGGTACTACCTGTTTCAAGAGATGTTAGAAGAACGTTTTAATGAGCCATTAGATCAATGGGTAACGAACACTATTTACGCCCCTTTGGGTGCTCAAAGACTTACTTATACGCCTTTAAAAAACGGCTTTTTATTAGATGAGATTGTTCCTTCCGAAGAGGACTCCTATTGGAGAAATTCTACAGTGCATGGTACGGTTCATGATATGGGCGCAGCTATGTTAGGGGGCGTTGCAGGTCATGCTGGTTTATTTGCTAATTCTAATGACCTAGGTAAAATGATGCAGATGTATTTGAATCGAGGGATTTATGGTGGTGTCCGATTTTTTCAGCCCAGTACCATCGATAAATTCAGTTCCTGCGCATTCTGTGAATATAAAAATAGACGTGGACTAGGTTTCGATCGTCCTCAAGAAGCAGGTACATCAGGTCCAAGCTGTAGTTGTGCTTCGGAAAACAGTTTTGGACATACTGGTTTTACGGGTACCATGGTTTGGATGGATCCAAAAGAAGATTTGTTGTATATATTCTTGAGTAACAGGACTTTCCCCGACATGGAGAACTGGAAACTGAGTAAGTTGGACGTCCGGACAAATATTCAGGAGTTTATATACGATGCAATGCACTAATTGGGGTTAATTTAGGGGTATGAAAATAGGAGTTGTGTGTTATCCCACTTTTGGTGGTTCAGGAGTCGTAGCTACGGAATTGGGAATTCAAATGGCAAAGAATGGTCATGAAATTCACTTTATAACCTACAGCCAGCCTGTTAGGCTCGATATTCTTGAGCCTAATATTTTCTATCATGAGGTTAATGTTCATGATTATCCATTGTTCACCTACCAGCCCTACGAGCTGGCATTGAGTTCTAAGATGGTAGATACTGTTCTGACAGAAGGTATAGACATTCTTCATGTACATTATGCTATTCCACATGCGTATGCAGCTTACATGGCCAAGCAAATCCTTCTTGAAAAAGGTGTTTATCTACCCATTGTAACCACGCTTCATGGTACAGACATTACTCTAGTAGGCAAACATCCTTCCTATAAGCCAGCAGTGACGTTTTCCATTAATCAAAGTGACTTCGTCACTACGGTTAGTAAGAGCTTGAAAAAAGACACGCTCAGCTCATTTGTTATAAAGAAGGAGATAGAAGTCATTCCTAATTTTATTGATATCAAGCTGTACGACAAAGACCCGCTTTGCGATCGAACACAAATGGCACCTAATGGCGAGAAGATAGTTGCACATATTTCCAACATGCGCAAGGTGAAACGTATTCCTAATATTATCGAGGCATTCTACAAAATTCAAGAAGCAACCCCTGCTGTTTTACTGATGATAGGTGAGGGTCCTGAATGTGAATTAGCGGAACAGCAAGCCAAGGATTTAGGGATATTTCATCGAGTGAAGTTTCTGGGGAAAACATCAGAAATAGAACGACTCTTATGTATGTCAGATCTTTTTTTGTTGCCCTCTGAAACGGAAAGTTTTGGACTGGTCGCACTAGAAGCAATGGCTGCAAGAGTTCCAGTGATCAGCTCTAATGCAGGGGGGTTACCAGAATTAAATGTTCACGGTAAAACAGGTTATTTAGTCGATGTTGGAGATGTTAATGCGATGGCGGAATATGGGTTGAGGCTACTTCAAGATGATGCGTTGTTATCTGAATTTAAAGAGAATGCTTACCAACGGTCGCTTGAATTTTCGCTTGATAAAGTTGTACCCATGTACGAGGAAGTATATCAACGGGCATTGCGTCAATCACGCAAATAGGCTATTTTTCTGGAGGTTAAGGTTTAACTAAGAATTCTAGCCTCCGATTCTTTTTGTGGTGAATCCTTCTTTTTTCAAGTAATCTGTCGCTTTATCTCGTACGTTTCCTTGGAGAATTATTTCACCATCCTTGACACTTCCTCCAACCCCGCATTGTTGCTTGAGTATCTTAGCTAAAGCATTTAGTGGCTCGGTTGGACCTTTGAATCCTCTGATAACGACTACCTGCTTACCGCCACGTCCTTTTTTTTCGAAATGCAGCTCTAAAACTTGCTCGTGGTTAGAGACGTCTTGAACCTCTTCATTGTTGTCATAATCAAATTCCGGATTAGTACTGAAGACAAATCCTCCTAAGTCCTCTAAATTGATTTTCTTTGGTTTATTCTTATTCGCCATCCTATGAGCATTTTAATTTCGAGTACTTCCAATCCAAAAGTAAAGGACATTGTCCAATTACTCACTAAAAGTAGGGTACGTAAATCAAAAGGTTTGTGTGTGATTGAGGGAGAGCGTGAGATTCAAAGGGCACTTGCGTCTAAATGGATACCAAGTGAAATTTGGATGCTCGATGGATCTTCAGTTGCAATAGATTCGAGCTGTTTTCCTGATGTTTATGTAGCAAGCCAAAAGGTGTTTGATAAGATCGCCTATCGGAGCACAACAGAATGGGCTATTGCGGTGTTTCATACTCCTGACGTTTCTTTAGAGGCTTCCAGAGATGTCCTAGACAGAGCAAAGGCTGTTTTAATTTTAGAAGGAATAGAAAAACCAGGAAATTTAGGTGCAGTATTGCGAAGCGCTGTTGCTGTGGGTATAGATGCTGTATTATTGGCAAATCCTGCGATAGATCCGTTCGGACCGAATGTGATTAGAAATGCGACTGGAGCGTTATTTGAAATCCCTTTATTCGTAGGCGATTCAAAGACCATTCAAGGACATCTCAAGATGCATTCATTTGAAAGTTACATTACACATATGCACTCTGAGTCCTCTTCTATGTACGACATAAAGTGGTCTTCAAAAACCGCTTTAATATTAGGTGAAGAAAGCAGGGGGCTGACCATGGAATGGACGGAAAAAGGATACCACAACATCATTATTCCAATGGAAGGGACCTCTATAGATAGTCTCAATGTGAGTGTAGCTGCTGCGGTATTGATGTACCAGTGGAAGGGAAGCCTGCTTGTATAAAAACAAGTTAGGCCCGCAAAGCGAGCCTAACAACTAAACCAATAAACCTAAGCGACCTTCACAGGTATTTAGATTAATCATAACCTTAAACCGTGTCTATTTTTTGTTTTTTCTCAAAATCGCAATGCCTGTAGGACTTTTAGAGACTTCAGTAATTCCTTCTGGTGCTCCAGTATAAAGGAGTTGACCGCCATGTTCTCCTCCTTCAGGTCCTATTTCAATCAAATAATCAGCACGTAGAATGACATCAAGGTCATGCTCAATCACAAGAACAGAGTGCCCCATATTTACTAAGGCATTAAGCGCTTTTAATAGTTTTTTAACGTCGTCAAAATGTAAGCCGGTGGTGGGTTCATCAAAAAGAAATAGCGTTTTTCCCGACTTCTCTCCTTTAGACAAGAAGTAGGCCAGTTTAACGCGCTGCGCTTCGCCACCTGATAAGGTAGAAGAACTCTGACCAACATGTGCGTAACCCAATCCCACGTCCTGCAATGGCTGAAGTTTGGTAGCAATTTTAGTCTGTTTTATTTGTTTGAAAAATTCAATGGCTTCATCAATCGTGCAATGAAGGATATCTGAAATACTTTTATCAGATACTTTTATCTCTAATATCTCAGACTTGAATCTATTTCCATTACAGTCTTCGCAAGGCAGGTGAACATCTGCCATAAACTGCATTTCAATAGTTACTTCGCCTTCACCCTTACAGGAATCGCAACGTCCGCCATCTGTATTGAAGCTAAAATGCTTTGCTTTATATCCACGCACTTTTGACAGCTCTGTATTGGCGTAGAGGTTCCGGATATCGTCGTATACTTTGAGGTAGGTGACCGGGTTCGATCTGGATGATTTTCCAATTGGATTCTGATCCACCATCTCAACATGATCTACGGAGTCGATGTCTCCAGTCATTGCTTTGTGTAATCCTGGACGTTCGCCTACTTGTTCTAAATGTTTTTTAAGTGCTGGATATAGAATTTTCTTGACCAGTGTACTCTTTCCTGAACCACTTACTCCTGCAACTACAGTAAATACGCCTAATGGTATAGATACATCAAATCCTTTAAGATTATGTTGACGCACTCCTTCTAAGGTGATGTTCCCCTTTGGTTTTCGCAGTGATTCAGGAAAAGGAATGCCAAGCCTACCTGTTAAGTACCCAGCGGTAAGTGAGGATTCATGAGACAAAACATCCTCTGGTAGACCACAAGCAACAATTTCACCGCCAAGGTTTCCTGCCGCAGGACCTATATCAATCAAGTAATTTGCAGCACGCATAAAAGCTTCTTCATGCTCGACCACTATGACGGTATTCCCTTTATCGCGGAGTGCCCGTATAATTTCAATGAGTTGGTAAGCATCCTGCGGATGAAGCCCAATACTAGGTTCGTCTAAAATATACAAGGATCCAACCAGGGCTGACCCCAGTGAAGTAGCGAGCTGAATACGCTGGCTTTCCCCACCACTTAAGGTACCGCTTACTCTGTTGAGGTTTAAATAAGAGAGACCTACATTTACCAAAAAGTCAATACGAGTACTTATTTCTGTTAATAGACGTTTTGCAATTTCAGCATCACGATCATTAAGCGTTAACTCCGCAAAGAATATTTTGAGCTTGCGAAGGGGGAGTTCTACTAATTCGTGCAGTGCTGTGCCGTTTATTTTCACGTAAGAGGCTTCAGGCCTGAGTCGTTTGCCTTTACATGAAGAGCAACTCGTTCTGCCACGGTAGCGACTGAGCATTACTCGAAATTGAATTTTATAACTCTTACTTTCTAAGTGTTTGAAAAAGGCATTGATTCCTTTAAAACCTTTGCCACCTTCCCAGAGCACTTCTTTTTCCGCACTAGTAAGGTCCATATAAGACCGATGTACTGGGAAATCCACTGCAGCAGCACCCAAAATAAATTTATCTTTCCACCTACTCATTGTTTCGCCTTTCCACGGAGCAATACATCCTTCGAATACACTGAGCGTTTGATTAGGCACAACCAAGTCTTCGTCTACCCCGATGATGCTCCCAAATCCTTCGCACTTAGGACAGGCACCTATGGGATTGTTGAAGCTAAATAAATGTGTGGAAGGTTCAATAAATTGCATTCCATCTAATTCGAACAAACTGTTGAATTCCGAAGGTTTCTCACCGTTTAAATAATCGATTAAGCAGGTCCCTCTTCCCTCATAGAAGGCAGTTTGTATGGAATCTTGCAGGCGGTGGATATTTTCCTGATCTCCAACCCTAACTACAGCACGGTCTACTACTAATTTTATAACGGGATCATCAAAGATGCCTTCTTTAATAGCGTCGTCTATACGAATGACCTCGCCATCCTTCATCATCCTAGCGAAGCCTTGTTGTGCTAAAATGGTCAGATGTTGTAGTGCAGTTCTATCCTTAAACGTTACCGGAGCGACGATCAGAAATCGAGTGCCCTCTGGGTGTATATCTATACTGTCAATAACGTCTTCTACTTGATGACGCTTGACCTCTTCTCCTGAAACAGGACTGTATGTTTTACCAATTCTAGCAAATAGAAGCTTCAAGTAATCATAAATCTCTGTAGTCGTTCCTACTGTGGATCGGGGGTTCTTACTACTGACCTTTTGCTGAATAGCTACTGCTGGAGGAATACCCTTAATATACTCCACCTTTGGCTTGTCTAATTTCCCTAAGAACTGTCGTGCGTAAGAGCTTAAACTTTCGACATACCTACGCTGTCCTTCAGCGAATAAGGTGTCAAAAGCTAATGAGCTCTTTCCTGATCCGCTCACTCCTGTGATGACCACAAGTTGGTTTCGAGGTATATTTACACTAACTTCCTTAAGGTTATGGACAGCTGCGCGTTTGATTTCTATGTATTGGGTCATGCTCAGAAAAGGGCTAAAACACAAAAGTAACCTTTAAATAGATGGATGGTTCTGCCAAAAAGCATCAAATTGGAATAGTATTTGATTCTAGTTCTTATATTCACCATAAATAAAATGACTTGCTTATAGAAAAACTGCTACGCTAAATCCTTATTGTATGAACTTAGGAACACAGGAAGACCACGTTTTAGTGGCGCTGTACCGTAGTGGAAACGAGCAAGCTTTTGAGGTGTTGATCCGAAGACACCAGAAAAGAATTTTCCTCCAGATTTATTCTAAAGTGCATGACGCACAAATTGCTGACGATCTTTTTCAAGAGTCGTTTATAAAGATCATTCGCTCTTTACGTAAATCTAATTATGAGGAAAAGGGTAAATTCCTGCCTTGGGCGCTTCGCGTAGCCAGCAATACCACCTTAGATTACTTCAGAAAGGAGTCTAGAAAGAAAGAGTTTCGCCCAAGCGGAGAGTTTACTGTTTTTGATTCATATGGTCAATCAGACCGACCGTACGAGGCTGAGCTTATAGAGTCACAAATCAACGAAGACTTGTACAAACTCATTTCATATCTGCCACTGGAACAACGTCAGGTTTTAGAGTTGAGGGTGTTCTGTGATTACAGCTTTAAAGATATTGCAGAAGAAACAGGAGTTAGCATAAATACTGCTCTAGGTAGAATGCGATATGCGGTAACGAACATGCAGAAATTAATGGTTAAGCACAATATAAGTTTAGAAATGTAATCTCCATTTATACGAAGCGTATTTGATTTTGCGTTATATAGGAAACGTAAACAAATTGCCATGGCGAAAACATTACATTTCGAAAACCTGGACGTGGGAGCGTCTGAAAAAACCATCCAATTTTTATTAAACTACAGTACTTCAACAATATCTATGCAGTTGTCAGAAGATCTCGAAGGACTAGAAGAAATTTTCAAAAACTAAAAAAGCCCGCATTGCGGGCTTTTTTTCTAGTTAGCGATATCAGAGAAAAACTTAAGCCTGATGAGTTGCAATTCTTGTTCCTCGTAATCTTCACCAAACTCTGTTGTTAATTCCTCAAGGGAACCTGCCGTAGCCTCTTCAGTTAAATATTCAAAAAGCTCTTCAATGCTTTCTTCATCGAGAATATCATCGATGTAATAGTCGATGTTTATTTTAGTTCCGCTGGTTACGATGCGCTCCATTTCCTCAAGAAGTTGCGGCATTTTTAATCCTTTGGCGCTGGCAATATCTTCTAAAGGGAGTTTACGGTCGGTACTTTGAATGATATAAACTTTCAGCGCACTTTTATTCGCTATAGTTTTAAACACCATGTCTTGCGGACGATCTATATCATTTTCTTTGACATAAGACTCTATCAACGCTACCATGGGACCGCCAAATTTCTTTGCCTTTCCTTCGCCAACTCCTTGAATATTTTTTAATTCTTCCAAGTCACATGGATAAATGGTGGCCATTTCGCTTAGGGAATGCTCACTAAACACAGCATATGGAGGAACACTTTTGCTTTTGGCGATTTTCTTTCTGAGGTCTTTAAGGTGACCATATAACTGTTCATCCACAGCGACTACCTTTTTAATTTCAACACTGTTATTGAGCTCTTTGTAGTCAATTTCCTTGCGTACTCTAAAGGCCTTTGGAAGCTTCCCTGTGTTGCCCTTTTCAGTGGTCTGTACTGTTCCGTATGCGTCAATGTTTTTTGCGAGGTACAGTCGGATGATTCCTTGGCGGACTACTGCACGAAGGTGACTCTCACTTTTATCTTTGTGTGTTCCCCATGATTTTAACGAGTTTGCGTTATGCTGAGAAAGTAGGGCAGTCATGTTGCCTCGAAGGATGTTGATGACTTCAGAGGTTTTGAATTTGCCATGGGTTTCATTTACGGCTGCAATAACATCCAGTAATTCTGCAGAAGCATCCACTTTCTCCCTTGGATGCCTGCAGTTATCGCACATTTTATCGCAGTCATCTTCATGAAACACTTCACCGAAATAGTGCAATAAAACACGTCTTCTGCATGTTGCTGCCTCTGCATATCCTGTGGCTTCTTCGAGTAGCTGACGACCAATTTCTTGCTCGCTTACCGTTTTTTTTGTTAGAAATTTCTGAAGACGTTCAATATCTTTAATATCAAAATAAGTGATACAAGTTCCTTCACCACCGTCTCTTCCCGCACGTCCAGTTTCCTGATAATAGCTCTCCAGAGATTTAGGCATGTCATAATGTAGTACAAAACGAACGTCTGGCTTATCTATGCCCATCCCAAATGCAATGGTAGCTACAATAACGTCACAGTCTTCGTTGAGGAAAGCATCTTGATGCCTCACCCTTGTTGCTGAATCTAGTCCTGCATGATAAGGAAGGGCATTAATCCCGTTGATCTGAAGCTGCTTAGAAATGTCCTCCACTTTTTGCCTCGAAAGACAATATACAATGGAGGTCTTGCCTTTGTGCTGGCTCAATAACTTTATGATATCATGGTCAATGTCTCTCTTCGGACGTACCTCATAATAAAGGTTGGGCCGGTTAAAGCTCGAAAGGAAGATTTGAGGGTCTTCCATTCCTAATGTTTTCATGATATCTAGCTGGACTTTAGGTGTCGCTGTTGCCGTTAAGGCGATAACAGGACGCTCACCCAATGCTTTAATACTCTGTCTTATGCTTCGGTAATCAGGTCTAAAATCATGTCCCCATTCTGAGATACAATGCGCCTCGTCTATGGCGAAAAAACTGATGGTTAGTTGAGATAATAGCTCAATGTTAGCCGGTTTATTTAAAGACTCCGGGGCTACGAACAAGAGTTTGGTTAATCCAGACTTTAAGTCCGTATGAACTTGTTCTAGTTGTCCTTTATTCAGAGAACTGTTGAGTACATGAGCTATTCCATCCACTTCAGAATGTCCGCGAATAGCATCTACCTGATTTTTCATCAATGCGATTAACGGACTGACGATTATGGCGGTCCCTTCTGCCGCTAGTGCAGGTAATTGATAACAAAGACTTTTTCCGCCACCGGTAGGCATGATAACGAACGTATCTTTCCCGGAAGAAATACTTTCGATAAT
>ENA-OSJC01001023-OSJC01001023.1-marine-metagenome-genome-assembly--contig:-NODE-1023-length-24518-cov-9.277198_pt1 | contig 24518 bp, 24 predicted proteins | sample MGYA00237885_ERZ534234 | MGnify/ENA primary metagenome ERZ534234 (study PRJEB26413, sample SAMN06343907) | marine metagenome | isolation source: coastal waters | place: Atlantic Ocean: West Antarctic... | reverse complement strand
AAAACATTTAATGAATATATAAAGCAAAAATTTAAGATTTTCAAAAATCTAACGAAAAGTGACTTAGCAATAATTTCGTGCGATCATCAACTTACAAAAAAATATATTAATAAGCTTTCATATAAAGATAAGTTCAAATTAATTAAAATTTCAGGAAAAAATAAAAGATCCAATTACTATTATGATGATTTATCAATTTATAAAAGAACTCAACTTATCTATAGGGCTTCAAATTCTAATTTGTATGGACGTCATAATCTTGAGAACATTTCATTAGTTCTTGCTGCATTGTCAGGTATAAACCAGCTAAATAAATACAGTCTCAAAGCCATTGCCAGCTTTAAGGGGCTTCCTCATAGACAGGAAATTGTTAAAAAGATTGATAAAACATTATTTATTAATGATTCAAAGGCTACAAATATTGAGTCTAGTTTACCAGCTTTAAGGTCATTTAAAAATATTTATTGGATTTGTGGTGGCATTCCTAAATCATATAATATGGATTCAGCTATACCTTTTTTAAAGAATGTAAAAAAAATATATATTATAGGGTTAGAAAAAAAAATATTTTTTGATGCATTCGAAAAGTACACAGAAATAGTTTATGTCAAAGAAATGAAAAAAGCAATTAAGACAGCTTTTTTAAACTCAAAAAAAGAAAAAAAGATTATTTCAATATTACTATCCCCAGCCGCCGCATCTTTTGATCAATATAAAAATTTTGAAACTAGAGGTAATGCGTTTAAAAAATGTGTAAAATCTTTATAAAAATATGAGTCAAAATAGCAATAAAAATGAATTAACAATTTTATCTAACTGGTGGTTTAATATTGATAAACAATTATTGATATGTTTTTTAATGCTTACTTTTTTTGGACTAACTATGAGCTTTACTATTAAACCAGGTGGATCATATGTTGATCAGATTAGTATTCTTAATGCCTTTACAATTCAATCAATCTACCTATTATTTGGAATATTAATCATTTTAATTTGCTCATTTTTTGAATTAAAGACTATAAAAAAATATTCACTATACATATTTCTATTCTTATTGGTAGTTTTGACTTTAACAATCATTCCTGGTTTTGGTCTTGAAAATAAAGGCTCATCACGTTGGCTTGACTTAATAATTATAACTTTAATGCCAATTGAATTAATTAAGCCAATTTTTTGTATTAGCTTAGCATTGATACTTGAAAATAAAAATGAGAATATTAGTGGAAAAAAATATTTATATAGTTTTATAATATATTTTTTTATTGCAGTAGTATTAGTAAAGCAGCCTGATATAGGACAACTTGCAATTATTTCCTCAATATTTGTATCTAGTTTTTTTCTTAGTGGATTTAGCTTTGCAGCCTTAATTGGAATTATTTTTTTTGGTCTTATTAGTTTTGTTGGAATTTATTTTTTAAATTTTAATGTTCAAAATAGAATAAATGCTTTTTTTTCACCTGAACAATATGACGTATCTCAAGTAAATAGATCTATAAACGCTTTTAAGGAAGGTGGGTATTTTGGCGTAGGTCCTGGAGAAGGACAGTTAAAAAATACTCTCCAGGAATCTCATACAGATTATATATTTGCTGTTATAGGTGAAGAATATGGAGCTGTTGGGTGTTTAGTAATTTTATCGTTATTTTTTTATATAGCATATAGAGTTTTTCAAAGATCTTATGATGAAAAAGATCATTTCATTCAACTTAGCTTGTTTTCATTGACGGTCTATTTATCATTTCAAACACTAATTCATTGTGCTGTAAATCTAAATTTAATACCTTCAACCGGTATGACATTACCATTTATTAGCTATGGGGGTTCTTCAATCTTAGGTATAGCGTTAACTTTGGGCTTGATTTTATTACTCACAAAAAAAAGACACAATTAATAATTAAATTTCTTATATGAATAAAATTATTTTAGTAGGAGGTGGAACAGGTGGACATTGTATTCCTATGGCAGCCTTATATAAAAAATTTTTAAAATTAAAAATAAATTGTTTAATTATTACGGATAAAAGAGGATCATTTTTTTTTAAAGACTTAAAACAGACTGATGTATTTGTTCTCAAAACACCCACTAAGTTTATTTCAAAATTTGAACAATTATTAAACTTTCCTATAATATATCTTCAAATATTACCTATCTTATTTAAGAATAAATCTGCTCATATATTGGGGTTTGGCGGCTATTTAACGCTCCCAGTATTATTGTGTGCAAAAAGTATAAAAAGAAAAATATCTATACACGAAGCTAATGCCGTATTAGGTAAAGCTAATAGAGTTCTTTCAAAATATGCCTCTTTCATATTCCTTACGTTTGGTGAAACAAGGATGATAGATAAGAAATTTGATCATAAAATCCATAAAGTTGGGTTACCACTTAGAGATGAATTTGAAAATTTTAAAGCTAAAGAGAATAATAGATACATAATATCTATTATTGGTGGTAGCCAAGGTTCATATAGTTTTTCAAAAGAAGTACCAGAAGCAATAATAAAATTATCTAAACAAGTGGACCGTAATTTACTTATTTATCATCAATGTAGAAAGGAAGATATTTCTTTAATAAAAAATAAATATCATGAATTTGGAATTTTAAGTGAAGTTAGTAATTATTTTAATGATATGCCACAAAAAATGTCTGAGTCAGATGTAATAATTTCACGATCAGGCTCTTCAACTGTAAATGAAATAATTTATACAAACAAACCATCAATCTTAATTCCATTTCCTTTTGCCATAGATGATCATCAATTTTATAATGCATCTTTTTTAGAGAAAAAAATGTGTGCCAAGATAATTAAAAATTCTGAAATATCATCTGATTTAATATTAAATACTTTGCTAGGTTTCTATAAAAACCCTGATAAAGTTAAGTTTATAAGTCAAAAACTTAAAGATTTAACTTATAAGAACACTACAAACGACATATTAAAATTGATCCAAAAATAAAATGTTAATCAATAAAAAAGACACTGTTCATATTATAGGTATTGGTGGCATTGGTATGAGTGGCATTGCTGAAATTATGTCAGAAATGGGTTATAATGTTCAAGGTAGTGATATTAATAAGAACAGCAATATAGCTAGGCTATTAAAAAAAAATATAAAAGTATTTATTGGGCATAAAGCAGCAAATGTAAGAAAAGCTAATATAGTTTTTTTTTCTACTGCAATTAAAGGTAATAATATTGAAATTTTAACAGCACAAAAAAATAAGATTCCAACATTACCAAGATTTAAAATTTTATCTCATCTCATGAGATTAAAAAAAGGTATAGCGATTTCAGGCTCACATGGGAAGACTACTACCACTACTATGGTTTCTAGTATTTTTATGGATCAAAAGCTTAAGCCAACAATTATAAATGGCGGTATTATCAATGAAATTGGTACAAACACTCAATTAGGCAGTGGTGAATGGATGGTTGTTGAGGCCGATGAATCAGATGGTACTTTTCTAAAATTACCAGCAACAATTTCAGTTATTACTAATATCGATAAAGAACATCTAGATTTTTATAAGAGCTTTTCAGTCTTGAAAAAAAGCTTTAAGAAATTTATTACTCAAGTTCCTTTTTATGGTTTTTCAGTTATTTGTAATGATGATCTTAATTTAAAAAAAATTATAAGGAACATTAAAGGTACTCAAATAATAAAATATGGACTTAGTAAAAATTCAGATATTAGAGCAATAAACATAAGAATTAAAAATGATAGGGTAATTTTTGATGTTGAAAATAATTTAATAAAAAATGATAAGAAAATAATAAAAAATTATGAATTACCAATGCTTGGTAAATATAATATTCTAAATTCTCTTGTTGGAATAGCAATTTCACTTAAACTTAAATTGCCCCAGAATTTAACTAAAACTGCACTTAAAAACTTTAATGGTGTCTCTAGAAGGTTTACTAATATTGGAAACTTCAATAATAATATATTTATAGATGATTATGCACATCATCCAACTGAAATAGAAAATGTTTTGTCTGCAGGAAGTGAATCCACGTCATCAAATAATATTATAGCTGTATTTCAACCTCATAGGTATACAAGAGTTCAATCTTTACAAGCTGAGTTCTCAAAATGTTTTAAGAAAGCAAATTCTGTTTTAGTTATGGATGTTTATGCTGCAGGAGAAAAAAATATCAATTCTTTTAAAATAGATAAATTGATTAAATCAATTAAAAAAAATTCAAATGTTGAAGCTTTTCATTTAAAATCTATAGACTTAATGACTCAATATTTAGATAACAAAAAGAAAAATTTAATAATATTTATGGGTGCCGGCGATATTTCAAACAAAGCCATCAATTTTGTTAATAATTATATGAATAAAATTTAGATGTCTAAAGCTATCGAATTTCTTAAGGATTGTGAAGCCAACAACAAATTAGAAGGTAAATTACTATTTGATTATAACCTTGCCAAGTCTTCATGGCTTGGTGTTGGAGGCAAAGCAGAGGTATTTTATCATTGTGATAGTGTGATTCAATTATCTTATATTCTAAAAAAACTTCCTAAAGAATTTAATAGAACAGTGATTGGTCAAGGATCTAATATTTTAATTCGAGACGGTGGCATTAAAGGACTTGTAATAAAACTTGGTAAAAGTTTTCAAAAAATTCAAACTTCTAATGAGGTTGTAATTGCTGGAGGAGCGGCAATGGATAAAGTTATAGCAAGATATAGCCAAGAAGAGTCTATTGGAGGCCTTGAATTTTTGTCAGGTATACCTGGCAATATAGGAGGTGCGCTAGCAATGAATGCTGGGTGTTATGGGGGAGATATAAGCAAAATATTTTATTCTGCTAAGGGAATTAGTTATTATGGCAACAAAATTGAAATTAGTAGGGATGATTTCAATTTTGAATATAGATTCAATCCTTTGTCATCTAGCATAATTTTTACCGAAATTAGTTTAAAAGGATCAAAGGATGAGCAATTAAATATAACTGCTAAGATTGAAAAGATTAATAAAGAAAAGAATTTATCGCAGCCAAGAGGTATCAAAACTGGCGGAAGTACTTTTAAAAACCCAGATATAAACATTTCACCTCTAAAAGCTTGGGAGTTAATTTATAAATCAGAATGTCATAACATTAATATGAGTGGTGTTTCTTTTTCTTTAAAGCACTACAATTTTATTGAAAATAAACAAAATTTATCGGCTAATTTAATAGAGGATTTTTGTAAATTAGTTCAAAAAAATGTTTTTGAGAAAACAGGTGTAAAACTAGACATGGAAATAAAAATCTTAGGAGACAGGTAGCTTCAGTGAGCAAAAAAAAAATTATGGTTATCTATGGAGGAATTTCAGCGGAGCGAGAAATAAGTATTATTTCATCTAAAGAAATCTCAAAAGCATTAAAAAGACTCAATTATGAAGTTATTGAGGTTGATGCTGATCCAGGTCTGTTAAAAGAAATAAATTCTCATAAGCCAGATATTGTATTTAATGCACTTCATGGAACATGGGGTGAAGATGGTGAGGTTCAAAAAATTCTTGAGAATTCTAAGGTACCCTATACTCATTCAGGTATAGCCACGTCAAAATTAGCTATGGATAAAAATGAATCAGGAAAAATTTTTATTCAAAATGGTTTTTCTCATCCAAATTCAATTATGTGTAATTTAAAAGATTTAATTGGAAATGATCCAATGCCGTACCCTTACGTAATTAAGCCAAATGATAATGGATCAAGTGTTGGAGTTGCTATAATAACTAATGAATTAGAAAAAAATGAATACATTCAAGGTATTATTTCTAGTCAAACTTGTTCAGATGAAAAAAATAAAGTGCTTGTACAAGAATTTATAGAAGGTCCTGAAGTTCAAGTAGCTATTTATGGCAATGACCAAGTTGGCTCTATAGAAATAGTTCCAAAAAATAAATTTTACGACTATGAATCAAAATACTTTGATAATGGTGCTACTCAGCATATTATACCTCCAAGAATAGAAGCAAATAAAATTAAAGAAGTAAATGAATTGGGCCTTAAAGCTCACAAAGTATTGAACTGCAAAGGCATTACTAGATCAGATTTTATTTTAGACAATAAATCAGGTATTTTCTTTATATTGGAGATTAATACTCAACCAGGTATGACACCAACTTCTTTGGTGCCAGAAATAGCAAAATATCATGGTGTAAGCTTTGATAATTTAATAGATTGGATAGTTAAAAATGCTTCAATTAATAGGTAAATATATAAATAATTTTTTATTAGTAATTTTATTATTATCAACTCTAATTATTGCAATAATATTAACCTTCATTCCATCTTTAGTTAATAATTTTGCTACTATTGAAAAAATTGAAGTTCAAGGTACCAATTATTCAGATTTAGCTGAGATTAAGGAAACAATTTTAGAGTATAAAGAAAAAAGCCTCATTCACTTTCCTATTGAAGAATATAAGTCAAAAGTTGAACAATTGGATTGGATAAAAAGAGCATCAATTAAAAGGAAATTTCCTGATACAATTTATGTTTCAATAATTGAGAATTTACCTTTTGCCATCTTTATTGAAGGCATTAATCAATATTTAATTGACGATGATGGTGAGATAATATCAAAAAATCCTGATAACTCAAAATACTTAGAATTAGTAAGAGTTACTGGGTCAAATGGGAATTTAAATTTCTCTGATTTAATTCGCGAAATAAATACAAGCTATCCCAAAATTCTAAATAGGATTATTGAAGTAGAATTTATAGAAAACAGAAGGTGGAATTTAATTTTAAAGCAAAATATAAAAATAAAGTTGCCCGAGAAAAATAGCTCATATCAATTAATAAAATTAAAACAACTTCAAGAAGAGCAAAAATTATTTAACACTAATATTATTGAAATAGACTTAAGAGAGATTGGAAGGGCTACTATAAAAGTTCCTGGTGGTGAAGAGTTAAAAACTGGCTTGGATGAAGTATAAACAAAATGCCTAAGAATCTTATTAATGCACTTCAGATTGATCACAATGTAGTAAAGTTCATTACAGCACAAGAAATTGAGATTGCTAATCAAGGTTCAATTATACAAGTTTTAAGTATGACTGAAAAAAAAGGAAAATGGGACCAAGATAATGTTCTAGATAAAGATATATTGGCCTCATATATCAAATCTTCTCACTTAGAAAATGAGAGAGTTGCAGGTCAAAAAATTACTAATACTCTGGTAAGTGTAAATAAAGGAATTACCAGTCAATATATTACACACGAATTATTTTTAAATAATATTGTAATAACTGAAGAGCATATAAGATCTTTTTATGAATCTAAAGATTTTATGGAACTTTATCAAAGTAACAATATACCAATTCATACACTAGCTATTAGCTATAAAATTGATGATAAAAAAATTGTATCCGATCCAATTGGTTTAAAAGCTCAAATGCTAACTACCAAATGGCACATAATAAGCATTAACAAGGATCAACATAAAAATATTAATGAGTTATTAAATGCTAGTGATTTACATATAAAGCAGTGTGTGCTTGCACCATACGCTAGCAGTTTAGCCTCGATAAACGAAATGGAGTCTAGTCTTGGTGTAGTTTGTTTAGATTTAAATTATTATAAAACAGAAGTTACTATTATTATTGATGATCAATTAGTTTTTTTTGATAATACTGATATAGGATTAAAATATATAAATGCTGACTTGCAAAGTATCTTAAATATTTCTGAAGATGATTCTAATTTACTAAGATTGAAATGGGGAAGTGATACTATTTCAAAAAACTTAGATGAATCGCAGATTCGTATTAAAGACATTATTGCTTACAGAATGGAAGAAATTATAGAATTAGCTTTTAATAAATTAAAAGTCTGCAAGTATTATGATTTAGCAAATAGTCATATTGTATTGACAGGTGAAGGCGCTAAGTATTCAGATATTATTGATTTAACTGCTAAAGTTTTTAAAACTAAGAATATTAGAGTTGGAGCTCCTCAAAAAGTTCATGGTTTAAAATCAATAATTGATAATCCAAATAATAGTACATGTATTGGGATGTTAAATTATGCTTTGAGCACAGAGTTTCAGTATAATAGAAAAGATGACACAAATAAAAAAGATTCAGTTTTATCAATGCTTTATAATTTTTTTAAGGCGATATAGGTTGAAATAATGAGTAACAATGATTGTGTTTTTTGCAAGAGCCTAGACATATATATTTGTGTGAAATGCAAAATATTTATCAGAAAACCATAAATAATTCATATTCATTTGAAGGTATCTCACTACACTTGGGTGAGTATTCAAAAATTACACTTCATCCAGCTCCAGCAAATACGGGCATTAAATTTAAAAGAATTGACAGTAAGTTGCCTGCTGATGAAAATATAATAGAAGTTTCTTATAAAAATATTAAGACATCGCAATTGTGTACCACTATTGAAAACAAGTGTGGCTTAAGTGTAAGTACGATTGAGCATTTAATGGCAGCCCTACATGCATTTGGAATTGATAACCTGCTAGTCGATATTGACTCAAGTGAAATGCCAATACTAGACGGTAGCTCAATTGAATATACATCAGCTATTGAAAAGATTGGCTTAAAGCAATTAAAGTCTAAAAAGAAATACCTTAAGATTTTGAAAACAATAGAAGCTAAAAGAGATGATGCTTATGTTAAAATACAGCCAAGCAATGAATTGTCAGTTGATTATACTATCAATTACCCAGGTACAGTTGTAGGTAAGCAAAATATATATATTGAGTCAGTAAATGAAAATACTTTCAAAAGTAACTTAGCTGAATGTAGAACTTTTACATTTGAGACGGAATTAAAAAATTTGAAAGCAAATGGAATTATTAAAGGTGGATCATTAGATAATGCTGTTGTATTTGGAACAGACGGAACACTTAATGAAGAAGGATTAAGAACTATTAATGAACCTGCAAAACATAAGGCACTAGACGCAATAGGTGACTTATTTTTAACTGGAAACTCTGTTCTAGGTCATATTCAAGCTTATTGTGCTGGACATAGTCTTATGCACCTAGCAGTAAAAGAAATATTCTCAGATGCGAGTAACTGGGAAATTATAACTTTAAGCGAACAACCTGATTATGCTATAATGCCTGATCAATTTTCTACTAGCACGGTTAGCTTATAACTAAAAAAAGATAAGCCTTTTATCTTCGCTAATAATCAATAAAATAAGCATTTAGAAACACACTTATTTTACTGGATATTATGAAAAGACTAATAATTATAATTTTTACATCTTGTTTACTCTTATCCAGTTGTTCTAGTAGCAAACTAGTAGTTCCTGAATCGGAAGGTGAAAAACTTTCAATACTTTATGCGGATGCATTAAAAAAAACAAAAAAGAAAGATTATGTAGATGCGGCACTCATTTTTGAGGATATAGAAAGACAATATCCTTATTCAACTTGGGCTGGGCAAGCCCAGTTAATGGCAGCTTTTTGTTATTTGCGATCAAATATGCATGATGAAAGTATAAATGTAATTGATAGATATTTAGCACTTAATCCAGGTAGTAAAGAAATAGATTACGCTTACTATATGAAGGGGATGAATTATTTTAATCAAATTAGCGATGTTACAAGAGATCAATCAATTACCTATATCGCCTTGAGATCATTTAACGAGGTTATAAATCGATTTTCTGAATCTGAGTATGCAAGTGATTCAAGGGAGAAAATTAAGACTATTAATGATCGGCTGGCTGGCAAAGAATTAAATATAGCAATGCAATATCAAAACGATCATCAATGGGTAGCAGCAATAAATCGATATAACAATATTATAAACAAATTTGGACAAACAAGATATGCTCCAGAAGCTCTACATAGACTAGTTGAAATATATCTAACTATTGGTCTTATTCAACAGGCTGAGAAATACGCTGCAACTCTTGGATATAACTACCCAGATAGCTATTGGTACAAGGCATCATATGAGTTAATTGATAATGAATTAAAATTGAATTAAATAAGTGAGTACAAAAAAGATTATAAAGGATGCAGATAGTATCCTCAAACAAATAGAACATCATAACAATCTTTATTACAATTTAGACGCACCCATAATTAGCGATTCAGAATATGACAAGCTTTTAACTAGTCTTAGCAATCTAGTAAACGAACATCCTAAAGCTCTTAAACATATAGACTTATTTAATAAAGTGGGAGGTGAAGCCTCAGCTCAATTTACAAAATTTACACATCCATCAAGAATGCTTTCGCTAGACAATGCAATGAATTTAGAAGACTTAGAAAATTTTGAAAAAAAAGTTAAAAATTTTCTTGGTAATAAAAATTCTAATTTAGAATATTCTATTGAACCAAAAATAGATGGTCTTTCATTAAACTTAATCTATGAAAACGGTATCCTCAAAGAAGGTGTCACAAGGGGTAATGGTGAAGTTGGTGAAGTAGTGACAGATAATATTAATACAATTAAAGAAATACCAAAAAAATTAAAAACAAAGAAACCGCCTGAGATGATTGAAATAAGAGGAGAAGTTTTTATTACTCGTGAAGATTTTGAGGTTTTAAATAAAGAAAATGATACTAAGTTTGCTAACCCTAGAAATGCAGCGGCCGGCAGTCTTAGGCAATTAGATAAAAGCATTACCAAGTCACGACCACTAAAATTTATTGCTCATGGCTTTGGTTCTTCTGATCATAGTGCTAATAAAACTTATTATGATACAATGCATAAATTTAATAATTGGGGAATACCAATTAGCCCAAAGCTACAAGTTGCAAAATCAATTAAAGAATTGTCATTAGTGCACAGTGAAATATTTAACAATAGACATAATATCCCTTATGATATTGACGGCCTTGTTTACAAAGTAAATGATTTGGAGCTCCAAAGTAGACTTAGTTTTGTTGGAAAATCTCCACGCTGGGCTATAGCACATAAATTTGCAGCTGAAACAGCAATAACAGAGATTGAAAAAATAGATATTCAAGTTGGGCGAACGGGTGCGCTAACACCTGTGGCAAGATTAAAAACAATCAATGTTGGTGGAGTACTTGTCTCTAATGCAACACTTCATAATTTTGATGAAGTAGCTAAAAAAGATATTAGAGAAGACGACACGGTTTTAATTGAACGTGCTGGGGACGTTATTCCATATATTATAGAAGTGATTGTAAATAAAAATAAAAAAAGAAAGTCTAAATTTAAAGTACCTACTAATTGTCCGGTATGTAATTCAAATATTATAAAAGAAAAAGATGAAGTAGTTCTTAGGTGTAGTGGTGATTTAAATTGTGATGCCCAGATATCTGAACGATTAAAGCATTTTGTATCAAGATCTGCATTAGATCTAGATGGCTTAGGAGAAAAACAAATTGAATTTTTTTATCAGTTAAAATTAATAAAAAACTTTTCTGATATTATTAAGATTGAAGATAAAAAGAGAGAAATAGTAAGTTTAGATGGTTGGGGAGAATTATCATTTTCTAATATGATAAATACAATCAATAAAAAGAAAAATATTTATCTATCCAAACTTATATATGCCTTGGGTATAAGGCATGTTGGGGAAAAAAATGCTAAACTTATTGCTAGAAATTTTAAATCACTTAATGAATTTAAGGAATCAATCGTGAATTTAGATAAAAATTTATTAATTGATAGATTAAATAATATTGATGGACTAGGACCTAAAGCAGTAAATTCATTTACTAATTATATATTGGTTAAAACTAATTATAATGAGATTATAGAGCTATTAACTGTATGTAATGTCAGTCTAGAAATAGTTAACATTCAACAGACTAAAATTACAAATAAATCAGTTTTATTTACAGGTTCTCTCCAATCAATGTCTAGAGCTGAAGCAAAGGCTATCGCTGAACGAATGGGGGCTAAAGTTGTTTCTAGTATAAGTAAATCAACTGATATGCTAATTTATGGAGATAAACCAGGATCTAAGCTAAATAAAGCTATAGAGCTTGGCATTGAAGTTTTTACTGAAAATGAATGGATTGAATTTACTAAAGGATTATAAATTTGAGCATTCAGCCTTTAACCATATTTTTTCCCTAGGCTTTAAATATTTATTAAGCTTACTATAAACTAATTTATGATAAGTATTCAGCCAACTAATTTCATTGGTTGTTAATAGACTAACTTCAATCAGTTTTTTATCAATTGGAGCAAGTGTTAAATTTTCAAACTCATATTTGTTACCTAATTTTCTTACTGTAATAAGATTTTCAATTCTAATACCGTATGCATTAGCTTTATAATATCCAGGCTCATTAGATATAATCATACCAGGTAAAAATTTAACTTTAGATACAGAGGATATTGATTGTGGTCCTTCATGTACATTTAAGAAATAACCAACACCATGACCAGTACCATGATCAAAATTACAGTTATGTTCTTTTAGATATTTACGTGCATTTACATTTAGATTTTTTCCAGTTTCCGATTTAGAAAATTTACTTGTTGCGACTGCAATATGTCCTTTTAATACAAGGGTATTCATTTTTTTTTGTTCTTTAGAGACTTTATTAAAAGAAATAGTTCTTGTAACATCAGTGGTACCATCTAAATATTGACCACCAGAATCAATTAGAAATAAATCAGTATCTTTAATGATACGGTTTGTTTTTTTGTTGGCATGGTAATGAACTATGGCACCATTTGGTCCCGAGCCTGCAATAGTTGGAAAACTTAAGGAGTGAAAGTGCTTATTTTTAGATCTATTGGTATCAATTCTTTTTACAGCTTGTAACTCTGTTAAACCTTTTTTCATAACACTCTCTTTTATCCAAAATATAGCTTTAGTTAGAGCTACACCATCACGTAAATGTGCGGATCGAACACCTTTTATTTCTGTATTATTTTTTTGAGATTTCAATATTTCAATTGAATCATCAATTAATTTAATTTTTGATTTAAGTTTCTTTAAAGATTGGTAAATATTTGAAGGCAGTGTTCGTGGATCTGCAATTATTTTTTGGCTTGATACAGTATTTGATAAAAAACTAGTTAAAAATTTTGGCTCTATTTGATGAATTTTAATTTGCTTTGAAAATTTTATTGAACTTTTTATGTTAGCAAATAAAAAACACTCTCCTGAAGCTGAGATTATTAAACGACTCATAAAGATTGGTGTGTAGGGCAAGTCATTACTACGAAGATTTAATAACCAACATATTGATTCGTTTGAAGATACAAATAAGTATTGGGCCTGTTGCTTTTTTATGATCTTTGTAACACTTTTGATCTTATCAGATACTTTTGTGCCATGAAATTTATAGTGATGATGCCATATAATTGATTTTTTAATCTTTGGTCGATCATACCATATTAAATCTACTAAATTTTCCTTAAGCAGTTTAATTGAAACATTTTTTCTTATCTCAGATGTTAGATTGTTGAATTTTTTGACTGAAATAATATTGCCATCTATACCAAAATTAATTTCTTTAGATTTAAAAGATTTTAAGATTTCGGTTGGAGTTTTTTCTGTGTAATTATAAACTTTATAAATATTTTTATTTACCTCATTTTTTACTTGTAACGTATATCTTCCATCAACAAATAAATAAGCTTTGCTCATCGTAATTATAGCCTCGCCAGCAGATCCTGAAAAGTTAGTTAACCATTGAAGTCTTTGGGAGTATGTAGGTAGAAATTCATTCTGAAATTCATCGGTTTGATTTATCAAGCAAACATCAATATTTCTAGTTTGCATTAGCTTGCGAAGTTTTTGTAATTTACTTTTATTACTCAACATGGATTAAGAAAGTCTGAAATCAATTTTTTTACTCCATGGCTATCAAAATCAACATGAACCTTGGTGCCATCAACATGTTTTATTGTACCCTGGCCAAATTTTTCATGTTCAACTTTTTGCCCAATCTTTAACATGATATCCTCATTTATATCTCTTACATTTTCTTCAGCCTCAATATCCATGACAGTTTTAAAGCTGCTTTCTTTATTTAGATTTGAGCCAATAAATTTTGGTTTTTTAATTGGAAAACTAGAGTCTTGATTATACTCGTCAAAATTATTATTACTAAAGGGGTTGGTATGTTCAGATATATGATTAATATTTTTAATTAAATCTTCATCTAACTCATCAATAAATCTAGATTGAAGCGATGGCATCCAATTATTCTGAAATCTTCTTGTAAGTGATGTTGAGATATTTAAGTTCTTTTTAGCCCGGGTAATTCCTACATAAGCTAGCCTTCGTTCCTCTTCAATTCCTTTGTTTCCTGACTCATCAATAGTTTTTTGATGTGGGAATAATCCTTCTTCCCATCCTGGTAAAAAAACAAACTCATACTCAAGACCTTTTGATGCATGTAAAGTCATTAGACTTACTTTGCTATCATTCTCAGTCTCATCAACTGCCGACACAAGCGCGATATGCTCAAGAAACTCTTCAATACTAGCATAATCATCCATTGCTATGATTAGTTCTTTGATATTTTCAATCTTACTTAGTGCATTAATATTTTTATCATTTTTAAGCATTTCCATGTACCCTGACTCATCAAGGAGAATTTTTAAAATATCATTAAACTTCTTTGATGAGGTCATTGCAGTGCAACGATCTATTAATGAAATAAAAGCACCTAAGCTTGATGAAGCTTTTTTAGGCAACTCATCAGTTTCAGCTAATAATTGAGATGCTTGATATAAAGATAAACTCTTATCTTTTGCCAAAGATATAATTTTACCAAATGACTTATCTCCAATACCACGCTTTGGAATCATTAGGGCTCTTTCGAAGGCAACATCATCTTGTTTTTCGTAAACAAGCCTTAAATACGAGATAGAGTCTTTTATTTCAGCTCTTTCATAGAATCTTATACCTCCAACAATCCGATATGGTACTGAATATTTAATTAGAGATTCTTCAATTTCTCTCGTTTGAAAAGTAGCTCTAACAAGAACTGCCATTTCATCAAAATTTGGTTGTGATTGTGAATATTTTAGAATTTCTTTAGCAATTAAGGACGCTTCATCACCACTAGAATTGGTAAGGTGGACATTAATCTTACTTCCATCACCTTGATCAGAGTAAAGTTCTTTACCTAAGCGCAATTCATTATAGCTTATTAATGATGATGCAGATTTAAGAATATTATTTGTTGATCGATAGTTTTGCTCTAATTTAATTGTTTTTGTATTTTTATTTTCTTTCTCAAATTTAAGCATGTTATCCGCTTGAGCGCCACGCCAACTGTAAATAGACTGATCATCATCACCTACACAACATATGTTGTGATGATGACTTGAAAGCATCTTTAGCCAAATATATTGCGCACTATTTGTATCCTGATACTCATCAACTAAAATAAATTTAAAGTTATTATTGTATCTTTTAAGAATATCTTCAATTTTAAATAGATTTATACATTGCAAAAGAAGATCACCAAAATCTAAACAATTAATATTGAATAATCTGCTTTGATAAATTTTATAAATATTTGCAACTTTATCATCAACAAAGCTATCTAGATGTTGAGAGTTTATATCGCTGGGATTAAGTGCTTTATTTTTCCAATTGTCAATTTTAGATTGAACGTACTTAGGCGATATTTGAGATTGATCTAATCCTTCAGATTTTAATATTTGTTTAATCAGAGCGACTTGATCATCTTTATCAAGGATAGTAAACGAGCTCTTTAAACCAATAGCTTCAGAGTGATTACGAATAATTTTAGCACCAAGTGAATGAAACGTTCCCATCCAGGGCATTCGATCAAATCGGTTGGGAATTAAACTTTGAACTCTGTCAGCCATTTCTCTTGCAGCTTTATTTGTAAATGTTACACATAAAATTTGAGATGGTTGAGCTGCATTTTGATCAAGAATATAAGCTACTCTTGTGGTAAGAACTCTTGTTTTACCAGTACCTGCACCAGCAAGTACCAGATTTGGTCCTTCGATACTTTTAACAGCCTCTAATTGCTTCTGGTTCAGTAAGGATAGATATTCAGGTTGAGTAGACATATTACTTATTCTTTAAATGATTCAGTACATATAACCTAATTGCACTAGATAAATTTTGTGTTTCTTTGTTTTTATCAATATCAGAAATAATTCCAGATATGGATTTATTGTTTAATTTGCTTATATATTTTAACTCTAGCCAGAATTCTTTTTCAATAAACACGCTAGTATCATGTCCATTTACTTTTACAGTATGCTTATTCACAAGTTAAATTAAGAAGCGCTAATCATTTTGCGTGGATCCAAAATTGACTTAATTTTTTTAGGATCCACATATTTTAAGATAGTATTAGCTTCGGTTAATGAGATATTTTTTTTGTGTGCCAACTTAGCCATTTCAGCCGCTTTACTATATCCAATTACTGGTGCTAAAGCAGTTACCAACATTAGAGAGTTATCGAGACCTGTTTTAATATTTTTTAAGTTAGGTTTAATACCTTTAAGACATTTGTCGTTAAAGTTGTTCATACCAGAGTGTAACAACTGAATCGATTTAATTATATTTAAAGCAATTAGAGGTTTAAACGCATTTAATTCAAAGTGTCCTTGAGAACATGCCATGGATAATGTGTTATGAAATCCCATTACCTGCAAACATGCCATTGTCAGCGCCTCACTTTGAGTTGGGTTTACTTTTCCAGGCATTATAGACGAACCAGGTTCATTTTCTGGAAGACTAAGCTCACCTAGACCAGACCTAGGCCCGGATGCTAGTAGTCTTATATCATTAGCAATTTTGAATAAATCAGTAGCCAAAACATTTAGAGAACCAGATACTTCTAGTATGGAGTCGTGAGCAGCAAGTGCTTGGAATTTATTATCTGCAGACTTAAATTTCATTTTAGTTACTTTGCTTATTTCAGTCGCAACTAGTTTATCAAAATTTTTTTTGGTATTTAAACCGGTACCAACAGCAGTTCCACCTTGTGCCAAGGCTAATAAGCCCGAGGCAGCAGTATTAATTCTTCTTATATTTGAAGTAATTTGAGCCGCATAACCTGAAAACTCTTGCCCTAAAGATAATGGAGTTGCATCTTGCAAATGTGTTCTTCCAATTTTAATAATTTTACTCCACTTCTTTGCCTGTAGTTTTAAAGTAGCTTCTATCTTTTTTAATGCAGGCTCCATATTTGTTTTGAGCTGTAAAGCTGCTGCAATATTTATTGCCGAAGGAAATGAGTCGTTAGTTGACTGACTCATATTTACATGATCGTTAGGGTGTACTGGATTGTTAGAACCCAATGATTTACCTAGCTTTTTGTTGGCTAAGTTTGCAATCACTTCATTTACATTCATGTTAGTTTGTGTACCAGAACCTGTTTGCCAAACAGAAAGTGGAAATTGATCATTATATTTTCCAGTAAGTACTGTATTAGCAGATTGCACAATGGCATTTGCTATTTTTGGAGCAATACTTTTTTGTTTAAGGTTAACCTTAGCACAAGATAACTTAATAATTGCCATCGCATGAATAATCTCAATTGGCATTATATCATTACCAATTTTAAAGTTTTCTAAGGAACGTTGAGTTTGCGCACCCCAATACTTATCATTTTCTACAGAGACATTTCCAAGCGTGTCTTTTTCAATCCTTTTTTTAACCATATATGTGAAATTAATAGATTCTCTTATTATATAATATGGTTAGTATTTTGAATTAATCAAGGGAACAAGCCATATCTTCACCACAGCACATGGGAGACTTTATTTTTCCATGATCGTTGGGACATTTAGATATTTGTACTTCAGTGCCATCATCCAGTCTTAAGCTATCATCAATAAGTGGGGCCTCACATTTTGCACACGTTGCATTTATACCCATACCACATTCAGAACATTCATAAGTTGCCATAATATTTTCCTCTAATCCCTAGTATTAATTTTATTGTAAAGCTCTTTAATCGCATTGCTTCCACTAGTTTTGAAGATACTAGGAATTAATGCGTGTAGAAAGCACTGAATGCCTGCTTTCAACATCTTTAATGCTATACTTGAAGCAAATATTAGATGTTGAGTATAACTCTCACCAGCTTCAGTTAGGTGTTTTTTTGAGTCATCAAACATGTGCCTATTTATGCATAGTTTGGCTTTAAAGTGAATTATAAATATTATAGTAATAAAATCATGAAGTTTAATGTCACTTTTAAAGTAATATGGGATGGTGATTACGAGTTTATAGATTTTGAATTTGATTCTAAAGATCTAGAATCTCTTCATAGAAACATAAAGACAGCCATTGATGAAAAATATCTTGAGCCAGAAAGAGATATTAAAAAGACTATAAATGGTGAGGTTACCATTACCTATACATCTATTAAAGATTCAATGGGCAATGAAATTTATACTAAATAGTTTTTACTTGAGATTAATGTGCTGCAGGCAATCTACAGCACATTATAAATCTTAATCTGAATCCTTTTTAGCTTTTAAAAAGTTCCATAGCTTGATTAAATAATTCTTCAGATTTTGGATGATCTCCACTTTCATGTGCTGCCATTGCATCATCATGAAGTTGTTGAGCCTGCTCAATTTTATCACCTACTTGTTTTGCCATCATTGGACATGAACCAGCAAAAGCTGATGTTGAAAATAATATTAATGTTAATGTGATTATTAAATTTTTCATTTATTACTCCTCTAAGGTATTGTTGTTCTATATATAGGTCTAAAAAAATGGAAAGAAAGTATAATTACTTTTTGATTACCAAAAATTTAGCACTCTTCCATTACCAGCTATAATTGCTACGCAAGTAAGTACGTGCAATACAATCCAGAAAGTTCTTAGAGCAAGAGCTTTTTTTACTTCAAGTTGTGTAATGGGTTGAAACTCAGGCTTATCTTTGTCAGTATCTCCAATAGGCATACCAACAGCACGAGACCACATTTTTATAAATTTTCTTTGTCCACTCATAATTAAATTTAGCGGGAGACTTCTGTTGCCCGGTGCCTCCCAAACCGCGCTTGCCTAAGTAAACTTAAGCAGCGAGCGCTAAATCATCGTTAGCATTTGTAATTTAGCCCGATAACGGTGGTACAATACCGAACGAAAGAATTTACCTTTGGGCATCCGTCGATCCTATTTCACCCCCGCAATTTGGTGGAGGTGCCGGGTACCGCCCCCGGGTCCGTAATGGTTATTACGTAAATCGTTTATCGTCGTAGTTGAGGATATCCCCAACAAAATTAATATAATTTATAAAAGCTTCTTTTTAAAGAAGATAATAATTATATAGTTAACATCTTGATAAATGATTCCTTTTTATGCCTTTAAATAAAGAACAAAATGATGAAGTGGAGCAGCTCCGTGCTAGCAGTAATACCACACTAAGAGCCACTGTACCTTCACTTGAAGAGATTTTATATAAGCCGCTGCAAGCATTAGACCATGGATTTGTTCGTGTAATTGATTATATGGGTGACGATACGGCTATCGTTCAATCAGCTCGAGTGTCTTACGGTAAAGGTACAAAAAAAATTACTAACGACAAGGGTCTTATAAAGTATCTAATGCGACATTGGCATTCGACGCCATTTGAAATGTGTGAAATTAAGTTGCACGTTAAACTTCCTATATTCATAGCACGCCAATGGATTAGACATCGTACTGCGAACGTTAATGAGTATTCAGCAAGATATTCAATTTTAGATAAAGAGTTTTATATACCGTCCGTAGAGAATCTAGCTTCACAATCACAAGTAAATAAACAGGGGCGTGCTGAAAATTTAAGTCCTGAAGAAGCGGAAAAAGTTATTAATATTTTAAAAAATGATGCGGAACAAACTTATAATAACTATGAGGTTATGCTGAATGAAAATTCTGATGGTGAAACTTTAGATGAAGGCTCTATGGGTATAGCTCGAGAATTAGCTAGAATGAATCTAACACTTAATACTTACACGCAATGGTACTGGAAAATTGACTTAAATAATTTATTACATTTTTTAAAATTACGTGCAGATGCCCATGCGCAATATGAGATTAGAGTTTATGCTGATATTATATTAGATATTGTAAAAAAATGGGTGCCTATTACTTACGAAGCTTTTGAAGACTATCGAGTTGGTGGAACAGAACTATCTGCAAAAGAAATATTAATTTTGAAGAAAATTATTAAAGGTGAAACTGTTGATCCTGATGCTGAAGGTATTTCTAAACGCGAATGGGCTGAGTTACAAAAGAAATTTGACCTATAACAACTTTTTTGAATTAAATATCTTCTCGTAACATTTTTAGACTTTTATTTAAAATTTTTTATCTTTGGCTTTCAATCTCTTTACAAGAATAACCTAAATCTTTCAGTTTAAGTTTTTTACATGTTTCTGCATGTCGTATTTCATCATAGTAAGCTATTTGAGTTGAATCTGGATTAGATGTTCTAGAAAGATATGATCTATATACGCCTATATGAAACTCTATTAACTCATCTTTATCTTGTGTTTTGCCTTTGTGGTGAAACGCTAGCTTACCATTTGTCCAAATTTTAAAAAAACCATCTTCTTCGTGAGTCCATTTTACTTTAACTAAAATATCATTCCACTTTCCATACATCTCCGAACTATCTAAGATTTTTGACTGTCTATTGTAATTGTAGCCAGTAATATATTTGTCAGTATCAATCCAATATCCACCACCACTGGTGTGAGATTGATTTTCAAAAGCAAAAGCTGGAGGATTATCGGCATCGTTGTGAAATTGTGCTAACATTGTTTTAGCGGGAAAAATTATTTTATAATCATCTGGTAGATATAATGACCAACTAGTCCAGGTAATTTTTTCTCTATTAACGCAACATATAAGTAGCTCAACTCTTTCTCTATCGTTTTTAGCATCCCAGCCCCAGCCATCGCCATCTCTAACTTCAAATTTTAAAGACTGCTTCCCAAATCTAACTGGATAATTGTCAATCTTACTTACAACTTTTAAAACATGTTTTCGAGATGATTTATCTGAGTCCAATATTTTACTATTATTAACACGCCACTCATTCCACTTATCAAACTCTCTAACATTTTTAAAGCCTTGAGCTATATCTTTGTTTTTTTTAATCTCTTTAATTACATCTTCAACGTCAGCAAAACCATTTATGTTTAACAACAGGCCTATGACTATAATTCCAAAAAGTTTTTTCATTAATAAAATTTTATATGGCCACTAGACTGTTGCATAGTCAAAAATATTTAAAGGTTGTTGTTAACAAAAGATTATTTAAATCTTATCAATTGATTTGTTATTAGTAGATTAGGAGTTAGCAAGTCGCTGTAGTTTTAGTTTCTTTAAAACATTTTCTGCCAATTCAATAAACATACGGCTTACTTTGTGTTCTGGCACTAAATCTGTAAGAGGGTGTCCATTTTCACATTGCTCTAACAACAATGGATCATGAGGAATTTTGGTAAGAATTTCATAATCATATTTTTCAGCAACTTTTTCAGTTTTACCCTCTCCAAATAATGGATATTGTTTTCCAGTATCTGGTGCCACAAAATAACTCATATTTTCAACCAAACCCATAATCGGTATTTCTGTTTTTTCAAACATTCTTAATCCTCTAACTGCATCAATTAAAGCTATGTCTTGAGGAGTAGTAACAATTAAACTGCCATCAACTTTAAGTTTTTGGGTTAGTGTCAATTGAACATCCCCAGTTCCAGGAGGCATATCAATAACCATAATGTCAGCTTCACCCCAATTTACTTTTGAAATTAGCTCGTTGATAGCTTTCATAACCATTAAACCACGCCAGATCATAGGATTGTCATCGCTAACCATATAGCCAATTGACATTGTTGCTATGCCATATTTGTTAAGTGTTTCAATTTGCTTTCCATCTGATTTTGGTTTTTCATTTATATCAAACATAGTTGGAATAGAAGGCCCATAAATGTCCGCATCAAGCAAACAAGTTTTTAATCCTATGCGCTTAAAGGCAATAGCTAAATTAGAAGCTACAGTGGATTTACCAACACCACCTTTGCCAGAAGCAACCATAAGAATATATTTTATTTTAGATGTTCCTAAGCCAGATATATTTTCACTATTATCTTTGCTTAATTGTTCTTCAGGTTCTGAAGGGGCGTTTGTGTTTTCACTATGATAAGTAGTAACTATATTAAACTTGGTTATGCCTGGGATTTCACTTACTATTTTTTCACATTCTTCATGTATTTTTTTTAGATTAGTATCATTTCGATCAAATTCCAAAATAACAGTGACTTGGCTTGCTTCAACGTTAATATTTTTTACAATACCTAATGAGACAATGTTTTTGTCTTTATCATGATCAAAGACTTGACCAAGAGCATGAAGTATTTGATTTTCGAGTGATTCAGCCATTTTTTAGTATTGTAATTTTAAAATTAGTAACAATATAACATAAAATCGACAAATTATTATTCAATTTTAAATAGTTGCTTTTATAAGATATGATTATACATAACATACTTAATAATATAGAAAATATTTAATGTCTTGGTCTGATAACAATAATAACAATAACCCGTGGGGTTCTCAAGGTGGCGGCAATGGTCGTAACCAAGGTCCAGATATAGACAATATTATTAAAGATTTACAAAGTAAATTTAAAGGAATTATACCTGGATCATTTTTTGGTAAATTGGGACCATTAGCTCTACTGGTTGGATTTATTCTTATTTGGCTAGCTACAGGTTTTTATAGAGTTTTACCTGATGAACAAGGTGTTGTTCTTCAGTTCGGTAAGTTTGTTAAGACAACTCAACCAGGTTTAAATTATCACATTCCTTATCCAATCGAGAGAGCTCTTACGCCAAAGGTAACTAAGGTTAATAGAATTGAAATTGGCTATCGCCAAAGTCCAGACAATAGAACTACTCAAATAAGAGATGTTCCAGAAGAAAGCCTAATGTTAACTGGTGATGAAAATATCGTTGACATCGATTTTTCTGTATTCTGGATTATTAATGATGCTGGAAAATTTTTATTTAATGTTCAACTTCCAGAGCTAACAATTAAATCGGCAGCTGAAACCTCAATGCGTGAGGTAATTGGCCAAAGTAAAATTCAATCAATTTTTACTGAAGGCCGAACAGAAATTGAAAATAAAGCAAGAGTACTAATCCAAAGTATTGTCGATGATTATCAGATGGGCGTTACGATAACACAAGTTCAGACCCAAAAGGCTGACCCTCCTGGTGAAGTTATTGATTCATTTAGAGATGTTCAAGCTGCAAGAGCTGACTTGGAACGTCAAAGAAATGAAGCAGAAGCTTACGCAAATGATATTATTCCAAGAGCAAGAGGTGAAGCGGAAGAAATCTTACAAAATGCCGAGGGTTACAAGCAAAAAATAATTGCTGATAGTGAAGGTAAAGCTGCACGGTTTTTATCTATTCAATCAGAGTACGCTAAAGCGCCTGTAGTAACAAAACAGAGAATTTTTTACGAAACAATGGAGTCTGTATTTGGTGATATGGATAAAATCATTATTGATAAAAATAGTGGGCAAGGTGTTTTACCTTACTTACCGCTTCCAGAAATTAATAAAAAGAAAGCAGAATAACTAAAATGAAGCTAGGTAGAATATCATTAGTCGTAATTGCTCTTATTGGCCTTACAGCCTACTTAAGCCTGTTTACTGTGTTAGAAGTAAAGCAAGCTATCGTTCTTCAGTTTGGTGATCCAAAAAAAGTTATTACTGAGCCTGGCTTAAATTTTAAAATTCCATTTATTCAAAACGTTGTTTTTATTGAAAATAGAATTTTAGATATTGATGCTCCTGCAGCCGAAATCATTGCATCTGATCAAAAAAGATTGGTAGTTGATGCTTACATCAAATTTAGAATTACAGATGTATTGAGCTTCTACAAAACTTTGGGTAATGAGAATGTTGCAAGATCAAGAATTTCTACCATTGTAAATTCAAGAATTCGTAGTGTATTAGGTGAACAACCATTAAACATGGTTTTATCTGAAGAGCGTTCTCCTTTAATGAAGCAAATCACCTCTGAAGTAAATGATGAAGTAAAAAACTATGGGGTTTATATTGAAGACGTAAGAATTAAAAGAGCTGATCTACCTGCTGCAAATAGCCAGGCTATTTATAGAAGAATGCAGACTGAACGTGAAAGAGAAGCTAAAGAGTTTAGAGCGCAAGGCGCTGAGATAGCCCAAACAATTAGATCTACTGCAGATAAAGAAGTAACCATTTTAAAAGCTCAAGCAGAAAAAAAAGCTAACATAACTCGTGGTGAAGGAGATGGAACTGCAAGTGCAATTTTTGCAAAAGCATTTCAAACAGATCCAGAGTTTTTTGATTTTTATAGAGCTATGCAAGCCTATACAGAAAGTCTAAAAAATGATGATACGACTATGATACTTTCTCCTGAAAGTGATTTTTTCAGATATTTTGGTAATGCTCAAGGCAAACCACTAAATTAAGATACATCATGATAGAGTGGTTAATAACTGCATTAGGTCTCGTTTTAATAATAGAAGGTCTAGTTTACTCAATTTTCCCAAGGCAAATGAAAGCTATGCTTAAAAGCATGTTAGACTA
>ENA-OSJC01001020-OSJC01001020.1-marine-metagenome-genome-assembly--contig:-NODE-1020-length-24528-cov-9.559814_pt1 | contig 24528 bp, 19 predicted proteins | sample MGYA00237885_ERZ534234 | MGnify/ENA primary metagenome ERZ534234 (study PRJEB26413, sample SAMN06343907) | marine metagenome | isolation source: coastal waters | place: Atlantic Ocean: West Antarctic... | reverse complement strand
AATTGACTTTGATCTCTATGTATTGAGAAGTATGACTTGTCACAAATATGTGCATTGTCAACACCTTATATTGGTCCCGGAATAGTTGAATTTTATTTTCCCTAGATAGGTGGTGATTGAACCAACTGGGACCTAACAAATACAACATTGACTGCCATAGAGGAGTAAATCAAATCTAAAACTCATTTATCGTCACTCTGTTATACGTAATTATAATTGTAATTTACTCTAAATCATATAGATCAGAAGTATGAAGACAATTCGATTTTCGCCTCTTGCGGTGATGCTGTTGTTCAGTATTACTGGTAATTCAACACATTTAATGGGGGTAGAAATAGTTGCGCAGCGAATCGGCGGTTATCAATACCGACAAGTCATGACAGTCTACAGAAACACTTCAGGTATACCTATGCAAACCATAGCGCAATTCAACATAACGGATAGTGCAGGATTTTATGCCTTACCATCACTAAAGGCTGCTTGAAAGATGAATCAAACTACGAAACGCTATCTGAACAATTTGGGAGACATCAAATTACTCAAAGCCATTGGATTGACATGTTTGATGATGATGCATTGTGCTTCCATGCAAGGTCAAGGCGCAGTTGCAGCTGCACATCCCAGTGCAGTTGATGTAGCAAGAAAAATTTTGATGCAAGGAGGTAATGCCTTTGATGCAGCTGTGGCAACGCATTTTGCGCTGGCTGTTGTGTTGCCAAGGGCTGGAAATTTGGGTGGAGGTGGCTTTGCGGTGATGCGATTGGCTCATGGTCAGACCCTTAGCCTGGATTACCGAGAAAAAGCCCCCCTTGCCGCGCATGTGGATAGCTATCTCAAGGATAAATCCATCATCGAAGGCAAGTCATTACATAGCTTATACGCTTCAGGTGTTCCGGGGTCTGTTGCGGGTATGTGGGCCATGCATGATTCCCTAGGTAGCATGCCATGGATCGACCTCTTGATGCCAGCCATTGAATTGGCAGAGTTTGGCTTTGCCCTTACGGCAATTCAAGCATTAGAAATCAACCAGCTAGCAAACACGTTTCAGGAAAGAAACCCACAAGGCGCTGGGCCATTCACACGAGACGGGTGGGATAAAGGATCCCTTTTTGTTCAGCCAGATTTAGCCAAGACATTGCGAACTATTGCAAGCGAAGGCCCTGATGGATTTTACCAAGGAGCTGTGGCAGAGGCACTTGTTCATCGCATGCAGGAAGCAGATCAATGGTTCACCACAGAGGATCTTCTGCATTACCAAGCCCATTGGCGACAACCGTTGCTGACGAACTACAGGGGCTATGATATTGTGACGATGGGACCGCCATCTAGCGGGGGTGTTGGCTTGATTCAAATGCTTCAAGCCAGTGAACGTGATGGTAATCGAATGCAACGCCATGGATCAGCAGCCTATGCGCACGACTTCACAGAGATATGCCGGCTAGTTTACGAGGACCGAGCCTTGCATTTGGGTGATCCGTCATCCATGAAGCTATCCACTGAGGCTTTGCTTGATGCTGGCCGTCTTCAGGATCGATTCAAAGCAATGCCACTTTTCACCTCTGGCAAATCCATAGACTTGAATCTGCTTCTTCACAAGGAGAGCGAAGAGACCACACATCTAAGCATTGTTGATCAACAGGGTCATGCCATTGCCATCACCACGACATTGAATTCATCCTACGGTAGCAAGCATTGGGTTGCTGGGTTTATCCTAAATAATGAGATGGATGATTTTGCTTTATCCCCCGGTAAGCCTAACCAATTTGGTGTGGTGGGCTTTGATGTAAACGCAGTGGCTCCTGGTAAACGCATGCTTTCAAGCATGACACCAACCATTGCCAGCCGATCGGGTCATATCATGGTCCTTGGCACACCAGGAGGCAGCACTATCATCACCAATGTCTTTCAAGTTTTAACCAATCATTTACGCTATGACATGACGTTGGATGAGGCCGTGGCTAAAAAGAAGCTCCACGCACAGGGCTGGCCAGATCTTCTCTTTATGGAGGTAGATGCACTCAGCCCCTTCACCAAGCTCTGTTTGCGCTTGAGAGGGCATGAACTCAAAACACGTTCACAAATTGGTCGGTTTGAAGCGGTTGAAATGATTCAAAGTGAACCGATATTTCACAGCAGTCCTGATGTTAGCCGTCAAGGAGATGCTACAGGGTGGCCCTTTTAGTTGATTGATATTCGAGTGCTAGATGACTCATGGACATGCCCAATAACCCCATCAAAAAGGTTGGCCTGTTTCCTGTCCATTGAACTACTAAAGCGAATTCGGTTGGTACTTCGGTGAGCATAGAAAAAATCTCTCACCGCAACTTAACTCCTTAACAATTTTAAGTGTCGCATTTTAGGGTTATTAGTTTATGGGAATTGTGCGACAGCTAATCTTTAGCGAAAAAGCTGCAATTAACCAAGATGAATTGAATCCAATAAACAAATCTACTTTCGTTTTAGGGGTAGCTTCTTAATATCTAGACATAATACCAAACCCGAGTGGACGAAAAGATCAATTATAACGTGATATACTTGATGTTCTAATTACTCAAAACCAAGTACTATTTAATTCTAGCTCCAAGTAGGCCAATAGACCTTTTGAGGAAAGTCTAGACCAAGCTCGCTATAATAGTCTACTAAGAATTCATTATACTCCGCTTTACTTATTTGATTAATTAGAAACAACTCGGTTTTTTTAACAGCCCATGCTTCATTTTCCAATTTATAATCTAAATCCTTTGCAAATTGACAAAAATTGGGATAGTATTTAGAGCCAAATCCAATTACGCTGAAACTAATTTTGACGTCTTTTGGAATAGTTGAAAACACCTTATCAAAATTACGTCCGTTTTGAGGAGCTTCCCCATCTCCATAGGTCGATGCAAATATCCAAATGTGTTCAATACCATCATGATACTTGAACGAATTTATCGATCGCGGTCTCACCTTTAATCCAATATCTTTCATCTGCCTTGCAAAAGAATATGCGATTTGTGTAGTTGTCCCGTTTTCTGAGGCATAAAGAAGTTGATGCGAACTGTTTACTGCTAAATTTCCTTTCCACCTCCATTTCGAAAATTTAAAACCCGTTATTATAAAATATACTGTTAGTAACGTGGTCGCTATAAGGATCGAGAGCCACATAGATGAACCACTTCCTGTATGGACTTGTGAGCTCAATCTCGATATCTTTTCTAATTTAGATTTTGAGACACTTGTTGAAACTTCCAAGTCTAGTGATGCTAGTTCATAACGATTACTATGCGTGCTTACTTCATAAACTTCAGTAGAATCGCCTGTAAAAGGAAAGTATAACTCTTCTAGATTATGAACGTATAAAGTTTCCTCGTTAATTTCAATATTAAGCTCTTGACTAATCGGTAAATATCGAATCCACCCAAGCCCTTCAAAAGCTAATAAACATCCTGTGACACAGAGTAGAAGAATCGGAAATAAGGCAATAACACCACCATGGCTGTGAATAAGATTACTTTTCGGCTCATTTGAAAATGACCTTTTGAAAAGATCAAAACTAGAATACTTTTTCAACCATAATAAAAAACCAAAAATCACAAGTAACGAAGTAAGTAGTGTTGTCAAAACCATTATTACGCGGCCAATCCTACCTATTAAGAGAGATCTATGTAGGCTTATTACAGTTTTAATCCAGTTTGGATCGACAATTAATGGACCTTCGAATTTTGCATTAAGTGGATTAAAATAACCCTCCAGAAACAATCCTTCTTTAGTGTCAACCGTACCTGAGATTCGATCATAGCCATCTAACTTAAGGTCGTATACTGTGCTGTATTCACTTTCGAAGAGTCTAATAAGTTGCTGTATCGATTGTTCGCTATCAGAGCGAACAACCGGAATATCCTTAGACCCATTGTAAGAAACGTAAATACCAATAATAGCTCCTGTGATGCTCGCTAGCAATAAATTAAAAAAAAGCGTTGCACCTAGCACAAAATGAAGGAATCGTGTGTCCAATTGATAATGTTATTGTGCGATAAATGTTATGTATCGTATAAAACCATCACCTCTATATTTTTCTGATAACTCAAGATTACTGATTTTAATATCTATTTCCGTAGGATAGTATTGCTGCTCCTCCACTGCCGTTTCAAATCGAATGAAATAATCTGGATTTTCTGACGGCATAGTAAACGCAATGACTCTACGATCTCCACCAGCAATTGTTGCACCAGTAATTCCGTCTATTTGTTGCTTTTCTTTACCAAAAAAACTCCACCAATCTTCTATTTCATTATACCATTCACTATCGTCTCCCATTACTTGAAGGGTCTTTAAGTACTCCTTGTTTTCATTAAGTAAAGAAACTACGATATAAGCACCATGGCCATTATAATTTTTCATTTGAACCATACATCTTAAATTTAAATCTGTATTTACAGAATACATAGAAGACAATGTGATTCCCAAAAGGGCAAAGACAAACATTAATTTAAATATGCTTTTCATTTTCCCAAAACTGGAGTTAATTTATCCATATATAATGATAATTGCTCATTTTCAACTGCTAAATCAAGAGTCGACTCGCCAAAAACCGTCTTGATAGAAACCGAAGCACCCTGATCTATAAGAGCTGTAATAATCTCAGTATTCTTCCCTTTCATAACCGCAATATGCAGTGCAGTTAGTCCGTCACGATTGACATGATTAATATTATCATTATAGTTAGACAGAAGGTTTATTAATGGGCGTTTATTGAGTACTACTGCTTTATGAAACAAAGTGTTTCCGTCAGGTAATATTGCGGAGAAGTCGATACCCTTACTCTGTAGAATCTCAAATTTTAACATGAAATTATCATGCATCGATTGACGATATCCCTCAAATAAATATGCGACTATGTTCTTGTCATTTTTATCTTGCGCAAAGATATCTGCACCATTATCAATTAAGAAATTAAAACTTTGAGCATTTGCATATTTAGATGCAATGAGTAATGCTGTTTCACCTTTATTATTAAATAAGTTGATCGATTTTACATCTAAATTAATTTTTTCTAGCCCAATAAAATCTTTACTTCCGGCCATGCTCATGAATGCAGATCTACCTAATTCAGGTATTAGAAATGGATCATTTCCAGCGGCGATTAAATACTCTATAATTTTAAAATCGGTACGTCCTTTAGCGTATATAGTAAGAGGTGTTTGTCCGGTTAATGACAATAAATCTAAAGGAATCGAACATTTATTTAAGTATTCAAAAATTTCTAATTTTTGATCCTTTTTTCTTAATCCTTTTGCTGCATAATGAGCAGCGTTCTGCCCTTTGTCATCGATTATATTAAGGTTTAAACCTTCACTAACCAGCCATTCTATTAACTTCGTGTTACCACCCTTTGCGGCATATAATAAAGCAGTCGCTCCATATTTATCCTTATCAGTAATCTTAAGTCCATTATTTTGAAAGTAATCGACAAATTCATTAGTATCTAAGAAAGGCAATAAAAGTAACAATGCATTAGCACCATCTCTATTAACCTCTTCACTTGGATTAGCACCATTTTCAATGATGAGATCGTATATATCTTTTTGTTTATTTCCTGTCACAGCTGTAAAGTTTAAAAGTGAATAACCGTGTTCATCAATTATATTTGTGCGTGCTCCAAATTCAAGAAGCGTTTCCATAAATGTTTTATTATTTCCATAAGCCGCCCAAAAAATATAGGTACGACCATCATGGGTTAACTTATTAACATCATTATTATCGAACTCTAAAAAGTATTCGAGAATATCATTAGAAGCATGTTCTATTAAGGCTAAAGCTAATGGGTCAAACGAATATGAATTCAGCTCAGTTGGACTGTTACCTTCGGCCACTAATGTTTTTACATCACTTAAGTTGGGGGCTAATTTCCAAAAGTTTCGTTCTAAGAGTTTATTCTGGCCAAAAACCTGAACACAAGTAGTTGTTAGCACAGAAATGATAATTAACTTAATGAAATGTGATATTGACATATATATTTATATTTAAAATAAAGGATATCCCAAATTTGGAATATCCTTTATTTACCAAGTTAACTAGGCGATAAACACAGGTTTTGTTGGCTGATTAAACCATGTTAGGATTTAATAAACTACCTAGTTAATTTGGATGATAGACATAGCTTTTGATTATTGATTTTATTTTCTTCTTCCACTTTTTCTTGGATGGACTTTTTTGTTGTGTCCATTCATTATTCAAAGTATACATGGTCTTTATCAGACTTTTTCCTTCAAGCTTAAGGTGTACTCCGATATCTAGATTTTCATTGTATACGGCGTCCCATTCATCACGTACTATTTGCCAAAAATCCTCGTTAGCATCCCACCAATCAATTGCTGCTTGGCAATTAGCGTCTTCGATCCTTCTATAAATATTTACACCTTTCTCATAAACGATTGTAGTGTCGGTGATCTCTGTTCGAAGAATCTTTTCATTATCCTGTTCGTGCACCCAACCAGAATTAGTTATCATATGTCGATTTCTACGATGCATAACATTATAGTCACTTCGTTGGGTAGACTCGCGTCGAGGCAACGGCGTATCAGTAGAGCTTTCCCAAGAAATTCTACCATCTTGATACATCCATTCTGAGGTACCTTGATATCTTGGACTGTCATCTACTTGATATACTTGTTGCGTCCATCGGCCCTCTCTATCATCTAAAGGGAGGTACTTGTAGGTCCATTGTTGGTCTCTATCGTAAACATATTGATAAGGAGACTCGTAAACCCAATCTTGCCTCCAGTGCTTAACTGTTATATCATCTCCCACAACTAAAATGTGCTGGATTTGAAGCCGTTGATCGTCTTCGCCTACCAAAACAGCCCATTCTGCGTTTGCTTTTGCTGAATAACGATCGTGGAATTCATAAGATTTACTATCCGAATAGATCTCCGCAAAGTTGAATGTTACCTCGAAACAACCGCACATACTTTTGATAGTATTAATATCTAGCTGATGAGGACCATTTTCTTGGGCTATAAGCGATATATTGGTCAGTAACGCTACTATTAGAGATAACGTAAAGTAATTAGATCTCATGGATAGATTATTGAATAATTAAACGCTGCACCGTTACTTGAGAGCCTTGTTGAAGTGAAATCAAGTACATTCCAGCATGATATGATGTCACGTCAATAGGAAAATCCATAAACCCGTCTTGACTTATATGCTTCTCAAGAATAGTTTGCCCCTGTAGATTTAGAATTCTAATGACGGTTGTTTCATTATTTGTAAACACAACGTGTGCAATATCATTAGCCGGGTTAGGATATAAACCAAAGTTTAATGTAACCTCTTCGTGAATGTTAATCGAACTAATTAATTCTTTAGTAAAATTTATTCCGCCCGTTGACGAGCCACTAAATCCTGTAAGCACTAATCGCCATATATTGCCATCACGATCGTCAATAAAATAACAAAGAGAGTCGGTTATATTGTAGGAAAATGTCGCCATATTGAAACTCTTCCAATCATATCCAACTGTGTTTATTGCTGATTCGAAGTTATGTCCAGCGTACGCACTAAAAGTATTAACATTCGCAATGTCTGTCATCTCAATAACTTCGACATCCGCATTTTGCAATACACCCGTTACTCCATAGAATGTTCCTGGAAATAGCTCAGCTACATATTTCGTAAAGAGAAGATCCCATGATGAACTAGAAGGCTCTCGATATATACTAGTATCCGAACGAAGATTATAATATCCAAAGTTGCGATTGATATAATCAGCTTTAGCTAGAGAAGTGTTTATTTCATTTGTTCCGTCAAGATTGGCATATTTAAATGTAAACAACCCACTCGCTAAGGAGACAATTTGAAGTTTCTTATAAGATCCATTAGTAAGCTTGATCATAAAAAGCGAATCCCCTATAATATGATGGGTTATAGTACTGTAGACTCCCCAGCCTAGATCCATGGGACTAGAGGTTGCTCCTTTGTTAAATGCTCCCATTCCCCATGAAGTATCAGAATCATAAACGGGAAACCAGTTAGACATACCGACAGTATCGAACGTTGACCAAGAGCTGGTATCACCATTCGGATACTTATAGAGTTCAGTTCCAATAGCGCCATTTATTCTTATGGAAGACCCATATCCACTGGCATCAAATGCAATATCCCAGTTGGAGTTATCAATATTTGCTGATTCACCAGAGTTTAATGAATAGTAGCTTTGATTAGTATAGCCAATACCTAAACTGATAGAATCAGAAATCGGTTGTGCCATTGTTAAAGTGCTGAATGCACAATATGCAGATAATATAAGTAGTAGTTTTTTCATGCTTATTTTTATTTAGACTAATTCTATATAAGCAAATGTACAAACGAATATTATGCGGTAAGCAACCTTTGTGTAAAATTTATATTTCTTGAAATTCAAATGTTGGCGAGCCCTTTTCACCATTCACATTATAGAAATCAATAAAGTGCAGTTTATAAACTTTTTGATCAGTATCTCTTATAATATATACCTTCTTAGAGTCAACGATATAACCGTCATTAAAGTCGTAGTACTTCCAATCGTAGCCAATTGAATTCAATGAGCGTTCATATATGGAAGACAGGGCATGCTCAGTATCAATATCAACAAATTCAATTGAATCGATTAGCGCAACTTCCACATTATGTCTATTAGAAAGTACTCCTGTGACCAAATACGGTGTGATTATATTATCGTCTTTAAAAAGATGTATATATTGGGTAAAATGTAAATCCCAATCTTTTTTAAGAGGTTCAATAGAGAGTTGAGAAGCCTCTTTAAGTGATATACAGACAATATTACGCAATGGATCTTTTTGAATAATAATAGTAGTATCGCTAGAACCATTTAAACTTGCCATTCTAACTGAGTAAGTATCTGATTTTAAAGTATCTACCTTAAATTTCTTATACCCTAATTCAGATCCTGTAGAAGAGTATCCCAAATTTATAATGTAGAATCCGTTCGAATCTAACATACTCCCTAAGGCTGTACTATCATAGTCTCCAGAAGGAGCATCGTAACGCCATGAAAGAGAATTGAGAGATACGGCGCTAGTGAAATTTAACAAAGGGGAATAAGCTACACTCCCACCTCGTGAGCTATTTAATACGACTTTCCACTCTTCCGTTGCACAGCTCAATCCAATATCCCAATCAACCTTGAAATTATCGGCAACAACAGTATTTGTTTCAAGATCGAAATACATCTGATAATCGTAAGTAACTCCCATATCCAACTGAGTTGTATGTGCATTGCCTCGTTCGACTGAGGGTATAGGTATCTCACCTGGGTCACATGATAAAATAGTCAATAATAACAGCACAGGGATTCGATGTAAGAATGGTTTTAGTGACATTATTTCAGATTTAATTTAATTGAAGTGAAAATTGAGCGTCCCCAACTCATTGCAAATGCACCAGTCGATTCGCTGTGGCCAACTCCCATATCATTCGATCCCGAGATTGTAATATTTTGAACATTAAGTAAGTTTTTCCCTCCGAAACTTAATACACTTCCTTTTTTACCAATCTTCTTAGTATAGATAATATCCAGAGTTTGATAATCTGAAATTTGATTTAATGAAATGTCTCCATCACTATCGATGCTGTAAGACGGAGTAACTCCATTATATTTCCAAAATAAAGAGATCTTAGCATCCGATTTTTCAAATTTATAATTTACTTGAGAACGAAATTCAGGTGAAAAAGAGAAAGGAGCCACCGTATGAAAAGTAGATATTTCATTAAACCTACCTATACATGACCATCCTAAAAGCAGAGAGTAGCGTTTAGTATTCCATGATAGATCTCCATTTACACCAGTAGACTTAAATAGACCAATATTTACATACTCATAAACATTGCTTCCAAGTATTTGGCCGAGTGAAATACGGTCTGTAATGTGATTGAAGAATAAGGAATTAGTCAAGGACAATAGACCCTTATCCATTTTATCTTTCCATGTAAAAGAAGCGCTCAAGTTGTGGCTACGCTCCGAAAGCAGCTCTGAATTTCCAAATATATTATGGTTGATATCGACAAATTCAAAATAGAGTTCTTTGAGCGAAGGCGCTCTAAAACCGCGAGCATAAGATGCTCTAAAAACATGATCTCGATAGTTATACTTTATGTTTAACGATGGTGTTAATGGGCTAATGTAGTCTGTATTGTATGATGCACGTAAACCAGGGCGTAATAACAAGTTTTTAAGTAAGTCGATTTCTGCAGTTGCAAATAAGGCCATATCTCCAATGTCCTGATAGGAATCTAAAATTCTGTATCCTCGAGTTTGCTCGAAGCTCAGATCATAACCAAGTTCAACACTAGATTTTAATGATTCTACCTTGTAGATCATGGAACCTCTGCTCATCCAATGGCCAAACCAAGAGGTATCCTGATCACTTGGATTAGTAGTTAACTCACTCTGCAATGATGTAAGGTCAATATAAAAACTATTCTTAATTCTCTTAAAGTTGTTAAAAGCAATAACTGCATTCCAATTTCCTCCCCAAGGTAACTTACCACTCAAATTAGTACCGACGTTCGAGCGGAATGTTGAGTAATAGTCATCAAATGCATTTTCAAAATAAGGGCGTCTTGGCATGCCTCGGTTAGTTATCTTCTCATTGAAATAACTTATATATGGCGATATATGCAAGTGTTTATTATCATATGAATAGCCGATTTTACTAAAAAATTGCTCTTTTATATTCCATTGTATCGATCGATTTGTATCGGCTAATTCAGCTTTTGGAAACTCAATGAAAGGATCATTTATATCCCAACCATCAAAAAAATTACGACCTCCAGAAAACTGTAAAGTATGTAACCCCTTTTTATTAGTCAACTCGCTATTAATATTGTATTGACCAACTGTCTCGTAATAAGAGCTGTAGATCATTTTTAAACCATCCTTATTTATTTTTTTTGTGATTAAATTGATTGTACCAGCCAAGGCGTCAGTACCGAAGTTTACAGAAAGAGGTCCTTGTATAAGCTCAACTCGCTCAATGTTATTAAGACTAATCTGACTTAGATCAACATTTCCATTTAACCTTCCGATTACCGGCACACCGTCGACTAATATTTTTACATTCTGACCGGAAAGACCCTGTAAACTAAGACTTGAACCAAGAAGATTGTCCTGACTTATCCTCATTCCTGTCTCCATTTGTAAAAGCTCGCGAAGATTCGTAGCGGCTTGGTCTCTGATTCTTTTTTTATTTAAGACACGCACTAGATGTACAGATTCTTCAACAGTTTTACTACCATGTTGAGCTGTTATAACCACTTCGTCCAACATGTTGTCAATCGAGTAGAATACACTGGAATCAACCTGTCCTTTACAATATATTAAAGAGCAGCATAAACATAGACTCAAAATAAAATCATAGCGTGTCATCCGATACTTGTATTTATAATTTTTAGATAGCATAAGCGGAATAATATCTGTATTTAAGGAAAGTCCATGATATTAAAATCAAGTAATTAGTTGCTTCTTTTTGGCTCTAAGGTGAACTTGACATTAACAAATCCATTAACAGGAGCCGAAGGAAGTATGCCAGGACCAGGATATCCAAGAGCCCTTCTTGTATAATATCTCTCGTTAAGAAGGTTATTAACACCAAATACGTACTCAAACCTATCCCGAGTATATGACATGCTTAAGTCACAAACCTTATACCCAGGTATGGGGCCTAATATACCCTCGCGAGGTTCACCTGCAAGCGCATTATCACTGTTTTCAACATCAGTATACTGAGATGTCACTGCTGTAATTTGAGAGCTTAATTTCCATTTTTTAAAGCTCATATTAGCTCCAGACTTCCAATTAACAAACGGAATAAACTCGACTCGCTTACCCGTTACATTTGGTATTTCAGAAAATAGGTACCTCGAATCCGTCAATGAAAGGTTAGAGAAAATCTTAATCGATAACTTATCTATTGAAGATGCTTTAATGAGGTCATACGAAACATAATTTTCAATTCCATAAATAAGAGCTGTTCCTATATTTTTTCTTACGCGCTGAGCACGATCATTAAATATTATACCGATTCTACTGGCATATAAGAGACTAAAAGTATTAATGTCATATGAGAACCTAGATTTTTTCATACGGATTCCCATATCAGCCGTAAATCCCTTTTCATCTGATATGTTTGGATCGATAATAAATGATGGATTAACCGTTCGTATATCAGAAAAAGTTACGGATCGATAGTTTTGGCTCAGGTTAGCATAAAACTCTGCTTTTTTTGAAGACCTGTGCGATATACCTAGACCGAACAGAGCAAAACTTCTAGGTAAATTCCGTGAATCTGTAAGCGATTCTCTAAAAATAACATTGCCAGCATTATCATAGACCAAGTTTTCATAACTACCCTCGCTCCTAGTTCTTATGTATTCAATTCGAGCACCAGGCGTAATACTCCAGTTATTACTTAAGAAAATAACATTTTCTAAAAAAAGAGCATAATTAGTATTTGGAAACCTAAAACTACTCTGGTTTGGATAATCTACATATGTATCATCCATAAAATCAAAGTCCGCACCATTCCCGTTCGACCCAGCTCCTTGCCTAGAGTAATTATCAGATTTATATATTTTAATTCCCATCGATAAGGCACTTCTATGATCCTTAATTAAATATCGATGAAGGACTTTACTTTCAAAGCTTTGATTATTAAATTGACCTGAAATAAGGTCTCTAGGATAAACGTATGAATTATCTACAGTTGATAATTCATCTATAGCGGAAATTGGATTCGTGTTCAATAAACCAGGAATACCTCTAAACCCTATACTTTGCCTCGATGCTTTGAGAAATGTTAATTTGGCAGATATCAGAGTAGCTGAGTTTATTTCGTATTTAAATCTACCATTAATCATATTCCAGTTTACCTTAAAAAAGTTTCGTTCTCGATTAGATTGAAATGGATCATTAGTGAATTGGGAATCTGTTAGACCCCCAGATTGTTTGGCTAGATAAGATAAATAGGTATGCTCAAGAGAAATCCGCAGTTTGCTACTAGGCGAATAAACTAGTGTGCTATATGAATGATTAGCTTTTAATTCACTGTTTGCTCTAAAGCCTTTTGAGGATCTTATGTTATAATACGAGTAGCCAGAAACTGAACCTTTTCTAAAAGAAATACTGTTGAAATTTGTTCTCAGTCCATAAGAACCAATTGAAGAAGAACTCTCTATGGACCACGGCACACCACTTTTTGGTTCTTTCATCACAAAATTGAGAAGTCCACCGAATTGAGAGCCATATTGTAAAGATGCTGCACCTCTTATTACTTGAATACTGCTCACACCGTTACTAGTAGGAGTATAATACGATTCTGGATACCCCAAAGGGTCAGCACTAATTTCGTAGCCATTTTGCCTTACATTGTAATTAGAACTACGATTAGGATCTAAACCACGGCCACCAACGGATAGTTGCAATCCAGCGTCTTCATTCTCATATATGGTCACTCCTGTGATATGCGAGAATAATTGACGTGTTGTATTGGCACCTTTATTCATAACCAATCCCTCGAGATTAATCACTTCCGTCTTCTTACCCGCGAAAATATTCATTCCATCGATTTGCATCAATTGACTACGAACATTTTCATTCTCTTCAAGGACTAAAACCTCTTCCAACAGTTCATAGTTAGTACTATCCACTGACTGCGCGAAAGCAGGCAAATTGAACAAGAGAGCTATTATATTTAAAGGACTAAATACCTTGTATATCATCTTTGAAAGGCAATAGCCATTTAATTCTGTAATCATTTTTAGTTAGAGTAGTCAAATCAATGGTAGGATCAATAAATCTTTGACTAGGTCGACCATTTAAAGCTACAAATGAATCTGCATAAACTTCTAAATCGCTAAATCCCTCCTTTGAACAGTAGTATTTTTCTAAAAAATAAGCGTACTCTAAAATCATATCAGGCTGAAATGACATTTGCTTTTCTTGAAAAGAAGTTAGGAACTTAGAATTCTGAGCAATCCATGATTTATTTGTTTTAGTATCTATAATTCGAAAAACAGTATACCCTTGTTTCTCCATTAACATAACACGCCAAGAGAAACGAAAACCTTGCTCCGTCCAAAATAACTCACCAGGATAACATAAATACCTCCAAGGCAATAAAATCTGAAGGCAGAGTATAACGCCAACAATATACTTTGATAGCTTTAAGCGATAATTAGAAGGCTTTAAAAAAGGGCTTTTCGAATGCCTCCCATATAGTACTTCAAAACGATTTAGCAAGCGGTCATAAGAAGATGATGGGAAAAAAAGCATGGCTCCGACAATCATGATATAAGGGAACATTCCAATAGGGAATAAAATTCGCGTTAATACATGAAAGCCAATGACCAGTAAAAAAGCGACCGATCTGGTTCTAGAAAATATCAGTAGAAATGGTATGGATAAATCATAAATAGCGCCACCCCATGAGAATAAGTAATGTACCCAGCTGGTCTCAAAAAAAACTCCAATAATAGGAACATCTGTTTTCCCTGGTAGCCAAGTCGCTAAAGGCTGCGCGTGAATTAACCAATCTGAATTAAGCTTTGATAACCCTGCGTAGAAATAAACTAAGCATACCAACAATTGTGGAGCTCTTAGCGACCATAACGGGATATGGTTTGAAGAAACTCGTCCTCGTAAGGCATCAATACTATAAGCTCGTTGCGCAGGTAACAACAACAACAATAAGCCCATAACACTGATAAAATAGTAGTGATTGAGATAGGTAGTCTTGTCCATCCCTTCTATATAAAGAAAAGACAGCGTGAAGAATAGACAGCTCCATCGATACCTATATCCAAGGGCAACTGTAACTGAGGAGATAAAACAAATTGCAAATATTGCATAAGTATATATCCCTATTGGCTTAACCCAGTCTAAACCGTAATATGAAAAATGAAAGGATGGATCAATATACATTGACTGCACCCAACCGTTCGATACGAACCTAAGCATGGAAAGAGCCATGAGCAAACCAAACAGGAAACGAAAAATGGCAAGAGAAGTTGCGGGTATTGGTTTATTAAGACCATTAATGAAGCGACTAATCTCCGTCCACATCAACATAATCTACCTTAACATTGAAGGCTTGCATCATATCAGTTTTCATATTAATGGTATTAACCTGCAACTCGTCAAATAAGGAGAGCATTTTAAATACATCTTGCCCTACTGTAGTGCTGTATGTTTCTGTTATCGTTCCAGCAGATTGTTTGGCAATATTAAATTGATTAGCTATGATAAAGGACAGGGTAGTGTCATCTCTTCTTATATTCAAGTGATCTAAATATTGAGAAAAACTTGGGCCCACAACTAGACTATCAAATGATACACCATTAAAGAATCTTGCATGCGCTTTTAGTCCTTCATTAAAAAGAATACTTGACCAAGTGTCGCTAAATATTGCTTCTACTTTTCCAGGATAGGTATTTCCGGAAAAAACCCCAGCAGGTATACCTATTTTACCTGCACGTAGCTCCTTTTCGTAATGAAATACATAATCATTAGCCATCTTATTTAAAGAAGAAGATGCTGAAGAACCATCATTAGAAATGAAGACTGATCGATATGTATTCCATTCTAATAATATTGCCTGAGAAGCATTGTTTAATTCGTTAACCAATGCTGCTATATAAAGTCTGGGACCTTCGTTGTTGGAGAAATATGTTGCTGCGGAATCAGAAGACTCGTAGCGATTTAACAAGAAATCAATCGCCGGAAAACCTTGCTGCGCAAATGTAGATGGGAGTCCCAAATTTGGTACATTAAGACCATTGTAATTCAGAGCTGTATTTGCTACATTCAGCGTATCAGTAGGATAGGTATTGGTTCGGTAACGTACATTTTCAGCCTCACCTGGACCTATTTCTAAAAAGCTAACCCACTGCCACCCACCGTATGCAGATAATACAGAAGCTTTAAATACATCATAATTCGTTGCCGTCGGGTTATCTGAAAAAGCCTCTGCGGCGTCAACCATATTCGCCGTCTTTGACGAATAACTAGTCCAAGAAGGAATTATAATTTCATCTGACCAATAAGTCAACATAGGCGTTCTGTCCCACGTATCCTCCACAAAATTATTTGTATCGCACGAGCAGAATAGGAGCCCTGCCACTAATGGCAAGGCTCCTCTGCTTAACAATGAAAACACGTTTATATTCATCGTTATTAATTAGTTACTTGAAGAACTGTAAAGTCAAATCGAGCAGCTATATCTGATGAAATTGTTGATAACGTGGTAGATTGTAAATCCCATAATCCATTTGAACCATCACTCATCATATCCGATAAAAATCCTTCGACCTCTGATTGAGAAAAGTATGGAGATCCTGATTCTGGATTACGAGTAAACTGTAAAGAGTAAACAAAACCATAACCTTCAGATAAATCATGAAATGCTCCACCCCAATCTTCTGCCGCTAGTGCATCTTTCCCTGCTTCTAGGTATTTTACTGCGCGAATACCAATAACTTCACTTATAGTTTCTCTTATGATTGCGACCTGAGCATCGCGAACCTCGTAGTTACCAGCTACTATCGCAGCACGGCCTAGTTTGAAAGCATTAAAAATGATATCGCCTTTATCGGAGAAATCCGTATCAGCAACCACTTTACCTAAGTACTTATTCAAAAATGAGTCATCAGTACCTAGAGTACTCATCGGGTTTACCTTATCATCTGCTCCACCAAATAGGTAGCCATAGCCTTCATCCCATTTGTGCTCCATCGTTGTGTAATTCTTATCAGTTTCAAGAAGTACGTTATCGTTATCATCTACATTAGAGCCAGCATCTAAAGTTAACGGATCTAGGTAATTGTTAAGTATTTGATCAGTAACGAAAGCACCGATCAATCCTTTTAATATAACCTGATCATACTCCAATCCCATTGAGTTAACGTAACGTGCAGAAGAACCGTCAGCAATTTGGCCCGACTTACCTGGTGCAGCCGCTGAATCCTTTGTAGAGAATACCTCAGATACTTGCGAGCTAATCCAGTTATCGAAATCGGCTTTAATAGCAGCCGAAGAAGAAGCATTTGAACTAAAATAAGCAACAGATGCTGCTGTTTTAGAACGTACACTTTTACTAGAAGCATTCAATGCAGCTGAAGTATATGGATCGACATTATTGCCAGATGCATCTTCATTTGCAAACATCTCCTGTAGATCTGTAGCTGATTTTGTGAAATCTTTAAGAGACGAGCCTAGTTCACCGCCCATAGCCAGACGATCTGTTTGACCACCCATGAAAGCAGTATTACCGCCATCACGTAAGAATGTATAATCTGCAGGAGCAGTTACATCGGTATTTTCAGTCTGACACGAAGTTAGACTTACGGCTAAAACAGCCACTAATAGTACTAATTTTTTCATCCTAATTAATTTTTTTGTTTGGAATCATTCTAAATAAAGGGCGAATATATAGCAGGATTTTTTATATAGAACCATTCCACATAAGAAATTTGGAAAAACTTATTTACATTATATTAAACATTGGAAGAAATAGAAAGTTCTCTGAAATACGATGCAATCTCTGGAGTACACGGAGTCGTAGTTTAATAACCTTGGATACTCAGAAGCACTACTAAATTTGAATGGGTTCTATACTACTTCACAGCCTAATGGAAGCTGCTTGGAACAATGACACAGCTCCACGTAGAATCTATATTGGCAATGGAGATCCTGTTAAACGAACATCGCTGGAGGGCAGATGCTCGGCCCAATCGTCACAGATACTCTTTGGAAGAGTATAGCAGCTATTATCAGCTACGTCTTATTATTCTGTGCAAATAATTTAGAAAAATCACGCTTACTATATCTCATTGCTTTCCAAATTGGGGGATTGTAACAGGTCAATGTCAAAAGCGTTTGAATAGGAGATAATTTTAGGCTTCCAAGTAAATTAAACCATCTGAATCCAACACCTATACTGTCAGATTCATTCTCTACTTGGTGCCAATAGGAGGACGGATTATACAAAATATCTCCAGGTTCAAGTATGCATTCATGAAATTCAATTTCTTTAGAAATATGAAACGATTTTAAATCAGGAAACTTCGGATTGAATTTTGACGTAAAGTAGGCCAAACCTAGATTGAGTGGGTCAAGAGCTGCATCCGATTTAGGGGAGCATATGTACCAGTGTTTTCGACCATAAACTTGAGTGAAAAAGTTATACTCTGCGGCCGCATGCAAATCAGTTTTAGATCCTTTAGGCCCTACAAATAATTGCAGTTTTTTTCCTGTTGAGAATGGATGTCTCATTTTTTTTAACCAATTCGCATTGAAGTCTCTTAACAACTCCGGATGGTCATGAAGCAACGGACTAAAACGAATATACTTAGTCACATCTCCATTATTAATTCCGCTCAGCACGTCACTGAACTTCCCGAGAGTAGATGAATAATCTTTTTTCTCCATCTGTTCTGGAGTACTATCAAGATAGATAATAGGTTCATCACCATAATGCTCGCAAAGCCATGCAGGCGACCATTTACCCATACACCCCCAATCCGAAGCGCCACCTTCAATAACAACGGGGATACCCGGTTTAACAAACTCCCTATAAAAATCTACTTCATCGAGCTTAACCCTTCTGAGTTTTTTAACAGATAGCTCCTGTTGCGGGTTTTGAGTATCAAAATCCGCACTAAGAGATGAGATGATTGATTCTTGCTTTAACTTCAGTTTAGGAAACTTTTGGTCGCCTAATACGTGTCTTGCTACCCTCAATAAATTATAATGAAACAACGTTAACTTATTAATTCTCATCTGATAAATCGGTTTGATTAAAAAAAAGCATCATATGCAACGCTCTTCCTAAAATCAATTATTTGACGGAAGGAAAATGATGCATATAAATCATAGACCACTTTTATAGAACCAGATCAAATTACTCATTTAAAGGATTTCAAGCTCTACCTATTTCAGTCGAACAATTAAGGAATTTACTTTCACAAAAGCGACCTGTTTTAGGTAAATTAGTAATCAAGCTTGAATGAATTATAATAGTCATAGGTTAATCACTAAGCGTATAAAGCTAGATCTTCTAAACCAGCCTTAAGGTAAAGACCTGCGCCTTAATGTCCCTTATATGAGACGTTTCCTCTGTGTTTTATGGATTAATGAGCCTTTAATGAGCCACATTAACTCACTTATGCAATAATTTCATTTTTTAATTAAGCCTAAGTTCCTTTACTTTAGTTAAAATAGATTCTATGAAACTGAATTTTGACGGCTATGGGTGGCACGTGCCGAAGGAGATTACGAGTGCCGAAATAGAAAACAAGTTCGGATGGCCTTCAGGATGGTCTGAGAGATATTCCGGTGTACGAAAAAGACATTGGGTCACCCACCCTGAATCTAATGGCGAATTAGGCTTAATAGCTTGCGAAAACGCACTCAAAAATGCGAACACTCATTTCTCTACAATTGATATGATCATATTTGCTGGAGCAACTTATGATTACACTTTACCGAATCAAGCCAGCATCATAAAAAGTAAACTAGATACCACTAATACTCATCACATACCATGTATGGATGTTGATACGACATGCTTGAGTTTTATAACCGCCTTAGAGATCGCATCCGAAAAAATAAGTTTAAATAAAGCAAATAAAATTCTTATCGTTAGTGCAGAGGTCGCTTCAAACGGATTAAATCCAGATAGTCGAGAAACCTATACTCTTTTTGGGGATGCAGCAGCTGCATTTATAGTGAGTTCATCTGGCAGTGGTAGAATACTGAAGACACAGTTAAAAACCTACAGCTCTGGCGTGAACGACACCATTATACTTGGCGGAGGTAATAAAATACCATTTAAGTACAATAAGTACAATCCACAAGATTTTTCATTCAAAATGAATGGCAAGAATTTACTACGTCTAGCAAAACGAGAACTTCCTAAATTTATTCTTGATTTCTTTCTTGATCTCGATCTTTCTCTAAACGACATAGACGCTTGTATTCCTCATCAAGCCTCAAAATCTGGTCTAATCATGTTTGAGTCCATGTTCTCATTTCAAGAAAAGGGTATCACAGTTCCTTCCACGCTTGCTGATTTCGGGAATTGTATTGCTGCTTCTTTACCATTAACTCTAGCTCATTCCTTAGAAAACGGCTCAATAAAAAAAGGTCATAAATGTCTATTAGTGGGTACTTCTGCAGGCTTCGCTATTGGATCAGTACTAATTCAAATATAAAACTAGCAAATGGAACTATTTTATGGACCATTAATCCTAATAGTACTTGTGGGTATTGAACTATTCATTACTCAGTTTTGGTATAAGAAGCAAATTCCTTGGGACGAAATTTCTATGAATCTGAATTCGGGTCAGGTTTTATTATGGGTGTTTAGAGGTTTAGAAATTGTTGGTTATTACCATCTTGAAAAACTGATTGGCATGGGGTTATTTGAAGGATTCCCCACCTGGACAGTTTGGCTGGTCGCTTTTTTATTATGGGATCATCAGTTTTATTGGCTACACCGTCTTCATCATAAAATACCCATTCTATGGTATGTTCACGAGGTTCATCATCAGGGAGAACACTTTAATCTCTCTCTTGGAATCAGAAATAGTTGGTTCTCATCATTAACATCTTTACCATTCTTTATTCCCTTAGCACTTATTGGCATTCCCGCCGATATCTTCCTTTTGGTTTCAAGCTTCCATTACTTTGTGCAATTCTATAATCACAATGACATTATTCAGAAGTCACCAATTTTAGATATTCTATTTGTAACACCTGATTTACATAAAGTACATCATGCCACTAATGACGTTTACAAAAACAAAAATTGCGGTGGCACATTAAATATTTGGGATAGGGTTTACGGAACCTTCCAAAAACAAATTCCTGGCGTAGACATGACGCTTGGATTGAGTAAGCCCTATCAATCTGGGAATCCATTTTGGATGAATATAATACCCTTTTCAAAAAGACACAAGCGACCATTAAATAGTGTCTCTCGGGATACATTCATTCACGTTTCTACTTTCTTATTGTATTTCGAATTACTGACTTACATATACCTTGAAGAACGGGTTGAATTAATTGTTAAAACTTTATACTTCCTCTTAATTTTCCTGGGTACAATTTCTTCTGGCGGGATGCATGAAAACAAAACTTGGGGGATTATTGGATGGACGCTGATTACACTTCTTTTACCGTTGCTAATTCTAGGAGTGACTGACTTACAGATTCCAATATTAATTAGTCTCTCCGCCATTAACCTGGTCTACACCATTATTTTACTAATACGTAAATATTCACTGAAATCCATGTCTCATGAATAGCATTCTAATAACTGGTGCTACAGGATTTCTTGGCCACAGAACCATTGAATATCTCTTAGAAAAAACGGATTTTAATATTGTAGCAGCAGCGCGCACAAAACGTCAGGAACGAACGTTTTTATCATCTCGAGTGATATATCATTATGGAGATTTGACTCAGTCGAATTATGTTGCTTCTCTTTTTGACACACTATTATTTGCAATAATCAATTGTGCCAGTCTCAGTGCTCCTTGGGGAAAGAAATCTGATTTCGTCAAAGCAAATATTGATACGCAGACTCTCTTGATTAAGTATGCGAAAAAAAACGCTGTGAATAGATTTATTTATATCTCCTCCCCCTCTATTTATGTGAACCATAAAGACAGATTCAATATTAAGGAAGAATCTATTCTTTTTCCTGCCGTAAATCAATATGCAGCTACAAAACGTAAAGCAGAAGAATTACTCCGTAAATCAGATCTATCTTTTATTATTCTTAGACCGAGAGCACTCGTTGGAAAAGGTGATACTATTATTTTCCCAAGGCTAATAAATGCGCACAAAGAAAGACGATTAAAAATCATAGGTAATGGGCAAAACATTTGTGATTTAACCGCCGTTAAAAATGTAGCTCATGCGATTAACCTAGCCTTAACCATAGGTGAGAATGGAATTAATGAAGACTACAACATTACCAACGATAAACCTGTACTACTTTGGAAAACCATAAACGAGGTATTTGACGCATTGGGATATGACATAATTAAAAAAAGTGTACCTCTAAAATTGGCATACATAGTTGCTACAATAGGAGAATACACGGCGAAATTAGGACTGTCACAAGGCGAACCGGCACTGCTACGTTACTCCATTAGTACTTTAGCATGTAGCATGACATTTGATATTTCCAAAGCAAAAAAATTACTAGGATATCATCCTGTTATGACCATTGAAGAAGCTATTGAAGAATTTATATCAAGTCAAAATAATGCGTCATGAAATGGGACTTTTATTTAGAGCATACAGGATTCTGTACTTCCTATAAATCAGAAGCTCTCCGAGGAGCAAAGAGAGAGTCCATTAGGTTTTATGCCACCTTTGGTATTTTTAATCATCCGTTGCATGGACTTGTACTTTTTGATGTGGGATATCACCCAAACTTCTTTACAGAGACGAAGAAATGGCCTTTTAACCTATATGCTAGAATTACTCCTGTCTATCATAATAATTATGAAACGGCAAGCAACAGACTAAAGTCACGCGGTTTTGATCCTATGGATGTCAAGCATATTGTTATTTCTCATTTCCATGCAGACCACATTGCCGGACTCAAAGACTTCTCGAACGCTATCTTTCACTGTAGCGAAGAGGCATGGCAAGGTGTTAAGGGAGCTACAGGATTTAAAGCACTCAGACAAGGTTTTATACCGAATCTTCTGCCAGAGGATTTCGAATCGCGTTTAAATCTTGTGCGTTTTTCCGAAGGTGACTCAACTATAACCGATTCAATATTAGGACCGCAATTTGATCTTTTTGGAGACCGTAGTTTTTTATTGTGCTTGCTTCCCGGTCATGCAGTTGGTCAAATAGGTGCACGCGTAAAAACGAAATATTCAGAGGTGTTTATGATCGCCGATGCAGCTTGGCTCAAAGAGAACTTTGAGAACCTTCACCTCCCATCTCCCATTGTAAAGCTGTTCTTTTCTTCATGGTCGGATTTCAAGGCAAGCCTCAAGCGAGTTCATGATTTTAATATTGCAAATCCAGAGGTTCCTATTATTCCATGCCACTGTAGAACTACTATGGAGTCATGGCAAAATCTACAAAATGAACTTTAAGTTAAGGCTCGTCAGAAATTTAATCGTTGAAGTCATTACCCTTCAACTCATGTGTTCCAATATTGGAATAACCCTGATACGTAAAATCAACTATCGACGCTTTTGGAAAAATCTCAGGAACTCCACTTTTTACAGGGACTATAAGATTTTTGACAAACTCCCACTTGGAGACAAATCACTGTTGATGGGACATTTTGAAGCTATAAATACGTTACAATTAAATAAAGAGGAAGCTTTTAATGTTGGCATTAGTGCGGAACGCGGTGAGAGATCAAATAGTGTGATTGGAGACATTACCATAGGTCTCAGTAGCGGAACGAGCGGTAATCGCGGAATTTTCCTTGTAAGTCCAATCGAGCGTGCTCAATGGGTAGCATCGGTAGTCATGAGAGTCATAGGTTTTCAACGAAAGAAACGGAGCGTTGCTTTTTTTCTAAGAGCTAATAGCGAGCTTTATGAAAGTGTTAAAAGCAATCTTTTAGAATTTGTTTATTACAATATTTTCACCCAGCTCGATATACATTGGAAGGAATTGGAAAATACTCAACCGGACATTATAGTTGCACAACCAAGTGTCATCAAACAACTCATACTAATCTCTAAAGCGAATCATTGTCCTTGGAACGTTCAAAAAATAATAAGTGTAGCAGAAGTACTCACAGAAGAGGATGAGAAATATATTTCCCAATGGGCTAAAATACCTGTACATCAGGTGTATCAATGTACCGAAGGATTCCTTGCTCACACGTGTAAAAAAGGAAATTTACATTGGAACAGTGATAGTATTATTATTGAAAAAGAATGGCTCAACTCGACCCAGTACCTGCCCAGAATTACAGATTTAAAACGAACTACACAACCTATTGTGCGATATAAAATGAACGATATCATTACTGAAGGGGCCTGTAGTTGTAATCTCAAATCTGAGGTTATTGCTCATATTGACGGTCGAATGGATGATGTTTTTGAGTGGACAGATCGTAATGGCAACATGATACAAGTATTTCCGGATTTTCTAAGAAGAACCATCGTATTTGCGCACGATCAAATCAAAGATTACTCGTTAGTAAAGTCAGGAGAAGACGTTTCGCTTTGGGTCGATGGAGGTTCAGAATGCTTTGAGTCCGCAAAATTAGCATTAGAAAAATTATTACTCCAAAAGGAAGTGAAAACTACCATCTATTCTAGAGATGCACCGTGGACAAGTAAAAATGGTAAACGTAAACGAATCGTTGTCTTGTAAAGCTTTATTGGAATCTATACCTACATATCAATGGCTAATTGAAGATTTAATCCATCACATGAATTACCGATTGATGAGTTACCGGCGAGGTACTATAGGGATTGGTAGCTTCAACATCGATA
>ENA-OSJC01001018-OSJC01001018.1-marine-metagenome-genome-assembly--contig:-NODE-1018-length-24559-cov-5.286251_pt1 | contig 24559 bp, 21 predicted proteins | sample MGYA00237885_ERZ534234 | MGnify/ENA primary metagenome ERZ534234 (study PRJEB26413, sample SAMN06343907) | marine metagenome | isolation source: coastal waters | place: Atlantic Ocean: West Antarctic... | reverse complement strand
TTATTAAATTCAATCTCATTTAATGGTTGTATTACTTTGATGCCTTTAAAAAACCTATAAAATATTTTATATTTAAAAATATCACATAGAGGAAATTTTTCTAATTTCTCTTTTCCAAATATCTTATGAATTTCCTTTATATGCTTTAAATCAGATGCATGATATGCCCATTCTAGTGGTTCTCTAATACACTCTGTTGCAAAATTTCCACCTGTAAAAATATATTTTATCTTATTTTTTGCTGCATAATTATATATAGATGCAAATATGGCATGGTCTTGTGGTATATCAAGATTAGGATGTTGAGCTCGAAAAAAAGATAGCTGTAAATCTCTCATTTCTCTCCAAGGAATAACGATTGTAATTAAATCTAATTTTAGTCCATCAACAATTTTTTCAATATTGCTTGCTGAATTTACTGAATTCCATCCAGTGTCCACATGTAATACTAAAGGATTTAACTTTAATTCAGTTTTTATATAATGAGCTAAAAAACTACTATCAACTCCACCACTTATACCAATCAAGCAGTCATATTTTGATTGATTATTTGCTTTGATTTTTTGCGATAATTTAGACAGCTTAATGTTTGATCTATTATGATTTATTATTTTATTTTTAATTCGACTATCAAAATTTTGACAATGATCACATAAATCATTTTTATTAAATGAAATTTTTTTATCCGTTGAATCCATCACACATCTGGTACAGATTTTTATAGGTAATTTCATATTTATGCGTCTTTTAATTTTTTTTGGAATATATTAATATAAATACTATATACTACTGCGATAAGTATTGATGAAGTAAAAATCATAAATCTCAAGTATAATTTACTAATCACTCCTAATTGAAAATCTTCCTCTAGATATTTTGTAACAAATCCATAGCCTATATCGGATATCAAAATATTTTGAGGTAAAAAATTTATTGAATCAACCAAACTCATACCAATAAAAAATGAGTAACTTTCACGTAAACTTATATCTGATTTTAAGCCAGACATTAATTCAAAAAAAATTAAAAACTCAAAAATGTGTAAGAACATAAAAAAAAAAATAAACTTTCTCAAAAATTCAGCTTTATGTGTCGTGATATCAAAAATTGATAATAATATTTTTATTTTTGATAAGTAATTTTTATTTGTTAAATATTTTTTAAATATAAATTGAATCAACTTTAAAGCCACTAAAGGAATAATAATAACAAAAATACCACAAGCAAAGGTTAAGTAATATGAATTGATATTTAAAAATTTATAATCTGGCATAAAAATTAACATCTCAAAAGAAATAAATAATAATGTCAAAAATAAATAAAGCCAAGTTATCATTAAATATACTGCAAAAAATTTGTCATAACCCAGATTTAAATTTTTTAATTGTTTTGCTCTATATAAAATTCCTAAAAAAGGAATTGAGCTTAAAAATTGACTATTAAAGTAAATTAAATTCCATTTATTATTTAAAATTTTAAGATTACAAACGTGTCTTAAAGTTAGCAAAATTAGTTTAGAATAAATAAGAATAGATAACGTGCAAACAAAAATTATTTTAAAAACCTTAATCAGTCCAAAATTAAATACATTATCAATTATATTTTGGTTTTCTATCAAGTTTAAATAAATAAAAATTAAACACACAGCAATTATAGATAATTTAAAAAAAGTTTTCAAAATATCTGTTTTATAAAATTAAATGTTTCATTAGATAAAGTTTTCCAAATAAATTTTTTTCAAGTTTTAAACATGTTTTTTGTGTTTTTAAATTTTTGTTTAAAATTTACAATTTAAATTTTAATCAAACTTCCTATATCATGTGGATTATCTGGATCAAAATATATAGTATTTCTTTCTAAAATTTCCTTGTAAACGGGATAATTACTAGAGATTATTGGTAATGATGATGCAATTGTTTCTAATATGATCAATCCAAAAGCCTCACATTTAGATGGATAAACTTGTAAATCAAATTTTGGGTAAATAGTAATTAAATTTTAACACTATTTTTTAAATTCCCTGAAAAAATTTTTTTGTATACCGTTAGGAATGACTTTGAATTTAATTTCTTTTTACCCAAAAAACTTTTTAGAATATTTAGATAATAATACAAAACCATCAGATCTTGAAATCAAAAATCTGTATAATAGATTTAGTAAATAATTTTTTATAATTAATACTGGCCTATCCTGTAAAAAAATTTTCCACTGTTTAGATGTAAACTTGAAATATATTTAACTTTTTTATTATTTATTTTAAGTTCATCAATAGCATTGCTTGAAGATGCCACATAGATTATTTCTTTTTCTTTTGCCTCATAATTTTTAAGTAATTATTTTAAGTGAGTAAAACCGCCACTATCTTGTACAATGTTTGAAGTACCTATTTGTACGTTCATTTTATTTTTCTAAAAATTTTAAATATTTAAAAAATATGAATAAAATAATAAACATTTTGAAACTAACAACAAAATCTAAAGAAAAACTAGTCGTTAATAAAAAAATAATTATGTAAAGTTTCATTCTCAAAGTAAAAATACATAATATTGCTAGTCCAATGATGCCGTTTGCAAATAAAATTCTAAGTATAAACGACTCATAATAGATGGATGTGTACCCTGTCCCAAACAAATTTGTTAAAATATTTAGATTAAATGTATTAGCATGCATAGCCCAATCGGTCATACGATAGGCCCATGAATAATATTGATCTTCAATAGTGCTAAAATCAGAAAATATATTTTGATTAAGAAAAATCAACCTTATTAAAGATTCAATTAAAAGAAGAAAATCTATACTAAAATATTTTAGGATAAAAAAATAAAATCCATATACGACTAAGAATAAAATAACTAAATAATATAGATTAAATCTAACTTTACCTAAATACAAAAATACAATGGAAACAAAAAAAGGAATCATTACCCCCCTAGTGCCTGCAAAATATAAAGTTATTAATGATAAAAAAAAATAAATACTAAATTTTTTTTTATCATTATTATAAATTAAAAAATATAATATTGATGTAATAAAACTTAGCTCCCAACTTCCAGAAAATATTCCTGCGGGTTTATAAAGACCATTGCCAAGTTGAAAATATCCTTTAGAGGTAAGCAATCCTATTATTTCATAATATTGTAGTAAACCGACTATTAGATTAATTATAATTAAAAATTTAGAAAAAATTATTATTTTTTTATAATCTAGCTTGAAATTAGAGAAAAAAATTACGAATATAATATATTCAAAAATTCTTATCATTGTTATAAAAATTATAGGTACATCATTTCCTATTCCTACTGAATAAGATAAAAAAATAATCCCACAAAATAAATAAAATTTAAAATCATCATTAATTTTAAAATTTTTGGGGTTAAATAATATTAAAAGAAACAGTACTACACTTATAAGATTTTCAACTCTTACCCCTTGATAATAACCACCGATATCTATCAGATTAATTTTGGGTGTTACTAATAAAAAAAGAATGAAATTTGTTATTGGAAATAATTTGTTTTTTGAAGAGTTTGTGATAGATATCATAATAATATGAAGGATATTAAACCATTTACAGTCAGTGACTTTATTATATTTTTAAAAGCTAAAATAGCAATTATATTGTTTAGTACATTCTTGTTATCAGCAATAAGTAGTTTTTATCAAGTATCTTATGAAGATCATTGGAAAGTAAAAGTTTCAAGAACTGTCGACAATAGCTCATTAGTAGAAACAATAATACTTATTAAAAATCAAGCAGTGATAAATTCCAAAAAGTATAATGAACCTACATCAGTAATCGACCCAATGACTTTAATGAGTAGTTTAAATGAATTAATAAACTCATCCATGATTAATTATCTATCTAATGCAGACATTCAATATACTGGAATAAAAAAGCCCAAAAGTAATGTAAATTTATTAAGAAAAGAAGTTTATGACTTAATAGTAGGAGGCTCAGATACTAAAAATGAAAGTATTTTAAAGTATAATTTAAGTAGATTTATTGCAGATACAAACAGATTAACAAGAGAAATCATAAAAATGCAATATGGGCTTGACCCAACTTATAATCTAGATATTTATAATTTTAAAATTATTAGAACGCTGAGAGTGGAGGGTTTTAATTATACACAAGTTTTAAAAATTATATTTATCAACCTAGTAGTTAGCATTTTTGGTATATTTATTTTTCATATAAGAAAATCAATTAACTTATTTTAATTCTGTGGCTATAAATTAAACATAAGTATAATAAGATTTGTAAAGAGACTACAATAAGAGATTTTAAAAATAGTATAAATATCAAATATGGTATTATAGTTAACATAATCACTATTAACGATACCGTAAATTGATTATATTTTTTTAACAGTAAGTGATGAATGTGATTATTGTCAGGTAAAAAAGGGTTTTTTCCATTAATAAATCTTATTAAGAATAACCTCAACATATCTAATCCAGGCACCAATAATAAAATTAAAATTTCTTCGACTAAAATTTTTCCAAAGACAATGTTAGATTTTATTAAATAAATTGATACTAAATATGATAAAAAATAAGATCCACTATTCCCTAAGAAAATTCTATTCCTATAATTAAGATATAAAAATAAAATCAATGGTGATAATAATGAAATAAAAAATACACTATCAATACCTTTTATTAGAAATACTAAAAAAAATAAAAAAAGATAAAAACCAGATTGAAGATTAATACCATCGTACATATTAAATGCATTCATAAAACAAAAAATACAAAATAATGTAAAAAAAATTTTAAAATCACCAAGAACAATTACTGTCTCAAATGCATCAAAACGTATGAAATAAACTTGTAATTGAGGGTTATTTAATAATAAAATTAAAATAACAAATATAAAAATGGCAGATTTTCCTAACGGAGATAGGGAATATTTATCATCTATCAATCCTACAAAAAAAACCAAACTTGCTGTTATTAAAATTACTAAGTTCTCCTTAAAAGATAAGAAGAGTTCACTTTCTGAATTGAAAAAAATATTAAAGAAGAAGTAGATAATGAAAATTAAATAGAAAATTATACCACCAATGGGAGGAATATTTCCTAAGTGAATTTTTCTTTTTTCCAGGTCACCATGATCATAAATGTTAATAATTAATTTAATTTTTTCAAAAAAGAAGTAGAACAGGATTGTTAAAATAATTGAAACTATAGGTAAAATATAGATTAAATTATTATTGTTTATTGCCATCATTATACAAACACCATAAAATACTTATTGATAATATATTCATTATAACTAAACCATTGTGAAAAAAGTTACCATACGGAAGTAGTGGGAAAAAAATCAAAAAAACTAGAAATGTTGTGGAAATTATTAAAGAATTATTTTTAGCTGCTTTAATATTTGAAAAAAGAGAGAAGTAAAAATATATTAAAAATAAAAAACCAATAATTCCAAGTTCAGCAAGAAACTGAATAATGATATTATGTGGATGTGTAGAGCATGAGTGCACCCCAGTATTAAATTTATCTTCATTACATTTAATTCTAAACATCTTAAGACCTTGACCAAATAAAATATTATCTTTAAACATTTCTATTCCACTTGAATAATGATCGTCGTGCATTGCTGATAAAGATAAAATATTTTTTTTATTTGTTGTTTTAACTTGCTCAAAATTTAACTTGGTTTCCTCAAATATTCTTTGAGAGAAATTATTGTTAGAATTAAAAATAAAAATTAAAGTTACAGTAAATAAAATAATAATTTTTAATTTATTTAATAAACCTTTAGGTAAAATTAAAATTAAAGTCAACACATACACAAGACCTAGAAAAAATGCTAGTCGCTCCCCACTCAAAATTAACAAATAAATTAAAACTATTGTAAATAGAATTAATTTTAAAAAATTTTTGAAATAAACATTATTTTGATGAAAAAATAACGATAATGGAATTATCAATAATAATACTCTGAATGTATAACTGCCCATTATTAATTCATCACCAAAAAAACTGCTGGCTCTATTCTCATGCAAAATATCATAACCAAATAAGTTAGATTCAAATACATATTGATAAGTTGCATCTATAGTCAATATAATTAGCAAGCTAATTAAAATTAAATATAAATAACGAAGATTTAAAACTTTATTTATATACAAATAATAAAAAGCAAAAATAAAAATTACATGTCTAAATGAAAAAATTGCTGGCTTTATTGAAATCCATTCAAGAGTAAAAATCGACCTAACCACTAAATATAAGTAGAAAAAAACTAATATCCAAAAATATTTATTTTTATAAATAAAATTAATTGATTTATTTTGAATTAATAATGCAATAAATAGAACATTTATTATTACAACAGATAAATCAGCAAGAAAATTACCCGATATAATAAAAACAGGTAATAAATAGATCAATGTAGAAGATACATTTTTCATCATTGATACTTTAAACATTATTTATATTTAATTTCTAACAGTATAATTTAAGTATGAGAGCATATTTCTGACTATTTTATCAGAAAAATTCAAAGTGTCATAATCTTTAACCAATTTATGGGTAGTCTTTGATTTTAGTATTTTAATTGCTGTTTGAATCTTATCTCGATCAAGACCACACATTATAGTTGTAGCCTCCTCCATTCCTTCAGGACGTTCATGACTATCTCTAAGCATAATACTTTTTGTTTTTAAAATTGAGGTTTCTTCGGTTAGAGTGCCACTATCTGATAACACAATATAAGAATTTTTTTGTAACTTTATATAATCAGAAAAATTGAATGGTTTTAAAAACATAACATCTTTACTAAATGAAATATTTTTATTATTTTCTAAGATCCTTTTTTTAGTTCTAAAGTGAGTACTAATTACAATTTTTTTATTGTTTTCATTCTTAAGCCATTTTACTATTTCAAAAAATTTATTTAAGTTCTCTTTTATATCAACATTTTCTTCTCTATGAAATGAAATTAAAAAATAATTATTTTTTTTTAATTTTAATTTTTTTAAAATATTACTTTTATTAATTTTTGACTTTTGATTATTTATTACCTCTAACATAGGACTGCCAACAGTTATGACTCTATCTGGATACAAGCCTTCTTGTAACAAATAATTTTTCGCTAAATGCGTATATGTGAAATTAATGTCTGAACAATGATCGATCAACTTTCTATTTAGTTCTTCTGGCACTCTTAGATCAAATGATCTATTACCTGCCTCAACATGAAAGATTGGGATATTTCTTTTCTTAGCCGCTATTGCAGCCAAACCTGAATTAGTATCTCCTAGTATCAAAACACAATCAGGTTTTTCAGATAAAAAAATCTTATCTATATTTTCAATAATTTTTGCTATTGTAGAATTTGCTGAATGTGATGCACTATTTAAGTAGAAATTAGGCTTTCTTATATTCAGATCTTTAAAAAAGATTTGATTTAATTCATAATCATAATTTTGACCTGTGTGAACTAAAACTTGTTTAAAATATTTATCAATTTTTTTAATTGTAGATGATAATTTTATTATTTCAGGCCTTGTGCCAACAATTGTGCAAACTTTAAACATATTTCTTATAATCAAATGAATTTAATGATTTGATCTTTTCAATAATTTGATTCACATTTAGTCTATTAGTATTATGGGACGTATATGCATCTTTTAGAGACTTGTTTCTACCTTTTGCAAAGTATTTACTATAATCTAAATCTCTATTGTCAGGAATTATTTTAAAAAACTTTTTATATGATTCTGAGTTTAGTAACTCCTCCTGTGAAACTAAGGTTTCAAATAATTTTTCTCCGTGCCTTGTTCCAATATAATTTATTTTTGAATTTGTTTTTGTCATTTTAACAATTGCTTCAGCAAGGTTTTCAATACTACAGGCTGGAGATTTGTAGACAAATATTTCACCATTCTTACCATTCATAAATGCCTCTAATACTAATTCTACAGACTCTTCTAAGCTCATTAAAAATCTTGTCATGTTTGGACTTGTAATTGTAATTTTTTTATTTTCTTTAATTTGTTCAAAAAATAACGGTATTACCGATCCTCTAGAGGCCATAACATTTCCATATCTAGTAGCACATATTACTGTATTTTTATTATGAAGATCTCTAGATCTGGCAATTACTATTTTTTCCATTAAAGCTTTTGACATACCCATGGAATTAATTGGATACACTGCTTTATCTGTGCTTAAAAAAATTGCTTTTTTTACACCATGTTCAATTACCGATGAAATCACATTGTTTGCACCTATTATATTTGTATTAATAGCTTCCAAGGGGTAAAATTCGCAAGATGGCACTTGTTTAAGTGCGGCGGCATGAAAAACATAATCTACATTTTTCATTGCAAAATCTACACTAGATTTATCTCTCACATCTCCCAAATAAAATTTTATTTTTTTATTCTTATATAATTTTCTCATATCATCTTGTTTTTTTTCATCTCTGCTAAAAATTCTTATCTCTTTTAGATTTAATTTCAAAAATTTTTTTAAAACAGCATTACCAAATGAACCTGTACCACCTGTTACTAATAAGATCTTATTTTTAAAAATATTCATTGAGTTATTTCATTATTAATTCATATTTGTGCATATCCATAATCATCTTTTTCCAACTTGATATTTTGACATTCGTTTTTTTTTCAAAGAGTTTTCCATTTAACGATCTATTAATTTTTAGTTTATTAGAAGACAATATTAATATATTTTTATCATAGATTTCATTAATTAATACTAACAGTTCATACTTACTTATTTTTTTACTAGCTATATTGTAAATACCTTTATTTAAATTTTTTTTTAGGAGTTTTTCAATAACTTTGGATAATTCCAATGTTGTTAATCCTGAAAAAAAAGCTTTTTTAAAGCCATAAACTTTTTTTTGTTTTAAAAACCATTCTAATAAACCATTATTTTGATTAAATTCATGACCAATAATTGAAGTCCTTAATGTAATACAATTATCAGAATAGACTTCACCAAGAGCTTTTGATAAACCATAATCATCTGTCGAATTTATGATATCGTCTTCTTTATAGTTTCCTTTTTTTCCATCATAAACACAATCTGTACTTATATGTATAAGTTTAAATCTAAACTCTTTAGATAAAATACTTAAATAATTTGGAAGACATGCATTAATTAAATATATTTTATTTTCATCATATAGATGAGATTTTTGTTTAATTATTCCTGCACAGTTAATAATAAAGTCAGGGCGATATTTATGTATAGTATTTTTTAATAAATCAAATTTTTCTAAATCTAAGTTTAAAAATTTTTTATTTTTAAAAAATTTATTTGGAATATTTTTGTTATTTCTGCAAATACCTTTGACTATATAATTTTTACTTTCTAAATAGTTATAAAGTTGATGTCCTAACATCCCTGCTGAACCAAGAATCAGTATTTTTTTTTTATATTTTGTTAATTTCATTAATTAATTTGATGTTGATTATTTTTTGAAAAAAATTTTTTAAATAAAATTTTTGTGTATTATTTGTAATTTTTTTGTATTGCTCTTGTTTTAATAATTTAATTTTATGAAACATCTCAACATATTGTTTAATATTTTCTGATTTTGAGGCAAAACCTAAATAAAAATTTTTAACAAACTTATAAACTTCACCATCACTAAGTGCAAGTATAGGTTTATTATGAAATAAGTAATTTTGAAATTTAGACGGTATTGTTTTATTTAAATCTTTTCCAGCTTTAAGCATTATCAGAAAAAAATTATTTTTCTTATATTGATCCTCAAGTTTCTTACCTTTTAAAAATCCACAAACAGAAATATTTTTAATATTATTTTTCAATATGAACTTTTTAACATAATTAAATTTTTGACCTTCACCACAAATTGTTAAATTTATCATATTAAATTCTTTTGAATTTAAAAAATCTAATAATGTTTCCCAGGGTTGAGCGTTACCAATATTACCGGCATATAGAATGTTAATTTTTTTTTTAAATTTTGTTTTAAAAATTTTTTTTTCAGAATAGGCTGGATTATACAAAACGTTAACTTGTGTTTTGGTTATTTTTTTTATTTCTTTTTGAAAACTCAATGATTGAGCTAAAAGTAAATCGTTACAATTGTATACATGTTTGACAAAAAATTTTAAGAAACTTAGAATAAAATTATTTTTAATCATATCGGTATCTTTTAATATATTTGGCCAAAGATCTTGAACCCAAGTAATTAATTTTGCTTTTTTAATAAATTTAAAAAAAACTCCAATATAAGACTGAAATATTGGTGATGTTGCATATACTAAAATAATGTCATATTTTTTTTTTCTTAAAGTAAAACCGCCAATAAAAATTGATGATAGTATAAAACTTAAATAATTTAATAATATTCTAAATTTTGAATTTGTCCCACGAGATATTATTGGAACTCTTATTATTCTATAATTTAATTTTTTTATTATTGATGTTTTGTATGGATTATATCCTGAAAAAAAATTTCCTTTTGGATAATTAGGGTAACCAGTCAATACATCTATTTCGAAATTCGACTTAGATAATTCATTAACTATAGTGTTGATTGGAAAAATTTCTGGCCAAAAACCCTGTGAAATTACCAAAATTTTTTTCATGAAATTAAAAATTTAGATCCAACTAGTTGATATTTTTCTCCACCAAAATTTGATTTGAAAATAGAGACATTCCTATTATTTACAAAATCAATGCCTCCCAAATCAAATTTATATAAATTATTCCTTTTTAAAAAAATTATCATTTTCCATAGTAAAAGATCATTTGCACTTTCGAATTTATCTAAGTTTAGACCAACAAGATAAGATGCTGTATTACCATGTAAGGCTACACATACAGAGGAAATAATTTTTGTGTTCATATATGCATTTAAGATTATTAGTTTATTATTAAAAAACAAATCTTTTAATATATTTTCACTCACTCCTTTATATTTTTTTTTCTTTTTTTCTTTATTGTAATTTTCTATAAAAATTGAAAATTCTTCATTTGTTTTAATATTTTTTATGATAAATTTTTTACTAATATTCTTGTTTATAATATCTCTTCTAAGACTATTTTTTAATTTATCTTTTAGAATTTTAAGATCTTTTTTTAAATCTATTTTAATTGAATTCCAACCGACACCTGAATAAATTGAAATATTATTTTTGTTATTAAAAAGGATATTTTCTTCATTAAATTTCAAATTTGGACTTATGAAGAAAAATTTAACTTTATCTGGGTAAAGGTTAGTAAAGATAAAATTTATAGTCTCTTTCTTTATATTTTCACTGACATTAGGGAAAAAACAGGGCCCAAGGTTTAATCTTATAAAAATTAATTTACCAATAGTAATAAAGCAAATTTGAAAAATTCCTATATTTCGACTCTCATTATTAATGATAAATTTTTTAAATTTAAATAATTTAAAACTTTGATAATAATTATTTATTGATGTTACATAAGAACTATCAACTTGCTTTAAATAATTTTCCCAATTTTCATTAGATGTTACTTTTATAATTTTGTAGTAATTTTGTTTCAAATTATTTTTATATTTATTTAAAAAACTTAATTGTTGTTTGGTTTGTGGGTGTAAATTTAAAAAAATTAAATTATTTCTTAATTGAAATGTTTTTTGATATAAATAATTTGATTTAATCTCAGGTGGTAAGTCTGGCCAAGTACTAACAGGTAGTAGGTTATTTTTTAGCAATTTATAAATATTTTTTATATTTTTTTCATCTGATTTTAAAATTAAATTATATGGTTTTTCAAGATCTTCTAAAAAAAAATTATAATGAAATTTATTATTCAAAATTTTTTTAATTATTAATTTCCATATATAAAAAGTTTTTTTTCTTTCAATAATGATTTGATTATCAAGTATAATTGTATTTATCATTAATTTTTTTGTAAAAAAACCTGGAAAAGGTTTATTATCAATATCAGAATAATATTGATAAGACTCATTTTCAAAATTTTCAATTTTTATTTTTTTATAAAAAAAATTTATTAATCTTTTAAATAGCCATAATAAATTGCAATAAAAATCAAAAAAATATATTTTAAATGTTTTTAAATCTAAATCATTTATAAATTCTTTTTTTAATTTTTTAATATTAAATATGTTTTCTTTTAAAAATTTTTTATTAATACCATTATAGTTAATTTTACATATAGCACCTGAAGGGATTGAATAAAATTTATGAGGACTATAGATAGAAAAATCACAATTCTTTTCAAAATTATTTTCAGCAGTGACACAATGAGTGCAATCATTTATTAACCAACTTTTATTTTTATATAATAAATTTGTTAGTTCTAAATTATTTGATTCTTTACCAAAATAATTAACTTTAATAAAAATATCTATTTTTTTTTTTACATTTATTTGTTTTAACTCATTAATATCTAAATTTAAATTTTCATTTATGGGGTAGAATATAAATTCAACATCATTATAATAATGTCTAATTTTAGATAAAGCATAATTACAAAAATAACTTGGCACCCAAACAATTATAGACTTTTTTTTAAAAAATTTTTTATATAAAAAAACTATAAATAAAAGAGACCATCTAGATCTGTTGAATAAAATTAATTCCTGATTATTAAATAAATATTTTTTTTTAAAATGATTAATTTTAATTTTTGTAAATAAGAAAATTTTTAGGATTAAAATAACATTAATTCTTTTTGAAAATAAAAACACTTTAATAGATATAAAATACGTTCGGTTAGTTGCAAATTATTTTTTTATAAGATAATTTTATATAATTATTATCATAGTTGACCATTGTCCCTAGTAATTCTAACTCTATATATTAAATTGGTCGATACTGTGAATTTAAGTGCTTGTTATCATAATAACTAAAAATTGAAGTAAAATTAGGGTATTTGAAGTTTTTTGGTAACAAATTTATACATTCTTTACTTTGTCCTACTACAAAGAAATTAAATATTCTAAATTCTTCACAGACTGCCCAAAAATTTGCTTAATCATCTTTAAGTGATTTAGTCAGTAGATAAAATCAACATTTAAATGCCTGTATAATATGTTGTCTTTACTTGTTCCAAGTTTTTTTTCTTAAATATTCCTTGAAAATTGGAAGTTCTGAATGAGGATCATACATACGATGATATTTTTTTCCTCTAAAGTTGTTTGATAAAATTTCTGTATTTAAAATATAAAAAACTTTTATCATCAAAATTATCTTTTAATTAATCATAAGCAAAATAAACGAAATTATGGGAATACTTAACACCATTTTTAAAATCTATATTTCTTTTTTATCATTTTAATAATAATTTTTTTTATAAAGTCCATTTTTCTAACTTAATTAGTCTTTGTGAATATAAAAAATCAATATAACCATTAAAGTAGCTACTCATTACTTGAAATGGCTCACTAAAATTAATAGCATCTCTTCTTAAAACTCTAGATCTGATATTCAAATTATTTCCTCTTAAACCTGAATACAAATATTTAAAATTATCAATTATCATTTTTGTGGAACCTTTATTAATACTTTCAAGATCTCCAAATGTATATGCAAAGTCCTCTATCTTATAATTATTTAATTTAGACTCTAATTCATTAGTAGAATTTATAATTTCATCAGTTAGGGTATTTTGGTTTTGTATTTTTGAAAGCTGTGCATGTGTTTTGGTATGACCTCCAATTGTATGACCTTTACTAATCAAATAAAGTAAATCAGATGTAGTCATATTATAAGTTTCAGAGGTTAAGTGACAATTATTATTTATAGTTTTAAAAAAATTATTTTTTATAAATTGATGAGAATCTTCAATTGACTTTAATTTGATAAAATCTGAAACAATAAAAAATAAAGCTTTAATATTTAAGGGATCAAGATATTTTTCTGCTATTAATTTTTGAGATTTATATCCATCATCAAATGTAAGTAATATATTTTTTTTATTATTATCATATAAATGTTCGTTTGTAATTATTTGTTTGAATTGATTGGGTGAAATTATATTCCAATTTTTTTTTAAATATTCTATTAATTCTTGAAACTTAATTTCATCTTTTTTTAAAACGTCATGGAATATGATTATTCTTAACTGATTATTATTTTTTTCTCCTAAGAAAGAATATAAGTTTTTTAAAATAAAATTTTTCATTTGATTTTACTAAGTAGAAATAAAAAAAACTTGTAAGGGTTTATGGTTATAATCATTACAATATTAAAAAGATTATGGAATAAATTTTTTTTTCTTATTATTTGATTAATATAGAAAGAAACTTTTATATTAAATATTCTAATAAATCGATCTTTAGGATCATATGTTTTTAAAAATTTAAAATATTTATTAATTACATTAATGGTATTTTCCATATGTTTTTTTGCATTATTTGTGATATTTTTTTCATGAATAACATAAATATTTAGAATTTTATTTGTAAAAAAAAATTTTGCTTTATTTTTTGCAAGATTTAACCAGAAATCATAATCTTCAACACCAATCAAATTTCTGTCCTCGTCAAAAAAAACATTTTTATTTAACAAAAATTCTCTTTTAACTATAGTTGAAGATGGAGACAATTTATTTCCATTAATTAACAAGTCTTGAAAAAAAAATTCTGATGAAGGACCATGATATATTTTAATTTTTTTTTTATCACTATTGTTAAATAATAATTCATTAGAACAAAATATATCGTAGGTTTGATTAGTTGAAATTAAATTGTTAAAATGTTTAAGTCTATCTTGAAACCAATAATCATCACCATCTAAAAAAGAGATCCATATTCCATTTGAATTTTGAATACCAATATTTCTTGATTTAGCTGGACCACCAAAATTTTTTTTTGTAGAAAATATTTTAATTGTATTACTATAATTTTTTTTTACTAAATCTATTGTTCTATCGTCAGAACAATCATCAACTAATATAATTTCATAATTTTTAAAATTTTGTTTGATTACGCTTTTTATAGTTCTGTCAATATAATGACTGGAGTTATGTGTTGTAATAATTACACTAAATAAATTATTTTCCATAAGATAATTTTTGATATTCGTTAATAAAAATCTTATTAGTAAATTTATTTTTAAAAGTTGAATAACCTTTTTTTCCAAATTTTTTTCTTTTAATTTTGGAATTAATTAATATTAACACTTTTTTTTTTAAATCATTAATATTGTTATTCTTAAATATCAAACCATTAATATTATTTTTTACAATTTCTTTCATACCACCAGAGTCAGAACATATTACGGGGATTTTTTGTCTCATAGCTTCAATTAAAATCATTCCAAAACTTTCATATTTAATTGATGGCAAAACCACAATATCTGTTATTAGCAAAAACTTTGTAATATCTGGTACTGGTTTATAAAAAATCAAATCAAAATTTCTTTGGATATTCATTAATATTAATTTTTTTTTGTAGTCATTATCACCATCACCATAAATACATAGAACGATATTTTTAGATTTAATTTCATTTAATGCTTGAACCAATAAATGTAAGCCTTTTCTTTCTTGTATTTTTCCAAAGTAACTAATTATAATTTTTTTTGATCTTAAATTCATTTGTTTTGACTTTATAAGATTGCCATCAATTCCATTATAAATAACTTGAATTTTTGAAAAATGATTACAGAGAATTAAATCTTTTCTACAACTTTTGGATACAGTAATTATTTTTGGTTTAATTAAATATACAAAAAAATCATTTAATTTTATAAATAAAAAATTAAAGAAATTTTTTTTAACTGGATAATTATGAATAATTAAATAATTTTTAATATCATGACCAAAAGAGCTTAATAAGCCAATTCTATTCAAAATTCCGCCAGGCCATCCACCATTGTGATTAAAAATTATGTTAATTGAATTAGATTTTATGATTTGTCTTAAGTAAAAAAAAACTCTTAAATTGATTAGTATTTCATAAGGAAGAAGAATAAGTCTTAATATCTTGCTTATTAGTAAAAAATTAATCTTTTTTTTAAAAAATAAATTAACCTCATTTGAAGTTGAAAATTTAAGTTTTATAATTTTAAAATTTTTTTTTTTAATTTTAGAAAACTCTTTAAAGGCCCAGTGATCTTTGTTTATTAGTAAATAAATTGAATCTGATTCACTCCAATTAATAATTTTATTTTTAACAACACTCACCACACCACTAGGACCACTCTCATTTTCTTCCAATATATATAGAAAATTCACTTTATTTATTTTTTAAAAATTTTTTTTATTAATTTATATGTACTTAAAATATTTACCAAATCATTGTAGTATTTCTTTCTATTTATTATTTTTAAAAAAAGCTTTGCTTGTAAAAAAAATCCATTTTTGTTCAACTCATCATATTTTTCAGATTTAATTTCTTTTTTTTCAAATTTTTTATTTATAATTGTACATCTTTCCAGTGGATCTAATGTGTATGTGTTTCTATTGCAAAAAATTTTAATAAGCCAACCACCAGGTACATTCCAATTAGATTTAAATGTAACAAATACTTTTTTTTTTAACTCTATTAATGCTGCTGTATTAACTTCTATATTTTTACCATGAAAATTATTTTTTGAAAAAGAAATTACTTTTTTAAAGTCCCCCAATAAGAATAATAATAAGTTCAATACATGACTTGTATTTGCATAGGTCCAATTTTTTAAATAAGATTTATCTTTGACTTTTTTTTTTAATATCCAGTATCGTTCATGTGCTTCCACATGTGCAGAAATAATTTTTTCATTTTTTATTTCTTTTTTTAGTTTTTGCACAATTGAATAATATCTTCTATTATATCCTACTAAGTTTGATGTTTTGTATTTTTTTGACAAACTGTTTAATTCACTTAATTCTTTAATATCCAATCCAGGGGGTTTTTCTATAAAAACAGGTATCTTAAATTTCAATATTTTTTTTGATGTTACAAAAATTTGATTAATAGAAACCAAAATAAAAATACCATCAATATTTTTTTTGTTTTTTTCTATAAAAAGCTCATAATCGTTTTCGATATGTTTCATTGAGAACGACTGAGCTAATTTTTTACTTTTAGAATTTGTTCGAGAGTATATCCAGCTATTTTTTAAATCTATTAATTTATCTAAAACAATTAAATGTTGCTTTGCAATATTGCCTGCTCCAATAATTAAAATTTTTAATTTATTTTTTTTCATCAAGTGTTAATTTACCATTTTTCATCTCATAAATTTTATTACAAATTGAGAGATTATTCTTTTGATGAGAAATCATAATTATCGTTTTATTTTTTAATGACTGTAAGACGTCTAAAAATTTATTAGTAGTTTCTTCATCTAGTGAGCTAGTTGGTTCATCCAAAACAATGAATTCAGTATCAAAATATAAAGTTCTAGCTATGCCAATTCTTTGTCTCTCTCCACCTGAGATCATTTTTCCATTTTCACCGATTATGGTTTCAAGCCCATTTTTTGTACCATTTAACCAATCATTCATTTGTGCGGTCTGTATAGATTTTAGTACTAATTCTTGATCTATTTCTTCACTATTTAGACCAAAAGCAATGTTTTTTTGCACTGTATCATCTAATAAATATGAGCTCTGTGAAACGTAACCAAGTTTATAATTAAAGATGTCATTTTCTAAATCCAATTTTTTATCATCTATATAAATCGATCCATTATTTGGTGATATTAATCCAAAAACTATATCCACAAAAGTGCTTTTTCCACTGCCACTTTTCCCAAATATACCAATCTTATCATTTTTATTTATTTTCAAACTAATATTATCTAAGATCTTTTTATCTTTATCGTAAGAATAACTAATATTTTTAATGTCAATGCTATCTTTGATGTTTAAGTTCTTAGATTGGTTTAAATTACTAATTAATCTAATATTTTTATTAAGTTCATTAAATTCTTCATAAAGATGATTAACTGATGGCAAATAAAATTTTATATCCTGAACACCAAGTAATAATCTGCTAAATAATGGCAATAATCTAAAAGCAGCTATAGCAAAAATTCCTATAGTAGTAAGTATTTCTTGGTTTGAATAATTTTGACTAGATAAATAAAAAACTAATATACAAAAAGCAAACAAAGTTACCATCTCATAGGATTGCTTTATAACAGCATAAAATGTTTGTTGCTTAACAGCAAGATATCCTAGTGGAGAATATTTTTTTATAAAATCATCTACAAAAAAATCTTTTTTATTAAAAACTTTAATCTCTCTTATAGAATTAAAAATTTCTAATAAGGATTTCATAACAGTTTGGTCTAAATCAAATCTAAGTTTTCCCCATTTTAAAACTCTTCCTTTTGAAAAACTGTTAAGTATTAAACCTACGAAACATAAAAAGATTGCAATAATAAACGAAATGACTGGCTCAAAGAATATTAAAGAAATTAAAACAGTTGAAATTACAAATAAATCAATAAAGATATAAAATATACTATTAATTGCACCACCAGTAAATTGCGACACTTCTACTATTACATTTTTAATTAATCTAGATGAATTGTCATTAAAAAAATATGAATATCTTTGTGATAAATATTTATCAATTAAATCTCTTTTAACACTTAGTGACAAATTATAAGAAAATAAATTTTTATAATAATTTAAATAAATTAAAAATAAAAATCTGAAAAAATAGACGATAACAATTGCAAATAAACTAAAGGCTATAATTTCATTTTTATTTGAAATTGATAAAAAATTAAATATAGGTTCTAACATTTGAAATTTTTCTATTGGATCTTGCTCAATTAAAAAAACTACAACTGGTATAACTATAGCAACACTTAATAGTTCAACAAAAACTCCTATCAAACTTAAAAAAAATAGAAAATAAAATTGTTTTTTATTTTTAATTAGATTTAATGATTTTTCAAAAGTATTTTTATTTTTCATTTTAAAATATTAACTTTATATATTTTATTTATTCAGATTATAAATTTGTTGAACATTTTTAAACCCTAACACTACTTTATTACAATGTTTTAAGGACCACAAAATTGAATTTTTAGCAGATAAATTTTTGATATTCTTCGAAAAACTAATAATCTTTTTGGTCAGTAATAAATTTTTTACCCTAGGATCAAATCTATTAAATTTACTTTGAGAATTATATTTACCAGTTAATAAACCTTTTGCTAATGGCATTCTTCCATATACTTGAATTTTATTTTTATTACAAAATGGTATCACATTTTTAAGTGCCTCATTTGTGTAAAGGTTACAAACAGTAGATATTTTGTTTATATTATATTCCTTAAAATTAAATAACTGTTTTAAAGAATTTTTTTTCACTAAATCATGCTTCAAGGATAGACATAAATTTTTAATAAGACCTTGTTCTTTTTTTTTTAATAATAATTCCCATATTTCATCATTAAAAAATTCTTTATCAGTTCCTGAATGAAAAAAATAATTATCTATATAATTTTTTTTTAGACTTATTAGAGATTTTTCAAGTTGATTATTAACATCTTTTAATAAGCTACTTTTTTTTTTTAATAAATTCCTGTTAATTGAAAACTTTGTACTAATTTTGTATTTCAATTTTTCTTTTTTTAATATTTCTCCCAATCTTTTTTCAACTTCATGATTTTTTTTTCCATAAATTGGAGCTGTATCTAGTTCTCTTATTCCATTTTCATAACCATCAATTAATATTTTTTTAATTTGAGATGAGCTAAACTTTGTTCCCCATGAACCTGAAAAAACCTCTGTACCTAATACAATTTTTTTAAATAGGTTGTTTTTCAATTTATTTTATTTTTTTTAAAAAACCTGAATAACAATTTGAAACTAAAGCTTTATTAAAAAGTTCATTATTAATAACAAAATTTTTATTATCACTTAAAAATTCCTTAACTGCTGTAAGTGGGTTTGAATTTTTACCCCATGGTTTATATTTGTATATTTTGGAGATTTTATTAATATTTTTATTATCAAAAGTACCTTGCGTAGTATCAAAAACCACTAAATACGAGTTTTTTGAGACAAATTTATTATAATTTTCAAGCTCCCTTAAAACATGTTGATGCGTATGGTCTGAGTCTAAACAAACTAAAACTCTTTTATATTTTTTTGATATTTTTGAAATTTTACTAAGAATTTTCTCATCATTTGAAGAGCCTTGAAAAGTTGTAATATTTTTTGCAAACTTGTGTTTTTGTAAAACTTTTTTAGCATGATTTCTTATATCAATGTCAACTCCTATCACTTTATATCTCTTATGAATTAAAGATAAAATTGAGCTATAGAAAACCAAAGATCCCGATCTTGCAACGCCTGTTTCAATTACTAAATCTGGCTTGACTTCATATAATAACTCTTGCATTAATATGAGATCTTGAGGGTATTGTATTATAGGAACTCCTAACCAATTAAAATTATAAGTATATTTATTTAACGAAGCTTCAATATTAAACTTTTTAGTGATGTCTAAAAATTTTTTTGAAGATGAATTTTTTTTAATAATTTTTTTTCTTTCGGTTTCAAATTTCTTATCAAACATTAATTTGCCTCTCCTGTTTTATCAATATATGTAATTCTTGTTCCAGTATGGTCAAATTTAATACACAATTTTTTTAGTTTCTTCAACTTTTTAGATAATTTTTGCTGTGTAGATTTATTTGCAATAAATAGAAGAAATCCTCCATTTCCAGCACCTAATAACTTTCCGCCGTAAGCACCGTTGGTAATTGCAGTTTTGTAATATTTATCTATAGATTTATTACTACTAAGTTTATTAATTTCCTTCTTAATTTGCCAATTTTTATCAAGCAGTTTACCAAAATTCTTAATATTAAAATCTTTATTTAAAATCATATTTTGTGAAATTTTTACTAAATCTTTCATTCGGTTTAATTCTATAAACTGATTTTTTTTAATTTTAAACTGATTTTTTAATACACTTTCAGAATTTCTTTTTTGGTTAGTATAAAATAATATAATATTATCTTCTAACTTTTTAATTATCTTTGTAGAAGCAACAATCGGATTAATTTCTACACTCTCATTACTTTTAAAAACTAAATTATTTATATTTCCATAACAACATGCAAAATGATCCTGTTTTCCAATTTTTCTACCTAATAAATCTATTTCTATTTTAGCAGCTATTGAAGCTATTTGATATTTGCTAGCTAACTTTCCTTCTAAAGCGAAAAGCGCATTGACAAGTCCAACTGCAAAAGCACTTGAAGAACCTAGTCCTGTATTAGCGGGTATATCTGCAAAAGTGGTAATTTCAATAGGATAATCTATTTTAAAGTATTTGAGACATTCTCTAGCAACAGGATTTTCAATTTTGTTAATATCATTTGTAAATTCAACTGTACTCCAATTAATTCTATATTTATGCTCAACAATTCCTAGTTTTTTTTTAACAACTACATATAAATATTTATCAATTGCTGCACTCAAAACTTCACCATTCGTCTTAGAATAAAAACTTCTCAGATCAGTTCCACCACCAAAAAAACTTACTCTAAAAGGTGTACGAGTAATTATCATTTTGTAATTTTTATAAACATGACTTTATACCTCTATCTAGACTAATTTTAAATTTATACACTTTATCTTTAGAAAGAGGGATTAAATATTTTGATGGTTTGCTAAATATCAAATTTTTCTTTTTAATTTTTGTATTATTAAACGAAGCATTTACTCTCTTTTTAACAGAATTTACAGATACCAAAGTATTTGTTTTTATATCTATAGTTTTAAATGTATCTTTAATTGAAATCAAAATCTTAAGAATATTAACCAAATCGTAAACATGAATAAAATCATTTTTTAAGTTAGGATTTTTAATATTAATTTTTGTTCCTGTTTTATTAGAGTCAATAAGGCTTGGAATTAAAGATTTTTGTTTTTGATAAGGTCCATAAACAAAAAATATTCTTAACCAAGTGACATTTACTGATGAGTTATAAAAAAGTTTATCAAGATATTTTTTTAATTTTAATTTTGCATCTACAAAATGATAATTATTTTCATTAACTCGTGATCTAAGTTTCTCCCAACAAGATCCAAAATAAAAAATGGATTTTAAAGATAAAAAATTTTTTGTTTTTTTTAAAAAATTTTTTGATGAATTAAAATTAATATTTGATTGTTTTTTTGAATAATTTGGAATGCTATCCCAGGCTAAAAAAAAAATATAATGAGGGTCAAATTCTTTAATTTTGTTAAAGTTTTTATTAATTTTAAAATCGAATTTTAAATACTTAATATTATTATTAACAATCTGATTATTTTTTTTTTGGTAAAACGTTGCTAAGATATTATACTTTTTACTCTTTAATAAAATTTCTATAATATTTCTGCCTATAAACCCGGAACCACCAACAATTAGTATTTTTTTCATTTCTTCACTCTTAAATTTTTATCAATTTTTTTATTTTTTATGAGATGTGAAAGATAAAATAATCTAAAGTATTTTTTATCACTCAAGACATTATTTGATAATTTTAATTTTTTAAGAAACCTAATATCTTTTAATAATCCATTTTCGACTGACGTAAATTTAAATAAAGGGAATATTTTTTTTATTTTTTTGAAACTTACTGAATAATTTCTTTTATCTTTGCCATAATTAACTGTTTTATCTTTTATTAATAAATTTTGATTATCTTTATTTAAAAAATTTATTTTACTATTTGTTAATTTACAGATTAATTTAGTTACATCTATAATTTTAAAATTATTTTCATCCGAACCAACATTGATAACTGTAAGTTTTTTATTATTTAGGAACAAGCATTTTTCAAATACTTTAACTAAATCATCAAGGTAAAGATGCGGTCTCCATGATTGTCCATCAGAGTTTAATTGTATTTTTTTATTCAATTTTGCCATAACTAAAAACATAGACAGTGCTAAATCAAATCTCATCCTTGGAGAAAATCCAAATAAAGTTGATATTCTTAAAATTATAGGTGTAAAACCTTTATCAGATATTGAAGTTAAATCTTTTTCAATTTCTAATTTATTTTTTGAATAATGTGTAATTGGGTTGCATTTAGATTTTTCTGTTAAATTCTTTTTTTTACCTTCTCCATAAACTGAACAGCTTGATGCAAATATAAATTTGACTTTATTTTTTTTACACTGTAGTGCAATTTTTTTTGTATAATTTCTTGTAATATCATAGATTTTTTTCTTATTTTTAAAGTTATCTACCGGATTGTTAGAAATACCCGGAAGATGAATATATACATCAAATTTTTTTAAATAGTCATCTTCAATATCTCTTACATCTTTAAATAAAGTTTTATATTTGTTTTTGACTGGATAAAGCAAGCATTTAGAAAATAGATTAATGTCAAAAGTTTCAAAATCATACCCTTTTTTTTTGAACAATTCGCATAATTTGGTGCCAATATAACCATTAGATCCACCAATAAGAATTCTTGGTAATTTTTTCATAATTTATATTTGTTTTGATAAAAGTAATTTTTCTTTCTTTAAAAATTTAATAACAGTATCATATACTCTTCTTACATCTTTCTCTTTTAAATTATAACCACTTGGTAAATTTATTGAAGATTTACTTAGTCTATCTGACACCCTATTTACCAGTTCTTTTTTAGTTTTATACATGGGCATTGATGATAGTGGATAAAAAAATGGTCTTAGGTGAATATTATTATTTGAACAAAATGTTATTAACCTTTCTTTGAAGTTTTTTTTTAAGCTTAAATGCCTTATATTTAATGTGCTCATCCAATATGTGGATTGAGAATTTACTTCGGTAGTATTTAATTGAAAAATCTTATTACGAAAATATTTTTTGTAATAATTAAAAACTTTTTTTTTCATTTTTATTATGTAATCTATTTTACTTAACTGTGAGTCTCCAAGTGCTGCCTGAATATTTGAAATTTTATATTTTAAACCTATAACATCTAAAAAAAAATACTTTGCTTCTTTAGGATTTTTTCCCATGTTGTGCATAATTTGATAATTGTTCCAAATTTTTTTACTTTTGCAGACAAACATTCCCCCTTCACCAGTTGTCATAGTTTTAGTTCCGTGAAAAGAAAACACAGAAATGTCTCCAAAAGAACCTACTGGCTTACCGTTATATTTGGCACCAATAGACTCTGCACAATCTTCTATTAAATATAAATTATATTTTTTTGTTATTTTAATAATTGCATTCATATCACAAACATTTCCATACAAATGCACAGCCATTATTGCCTTTGTTTTTTTTGTAATTTTTTTTTTGATATCATTAGGATCTATACACCATGTATCTGCTTTTATATCTGCAAAAACTGGCTTGGCTCCAACATACTTAATGGCGTTAGCACATGACACCCAAGTTGTATCCGGTAAAATAATCTCATCACCTTTTTTTAAATTAAGAGCACTTAATCCTAAATGAAGAGCTCCTGTGCAACTTGATGTTGCTGAAGCATATTTAAAATTATATTTTTTTTTAAATTTTTTCTCAAAAGCTATAATGTTTTCAAAACACCTATCTCCCCAACCATTTTTAACAGCCATGGATACTTTTTTTATATCTCGATAATCAATATAAGGAATTGTAATTGGTATTTTTTTCATTAATGTTTAT
>ENA-OSJC01001016-OSJC01001016.1-marine-metagenome-genome-assembly--contig:-NODE-1016-length-24573-cov-5.877409_pt1 | contig 24573 bp, 23 predicted proteins | sample MGYA00237885_ERZ534234 | MGnify/ENA primary metagenome ERZ534234 (study PRJEB26413, sample SAMN06343907) | marine metagenome | isolation source: coastal waters | place: Atlantic Ocean: West Antarctic... | reverse complement strand
TCAATTGCAATGTCTTTAGCTAGTTGGGAGTGTAATCACTTCGAGACAGCGGGAGAAATTGCCAAGAGATTAGTTACTCAAATTGATAAATCTGAACTATCTTACAACACCATTATTAATGTTAATGTTCCAGATATTCCTCTTAGTGAAATTAAAGGCATTAAGAGTACTCGCCTTGGTAGTAGGAGTAAATCTGAACCAAGTATTAAGGATAAAGAGGATGCATCTCTTTATTGGATTGGTGAGAATGGGAAGGAAGCAGATAATTCAGAGGGTACAGATTTTCATGCAATTTCAAATAATTTTGTTTCAGTAACCCCTCTTCAGATTGACTCAACCAAGTATAGCGAAATGGCAATTTTATCAAGCTGGTTAAATGCTTTATAATAAAAAAACAACATAACTTTATATTAAGATTGAGGATAGCTTATGAAGTGTATATTGTGTGATCAAGAAAACTTTAAAATTATTTCTAGTTTAGATTCCAAAGATAATTCTCTTTTAAAGGTCTGTATATGTGAATTTTGTGGGATGGTGCAACAAAACCCTTTACCTTCTGAAGATGAGGTCAGTGAATATTATTCCAATGAATATAGACAAGACTATAAAAAAACATATATACCTAAAATAAAGCATGTTTTTCGTGCAGGAAATCTTGGATTAGAGCGCATTAATTTTTTAAAAAATAGAGGCGTTGATCATGGAAGACTACTTGATGTTGGTGCAGGTGGTGGAGAATTCACATACTTATCAAGTAAATTAGGATTTAAATCTCAAGGGATTGAACCAAATATTGGCTACTCAAGTTATGCGCGAAAAGAGTATGGGATTAAAATAGAGACTGGAAAGCTATCTGATGTTGATGGTAAATTTAATGTTATTACGATGTTTCATGCTTTGGAACATATACCCAATCCAGTTAAAACATTTGAACTGTTATTTAGCTTGCTGAAGGAGAATGGCTACCTATTAATTGAGGTTCCAAATATCGAAACAAATGACGCCTCCCCGCATAATATTTACTTTAAAGCACATATCCATTATTTTAGTGCGGCAACATTAGTTTCTGCGGCGAGTAAATATTTTGACAAAATTGATATAGTCACTGATTCAAATCTTCGTGTTTTATTTAAAAGAAAAGAAGTTATCAGTGACTTAATATTACCATCATTTGAACAAGTTGCTCACACTACCAGCAGACTTAAAAAAAAGGGGTGGCTTGAATATATTTTTAAAGGTGCTGGTTATAAAAAACTACCTTTAAGGCTAAGTAAAATTTTTATTGAGTCTCGAATCAGTCACACTACTGGTATTAAAATACTAAATGAGATAATTGACCTTCATTAAAAAAGATTTGATAAAGCTACTTGTATGAATCCCTTAGGCCGACTGTTTTATTAAATATTAATTTTTCTTCTAGTTGATTGTCACGACAGTAATATCCTTCACGTTCAAATTGATATACTTTTTCTATTTTAGCGTCTGATAAATGAGACTCAACAAATCCATTTTTTATCTTTAGTGAGTCAGGATTAAGTATTAATGAAAAATCATCAAACTTTGAAGGACTTGATTCTGAAAAAAGGCGATCATAAATCCTAAACTCAGCTTCTAGAGCATTACTTGCCTCTACAAAGTGAATAACACCTTTAACTTTTCGACTATCAGAAGGGTTTTTCCCTAAAGTCTCAGGATCATATGTGCAATAAATAGTTTCGAAATTATCTTCATTGTCACTATCAAAGTGAGTAGCCTTAATTACATAAGCATTTCTCAATCGAACTTCTTTGTTTAAAGATAACCTCTTATATTTGTTATTAGGCGAAACCTCTACAAAATCCGCTCTATCTATGTATATTTCTCTACTAAAAAAAATTTCTCTAGTGCCCATTTCTTCATTTTGAGGATGATTGGGGGCTTTAATTGATTCAACTTGATCGATGGGATAATTTTCAATAACTAACTTTATTGGATTAATTACAGCCATTGATCGAGGTGCAATAGAATTTAAATCATCTCTAATAGCTGATTCTAAAATTGAGACATCAGTCAAGCTATTTACTTTTGAAACTCCTACTGCTTCAGAAAATTTGATAATTGAATTAGGAGTGTATCCGCGTCGTCGCAGTCCAGAAATTGTTGGCATTCTTGGGTCATCCCATCCAGTGACATACTTATTATCAACTAAAAGTTTTAAATTTCTTTTAGAGGTGGAGGTAAATTCAAGATTTAAGCGAGAAAATTCATACTGATAAGGACGGCCAGGAGTATTAAATTCATTTAAATTATCTAATATCCAATCATATATTTGACGATTGTCCTGGAACTCCAAAGTGCATATAGAGTGTGTGACTCCTTCAATGGCATCACCAATGCAATGTGCAAAATCATACATTGGATAAATACACCAATCATTATTTGTCTGGTGATGAGTTTCAAATCGGATGCGATAAAGGGTAGGGTCACGCATACACATAAAACTAGATGACATGTCAATTTTGGCTCTAAGTACGCATTCTCCTTCATTGAATTCACCTACTTTCATCTTACTAAAGAGATCTAAATTATCTTTAATAGTTGTATTACGATATGGGCTATTTTTTCCAGGATTTTTAAGGGTTCCTCGGTACTCACGAGTTTCATCACTATCTAAAAAACACACGTAAGCTAATCCTTTCGAAATTAGTTCTTCAGCATATGTATAAAATTGATCAAAGTAATTAGAGCTAAATTTAACTTCACCATCCCATTCAAACCCAAGCCAGAGGATATCTTTTTTAATCGATTTAACGTATTCAATATCCTCTTTAGTCGGATTTGTATCATCAAATCTAAGATTACAAGAACCGTTATAGTAATTTGCAGTTCCAAAATTAATACAGATTGATTTTGCATGTCCAATATGGAGGTAGCCATTTGGTTCTGGAGGAAATCTAGTTTTAATATAAGTATGTCTTTTATTTTCAAGATCATCATTAATAATATTTTTAATAAAATTTGTAGGATCTTTATCTTTACTTTTGGGATACATTTCTATTAACTTTAATGATGGATTTCTTAACATTTATTATATCATTAAAAAGTGAAATGAATATCTGACGCTAGAATTGGAAATGTAACTGTAAAATAGTCCTAATGCGAATAGCAATAGTTAAAATTTCAGCGATTGGTGATATTGTTCATACAATGGTTGTGTTGCAGTTTATTAAAAAAAACTATCCTGAATCTTCAATAGATTGGTTTGTTGATGAAACTTTAAAAGGTGTTCTAGAAAATAATCCACATATTAATCAAATACATAGTATTAGATTCAAAGAGGTTAAGAAAAAAAAATCAATTTCATTATTTTTTAAAGAGATTACTAAATTAAGAAAGTTAAAAAATTATGATTTAGTAATTGATATTCAAAATTTAATTAAGTCGGCAGTTATAGCTTGGGCTATTCCTTCAAATAAAACGATTGGTCTTGATAAAAAATCATCCAGAGAGAGTCTCGCTTCAATATTTTATTCTCAGAGATATTCTGTAGATCATTCATTAAACATTATTAACCGAAATATATCGATTGTTAATATGGCACTAAAAATAAATATCACCCATGCAGATATTGATAATAAAAAATCTTTTTTATTTTTTAATAACTTATTTTCTGATGAGTATGTCTCAAATCAATTAAAAAATATATTACTTGTGCCCTGTGCATCATTTGAAGCTAAAATTTATCCTCCTGAAAAGTTTGCTCAAATAGCAAATAAAATTAATGCAAATTTTATTATTATATGGGGCAGTCCATCAGAAAAATTAATAGCAGAAAAAATTAAGGAACTTTCTCCAAACGTCCAAATTACTAGAAAATTATCATTTAATAAACTAAAAGCTCTTATTTCAAAAGTTGATTTAGTAATAGGAGCAGATACTGGCCCTACACATATGGCTTGGGCATTAAATAAAGCATCAATTACTTTGTTTGGACCAACTCCAGGATATAGGAATACTTATGTTACGAAAATCAATAAATTTATAGAATCAAAATCTCATGTTAACCCACACAAGATTAATAAAGACGATCTTTCAATAAAAGATATAGACATTCAGCAAGTTTATGAAATGGCGAAAAACTTATTAAAATAACAAGTTTTTTTTTGATATTTTTACTTATTAATTATTTTACTTACTTGATTGATAGAATCAATAATGTATTCTGCATTTGATTTTTTCTCATCAATGATGTGACCACTCCTTACTAGAATAGTACTAGAGATGCCTGCACTATTTGCAGCAATAACATCATATTCTTTATCACCAATTAGCCATGATTCTTGCATATCAATATCATAGATTTTTTTTGCTTCAAAAAACATCCCAGGCTTTGGCTTCCTACAATTGCAATTTGCATTAGGTAAGTGAGGGCAGTGAAAAATATCTAAAATATTAATATTATTTTCTTTGAATTTGCCCAGCATCCAATTAGTTAAGTTTTCAAAATCTGTTTCAGTATAGTAACCTCTGGAAATTCCAGATTGATTTGTAATTATAATAATTTGATAATCTAATTTTTTAAAATGACGACAGGCTTCAAAAATACCATAAATAAATTCAAAGTCTTCTATTCTATTTAAATAGTTCACCTCTTTATTAATAACGCCATCTCGATCAAGAAAAATAGTTTTTATAGTCATAAATTTAGGTAAGTATAATTAATGTAATTTATTTAAAAGTTATTTTGAATTGCTTATTATGTTGAAAAATTTAAATCTTGATCAAATTTATCAGTTTCTATTAATTATATTGGCATTCTTGATGCCATTAACTGTTTTTGGCGGTAACTTAATTATTGTAATTATTTGCATTTTATGGTTATTCACTGGAGACTATATAAATAAATATAATCAAATAATTGATAATAAATTAATATTAGCTTCTATTGCGTTTTTCTGTCTACATTTGATTGGATTAATTTGGACTGAAGATATACTTTGGGGATTACATATTGTCCATAAAATGTGGTATTTTTTATTATTATTGCCAGTTCTTTATACGATAGTAAAAAAAGACAATATTTATAAGTACATTGCATCTTTTTTAATAGCAATTGCTATTTCAGAAGTATTTTCTTATCTAATTTGGTTTGAAATAATTGAACCATTTAAACATGCAACTGTTTCCAATCCAACCCCCTTCATGAGCCATATTTCTTATAATCCAATATTGGCTTTTGCAATATACTTAGTACTTCATGAAATCTGTTTTAATAAAAAAATTACAAATTTTTTATTTTCTTTCTACACTTTTTTTGCAATAACGATGACAATTAATATGTTTATTACAGGTGGTCGTGCAGGACAAGTTGTTTTTTTTATAATGCTTTCTGTATTAATTTTTCAAGTTTTTGATAAACAAAGAGTTAAATCATTAATAACAATTTTCATTGTCATTCCTGGGATATTCTTTGCCGCATATTTAACAAGTGACCTTTTTAATAAAAGGGTTAATAATGGTTTAAATCAAATTATTTCTCATGCAAATCCGCAATTCTACGACACTTCAGTTGGTCTAAGGATTAATTTTACTTTGAATTCTTTAGAAGTTATTAAAAGGCATCCATTAATTGGAGTTGGTACTGGAGATTTTCCAATCGAGTACAATAAAATTCACAAAATTAATTCTCCAGATCATCCGGTTTTTACTAAAAATCCGCATAATATGTATGTTTTAATCCTAATGCAGCTTGGTATAGTAGGGCTTTTTAGTATGCTGAGTATTTTCTATTACCAAATAAAACTTTCTTATAATTCTTCAAAAAAAATCATTCGAGATGCAGGTATTACTCTTCCATTAATATTCTTAGTTATGATGCTAAGTGATTCTTATCTTCTTGGTCATTACACAACACTAATGTTCATATTTTTTAGTTCTTTTTTATATAAAGATTTTGAAAAAAATTAAAAAAATTCTTATAATTATTCAACGATCAAATGGTGATGTATTTTTAAGTGCATCTCTTATTAGTCAAATTCAGCGTAAATTCAAGCCTAAGTCAATAGATTTATTAGTTAACGATGACACACTGTCTATTGCTAAAACATTGCCTTTTGTAAAAAAAATATATACTTTTTCGTATCAGTACAAAAAAAATAATCGATTCGGTCAAGAAAAAGAAATTATCAAGAATATATTTAGAAAATATGATTTAAGCATAAGCCTTACTGCTAGTGATAGAAGTGTTTTATATGCCATTTTTGCAAGTAAGTTCTCAATAAGCTCTGTTGAAAGTGGTTTTGTCAAATCCTGGTGGAAAAAAATATTCTTAACATCACATTATCATTTTGATAATGAAAGTCATATATTAATCAATAATTTGAAATCCCTTTATCTTCTCGGACTTGAGCCCTCAAAAACTTTAATACCACCAAAAATAAATAAAGTTGATAGTGATGTAATAAAAGACAGATTGAGTCAAATTGGAATCAGTAATTTTCTAATTTTCCATCCTTCTGCCCAATATAATTACAAAATATATCCTCAACATCTTAGAAATCAATTGCTGTTGTTATTAAATAGTTTAAATATCCCTATCATTATTACTGGGAGTAGAAATGATATTGATACAATTATTAAAAAAAAACTTCCTTCTTTAAATAATATAATAGATTGGATTGGAGAAACTTCAATAGAAGAGTTAATTGCATTGAATGAATTGTCAATTGGATATATCGGAATGGATACTTTAAATATGCATATTGCAGCATCCTTCAATAAGCGTATCTTTGCAATATTTGGACCAACTAAATTATCTACTTGGTCGCCTTGGTCAAATCAATTGAAAACTTCAGCTACTAAAAACTTTCCTTTTCAGCAATATGGTAATATTTCAATTTATCAGGCAAATTTACCTTGTGTTGCATGTGGTAAAAAAGGTTGTAGTAATAGTGGAATGAGTGTATGTTTGGACAATATAAATCCTGAAAACATTTTTCTAGAAGTACAGAAGTGGGTAGAAAATGTTAAGCTTTAAAAACACATATTCTCTTCCTTTTAAGTTTGGCATACCAAATTACACTACCAATTTTCTTGATAGTACGTCACTTATATCAAGGTTTACAAAATATTCTAAACGAGAGATATTTTTGTATTTAAAGGGTCAAAAAAAGCATGAAGTGTTTAATATCTCTGAACATCAAAGTAGTATTCTATGGATTAATCTATCTGCATCAAGTTTAGGTGATAGTTTGATGGATTTATCTAGCAGAGTTCTTCTTAAAAATAAGAAAATAGATTTATTTACTGATGAAAAAAATGCAAAACTTTATTCAGATGATTTATTTTTTTCATCTGTCTACACAGTAAAAGATGAAAATATTAAGTCTAATTATGATCTTGTAATAATTGACTCATACAGCACTCGATCAATTAGAGTTAAATCAAAGGTTGCACCTTCTACTCCCTATGTTGGGATGTTTGGGCATTATAATGGACCTGAAGTTAATAGAGTACTATTTAGCTTTCATCAAATGAATAACTTGTTAGGGTATCCAAAAAGTGAGATAGAAATCAACTCTTCAGCAGCTTGTTCGATGTTCATTAGTAATGTCGATAAAGATTTTATTAAGGAATTAAGCCTTCCTAGTCAATATATTACGATTGCATTAGGAGGTGAATGGCCTTATAGAACATACGATAAATGGATAAATGTTATTGAAATTTTGGTTAAAAAAGATAAAAAATTAAATGTGGTCTTGGTTGGTTCTGATAATGCGACGAAACTTGCTAGTGAAATAATGGAGATATTTTCCGACTGCAACCTATTTAATTGTGTTGGAAAATATACTTTTTCTCAAACGTCTCAAATTATTTTAAAAGCTCAGCTATTAATGTGTTGTGATGGAGGGCTTATGCACGCAGCAAATGCCTTAAATACCCCTGTCCTAGCGATGTTTGCAAAATTAAGGCCACAAATGCAACTAACTAAAAGTAACAAGGTCTTTCCTATCTTTGATGACAGTGATGTGAGAAATATTAAATTTCAAGATTTGCTTGAAATTTACTATAAATCTACTAAACTCGATCATACTCATCATCCAATCGTATAATATCATCTTCCCCTAAATAATCTCCAGTTTGAATCTCTATAATTTCTAAAGAAGAATTGGTTTGATTTTCAAGACGATGTATTGTTTCTGGTGGAATATAAGTGGATTGATTTTGATGGAGGTTAAACACCCTTTCTCCACAAGTAATAAGAGCAACTCCTTTTACAACAATCCAATGCTCTGCACGATGAACATGTTTTTGTAATGAAATTTTGGCACCAGGGCTAATAAAAAGGCGCTTTACTTGAAATTTATCACCTGAATCAATCGAATCATAGTACCCCCATGGTCGATAGACTTTTTTATGGTTATCTATTTCTTTTCGATTATTTAATTTAAGCGAATCAATTATATTACTTATATTTTGCGAACACTTTTGATTAGCAACAAGTAAGGCATCAGGGGTGTCAATAATAACCAAATCTTTAATTCCAATTGCTGAAACTAGGCGATTTGAACTATGTACAAAAGTATTTTTAACTTCATTTAATAACACATCTCCCTCAATAACATTCCCATCACTATTTTTATTTTTAGATTCCCAAAGTGATGCCCATGATCCAATGTCACTCCATTGTGTGTCAAGAGGAATAACAATGCTATTTTTAGTTTTTTCCATTACTGCATAGTCAATTGACTTTGAAATACATTTTAAAAATTCATCATTATTGAGTCGAACAAAATCTTGATCCGAACGAATATTTTCTAAAGATCTTTTACATGCAGTTAAAATTTCAGGTTCAAATTTACTTATTTCATTTAAATATGCTGATGCTTTGAACATAAAAATACCACTGTTCCAATAGTAATTTTCTAATTTAATATATTGCTCAGCAGTATTTTTATCAGGTTTTTCTTTAAAGGAAATGATTTTATAATAATTATTTTTAGATGAAGTATCAGCTTCAATATAGCCATAGCCAGTTTCAGGCTTTCTAGGCTTCACACCAAAAATAACTAACTTTCCTTTATTTGCATGATCTTTTGCAATTTCAATAGATTTATGAAATGATTCATCATTTTCTATAAGATGATCTGCTGACAACACTAGTAAAATTGGGTCTATCCCATCTTTTAATGCTCTAATAGCAGCTAGGGTGATTGCTGGAGCAGTATTTTTTCCAGTAGGTTCAAGAATAATTCCACTTGACTTTTTATTTATCTCTCTTAATTGCTCGGCTGCTAAGAAGCGGTGAGCTTCATTACAAATAATGATAGGGTTGGAAGTATTATTTGGCAATCTAAAAATAGTATCCTGAAAAAGGGTTTTATTAGTAACTAAGCTAAGAAATTGTTTTGGATATAGTGAGCGAGATAAGGGCCATAATCTACTTCCACTTCCGCCTGATAAAATTACTGGCAATATCATAATTCAGGTTTTTTGATTGGATTTACAGAGGGTTGTTTCCAATTTGATTGAGACTCGGTTAGCTTGACATATCTGTAGAAAGTGCCCTCAAAGTTTCCAAATGCTATTACAAAACCAGCTCCACCATCTAGAAAACCAAGCTTGAAAATATAGTGCTTTATAAAAGACCAAAGACCATGAAGAAATGCCTTAAAAATACCTCCAGTTACCCCTTTTTCCTCCAATTTTGTAACACCTAGAGTGGAATATCGATTTGCTTTAAAAACCACCTCTTCGGTATTTTTAAATGGAAATTGCCATATTTCATTCTTAAGTATGCCAATTTTTTTGTTACTATGATTTATATATCCCTCATGAACGGGTTTCTTGTCATAACTCATTTTTCCAGTTCTAAATAATTGAGGTTGGCGGAAGTTTGGATACCAACCAGAATATTTAATCCATTTACCCATAAAATAATTCTTTCTAGGGATTTTATAAATATCTAGAGGCGCTTCATTTATTAATAATAATATTTCATCTCTAACTTTTTCAGTGCAGCGCTCATCAGCATCAAGGCTAAATATCCAATCACCATTACAATGCGCAATAGCTTGATTACGAAGATTTCCATATCCATTAAAAGGGATATGAATAACTTTAACCCCTAAGCTTTCAGCAATTTCAGTTGTGCCATCACTACTATTTGAGTCAGCCATAATAATTTCATCTGACCATAAAACACTATTAATACAATCACGTATTTTATCAGCTTCGTTATAGGCAATAATATATGTGGAAATTTTCATGATTTCTTTAACAGCAATAATATGTGGTTAAATGTTACCCAATTATTGTGAGTTTTAAAATTAAATGCAAATAAGTCTTATCATAACTACATATAATCGGCCAGATGCATTATTGCTTGTTTTAGAGAGTATTGAACGCCAAAGTAAATTGCCCAATCAGGTAATAATAGCCGATGATGGCAGTAATGATAAAACTTCGAAACTAATATCGGTTTTTAAGTCAAATTCAAGCTTTAAATTGCTACATTCTTTCCAGATTGATGAGGGATTTAGGGCCGCTAGATCAAGAAATCAAGCTATATCAAAAGCAAATTCTGATTACATTATATTAATTGATGGAGATATGATTCTTCACCAGAATTTTATACATGACCATGAAAAGAGAGCTCAAACTGGATATTTTGTCCAAGGAACCAGGGTGTTACTAAGTCAAAATAAGACAAAAAGTATTTTTAAAACTCGTGATTTTGTTTTCAATTTTTTATCTCAAGGTCTTATAAACCGCAAAAATGCGATTTATTCAAATTTTCTATCATCAATATTCTCAATTAATAAAAATTATCTTCGTGGAATTAAGACATGTAATATAGCTTTTTATAGAAAAGACTTTATTAGTGTCAATGGCTTTAATAATAAATTTGAAGGCTGGGGAAGGGAAGATAGTGAATTTGGTGTAAGGTTAATGAATAAAGGAATAAAACGTAAAACACTTCGGTTTAATGCAATTCAATATCATCTTTGGCATCCTGAGGATAGTAGAGAGTTTCTTGAAGAAAACGAGCGGCTATTGGAAAGAGCTATTGATGAAAAACTTAAATGGTGTAAGTCTGGCATTAATGAGTTTTTATGAAAAATAGTTTAATTATTAAGAGATTGTTTCTAAGGCTTATTAGTAAAAATAATTTAAGCACAACTAGGGCTAATGAATCCCCAAGTATTTTAATTTTATTGCATCAAAATATTGGAGATATGATCATCTATAGTCTAATATTAAGAGAAAAAAAATATCGAAATTATAGTAATAAAAATGAATAAAAATAACAAAATAAAAGCTTTTATACTGAGGCTATTAACAAACAAACAAAAAATTTTATTTGATGTTAAAGAGTCTAAAAGTGTTTTAATTTTGAAATACGATAGAATAGGCGACATGGTTGTTACAACGCCAATATTTAGGGAGCTTAAAAAAGCATATCCAAATATAAGTATATCTGTTTTAGCGAGTAAAGAAAATAGAGATGTAATTAAATACAATCCATATATTGATAATATTTATATAAATTATAAAAATAGAATTTTTCATGATTTCCCTATCCTTTTAAAGTTAAGAAAAAAAGCTTTTGATATATGTATTGAACTAGAGCACTCAGTTATTCCACACGCAATTCTTAGATTAAAAATAATAAACCCTAAAAAAATTATTTCTATCCATAAAGATGGTAGATATGGAGTTAAAGGTACTGAGCTAAATTTATATGATTACTTCACAGATAAAGATAAAAAAAGTCATTTTGGAAAAATTTGGCTAGATACATTATTTTTTTTTGGAGTAACTCCTGACAGTTATAGATATGATTTCTTTCTGAGTGATATTGAGAGAGATAAGGCTAAAGTTTTTACAAATTCTCTAGGTAAAAAAATAAAAATAGGTATTAATACTGAAGGTTCTTTTATTGAGAAAAGTATACAAAAAAAAGAGTTACAGAGGATATGTATTGGTTTGTATAATAATTTTAAAAATATAGTAATTGTAATCTTGACTAGTCCAAGCAAACTACAAGAAAAGAAAAAATTAATTTTAGAGTTAAATCTTGATTTTGTTATTCCTTCATATAAAACAGAAACTATTATTGAGGTTGCAGCTTTGATAGAACAATTAGACTTAATTATTACGCCTGATACTTCAATAGTCCATATTGCATCATCTTTTGATAAGCCTTTAGTAACAATTCATGAAAATAATAAAGATAGTTATCGTTTATGGTCCCCAACCTCAAAACTTAACAATACTATCTTTGCTAAAAGCAGCTATGGATTAGTAGACTATAGTGTTGATGATATTATCAGTGCATCAAGTGAATTTCTTAAAATTATAGAGTTAGACTTATGAGGATAATTGGTACAAAGTATTGTGGACATGATAGTGCTCTATGTTTAATAGATACTAATGAAAAAAATATATTTGCAATGAGCACTGAGAGAGTAACGCGTATTAAGCATGATCAACTTGATATAACCCCTATACTTGAGAAATATAAGTTTTCAGAAATTGATTATGTAGCCCACTCATATAGTGACTTTGCAGACAAAGCTCAGGATGGTGAATTAAGAGAGAAAATGCTATATAACAAGGATATTGAAAAAGCATTACGAATTATAGTTAATCCTAGTTATATACAAGATTTAAATATAAGTAGAGTGGCAAAAAATCAGGCTATTTTTAAAGCTTTATTTACAAATTTTACCGCAGTAAAAAGTTATTATTTTTCAAAATTTAAAAGAGCATTAGTAAAAGAAACTCCTATAGGTAATAAAAATGCTTTTATTAACTATATTAAAATTAATTTTAAAAAATTTGGATTAAAGCCAAAAAAAATATTGTTTTATGAGCATCATTTATGTCATGCCATTCCTTCATATTACCTCTCGCCTTTTAATGGTAAAAAAGCTGTTGCTATGACGATCGATGGTCAGGGAGATGGTTTTTTTAGTAAAGTTTATTTTTTTGAAAATAGTGAGGACTATAAATTAATTGGAGAATCGTCTGCTGATTTCATTGGGGGAGGAGATAGATTTTTATCTATTGGCCGTATTTATAATTTATTCACACAAGCAATGGATCTTCGGCCCAATAGTGATGAAGGTAAAGTTGAGGCCTTGGCAGCATATGGTAGTGCAGATAAAGACTTACTTTCTCTTTTAAAAAATGCTACAACTATTGATAAAGATTCATTAAGTATCAGGTTTGATATTAACAAAATTAAATATTTTTATGATATTAGTTGGCTTAAAGAACAAAGAAAAAACATTGGAAATGAAAATTTTTGTGCCACAGTTCAAAGTTATCTTGAAGATACCATTGTTGAATACTTAAATGCAGTTTATAAAAAGTATCCTATTAATAATTTATGTCTTTCAGGTGGAGTGGCAGCTAATATTATTATGAGTCTTCAAATTTATGAAAGAACTCACTTCAAGAATATTTATGTACTTCCCCCAATGGGAGACGAAGGACTGGCTATTGGAAGTGCAATATTAACGGCTATCGAATTTGGACAAGATGTTAGTTGGTTGAGAAGTTTTAAAATGCCTTATTTTGGAGATTCTTATTCTCGTAAAGAGGTTAAGTTAGCCCTTCGGGAGTTCAATAATATAAGCTTTGAAGATGTAGGAAGAGATTGGCCTGAACAGGCAGCAAAATCAGTTTCAGAAGGCAAGATATGCTCTCTCTTTCATGGAAGAATGGAGTTTGGCCCTAGAGCCTTAGGAAATCGCTCTATTGTGGCAGACCCCGGCCGTGAAAATATTCGCCAAAGAATTAATTCAACAGTCAAAAGGCGTCCGAATTATCAACCATTTTGCCCTTCAATTCTTGAAGAGGAAAGATTAAGGCTTTTCAAAGATAGCTTTTCGCATAAACACATGGCCATTGCATTTAGAATGAGGGAGGAGTTTATTTCAGACTTACCCTGCGCAGTTCATGTAGATGGAACTGCAAGACCCCAGTTTGTTGAAGAAGAGGACAATCCATATTACTATAGATATTTAAAGGAGTTAAAAGAAATTACAGGTTATGGTGTAAGTTTGAATACTTCTTTTAATCTACACGGCAGGACAATAGTTCGAACCCCCCATGATGCTATAGTTGATTTTATTGATTGTAATATTGACGAGCTTTATATTGAGGGATTTAGAGTACAAAGGCAATAATATGAGTTTTAAACAATTAAAGTATTTAATAAGGTCACTTTCTTTAGAGTTTGCTAAAAATATTGAAGACAAAAGCCATCGCATAAGCTCATTAACTTGGAATAATATTAAGGTTAACTATAGAACAAGTTCCAGTGATATGGTATTAATATATGAAATTCTATTAAAATCAAAGCACAAAAAAGAATATTATTTTCCAGAAAGGCTAAAGCCTAAAGTAATTTTTGATATAGGTGGTAATATTGGAATAACTTCTATATATTTATCAAGTGTGTTTCCTAATGCCATGATATATTCATTTGAACCATTGAAGGAAAATTTTGAAATACTAAAATTAAATACATCACAATTAAAAAATGTTAAAGTTTTTAATTTTGGTCTTGGCGCTGAAAATGGAATTTTTAAGGCTTATTTAAGTGATGATAATGAAAATTATGGTGGAGTATCATTTTATTCAGAAGTTGAGGGAAATTTGAGTGAATCTTTTTCAGAGTGCGAAGTGAAAAATGTTAATGATGTTGTTGATCAGCTTGGTATTAATACAATAGATTTGATTAAGATTGATACCGAAGGTGCAGAATATGATATTTTAACCAGTCTTAAGTATGAATTTCTTAAAAAAACTTCATGGATAACAGGCGAGCTTCATGGAAATAGAGATTTTGAATTATTAAATTACCTTACTAATATGGGTTTTTCAATAAGTTTGAATAAAAATATTGATAATAGGTTATTTATGTTTAATGCTGGAAAGAAAGAAGTTGTCTCCAACCTAAGTAGAAAGGAAGTAAATTTCTTTTAGCCATCAAATGCTTATTGAATATGAAAATTAGCGCTTTTACATTTATAAAAAATGGACAAATATTAGGCTATCCATTTTTAGAGTCAATCCAATCTATTTTGAAAATTGTTGATGAATTTGTAATAAATGTTGGTGAAAGTGAAGACGATACATTGTCAATAATTCGATCACTTAATAGTTCAAAAATTCGAATTATTGAATCAAAATGGAATGATAAAATGAAAAATAGTGGCTATGTCTATGGTCAACAAAAAATGATAGCTCAATTTAATTGCACTGGGGATTGGCTTTTCTATATTGAGGGAGATGAGGTTTATCATGAAAATGATTTAGAAAAAATTAAAAATTCAATGATATTACATTTAGACAACTCAAATGTTGAAGCTTTAGTTTTTGATTTTTATCACTTTTATGGTAATGCAAATAGTTATTTAGAGTCACCAGGATGGTATCGTTCTGAGGCAAGAGTTATTAAAAGTTCAATAAGATCTTATGCCCCAGATGGCTTATTTTGGCTAGTTCTTCATGGAAATAAAAAAGGAAGATATCCAAAAGCTAAAAAAGTAGGCGTACATTGTTATCATTATGGCTGGGTTCGAAGTGAAGAGCAAATGAATCTTAAAAGTCAAAAAGTTCAAAAATATTGGGATAAAGTCCCCATTAAAATCGACTATTCTCAAATGGACCAATCAATTATTAAAGAGTTTACTGGAACACATCCCAAATGTATTCTTAATTGGTTGCCTAAAGATAAAGGTTTATATATTACTGACTTAAACTATCGGTTAAGTACAAAACAAAAAAAACACCGACTCGTGTTAAAAATTGAAAATATCTTTAAAAGTGATCTTAGTAAAAAGCACTTTAAGCTAGTTTAATGAGAATCTTAATTGAGATTCCTACTTGGCTTGGCGATGCAGTAATGTCAACGCCAGCAATTGATAATTTGATGAGCTTTCATAAAAGCTCTGAAGTAATTTTAATTGGCTCAACACTTTCGCTTGCAGTCTTTAAAAATCATCCCAATATTTCTGAATTTCATATTCTAAGCAAAAAATACTTTTCATTACTTAATGAGGCAAAAAAATTAGGCTCGTTTGATCTTTTCTTCACTTTTAGAAGTTCTTTTAGATCATCTTTATTAAAATTATTTATTTCAAGTAAGGAAAAATACCAGTTTAAAAAAAGTAATTTTAAAAACTATCACCAAGTTGAAAAATATAATAATTTCATTAATAAATCCTTAAATACTGACTATATTGCAGGAAAACTCAATGTTTATTCTGATATTTTATTAAGTGAAAATGTTAATCACAAAAAAAAACGACCATTACTTGGAATTAATCCAGGTGCGTCATATGGTAATGCTAAAAGGTGGTATCCAGCTGAATTCGCAGATGTGGCAGTTAAGCTTTCTAGTCGATTTGATATTATTATATTGGGAGGGGTAAATGAAAAAAAAATTGCAATGGATATTCAAGAATTATTATTAAAACGAGAAGTTACTAATTTTCAAAATCTTGCTGGTAATTTTGATGTGTCAGAATTAATTCAATGTATATCAAATTTAGATTTACTTATCACTGGCGATAGTGGGCCAATGCATATTGGCGCTAGTTTCCAAATCCCAAGTGTTACGATATTTGGCCCAACTCGAGAAAACGAAACTTCGCAATGGATGAATCGTAAAAGTATTATTGTTAAGAAAAGCCTCGATTGTCAGCCCTGTATGCAAAGAGTTTGCCCTCTTGATCATCATAATTGCATGAAACTCATAAAATCTAACGATGTATTAGAGGCTGTAAATTCTTTAGATTTAATCTGAATCAATAAAACTCTGATCAATTAAATGACAAATGATGTGTCCAATGAGTATATGAATTTCTTGAATTCTTGGAGTATCTTCTGAGGCCACAATTAGATTAGTGTCAGAGATATTGTTAAAATCTCCACCACTCTTTCCACTAAATCCAATAACCTTACACCCCATTTTTTTACCAATTTTTAATGCATTAATTACATTAATACTTGTTCCACCAGTGCTAATTCCAATCAAAACATCAGACTTATTAGCTAATGCTTGAACTTGACGATCAAACATATGCTCAAAGCCAAAATCGTTACTAATTGAAGTAAGTACTGAAGTGTCTGTTGTTAAGGCAATTGCAGGTAAGCCCTTACGTTCAACTTTATATCTGCCGACTATTTCAGCTGCAATATGCTGAGCATCAGCTGCACTTCCACCATTACCAAATATTAAAATTTTTCCACCATTTTTTAGGCAATCAATACAAGTTTTAGCAGCTATTTCAATTGGCTTTTTAATTGATTTAATAGTTTCCTGAGTGGCAATTATATGGGCATTAAACTCTTTATTTATGATAGTTTGCATCTTAATTACCTTTTTTAATTTTTTCAATTATTTGAGTGGAGCTTTTACCTTCAATAAAATCTACTAGTATTAATTCATCTACAATGTCTTCACCTATAACTTTTTCCCCTTTGTAATCACTGCCCTTAACCAGTTTATGTGGTTTTATATTCTTGATTAGACTATATGGTGTATCTTCATCAAAAATTACTACATAATCTACTACTTCAAGAGCAGCAACGATGTGGGATCTGTCAGATTCGTTATTAATTGGTCTTTTTAGGCCTTTTAACGCTTTTACAGATCGGTCAGAATTTAGGCCGAGTATCAAAACATCTCCAAAGCTTTTTGCGATTTCTAAGTATCTGACATGACCAGCATGAAGAAGATCAAAGCATCCATTAGTAAAAACAATTTTTTTACCTCTCGATCTTAATTCTTCACTCAATATTTTAATTTCATTAAGTTTTTTAATATGTTCAATACTTGAAGATTTATTTAAACTAGATTCAAGCTCTATAATTTCATTCATTGTTGTTGTTGCACTTCCAATTTTACTTATAACAACACTTGCAGCAAGATTAGCAAATTCAACTGCTTTATCAATATTTAGATTACAGGCTAAAGCAAAACCTAATGATGCAAGGACAGTATCACCAGCCCCAGTTACGTCAAAAACCTCTCTAGAATTAGTAGGATGTATACGAAATTTGTCATCAAAGATTGCTATACCTTCTTCACTAAGAGTAATGATAGAGGTCTCTAGGGCGCAATCATTTTTAAGCTTTTTAATTGCTTGGATAAGGCTTTTATTATCTTTAATATCGATTTTAGTCGCTTCACATGCTTCTTTTTGGTTTGGCGTAAGTAAATATGCGCCTTTATACTTTGAATAATTTTTGCCTTTTGGGTCTACTAGTACTTTTTTTCTATATTTTTTTGCAATACTAATTAAAGATTGTGTTAGTTTTGTGGTCAACAAGCCTTTACCATAGTCAGATAACAAAATGACATCATAATTCTTAACAATATTTTTAAAGGTTTTAAGTATTTGATCCTGTGAATTTGTATTTATATCTTCTGTACTTTCGCGATCAAATCTAACAACTTGTTGTTGTGAGGCAATAATCCTACTTTTTTTTGAGATTATTCGATTTTTTTGTGTAATTAAATAATTCGTACCAACATTGATATCCTTTAGTAATGATTTGAGCTCATTTGAAACTTCTGAGTCACCTATGATACTTATAATATCGACCTGAGCTCCAAGAGACTTGAGGTTATTAATCACATTACCAGCACCACCTAGCACGGTACTTTCATTATTAATATTTATAATTTGTACTGGAGCTTCTGGTGAAACTCGATCACAATTACCCCAAAGATAGTGATCAATCATGATATCACCGATAACAAGTATTTGAGGACTCTCTTTTTTGAGTTCAATCATTTATTATCACATCCATGAAGACTCCTAATCTCATGTAAATAGTCCTCAATACCATCCTCTAAACTAAACTTAGGAGAGTATCCTAAATTAATTTTTGTAGACTCTATGTTGGCCTTAGTATGCATTTGATAGCCTTGAAATGGGTTAGGGAAATATTCAGTACCTAAATCACTTCCGAGTTCATTTTGAAGAATATTAGCAATATCTTGAAAACTTCTAGGATTGCCAGTACCAACATTAAAGACACCATTACTTTTAGGAAAGCATGCCTTAATATTAGCTTGCACAACATCTTTTATATAAACAAAGTCTCGCTTTATTTGATTGGAGCCTTCAAATAATTTTGGTGCCTTTCCATCTAGAATTTGGTGGCCTAGTTGAATTACCATTGATGCTGTCGATCCTTTGTAAAATTCTTTAGATCCGTAAACATTAAAAAATCGTAGCCCTACAATTGATGCATTTGGATTTTCATTAATATAACGATAAGCAATTTGATCCATTAAAAGTTTACTGAATCCATAAGGATTTTCTGGACTTTCATTGCCTACAGTTTGAGGAGAAGGCAAACTACCATAAGTTGCAGCAGAGCTAGCATAGACGATTACTGAGTTATCTTTTTTTGCTATATTAAGTATATCTATAAAAGAATTAACATTAGTTTTTAGGACAATTTCTTGATCATAAACTCGTGTGTCAGAAATAGCTGCTTGATGAAAAATATAGTCAAACTTATAATTATCTAAAAGTTTTAAATCTGATTTATTAGTTATATTGCCGCATATTACAGTCCCATTAAATCCAATTAAATTCTTATAATGACCAAAACTTTTTAAATTATTATTTGAAAAAGTACTATCACTTCTAAAGCAATCAAAAACTACTATGTTTGAATCAGGGTAATTTTTTTGAAAGTAGAATGCTAAATTACTTCCAATAAATCCAGCACCACCTGTAATTAAAATAGTTTTGAAGTTAAAATTAATTTCGCTATATTTCATAAACACATTAATGGCTGGAAAAGTAATTTGGCAATAAATTTGAATTAGATATCAAATATTAAATTATTATATAGCTTAAGGCTATGTTAATTCAGACTGCTTGTAAAACATATTATGAATTAAAGTTGGTAAATTACCTTATTCAAATAATTTTATAATTAAATAAAATGATACTTAATTTTTTTTACTTCTTTAAAAATATTAATTGCACTTATTTATATGTCCAAATATTGTAAAATCTATTAACTAAAATTGCTCTTATAAGTTTTTAATTTTATTAGAATAATTTAATTATTTACAAATGTGACATTATTAATTTAATAATTATGAAACTTGCTATAGTTGGATCAGGGTTTGTTGGATTATCAAATGCACTTCTTCTCGCTCAACACAATGAGGTAGTAGTGCTGGATATTGATCCTCAAAAAATATCAGCTTTAAATCAAGGAAAATCGCCAATTAAAGACCAAGATATTGAATCTTTTTTACTTAATAAAGATTTAAATTTTAAAGCAACTACAGATAAAAATGAAGCGTATATAAACTCAGATTTTGTAATTATTGCCACACCTACTGATTATAATTCTGTAACTAACTCATTTAATACTGATTCAGTTGAATCAGTTATTAGAGATGTTATTAATATTAATCCAACAGCTCAGATTGTAATCAAATCAACTGTACCCGTCGGTTTTACAAGTGGTGTGAAAAAGAAATTACAATTTGAAAAAATTTTCTTTTCGCCAGAATTCTTAAGAGAGGGAACTGCTCTTCATGATAATCTCTATCCATCAAGGATAATCATAGGTGATAAATCAATAAACGCACAAATATTTGTTGATTTATTAATGCAAGCAATAAAAAAGAAAGAAGTTGAGGTGATTTATATGAGTTCAATTGAGGCTGAGGCTGTCAAACTCTTTTCAAATGCCTATCTTGCTATGAGGGTATCTTACTTCAATGAGCTTGATTCCTATGCAGAGACACTTGAATTGAATGCTAAAAATATCATTATGGGAGTAGGATTAGACCCTAGAATTGGAAGCCATTACAGTAACCCTTCTTTCGGATATGGTGGTTATTGTCTCCCAAAAGATACTAAACAATTAAGAGCTAATTTTAAAAATGTTCCTAGTAGTTTAATTGGAGCGATAGTTGATGCCAATTCAATACGAAAAGATTTTATTGCTAAATCGATTCTAAATAAAAATCCAAAAGTTGTAGGAGTTTACCGTCTGATTATGAAGAGTGGTTCGGATAATTTTCGAGAATCATCCATTCACGGTATTATGAAACGAATTAGAGCGAAAGGTATTTGTATTATTATTTACGAACCCCTGCTTAATGAAGAAGAGTTTATGGATTTTGAAGTTGTTGATGATTTGGGTAATTTTAAAGAAAAATCAGATCTAATTATTACAAATCGCATGAACAGCTCTCTTGATGATGTTGTTAGTAAAGTTTATACAAGAGATATATTTAGTAATAATTAAATAATTTAGTTCATTAAAATTAGCATAATTCTTTTAGTAAATTAAAATTCTTAAACATATGATCAAAAAAGCATTAATAACTGGGATAACTGGACAAGATGGTTCTTACTTGGCTGAGTTTTTATTGAATAAAGGTTATGAAGTTCATGGTATTAAGCGACGTTCTTCATCTTTCAACACTGAGAGAATTGATCATCTTTATCAAGACCCTCATGAACTTCACCAAAAGCTTATTCTTCATTATGGTGATTTATCTGATGCAATTAGTCTTGTGAATATTATTCAAAAAGTCCAGCCTGATGAAATATATAATCTAGGTGCTCAATCTCATGTTTCTGTTTCATTTGAATCTCCTGAGTATACTGCTGATATTGTAGGTATAGGAACTCTAAGAATCCTAGAGTCAATTCGCACTTTAGGGCTGGAGAAAAAAACTCGTTTTTATCAAGCCTCTACATCAGAGCTATATGGGGATGTTCAGGAAATTCCTCAAAAAGAAACAACACCTTTTAATCCACGCTCCCCCTATGCTGCAGCTAAATTATATGCTTATTGGGTGACAGTGAATTATCGAGAAGCTTACGGTATTTTTGCTTGTAATGGAATACTTTTTAACCATGAATCCCCAGTGCGTGGAGAGACTTTTGTTACTCGAAAAATTACAAGAGGGTTATCTCGTATTTTTCTTAACCTTCAAAAAACTATTTATCTAGGTAACCTAAATGCAAGGCGAGATTGGGGCCATGCAAAAGATTATGTAGAAATGCAATGGCTAATGTTGCAGCAAGATAAGCCGGAAGATTACTGTATTGCCTCAGGTGTAAATTATTCAGTTCGTGATTTTGTTAATTTTGCTTGGAGTTACCTTGGAAAAGAAATTCGTTGGGAGGGAGAAGGAGAAAATGAGAAGGGTTATGATAGTTTGTCTGGCCAACTTATTGTTGCAGTCGACCCAAGATATTTCCGACCAACTGAAGTTGAGACCTTATTAGGTGATCCAAGTAAAGCTAAAGAAAAACTCGGTTGGGAAATAAAGATTACCCTTGAGGAAATGGTCCATGAGATGATGGAGAATGATATTAATATTGCTAAGAGAGATGAATTAGTAAGAAAAAATGGCTATTCAGCGCCTAACTATCATGAGTAATTAGTCTAAATAGTGAATATAAAAGATAAAATTTTTATTGCAGGCCATAAAGGCTTAGTTGGTTCTGCTATTTTTAGAAAGCTTGAGAAAGCAGGCTATGAAAACCTTTTAGTAAAATCTCATAATGAGTTAGACCTTACTAGTCAAGATTTAGTTTTCGATTTTTTTAAAAGGAAGAGACCTAAATATGTAATTCTTGCTGCAGCAAAAGTTGGAGGGATTCATGCAAATAGTGTTTATCCAGCTGATTTTATTTATGATAATATTATGATTCAAGCTAATATTATTCATGCAGCTTATAAATTTGAAGTTGAAAGACTTCTTTTTTTGGGAAGTACTTGTATTTACCCAAAATTAGCTGATCAACCTATAAGAGAAGATCGTTTATTGACAGGAGTCCTGGAGTCAACTAATGAGCCTTATGCAATTGCAAAAATTGCTGGTATTAAGCTTTGTGAGTCCTATAATAGGCAATATAATACTGACTTTAGATCAGTAATGCCGACAAATCTTTATGGAATTAATGATAATTTTCATTCCGAAGATTCCCATGTAATACCTGCTTTAATGAGGCGCTTTCATGAGGCTAAAATTTCCCATTCTTCTGAGGTAGTTGTATGGGGAGATGGAAAAGCGATGAGAGAATTTCTATTTGTGGATGATATGGCAAAAGCAGCCATGTTTATTTTTGAACTAGATAAAAAAATTTATCAGGCTAATGTTAAGCCTATGCTTTCTCAGATTAATATTGGCACTGGTAAGGATATTTCTATTCTCGAATTAGCAAATATCATGAAAAAAGTTGTAGGCTTTAAAGGGCATGTCAAATTTGACCCCTCTAAACCAAATGGTACTCTTCGCAAACTTATTGACATATCAAAAATAAAAGGTATGGGTTGGACTTCCCAGGTTGATTTAATTGATGGTCTGGAAATAACATATAAATGGTATTTGAAAAAATACCTCTAAATTAACTTTTTCTTTACTTAATTATGATAAATACACTATGAAATTTTTAGTTACTGGAGGCTCAGGTTTTATTGGCTCATCTTTAATAAAACACTTAATTAATGATTTGAATCATGAGGTGGTTAATGTTGATAAGTTAACTTATGCTGGTAATCCTAAATCTTTAGAAGAGGTTTCTAATTCTTCAAGATATATATTTGAACAAGTAGATATTTGTGACTCTCGAAAATTAAAAAAAATATTTGATAAACATAAGCCTGAAAAAGTCATGCATCTTGCGGCAGAGTCCCATGTAGATAGGTCAATTGATTCACCTGGAGAGTTTATACAAACTAATATTGTGGGTACATATACTATTTTAGATATTGCAAAAAAATATTGGGAAAATTTAGCTGCACCTCTAAAGAAAAACTTTCGTTTTCATCATATTTCTACAGATGAGGTTTATGGAGACTTAGAGAAGGGTGATGACCTATTTTTAGAAACTACTCCTTACTCCCCAAGCTCGCCATATTCAGCATCTAAGGCTAGTTCAGATCATTTAGTTCGATCTTGGAATAGAACTTTTGGTCTTCCAATAGTTATTTCTAATTGTTCAAATAACTATGGTCCAAATCAATTCCCAGAAAAATTAATACCTTTAGTTATACTTAATATTATAAAAAATCAACAACTACCTATTTATGGTAATGGTACGCAAGTAAGAGATTGGCTTTATGTTGATGATCATGCAAAAGCTTTGCTAGAAGTAATTCTAAAAGGGGGTGATGGTGAAACATATAATATTGGTGGGCATAATGAAAAAACGAATCTCGAGGTTGTTTTGACTATATGTCGCATACTTGATAAGTTATTGCCGAAAAATTCAAAAAAAATAAAACTATATGAAGATCTAATTACATTTGTATCAGATCGACCAGGCCATGATTTAAGATATGCTATTGATGCATCTAAGATCGAAAATGAACTTGGATGGGTGCCAAAAGAAACTTTTGATTCAGGGATCCTCAAGACTATTCAATGGTATCTAAATAATGAAGATTGGTGGAGTGCTGTTCAGGATGGGAGCTATCGCGGTGAGAGGCTAGGACTGGATAACATTTCATGAAGTGCCTTTTATTTGGAGCTAATGGCCAAGTTGGTTACGAATTACAACGTTCGCT
>ENA-OSJC01001015-OSJC01001015.1-marine-metagenome-genome-assembly--contig:-NODE-1015-length-24586-cov-20.165245_pt1 | contig 24586 bp, 41 predicted proteins | sample MGYA00237885_ERZ534234 | MGnify/ENA primary metagenome ERZ534234 (study PRJEB26413, sample SAMN06343907) | marine metagenome | isolation source: coastal waters | place: Atlantic Ocean: West Antarctic... | reverse complement strand
ATTAAAATGCGTGCAATTATTAACAACGTAGGCTACTCTATAAACAATGAAAGCATAGTAAAAAGTCTTAAATTAATTAATGCACCTTTTTAAATTTAATTTTTATTTATAACTTGCTGTTAATGAAGTCGGTATTATCAAAAGTTTTTGAAAAGCATAAGCAATGGCTAGAGATAGTCGGGAGCTTTAACGTCAATAAAGATACCGCAGCCGACATAGTTAGCGAAATGTATATAAATGTATCTAACCATTTAGAGAAAAAAGATACTAGCATTATATATCAAAAGGACGAAATTAACTATTACTTTATCTACGTTACTCTTAGAAATTTAGTGTTTGATTTAAAGCGAAAAGAAAAAAAGGTAACATACGTAGGAACGGAATTTATAGAAGACACAGGGACAGAGGCATACGTAGAAACACCGGACACCTACAGCAAAGTTAAAGCTATAAATGATTGGTACGAAAACCCCGAATACCTAAAGATGCTAGAGAATGAAACAAACCTAGACAGCTTTACAACTGAAAAAATGCATATCTATTATTTACGTAGAATTTTTAAAGAGGTTTACATAGATAAAAAGAAATTAATGCAATTTAGCAGGGAATCTAAAATAACCTATTGGAGTTTAAGAAATACTCTAAAAATAATTAAGAAACAAATAAATTTAGAATATGAAACTAGGGACACTACTAGAAAAGATTTTTAAATACACAGGCATTAAATGGCTAGTAAAAAAAATAGTAATTGATTATCTAGGATATGAGAATTGCGGATGTGAAAAAAGACGAGATGCTTTAGATAATTTTAAATTCAAAAGAAATGGATAGCGACGACTTATTATTTTGGGAAGACTTTAGAGCTAGTAATGCAACTACAATTACCAACGAAGAGTTTAAAAGGATTTGCGCTATGTATAGTGTATATTTAAGTAAAAATTATACAGAGCCTTGCACCTGTAGCCCTAAAGCTATACAGCGTTTTATTACAGCTTTAAACAAAGTATATGACAATAGATAAAGTACACGCTTTAGAAAAGGCGGTAATACAGATTTTGAATTTTGACGGGTGGAAATTAGTTTGGACGGGCGAGGGTAGCTCGCATTTCGACGCAGAGGGTTTAACACCTAAAGGCGAAAAGTGCGTACTAGAAATGAAGTTTAGAAATAAATACTACGACACTAAACTACTAGAAAAATACAAGTACGATAAATTAATGGCTATTGATAAAGACATAGTTAAATTATATTTCGTAGCAGACCCTAAAGGGAATTATTTATATTGGTTAAACAAAATGAATATGCCCGAACTAGAAAATAAGTCTATACGAAAAACTACGCTTTGGGATGCACAGAAGACAAATAAAGAGATTTATATGCTACCCGAAAGCAAAGCGTCTATTATAAATAAAAACGACCCTAGCCGTACAGGTAAAAGCATTTGGGACGAATACCACAAAAAAAATCTAAAATAAATATGGGGCTAATAATATTTGTACTTTTTATAAACTTAGGAGTGCTTTTTATCGTATGGAATTTATGGCGAAAGAATAAATAATTTTTTACATTTCTAGCTAGTTATTAACAATATTTGTAGTAACTTGCGCAAATGAAAAACCATATAAATAATACTACGGAAACTAGCGTACTAGACATTGAAGAGTTTAGCTACCTAGGACATTTTGAGGCGTGTACGAATATCATTGCAGAATGGAGCGACAGAGCCAAAGACAAAAAAACTTTATCCAACGAACTTACTACGGTAGCTAATTCCTTATATAGGATAGGCGTTTATGTTTCTATTATGCAGGAGAGGCAGCGTACTATAGATAGCTATACTACAAAGCTACGCAGGGCGACCCTAGAGGCAGAGGCTAAATTATTAGTACTAAAAACCGAAATAGCGGACAAAAACATAGATATATGTTTGGAATAAAAAAAAGATACGAAATTGAATATTGGTACTACACAGCGTGGGGGTACGATAATGAGTACGTAGACATAGAGGCCTACGACGAGGAGCAAGCTATTAAATTAGCTAGGACTACAGGGCATAGCAGTAAAGGAATTAAACATAAAATTTATAGAAGATATGAGCAATACGATTAAATTACTAGACGGTAAAAACTATAACAAAGCAGAGCTACTAGAGAAAATGGTAGACGACAATTTTTATTACGGCGAACTAAACAAACTCGCTCTAAGTAGTAGTAGTTTAAAACTAATGTTAGACAGCCCTAAAACTTATTACTATGTTACGAAGTATGCTAAAAACGAAACAACACCCGCATTACGGGCAGGGCATTTATTTCACACGGCTATATTAGAGCCCGAAAAGTACGAGAAAATAAAATTTATAGACGTACAAAGTAGGAATACTAAAAAGTTTAAAGAGGCTAAAGAGCATTTCGGTAGCGAGGTTTTTACAGCAAAAGAACGTACAGAAAACGAAAGGCTAGTAGATGCAATGTATAAAAATCCTAAAGCTATAGAATTACTAGGCGACTGTAAAACAGAGGTAGCGGCAATAGGTACAATAATGGGTAAACCATTTAGAGGCAAAGCGGACATATTAAAAAACCAAGGGGGCGGTATTGTAGATTTAAAAACTACAGTAGACGTACAAAATTTTAGCAAGAGTGCTTTTAGATACAAATACACTTTACAAGCGGCTATATATTGTGAGTTATTTAGCACACCCGAAAAGCAATTAACACACGAAGACTTTACGTTTTTATGTATTGACAAAGCAAACCTAGATATTGGTGTTTGGAAATGCAGCGAGGAGTTTTTAGAGTATGGCAAGCTAGAACTTAAAAGAGGTATAGAGAGGTACGAAACTTATATACGTCCGGACTTTGATATTAACGATTACACGATACAGGGAACACTTTAAAACAAAAAACGATATGATAATTGAAGACATAGTATGGGAAGCATTACGAAAGCAAATAGAGCTACACGCAGGTAAAGATAAAAACATTACAGACGTAAGAATAAATTACCAACTTAGAGTACCAAAATACGGTACTAGAAATTACCTAGACTTAACAGCGAAAATAGACGCAGACAAAGAAGAGGGTAAATGCTAGTTAGTTATACCTTAGAAGTAAGAGATAGACGAGACGGGGGTAACTCTTATAGGATAATAAATAACAAAACGCAAAAGGCAGCACGTTTTTATATTACCCCTAGAATAAAAAAGAATGGTAAAATGTTTAAGTATTTACTTGACAGCGCAATTAATCGAATAACTAAAATTTAAAAAAATGAATAGAGATAAACTTACAGAATTATATAAGCTATACAATTTAACAGCAGAAGATTTTTTCAAGCACCAACACTACACTATTATTACTAGGAGTGGTATTGAGCGTATAATAGCAGCAGAGAATATAGAAATAAAATACGAGGTTATAAAGTGCGAATCTAATTTCGCAGTAATTAAAGCGGTAGCTAAACGAGCTTTTGTAAAAGACACAGAAACTATAGAAACATTCGGTAGTGCTTTAAAAGGCAATAGCTATGGAGAGGGTAGTACTAATACGTGGTATGTAATGGAAATGGCAGAAAAGCGAGCTATGAGTAGGGCGACCTTAAAGCTATGCGGTTTGTATAGTATGGGAGTATTTGGAGAAGACGAAAGCGAAACTTTTAAACGTAAATAATGAGACAAAAAAAACTTACACAGCAACAAAGAATAACAACCCTAGAGAGGGTAATAGCGCAGCTTTATTTAAGGGTACAAACTAATAGTAATATACTAGATAAAATCACAGAAGATGATAAATTACAAAGCAACTAAATTTCAGCAAGTCGCAGATTTGGTAATAAACTATACGGGTACGGATATATTCAACCCACGTAAGCAGCAGGACTTTGTAGACTGTAGAGGTTTATTTGATACCATAATGCGAAACGAGTACGGTTTTACTTTAGAGGCTATAGCTAAATTCTACCAACGAAAAGGTTTTAGCAAACGCTCGCATTGCACGATTTTATATAGTGTAAAAAATTTCTCTAATGAAATAAAATACAGACGTAAAGATTTAAACGAATACCTAATAGAAATACTACAGACAGAGGTAACGCTAAGACAGTACGAAACGATATTTAATTTGATAATGAAAGTTAAAACACAAAAAGGTTTGCAGCAGATAAAATACCTAGCGCATAAAATCATAAACAACATAGACGTTAATAGTTCTAAGTTTGTGGGAAACTACCCCGAAATGGAAATAGTACCCGAAAATCAACTAGACTTGCTTAGAGCTATAGAGAAGCAAGAGGTTATATTAAGTAAAGCAGCAGACGATATGCAGGCAAATTTTTAAATATAACGTTATATAAGTATGTTATACGACCAAGAGCAAAGCAAAGAGAGACTATTAGAACAACTAGAATATAACTTAGGTATAGTCTCTACTAGCTGTATTAATGTAAAAGTATCTAGGGCTACGCACTATAGGTGGATAAAAGAAGACCCCGAATATAAGCAAAGAGTTTCCGAAATTAACGAGTTTGCTATAGACTTTGTAGAGTCTCAACTTTATGAAAAAATAAAACAATTAGATACCGCTAGCATTATATTCTACTTAAAGAGTAAAGCAAAGCACAGAGGGTATATAGAGAGGCAGCAGGTAGAAGTAACAGACCTAAAAGAATTTACCGTCAAAGTTATTGAATAATGAGCGAGATACAAACAAATGTAGTTTGGCGATATTTAGAGGACACAGACAAAAAAATAGTAATTTTGCAAGGTGGGACGAGAAGCGGAAAAACCTACAACTCTATGCTATGGCTAATTTTTTCTTATTGCCAAAGACACACGGGTAAAACTATAACTATATTTCGTTCTACGTACCCCGCACTAAGGGCTACAGTTATGCGTGATTTTTTCGACATACTAAAAGAACACGATTTATACAAAGACCAAAACCACAACAAATCTAATAGCGAGTATAAACTAAACGGCAATCTTTTTGAGTTTGTAAGCGTAGACCAAGCTAGCAGATTAAAAGGACGTAAAAGAAATTTAGCATTTTTAAACGAATGTAACGAAATGACCTACGACGCCTTTACACAGATTATATTTAGGACTGTAGGTGTAGAGGGCGACCCTAGCGTAATAATGGACTACAACCCGTCGGACGAGTATTCGTGGATATACACAAAGGTAAAGACTAGAGAAGACTCGCAATTTACTATTACAACTTACAAAGACAATAAATTTTTAGAGCAAACTTTAGTAGACGAAATCGAACGGCTAGAAGATACCGACCCCGACTATTGGCGAGTGTACGGGCTAGGGCAAGTCGGACGCAACAGGGCTACAATATTTAAAGTAAACGAGTGCGAAGAGATACCGCCCGAAGCAAAGCTAGTCTCAAAAGGTTTAGATTGGGGTTTTGTAAATGACCCGTCGGTGTTGGTAGAAACCTATGTACTAGGTAACTCGCTTTATATCAATGAGTTATTCTATGAGTACGGAATGACAAACCGAGACATACATAACAAATTACTAGACCTAGGACTTACTAGGCAAGACGAAATTTTTGCAGATAGTAGCGAGCCTAAAAGTATAGACGAGTTACACCGTTTTGGTTGGAACTGTAAAGCAGCGACAAAAGGCAAAGACAGTATCTTAATGGGTATTGATTTAATGAAACGTTATAACATATACGTAACTACTCGCAGCTCTAATACTCTACAGGAATTTCGCAATTACAAATGGGTAGAAGACAAAAACGGAAATCTGTTAAATAAACCCGTCGATAAATTTAATCATAGCGTGGACTCTATTAGATATTCTATTTTTAAAAAGCTATCCAAACCCAACGTAGGACGCTACGCAATACGTTAATTACTACCACTAAAATCTTACTGTTAAAGTTTTGTTAAAATAGTTATAAACATAGCTGTAAATATCTATATATAATGTATATTTAGGTGTTGGGCGACACTACCCCTAAAAGACGTCCCTCTATTCTTTGACATATTGACTACTAATAAACGCTAGAAGTAAGCACAGTTTATGGCTACGACCATATAAATAACAGAGCTAGGTACGGTTAAAAAAGTAGGTTTTCGGCAAGTACAATAACAGGGCAATTAAGCCCGCAATAAAAACCATATAACAAAATGAAAAATTTAAACGAAGTATTAGAAACAATGAAATTAAACGATAAATTAACCGTAGAATATACGATAGGCGACTGTTTAGACAGGACATACAACTACGTTATAGAGAAGTACAACAGCAACGAGGGCTTAAAAAACTTTATGATTGGTAAAGAGGGCTTAAACGGTATAAACTCTTACAATGTAGCAGGTATTACAAGAGGAGCTTTAAACCTCTATACGTTTGATATATTCAGTAATCCTATAAAAGTTAGAATTAAATTAAAAGATTTATCGCTAGTAAGTTTAGAGAGACATACACCTAAAGTAGATAAAGCGTAATAATAATAGGGGTGTAAAAACCCCACTAAAATATACAGAATGAAAAAAGACGAAATACTTTCAAATAAAATACACGCTGTAATAATGGTAATTATAGCAATAATATTAATAACGATAAATATATAATAACTTAAAACCGATAAAATGATAAACGATAAAGCAAGATTTTGGACAAGTAAAAAAGACAACACACCGTACTTTTGTATATTAAATAATTTCTTAGACGGCTACAGAGCCACAGACAAAGAAGTAAAAAGACGTAGGCTACTAGGCTTAAATGATTTTTTTGAGCTATACGACGGCGACGACATTAAATACTACAGCGGCTACGCTAACTTTGAGGCAATGTATGACAGAGAGTATGACGAGTTTACTATCTTAGATATAGCGACCCTAGACAGCGGATGCACTTATATAAAGACTAGAAATAAACTAGGTAAAATGGAAATGGTATAAACCTTTAAAACTTAAAAAAATGATAGACCCATATACGGAGCAAGCAATACACAAATATTTTACAATGAATAACATAATGGGCGTAACCATAGTCTTTGAGGACGACGAAACGCAGGACGTAAACTATAACAACCCCTACCACGTTATAGAGCTAATAAACGAACACCCCGAATACAGCGTATTTATGCCAATTCAAACTACAGACATTAACCAACTTTAAAACAAACACAATGAGACAATTTGACGATTTATTATGGAAAGTACAGCAAGCAGTTAAGATAGATAAAGTAGGCACTAAAGAAATTTACTTTACTTACGAAACACCCGACGAAGTAGCTCATATAGAAGTTTACGACGTAGCAACAGAAAAGACCCTAGACAGTTATACAGGGTTTCGTCTTACTGTAGAGGTAATATCCGAAAAGTACCCGCAATTTTTTGCAAACACAATATAATTTTTAACCTTTAAAAACCGACACAATGAGTATAAGAATAAATTACGACTTAAAAAGCGAAAACGAAATTTTAAAAAGACTAATTAAAGACTCTTACATTTTAATAAACTATGACGCTAGAGATTGCGACGGTTGCAGCACCTCTAAAGTTTTGAAGTTTACAAGCCTAGACGAGATATACAAATCTATGGACGAAGCGGCAGAATGGGCAGACGGTAGCTTTAGTTATTCAATACCGACAATACACCCCGACGGTAGCCTAGAGTTAAACGAAGAGTTTACGGGCGGACAATGGGGCGACTTAATTTAAAAACAAAACGATATGATGAAATATAAACAAAATTTAAGAGTACTAGGCGATAAAGTATTTAGCTATAACACACACGTAGCTACAATAGAAAATGACTTTTTATACCAACTAGGGTATTGGAGTATGACAACACAGAAACACATTAACTACGTAGCTAGTTTCTACGGCTTAACACTTAAAAAATAATGAGAGACGAGCTAGAGAAGTGGAGCGCAGGCACTATAACCTACGCAGACGTAAACGGAAATATTTACACAGTAGAATACCAAGAGCAATTTTAACCTTTAAAAACATATAGATATGAAGATGATAATACAACCAAATGGCGATAGTAATATAGAAGAGATAAAGTGTTTCAATCCGGACGGACTATCCTATCGTTATGCAGGAAAAAATGCAAAAGAATTAATAAAAAGTTTACACGAGGCATTAATAAACAACCCCCTTTAAAACCTACCGATATGACAGATACAATGCAATTATTACAAGACTATGCAGCAAGCGGCGATAACGTTTGGCTACAGCACCAACTTAGAAAATTAAAAAAAGAAATTCTACAGGTAAGCCTAGTAGAGAATAACCTAAAACTAAAAGACCATTACGTACTAGAGACAATACCTAATGTAGTCTTTGAGGGAACTCGTAAGAAATGCCAAGAGTTTAGCGATACTTATTTACACGGCTATAGTAGTGTTATTAATTATTGGGACGTATCGGACGATTTAGACGCCGAGCATACCAAGGCCACCCTAGCCGACTAAAACTCGCTTAGAAACAAAATTATAGCACTCTAGGCTTTGAATAGCAACACACAAGAGACACTATAAAAAAGAGAATATAACACAGCACCTTAACGGGTGCTTTTTTTGTTTACACAAGTTTGTAATTGTAACGTTATATTAGAAACGTAATAAAATGAAACTAAAGCTAGAAGTACCTACAACTTTACACGACATAACCTTAGACCAATATAGTAGATTTGTAAAAGCGTTTGACAACGAAGACGACGCAAGCGAACAATACGCAGGACTAAAAATGCTAGAGATATTTTGCGGTGTAAAAACAGCAGAGGCTTTAACTATTAAAATTTCAGAGATACAAAAAATTACAACTGTATTAAATAAAGCACTAGACGAAAAGACACAATTAATAACTAGATTTTCTATGGGTGGTATAGAGTTCGGATTTGTACCGCAGCTAGACAATTTAACATTTGGCGAGTTCGTAGACATAGAAAACAACGTCGGCGATTGGGACACAATGTATAAGGCTATGGCAGTTTTATATAGACCCGTAGCTTTAAAAGCTAAAGGTAAATATACCTTACAAGATTACACAGGAGACAACTACCACGAAGCAATGAAAGTTATGCCCGCCTCTATAGTTCTAGGAGCGTTACAGTTTTTTTTTCTTTTAGAGGCAGACTTACTGAAAGTTACGCTAGCCTCTTCACTAGCAGCGGAGACGAAAACACAACAGGACGAGCGGCCAATTTCAACAGTCAATGGGGGTGGTATCACAGTATAATTAAATTAGCTAACCAAGATTTTCTACAGCTAGACGTAGTTACTGAAAAGAATATACATAATTGTTTAACGTATCTAACATACACGAAGCAGCAGGACGAAATACAAAGCATAAACTTAAAAAGTAAATTTAAAAAATAATGGCAAATACAGGAGCAAGGGCATATTACACAATTTTAGAAATATTAAAAAACTCTTTACTAAAAAATGTAAATGTAAATACCGTTACGACGGGCGACATAAGCGACGTAGACCTAAGCAAGCAAACCATATATCCACTATCTCATTTAATTATAAACAGCGCAACTAACAGCGACCAAGTAATGACATTTAACGTAACGGTTATATGTATGGATAAAGTAAACCAATTAAAGACAGAGCAGATAAACCCGTTTAATAACGCAGCAGAGCAAACCGTTTTAAATACACAGCTAGCAGTTAGCAATAAATTATATAAAGAACTACGTAGCGGGCAATTAAGATTAGACGGTTTTCAAGTAGACGACGACGCCGCTATAGAGTTTTTCTTTGACAGGTTCGAGAATGTACTAGCAGGTGTAGCAATGACTGTAAACGTACAAATTAACAATGACCTAAATATATGTTAAAGAGAGTAGTCGCAGAACTAGAGGCGTACGGTTTAAATGTAGTAAGCGCAGCAAGAGCAAACCTTAAAAAAAAGAAAAGCAACAGTAGCGGAACTTTAACAAACAGTATAACTTATAAGATAGAGAATAAAACAGGAGACAACCCAAGTATAGATTTTTACGCAGAAGAGTATGCTAAGTTTGTAGATAAAGGAGTGCAAGGTTTCAACCCCGCATTAATGCCTAACGGTTCGTTAAACAGATACAACAAAGCACCTAGCAGCCCGTATAAGTTTGGTAGCGGAAATTTTAGAGGCGGTAGTAGTTTACGAGGAGCTATTGATAGGTGGGTAATACAAAAAGGAATACCAAACGTAAGAGACGCAAAGGGTAGATTTATAAAACGTAAAACTATGGTTTATTTAATCACTAGAAGTATTTGGAATACAGGACTACGTGCTACTAATTTCTTTACGGATGCACAGACAAAAGCAGATAAAAGCATAAGCACGAAGTTAGCAAAGGCAGCAGCTAGTGATATAGAATTACGATTTAGCGATAGTATAAAAAAGAAAATTAAATAATGGCAGATAAGAGATTTTTACGTAGTAGCATTACAATAGGCTACCAACACAACTCGGTATTACCTACAGCTAGCGCAGGTTTAGTAGTAGAGGTAGATTTAACCGGACAAGGGGGGCTAACGACAATCTATACTTTTAACAAAAACATTACACCACTACCAACAAACACGGCAGCATATTTTGAGACGTCAGAGGTTTTAAGAGATTATTTAACTATAGCTTTTAACGGAACAGCTACGAGTCAATCGTTACAAACTAGATTAACTTTTAGAATGTACGACCAATATAATTCTTTAGGTAATACGGTAGAGACTATACAATATGATTTTAGAGGGGTAGACGGTTATTCTTATTATGCGCAAGGGGCAAACGTTATAGTTACGGGTACGCCGTCGGCTATATCTAATAGAGAAATATTTTTACCACAAAACACGACCGGTAAAATACCTACGTTTAGTACTACAGGATTTACCTATAATAATATTACAGCGACGCAGCAAACTAAAACCATAGGCACAGACGTATATAAAATTAATAGAATATGCGAGCCTAAATTTACACCGTATAAAATAACCTTTGTAAATAAGTTCGGAGCTTTGCAGGAGTTATGGCTAGGTTTATTAAGACGAGACAAAGTAGCTGTAAAAAGCGAAACCTTTAAAAGAAATATTATAACGCCTACAGGTGGTTACGATATTAACCAACACAACCAAGCTACATTTAATGTAACAGGAAACGATAGCATAACTTTAAATACTACTTTTTTACCCGAAGAGTATAACGAGGTTTTAGAGCAATTACTTTTAAGCGAGCAAGTTTGGATATTAGAAAATGGTTTGTCTTTACCTATAGTATTAACTACAAAATCTTTAGATAAAAAGACACAATCAAATGACAATTTAATACAATATACTTTAGAATTTAAATATGCTAATAATAAAATAAACGCTATTAGGTAATGAGAGAAGTACAGCTATTTATAGAGGGCGAGCGCATAGACTTGTTTAACGACGAGACAGTATCTTTAACACAGACTATACAAAATGCTAAAGACATAGGCTCGATATTTACAGATTTTTCTAAGTCGTTTTCTCTACCGGCAAGTTCTGCAAACAATAAGTTATTTAAACATTATTACGATTTTAATATTATAGGTGGTTTTAACGCTAACGATAGGAAAAGCGCCGAAATACTTTTAAATTCATTTGTATTTAGAAAAGGCTTTATAGCTTTAGACGGTGTTTCTTTAAAAGATAATAGACCGCACACTTATAGAGTTACATTTTTTGGCGAGACAGTTACTTTAAAAAATAGATTAAAAGAAGTTACGTTACAAAATATATATGAGTCTTCTACGAGTTTTGATACTGACTATAACATTTCTACTGTAAAGACAGGCCTAACGTCAAGCCTTGCAAATGGTAATATAATATACCCTTTAATTTCACATACCGAAAGATTTTATTATGACCCTACTACTAGCGGACAGAATACTAGAAATTTACATTATCAACAAGCAGGAACAGGTGCTAATAACAAAGGGGTAGATTTTACAGATTTAAAACCCGCAATTAAATTATCTACTATAATAGACCAAATAGAAAACTATACCGCACAAAGATTTAACGGTAACGGATTGGTTTTTGAAAGAACAGGTAAAAGTTTTTTTAATATTGATAGTACAAGCGCTGACTATAACGAGATTTACGATAATATGTTTCTTTGGTTGGCAAGAGAAAAAGGTTTAGCAGGTAAAGATTATACCGGCGAGCAAATTTATAGAATAGTAATAAACTCTATGACAGCACCGGCGTCTCAAAATTGGAGTCCATTCTGTTATACATACGACGACCAAAACGCAGGTGGGCAAACAGGTGGCGGTAGTTGTTCTAATAGTGAAATAGTAAATGGTATTTGGACTATAAAACCTTTTAATGGCTATGTACGCGCTGCGTCTTTTGGTTATAATTTTAGGGTAACAGGTTCGGGTGGTGGTACTTTTAGTATTATCGTAGAAGATGTTACAGGACAAACAACAGTAATAAATTCAGCAGCAGATTTAGCAGCCGACGGAACTACTGCGCATTTTATAAATGGTAATAATTTAGGTACAAATAATCAATTTAGTAGTTTTAGATTTGTAGTAGAGGCAACGTCGCCAAGTTTTTCGTTTACCTGTAGAATACAATTAAATTTAGACGAAACAATACCCGACCCGTTTTTTGAGCAAGACCCCGAATATAATAATTTTACGTCTTATATAACAACAGTAGCGCCGACACAAGTTTTAGACAGAATAATAGTAAGCGACCAACTACCCAAGATGCTAGTTTTACCATACCTTACAAGTCTATTTAAAATGTTTAATTTAACCGCTTTTGTACAAGAGGACGGCAAAATAATGGTACAAACTTTAGACAGTTATTACGCAGGTGGTAATACAATCGACATATCCGAGTTCGTAGACACTACAGCAGGTAGCGTAGATTTTGCACCGCCTTACCAAGAAATCGCATTTAGAAACCAAGTACCAAAAACATTTTTTGCAATTAATTTTTTAGAATTAAACAATAGTACATTTGGTAATTTAGAAAATAGTACAAGTTCCGGTAACGTACAATCTACAGATAGGGGGTCTAAGTATGTAGTAGAAACAGGTTTTGAAAAGATACTATATGAGCGTTTACCAAATACACCTATTCAGTGGGGTTGGAGTGTAGACGTAAACCAATTACCTATATTAACTGCGCCAATGATTTTTGTAAACCAAAGTACAAGCGCAACCTCTACCCCTATATCTTTTATAGACGGAATTTCTGACGGTACAGCAAGTCAAGTTACAACCTATAACAGGCCGTCAAATAGTATGAATATAGAAACTATAAATTTTGGCGCAGAGATTGACGAATTTACAGGGTTGGTAAAAACCGAGAGTTTATTTGCTGAAAACTATCTTAATTATATTAGTGGAATTTTTAACTATAACAGAAGATTAACTAAAGTAAAAGCATATCTACCCTTAAAAGTACTTATAAACTATTCTTTAGCAGATTTATTTGTAATTAATGGAAACCAATTTAATATAAATAGTGTAAATACAAATTTACAAACAGGCGAAAGTAAACTAGAGTTATATAATTTAGTAGACTTAGCAGGTTCCGGCGGTGGTTCTACGCCACCTCTAACCGGTGTTGTAATATCTGTAAATGATTTAGGTACAAATTCAGTAGAAATTGACGTTGCCGATTATACAGGTGGCAATCAAATTGATATTTACGAGCCAAAAGTAAACGGCGTTAATAACCAAGATGATTTTAGCAAAACGGTTCAGTTTATGAGATACACATACAATAATTTAAATGCAAACACAACCTATACGTTACAAATTATAGCAGTAACTAGTCAAGGCGTAAATGTAGCAGACTCAAACATTTTAACCGTTGTAACAAGTAATTAATATTATACAATAAAAAACACAAAATATGTTAAACATAATTCTACAAATGCTAAAGGACGCAAACGGCGAAACCGAATTAATAAAAATAGCGCAAGGTAAAAACAAGTTACCCGAATCTATTAAAGAGGGGTATAACCAACTTAAAACCGAAATAAAATGGCTATAGAAAAAATTGGTATTGAGGTAGAAGTAAAAAGTAAAAAGGCCGAAAGTAGTTTAGACCAACTACAGAAAAAACTAGAGGGCGTATCAAAAGCAGGTAGAGACAATAGAGAGGGTTTTAAAGTATTAGACCAAGTTACAGACGGGTACGCTACCAAAATTAAAGGTTTAGCGGGTTCTGTAGGTGGTGCTATAAAAGGAGTTAAAGGTTTTGCTACAGGTTTAAAAGGTTTACGAGGTGCTTTAATATCTACGGGTATCGGTGCGCTAGTAGTAGCTCTAGGTTTAATCGTGGCATATTGGGACGACATTATAGGTTTAGTTAGTGGTGTAAATAAAGAGACTACAGACTTACTAGCAACACAACAAAAAAGTGTAGCAGCTAGCGAGGCAGCAAATAAAGCAATTAGCGAGACGTCAAATACTTTAAAACTTTCGGGTAAAAGTGAAAGAGATATTTTAGACGCTAAAAAGCTACAGACTATAGAAACTATAAAGGCTTTAGAGGCACAACTTATAACGCAAGAGGCTATAAAAAAATCACAAACAGAAGCAGCAGAGCGAAACAAATCTATACTACAGGGTATTATACGTTTAATTACTTTACCTATTACTTTAATTCTAGGAACTATAGACGGAATAAGCGCAACACTAGCAGCTCTAGGAGTTATAGAAGACGGCACAAATTTAGAAGAGAGTTTTAGCGGTGGTATAGCTAATTTAGTTTTTGACCCTAAAGACGTAGCCAAAAAAGGCGAGGAGACATTAAAAGAAACTAGAAACCAATTAACTAAACTAAAAAATACTAGAGACGGTTTTACATTACAGCAAAAGGCGCAAGACCAAAAAGCAGCAGACGAGAAAACGGCTAAAAACGAAAAAGAGGTAGAGGCTTTAAGGCTTAAATTAGAGAAAGAGGCAGAGGTTATAAGGGAAGCAAAAGAAAAGGCAGACCAACTAGAAGCGGACGAAAAGGCTAAAGCACTAGAAGAGATAGCTAGACTAGAAGAGGAGTTCGCACTTAACCAACTTACAAAAGAAGAGCAGGAAAGAGTAAAAGTAATAGCTAAGTATGCGTTTGCTATAACGCAAGCTAAAAAGTTTGGCGAAGACACGATAATACTAGAAGCTGCAAAAGCTAAAGCATTAAAAGCAATAGCCGACAAATCAAATGCAGCAGAAATAGCTAGAGACGAACTATTAAAAAAACAAAAATTATCCTCTATAAGCGATACATTCGGACAGATAGCAGGAATACTAGGTAAAAATAGTGCAGCAGGAAAGGCAGCGGCTATAGCACAGGCAACTATAAACACCTACCAAGGTATTAGTGAGGTATGGGGTAATAAGTCTACGCTACCCGCACCATTTGACGTAATACAAAAAGGTGTAGCTAGTATAGCTGTATTAGCAGCAGGCCTAAAAACTGTAAAATCTATAAAATCTGTAAAGAAACCCGCAGGAGTAAAAGGCGGTGGCGATAGTGGCGGGGGTAGTGCGCCCGCATTTCAACCGCCCGCATTTAATATTGTAGGTAGTTCGGGTACAAATCAATTAGCCGACGTAATAGCAGACCAAACTAGCCAACCCGTGCGCTCGTATGTAGTGGCAGGAGACGTTTCTACAGCGCAGCAATTAGAACGTAATACAATAAGTGCAGCAAGTATATAAAAGCAAATAATAAATAAAAACGTTATATAGTTATGAGAATAGTAGAATTAATAATAGACGAAACGGACGAGTATTCGGGGGTAGACGCTATAAGTTTAGTAGAGTCGCCCGCAATTAGCGAAAATTGGGTAGCACTTAAAAACGAAAAAGAATATAAGTTTAAAGCAATAGACGAAGATAAAAAGATTTTAATAGGCGCACTTTTAGTACCTAATAGAATGATTTATAGACGAGACGGTAAAGACGAGTATTACATACACTTTACAAAGTCTACAGTAAAACAAGCTAGCGAACTATATTTAAAAAACGGACACGCAAATAATGCGACATACGAGCATATACAAGAGGTGCAAAATGTTAGCTTAGTAGAATCGTGGATAGTCGAAGACAAAATAAATGACAAGAGCGCATTATATAATTTAGACCTACCTATTGGTACGTGGGTCGGGGCTGTAAAAGTAGAAAACGAGGAGCTTTGGAAAATGGCTAAAGTAGACGGGTCAATAAAAGGGTTTTCGATAGAGGGATTTTTTGAAGAAAAGGCACTAGCAAAAGCTAAAGACGCTAACCTAAATAAAGAAATAAACGAAAGTTTAGGATTATTATTAAACAGACTTAAAAAAATAGAAAATGGCAAACTATAGACAAAAGGGCGTACCGTCTAATGCGTCCCCCGTGGGTGGTAATAGAGCGTGTTTATGTAAAGATAAAAATACTTATTCTATAGAATGTTGCGACGGTACATTATGGGCGCAAGGTATAGGAAATATAACAAGAGTAGAAAAATAAAATATTGAAAATGCAAATAAAATATTAACAACGTTATATAATAAATTCATAAAATGCAGACAGAAAAAAGAGTTTTTAGTAAACTATTTAAAGACGACGAACTTAAAGATAAAAGTACAAAATTAAGTGTAGTAAGTGAATTAATCACAGAGTTTCCTGTTTTAGAGGAGGCGTACCAAGATGCAGCGTATTTTGCGTATGATATGGGCGATAGAGTTTTAAGTGCGTGGGAGTCTTTTCAAAGAGAATATAATATAGACGATTTTGTAGTAAATGGCGCAGCTAGAAATTTAATAGAGACTAGCGATAGAATGAGAGTATTACTAGAAGACGTAGAACAATCTTCGGAGCAACTAGGAATAGACCCTAGAGACGTTTACCAAGGTTACGACGACGCTAAGTATTTTGTAGATAACGCCGCAAGTATGCAGAGAGATTATGTAGAGAAGTACAGAGAGATTATTAGTTACGTAGGGTTTAATGATTTAATGTAATAATATGCAGACACAGAAAAGAGTATTTAGTAAAATGTTTAAAGAGGTACACGGCGTAAAATTATCTTTAATAAGTGAACTAGCAGACGCTACAGAAGAGGCAGATATTACTAAAAGAGTTTACGAGGACGTAGAGGCAAAATGGGTAGATAGATATTTGGATTTACAAAATGAAGTAAATAGTTTAAATAGCGTTAGACAAGTATATGTAGAATCTATAGAGAGACTACGAGATAAAATGAATCTTGTACGTAGTCAAATAGAGTCTTTAGGACTAGACCCTAGAGAGATTACGGAGTTTGAAAACGCATTACTAACAGACGGTATTTTTAACGCTAATATAGACGACGGAATAGAGGTAATAAATGTGGCTAACAATATGACACAACTATAATTAATATACAAATGAGTACAAAAGACAGAGTATTTAGTAGGTTATTTGAAAACCAAAAACACGAGGCAAATATTAATTTATCGAAGCCTCATAAAGTAGCTTTAGGACTAGTTCAAGATTTAGAGTATGACTTAATGAGTTTACAGGATAACAGCGGTACGTTATCTTATTTAGCTTATGATTGGCACGACGAAAAATTTGAAGCATACAGACAGGCGTGGATGGCTTTAAACGACGAATACACACACAACGGTAGCGCAGTTTTAAGATACGAGGACGTAGAGAGAGATTTAGGTATTTTAGAAGAGATTAGAGTAAAAGCAGACGAACTAGGTTTAGCAGCAAACGACGTTTACGACCAATGGGACGAACACTATGCGGAGCTTGAAAATATGAGAGAAGCGGACTTACAGTATATGCGAAACGAACAGGAATTTAGAGATTGGAATTAATAATAAATACTTTTAAAAAATGAAGACAACAGAAATGTTAAAGCAAATTAAAACTATGCTAAAGTCAAGATTGGGTCTAGCTCAAATGACCTTAGAAGACGGCGAAACAATTATAGAATCGGATAACTTTAGAGAGGGCGAGGCTATCTTTATCGTTTCGGATGATGAACGAATTGCACTACCTATCGGAGAATACCGAATAAATGAAAACGGCGGTATGATTATAGTTACCGAAGAGGGTACTATAGCAGAAATGAGAGACGATATGGAAGAGGAGAAAATGGAGCAAGACGGTAAAACGATTAAAGAAGAGGAGCTAGACGAGGTAGTAGTAGACGACGTACCCGAAGTAGCGGTAGACGAAATAGCTGCAATAGTAGACGCAGTAGTAGAAGTAATTGCACCAATTATTACAGAAGTAAAGGAGCAGGTAGAAGAGTTAAAAAAATATATGGAAACTATACCCCAAGCCGAAGAGGAGGGATATAGAGACGGAATCGACGACGAAAAAGAAGACGAGAGGCAAAAAATGAGTAAGCAAAAGCCCGCCCGTAAACCAATGAAGCACAACCCCGAAACAAGTACTAGAAAAGCAGCACAAACGCTTTATAGTCAAAACGCAGGAACACACACAACAAAAGACAGAGTATTTAACAAATTATTTAATTAGTATTAAAATTTAACAGAATGAAAAAAAGAACACAATTAAGAGACATTACGGGTAGTGGTTCAGTAGGAACAATTACGACAACCTATGAGGGGCAGTATTTAGGCGAAATAATTTCGGCGGCGTTATTAAGTGGAGACACTTTAGACAAAGGCGGTATTACAATTAAGCCAAATGTTGCGTACAAAGAAATCGTAAAAAAATTATCTAGTACAGGATTGGTAACGGATGCAACTTGCGACTTTACAGTAACAGCAGACCAAATCAATTTATCACAAAGAGTTCTAGAAGTAGAGCCTTTCCAAGTAAATTTACAAATTTGTAAGAAAGATTTTTTAACAGATTATTTAGCTTTAGAAATGGGAGCTAGTGCTTATAAAAATTTACCTACATCATTTGCAGATTATTTAATGGCGCACGTAGTAGCCAAAGTAGCAGAGTCTACAGAAAATAATATTTGGAGTGGTAATGCAGCTTTAGCGGGAGAGTTTAACGGTTTAATTACTTTAGCTTTATCAGAGGCAGGAGTAGTAGACGTAGCTACAACAGCAACAAGTTTTGACTCTACAACAATCGTAGCAGAGCTAGGAAAAATTGTAGACGCAATTAAGCCCGAAGTATATGGTAAAGAAGATTTACATTTATATTTACCAACGGTAGCATTTAAGGCATACGTAAGAGCTTTAGGTGGATTTGGTGCTGTAGGTGGTGGCGGTGTAGACCAACAGGGGTCTATGTGGTATGAGAATGGCGGTTTAACATTTGAGGGCGTAAAAGTCTTTAAAGCCCCAGGAATGCCCGCAACGTCAATTTTAGCAGCAGAAAAGAGTAATCTTTTTTACGGTACGGCTTTAATGGCAGACTCTAATGTTGCGAAAATTTTAGATTTATCCGACGTAGACGGTAGCGATAATGTAAGAATCGTTTTACGTTTCCAAAGTGGAGTACAAATCGGTGTAACAGAGGACGTAGTTTTATACACTCTAGCATAATCAATTATTAATAATAACTAAAGAGGGTAGGTAAGCTATAAGCCTATCTACCTTTTTTTGGTTAAAATAAAACATAAAATAACAATGGCGTGTAATTCACTAAGTATCGGACGAGCTTTACCGTGTACCTCTTCAGTAGGGGGTATAAAAGCAATTTATGTAGCACCTTTTAATTCGCTAGGGGCTTTAACAATAGTAAGCGGACAAGTAACAGCAATCGGAAACGACGGAAGCGTAGACCTGTATAAATACGACCTAGAATCTAGTAATGGTTTAGAGCAGGCGGTAACGGCGTCCGCAGAAAATGGTTCTGTTTATTACGAACAAACCTTAACAATGACATTAAAAAAATTAGACTTACTTTCGCAGCAGGAACTAATAGATTTAATCAAAAGTAGAACGCAAATTTTTGTAGAAGACTATAACGGTAACTACTTTTTAATGGGTGCTACTAACGGCGTGCAAAGTTCGGGCGGTTCAATTACCACAGGGCAAGCCTATGGAGATTTAAGCGGATTTTCGGGTTTAACATTTACAGCACAAGAGACTTTACCCGCATTTTTTGTAACAGCTAGTGTAGTTACAGCAAATGCTAGTGCTAGTCAAATAGAGCCAAGCTAAGGTAAATTAAATATTAGCTAATTATATTAGGGGTAAGTCAACAGGCTACCCCTTTTTTTATGCAAAAAATTTAAAAATTACGTTATATAGATATGATAGTGTTAAAACCAACGACAGACCCGCAGACGTTTAAATATATACCCCGTGATTATACTACGGTAGCGGCTATTTTACTTAGAGACGACACAACAAACGAAACTATTGTATACAACCCTACTATAACAAAGGTAGGCGATTATTTAGAAATTACAGGGGTATTTAATTTAGTAGAGGGGCATTTTTACGACGTTAGAGAGGACACACCCGACGCCTATTGGAATAGTTGCCCTCTTTTATGGGAATTAAACGATAATACGTGGGACTATGAGTTTCCAATTAAGGATTCAGTTTATGTAGATTTAATTTTTTGCACAGCGCAGGTAATTAATCAAAATGAGGACGAAGAGTATAATATAAATAAAGGTGTTTATATAACAGAAAATACAAGAAATAACGACTACGTAGTATTATGAAAAAACAGCTAAAAAAATATAATCAAAAGGCGGCAGTACCTACTAAAAACAAATCTAGTTTAAAGTTTGTAAACTTAGGTACATATACTAGCCCACTTATAAGCGAGGAGCAAAACCAAGAGTTTGTAAAATACGGGGCAGATAACGATTACTACGGTTACTTGCTAGATTTATTTAATGGTAGCCCTACAAATTCAGCAGCTATAAACGGTACAGCACAACTTATAGCGGGGCGTGGTTTAGATGCTACAGATAGTAGTAAAAAACCTAATGACTACGCCGTAATGCGTAAATTATTTAAAGACGAAACACTAAGCCGTTTAGCTATAGATTTAAAACTATTTGGTGGATGCTCTATGCAAGTTATCTACAACGAAGACAGGAGTAAGATAGTACAGGTAGAACACTACCCCGTAGAAACTTTAAGGGCAGAGCGTGCAAATGAAGACGGCGATATTACAGGATATTACTACGCCGCAGATTGGACGGACGTAAGAACGTCGGACGACATAAAAAGAATACCCGCTTTTGGATTTTCTAATGAAGATATAGAAATACTATTTATAAAGCCGTATAAGTCGGGCTATTACTACTACAGCCCTGTAGACTACCAAGGGGGTACACAGTATATAGAAATGGAAGCGGAAATAAGCAATTTTCATTTAAACTCGTTAAAAAACGGTATGAATCCGTCGCTACTTTTAAATATGAATAGTGGTGTACCCGACGAAGATACACAGAGGGAAATAGAAAACAAAATTTACCAAAAATATGTAGGTACGTCAAATAGTGGACGTTTTATTTTAGCTTTTAATAATTCAGCAGAAGAGGCGGCAAGCGTAGAAACTATACAACTTTCAGACGCACACCAACAGTACCAATTTTTAAGCACAGAGAGCAGCCAAAAAATAATAATTTCACACAGAATTACTAGCCCATTATTACTAGGTATAAATAAAGAGTCGGGTCTAGGTTCAAATGCAGATGAATTAAAAAACGCCTCTATACTTTATGACAACTCTATTATTAGACCATTTCAAGATTTAATCTTACGAGGTTTTGACGAAGTACTTGCCTACAATGATATTAGTTTAAATTTATATATAAAGACTTTACAACCTTTAGAATTTATAGATTTAGAAAACGCAAATACTACAGAAGAGGTAGAGGAGCAAACAGGCCAAAAGCAAGACTTTAAAACACAGTTAAAAGTAATTGACGGCAAACAAGCCTACGAGTCTATACAGCAGGCAGAAGATAAAGCTAATGAATTGGGTTGTATGGGCTACCACGAACATATAGACGAAGACGGTAGAAAATGGTTTATGCCTTGCCAAAATCACACAGACCTAGATAAAAAAGCACCCGAATTAACAGAAGAGATAAAAGGGGCTTTATTAAAAAGACTAGCAGAAGTAGGCGAAGACGAAGATTTAGAAAATTGGGAACTTATAGACGCTAGACCGTCAAACGAATACGATAAACAATTACATAATACTTTTAATTTTGCTAGCGCAGTACGTAGTACACCTAATAAAAGTAGCGACCAAGATACAACTATTATTAAAGTACGATATGTTTACGCAGGGTCGCAAGCACCCGAAAGAGAATTTTGTAGAGATATGGTTTCGGCGTCAAGGGTTTACAGAGTAGAAGACCTAGATAGCGACAACCCAAACTATAACGGAAACGCACAGAATGTAAACGAGGGTCTAGGAATACGAGGCGCAGATAACTATAATATTTTTCTTTATAAAGGCGGTGTTAATTGCCAACATTGGTTTGAGAGACGAACATATTTAAGAAAAAATAATAAAAGAATAACAGTAAACGAAGCACGACGTTTAATTATAGCTATTGACCCTAATATGAGAGACGAGGCTAGAATAGTAGCAAATCCTAGAGAAGTAGCACAAATAGCAGAAGCACAAAACGATTATTGGAAATACGACAGATAAAACTATGGCAACAGCACTTTTTATAAATAGGACAGACCTAGTAAAAAACACAATTATAAATGGAAATGTAGATACGGACTCGTTTTTACAATTTGTAAATTTATCGCAAATACAGCATTTACAGATATATATGGGTACGGCTTTATACGACCAAGTAAGCGAGGCTATATTAGCAGGTACTATAAGCACAGACTTAGACGATTTATTAAAAAATTATTTACAGCCAATGCTTATTCATTTTACAATGGTAGATTACCTACCTTTTAGTAGTTTTACAATTTCACAGGGCGGTTTACAGAAACATACTAGCGAAAATGCACAACAGGCTACTAGAGAAGAGGTAGATAGTTTAATTCAAAAGCACCGTAATTTTGCAGAGTTTTATACAAGACGATTTATAGATTTTATGAGTTTTAATGCGTCCGCAAAGTTTCCGAAATATTTTGAGAATAGAAACGACGATATGTACCCTAGCAGAAGTGCAGCTTTTGTTGGTTGGGTTTTATAAAATGAAAAAAGAATATATCATAAAGTCGGTAAACGTAAACAAGTTAATAAGTTACGTATTAAAAAAAGATACTAATAAAAAAGTTAAAATAAAAAAGACAAATGAGTACACTAAAAAATAAGAAAATAAAGGACACTTACGAGGGTTTACTTAAAACCTCTACAAATTTAGCTTTAGACGGTACACTTACACAAATACAAGACGGTACGGGGCAAGATAGCAATGTTAAAATAAATAATTTAGGAGACATAGAGCTTAATACATTAAAATTTACAGCCCTAGAAGATAGTAACGCAGTAAAAATAAACAATTTTTTAGTCTCTAGTGAGCTGTTTTTATCAACGGAAACAAAAATACCTACCGTAGGTTCTGTTAAAAAATATGTAGACAATAATATTTCGACGCAAGACCTAGATTTTAGTGGAGATATAGGAACGGGTGCAGTAGATTTAGATAGTCAAATTTTTATAGTTGAGGGTAAAAGCGGCATTACAACAGAGGCGTCGTCGAATGCCTTAATTATTGACGGTGGTACTTTAGAAACAAACATAAGTACAAACGCTACAGACATAACAACCAATACAACTAATATTAGTACGATAAATACTACCGCAGAGTTTTTAGTAAATAAGGGGCAGCCTAGCGGTTATGTACCTTTAGATGCAAGTTCTAAAATTTTAGAAACATATTTACCCGCTAGTATTATCGGTGGCTTAAAATTTCAAGGTACGTGGAACGCAACTACAGACGACCCTAGTTTACCTCTAGCAAGTACAGTAAACGGACACTATTACATAGTAAGCGTAGCAGGAACTTTTGAAACTATTATTTATGGTGTTGGAGATTGGGTAATTTCAAACGGTATAGCGTGGAGTAAAATAGATAATACCGAAAGCGTTTCTACAGTTTTTGGCAGAGTAGGAAATATTTTAGCTAACTCGTCAGATTATGATACTTTTTACCCAACGCTTGCAAATTTACCTCTATTAGTTTCTAATAATACAGCGGTTGCAGCCAATACTTTAAAGGTTGGTATTACTACCGCACAGGCTAGCGAGATAACCGTTAACACAGCTAAGGTAGGTTATACAGATGCTAAGGTTGCTGCAAGTGCAGCGGTTGTTGCAAACACCGCTAAAGTAGGTATAACGACAGCGCAGGCAGACGAAATAGCTGTAAACACTTTAAAAGACGGTATTACTACCGCACAAGCTAATGAGATAGCAGCAAACACTTTAAAGGTAGGTTACACCGATGCTTTAGTTTCTGCTAATGTAAGCGTAGTAGCTAACACAGCTAAGGTAGGAATTACAACCGCACAGGCTAATGCTATTGTAACTAATACCACAGATATAGCTACTAATACTAATGAGATAGCTACCAATACAATCAAACCCCAAAGTGCGTCACAGGCTATTACCTTTATACCAATATACACAGATACACTAGAGATAGGGAACTCTATTATGGCACAATCTGACGGTACACAAAATGCTAAATTCATAAATGTATACGGTAGAATGACAATG
>ENA-OSJC01001014-OSJC01001014.1-marine-metagenome-genome-assembly--contig:-NODE-1014-length-24624-cov-6.741883_pt1 | contig 24624 bp, 21 predicted proteins | sample MGYA00237885_ERZ534234 | MGnify/ENA primary metagenome ERZ534234 (study PRJEB26413, sample SAMN06343907) | marine metagenome | isolation source: coastal waters | place: Atlantic Ocean: West Antarctic... | reverse complement strand
CGTTCGTCCGATAAATTGGTGGAAGCTCAGCGCTTGGCTGAACGCGTGCGCTATGACACTGAAATGATGCGTGAGCTTGGCTACTGCAACGGTATCGAGAATTATAGCCGCTACCTTTCAGGTCGCGAGCCGGGTATGCCGCCGCCGACGTTGTTTGACTTTTTACCAGACAATGCCCTTATGGTGATTGATGAGTCTCATGTCACAGTGCCGCAGTTGGGTGCTATGTATAAGGGTGATCGGTCGCGCAAAGAGACGCTGGTAGAGTATGGGTTTCGTTTGCCATCTGCTTTAGATAACCGACCTTTACGCTTCGATGAGTGGGAAGATTTAGCGCCACAAATGATTTTCGTGTCGGCAACGCCCAGCCGTTATGAGGCCGCTAATGAAGGACAAGTTGTTCAGCAGGTAGTGCGCCCAACCGGGTTGCTTGATCCGCTAATCGAAGTTCGTCCCGCACTCTCACAAGTAGATGATGCTTTATCTGAAATTCGAGCTAGAACAGCGGTTAATGAGCGAATTTTAATTACCGTACTGACCAAGCGCATGGCTGAGGATCTTACTGAATACCTAGATGAACATGGGGTGCGAGTGCGCTATCTGCATTCGGATGTTGATACGGTAGAGCGGGTTGAAATTATCCGTGATCTGCGCCTTGGTGAGTTTGATGTGCTAGTGGGTATTAACCTTCTGCGTGAAGGGCTAGATATGCCTGAAGTGTCTTTGGTGACTATATTTGATGCCGACAAAGAGGGCTTTTTGCGCTCAGAGCAGTCGTTGATTCAAACTATTGGTCGTGCCGCTCGTCATTTGAACGGTAAAGCTATTTTATATGCCGACAAAATTACTGGGTCAATGCAGCGCGCCATTGATGAGACAGAACGTCGGCGAGCAATGCAGATTGAATACAATAAACAAAATGGTATTACACCCACCAGTATTGTTAAGGGTGTTAAAGACATTATGGAGGGAGCCTACGCCGCCACAGGTCAAAATAGACGTGACCGACAAGCCGCAGCAGCCAGTTCAGCTTATGATGTTATTGGTGGTGCTGAACCGATTAAAAACATCGCTAAAGAAATTAAGCGCTTGGAAGACAAGATGTACCAACATGCGCGTAATCTTGAGTTTGAGGAAGCCGCTCAAACCCGAGATTTACTGGGTAAGCTAAGAGAGAAAAGTCTAGCCTCTTAGTGGTTTTCTACCCAAAAAAAAGCGCCTCATGTTATTGGGCGCTTTCTAATCAGAGCAAAAGAGCTATTGCTGTAAACGCTCAAAATAACGGTCTCTAAGTTGCAGCGCTCTGCTTTCCATGGGTATTATTTGCCCGTCAATAACCACCAGCTCTGCCTCAGAGGTCACTTCTAGCGGGTCACCACTCCAAAGTACTAAATCAGCAATCTCCCCAACGGCAATGTCACCACTCACAGGTGCATTAAATAGTCGGGCAGGGTTTGTAGTCATAGCCGCAATGGCCACTGACTTATCTAACCCATTAGCAACCGCATTTCCCGCCGACTGCCTCACTAGATACGCGTTGTGAGTATTGTGCCAATCCATGCCAGTAAATAGCAATGTAACACCAGCCTCAGAGAGCAGTTTTGCGTTATCCAGACGTGCACCGAGAGACTCATAACTATTGGGTAAGTTATGGATAGGATCGATTATCACAGGCACTTGCGCGCTAGCAATTTCATCAGCAACCATCCAGCCTTCAAGTACGCTAGAAAGAATTAATTGTAGTTGAAAGTCAGTGGCTAGTTTTAGAATAGTACTAATGTCACTGGCTCGGTTGGTGTGTACCAGTAGCGGCTTAATACCGTTTACCACTGGCTCTAACGCGGCTAAGTCAGCATAGGAAAGCACATAGTCCCGATGCTCACCGGCAAGCGCTGCTTTACGGTTTCTTGAGAAGTCTTTGGCATCATCTAAAGCTTGCCGCAGTTGAACTAGCGCTGCCGCACGCGAACCACCGGCTATGCTTACCCCTCGTTCAGTAAAATCTAATGCCACGGCCAGACTTTGATGAATAACCTTGGGTTGATTGCCTAGCTGAACTAAGGCGACTTGGCCGGCAAATAAGTTAGTTGCAGATCTTGGAATCAGCAAGCTATGTGTCAAGCCGTGAACACGATTATGCGGTATTAGGGTTGAGCGTGGGTTAAAAGCCTCGGCAATGCGCAATGACGCTGTGACGGCCTCGTTCTCAGAATAGAAATCTACGGTTTGCTCTATCGCACCGACTTCAACCGTACCTAATTGCGTGGATGAGTTAAAAAGCCCAGCGGTGACACTCTTGCCCAGACCATCTATTTCTAGGTCTGCTGCTAAAGGCACCTGCTGCCCCATGGCCGCTATCTTGCCATTTTCTATGTAAAGGTGGGTCTTAGAGAATACGCCTAAAGATGTATATATGTCAGCATCTTTAATAAGGATAGAATTTGCAGTAGCAAGTGTTGAAACCACTGTTAGTGCCAGTAAAGGGAGAATATATTTCATGGTCGCACTGCTCCTGCTTTGATAATACCAAGATTAAAATCACTGGTAGGCTGTATAGATGAGTCGTCACGGTCGAAGCGCAGAGCGCCGTCAATCCATACCTTGCTAGCATGGCTATAAACACTTAATGGATGTTGAGTCCAAAGTACAATGTCGGCGTTTTTGCCTACTGCAATAGAGCCAATTTGATCTTCTAAACCGAGAGACTTAGCGGCATTGTAAGTACCCCAACGGAAAGCCTTCGCTGGGCTTATGTCCAGACCCATACGATTTCCTGCACTCATTGCCTTAGCGATTTCCTGGTTTAAACGCTGAATTTGAATAGGATCATCTGAGTGGATGACCGCACACGCCTGGGCATAGTCCACTAAAGCAATATTTTCTCGAACCATGTCAAAGGCTTCTTGTTTAAAGCCCCACCAGTCTGCCCACATAACACCACAAATATCATTTTCAGCCAGCATGGGTGCTGCCTTATAGGCTTCCACAGCATGATGAAAGGCTGCAATTTCATAGCCAAATTCTTTTGACATATCTATCATTTGTGCCATTTCATCCGCTTTATAACAATGATTGTGAATGCGGATATCACCTTCCAATACTCCTGCTAATGTCTCCAGGCGTAAATCTCGGCTCGGCGGGTCGACATCTTTTCCTGCTTTGGCATCACTAATGTAGTCATCCCATGATTTTTTATAGTCTGAGGCTTCTATCCATGCTGTTCGATACCCAGCCATATTACCCATGCGTGTTGATGGCAGAGTGTTGCGACTACCATAGACACGCTTAGGATTTTCTCCGCAGGCCATTTTTAGACTGTAAGGTGCATTAGGAAACTTCATACCTTGCACCGTTACCGACGGGATATTTTTAAGGGTGACACCACGCCCACCAATTAAATTACCCGAGCCAGGCAAAATTTGTACGGTAGTTACTCCGCCAGCTAACGCTTTCTCAAATTGTGGGTCTTCTGGCCAAACCGAGTGCTCAGCCCAAACTTGGGCAGTGACCGGTGAGGTCATCTCATTGCCGTCTGAGTGATTGGCTGTACCTGGCGCAGAATAAACACCCATATGTGAGTGCACATCAATTAATCCGGGGGTGACCCATTTACCTGCAGCATCAACGCGCGAAATAGAGTCATCTAAGTCTAGAGCAGTACCTAGAGCAACAATTTTACCACCGCTAATTACCAGGTCAGTATTGCGTAATTCAGCGCCATCGCCAGTTAGTATATTCGCACGCAGTATCGCAAATTCGGCATTATTAGGTACGATATAGGTTGATGGGTAGGGGTCTTTGTCAGGTCGCATCGCTTTTGCTGTCGAATCAGCGCTCTCGTTGCAGCCTACAATTAGTAGCCATGGGACTATGGCTAAAGTTCTTAAAAGAAGAGTTTTCATTTTTAAACCTTTTAATTAATCATCTATGGTAAAAAGCATAGACGACATTAGTCTAACAAAAAAATACGGCCTACGGACCCATCAATTACTGCTTTTTTGATGATGTTGATCTCTACACTAGCACTAGTTTAATGCTTTAGTACTAACTCTTTTAGCTTATTTTAATTCCTAAACAACAGGCCTAAAATAAACCGACATTCGGGGAAATGTGCAATTGTATAAATTTCATCAGGGACGATGGGCTAACATGGATGTTGGCGGTTAGAGACATAGCCAGTTTTCGACGGGAGTAGTGTCGTAAAATAATCAATTGCATTCAGGAAATGATCATCACGGAAGATGATTTAAAAGGTTTATCAATGAAGTTAAAGATTCGAGTTTCCTGATTCCCCGTTTCTCTTTTCTCTATTATGTGGCTTAGCAACTTACGCTTTTACTTATGCGGTTATGTAATCACAAGCGTCAAAAAATTCTCAACCCTCGCCCCATTTTATTGACACTCAAAGTTTCTGATATTGCCGCAGTGGAATTACCTTTGATATTTTCGCTTATATCGATGTTATCGATACTTCTTTCTATTTTTCTATTCTTTTGATCTAGCGAGTTAATGGGTTTACCTTGCCCAGCGATCAAAGGTTGATTCTAGTTGTCCCCAAACGAATGGGTGTGTAAACTGCGCCCCTTCGGAAGTATTAGGAGCATAGCTCAGTTGGTTAGAGCACTTGCATGACATGCAAGGGGTCCGCAGTTCGAGTCTGCGTGTTCCTACCACTTCCGGATAACATTTTCCCAGCGCTAGGCGCCCAAAATATTACTACCCATCTAAAAATTACCGTGTATTTGACCTAATTGTTAAAAAGTCGTTGTTTGGTTTGCTTTGTTAACTATTAACCATTTTTAGGGATAACGCCGGAGACACTTCCTGAGGTAATACAAACCAGCGTAATCTTTCGCTTTTGTCGCTCAACAACAAAGGAGGAACTTTGTTATAACCGCTAGTATCAAGCAACACTTTTTCTGCGGTGTCATAAACTCCATCTAGGCTAACTTTTACATTTTTTGCCCCATTAGATCTTTGACAATACTCAGCGAATTTAAACTCATCCAAGCTGCTGGCCATTGGGTTTGACTGACCTTGATAACGCCATACACCGGATTTGGGATCAACTTGATAAAAAGGCAGCATACGCCAGCCTAATGTCGCAACCAGTTCGACTGCTCTTAGTAAATATTCAAATTCGTTTTCGTCAATAAAATAATTGAAATTAAGGCGCACCCAGCCTGGGCGTAAAAGCATATTCCCCTGTTTGATTTCTGATTCAATCGCGCGGCTATAGGGCATATCCATTTTTAGTAGGCTATGGCCATAGGGTCCTGCGCAGGAGCAACCTCCACGCACTTGAATGCCGAATAGGTCGTTCAATAACGACACAACAAATCCATAATGTAAGTCTTTGACACCGTGCTTAAAACGGAGCGCCATAATTGCCAAGCGAGGAATTGAGGGATTACCGACTATTTCTAGATTGGGGCAAGCATCAAAACGTTGTATGGCTCGCTTTATAAAGCTCCCTTCTAAACGCTCAATCTCGTCAACCCCCACTTCTCTTTTTAGTTTAAACACTAGCCCGGCACGAATTGACTCAACAATTGCAGGAGTGCCACCTTCTTCACGACGCTCGCTATGTTGCACATAAAGATGATCTTCTGGTGTCACATAAAGTACTGTTCCCCCGCCAATAACCGTAGGTATCGTATTTTTTAATAACGCCTTTTTAATCACCAATATTCCGGGTGTACCCGGACCACCAATAAATTTATGGGGTGAAATAAAGACGGCATCCTTCGGGTAGGCTCCATTCATATTAATATCAACATAGGGGCCCGCAGCCGCATAATCCCAAAAGGCTAAGGCGCTGTATTTCTTCAACAACTTCGTTATCGCCGTAATGTCACTTTTGATACCCGTGACATTAGAGGCTGCTGAAAAACTTCCAATTAGTAACGGTCTGTGGGTGTTTTCTTTAAGTCGCTGCTGTAAAAACCCCAAGTCGATCTCACCGGATGCAGTCAGTGGAATCGATATCACATCAGCGATGCTTTCGCGCCATGGCAACTCATTAGAATGGTGCTCATAAGGCCCTATAAATACCACTGGGCGCTCACTTTTCTTAATACTAGCGTCGACTAAATAGCGTTGTGACGCCTCTTGCGGAAGGCGCAGGTTGAGAATGTCAATGAGCTTATTAATGACTGATGTGGCACCAGAACCACAAAAAATGACTTGGTCATCTGGCTCACAATTTAGAGATTTCTTTATTTCTTGTCGAGCTTGCTCTCGTAACGCAGTGATCTGGGCTCCGGTAAAGGAGGCTTCAGTGTGGGTGTTAGCGTAGTAGGGTAGTACATGATCGCGAATAAAATCTTCAATAAATGTAAGGCTACGGCCAGAGGCAACATAATCGGCGTAGACCAATGGCTTGTCTCCAAAAGGTGTTTTAACGCACTGTTTGTCACCAATGATTGAATGTCGGACGGAGTTAATCAGAGAATTCATGCGTTGCTGGCCTTAATCAAGATAGAGCAATAGTCTAATCAATAAAGCATGAAACATTGTTTCTAATATTGTCATATTTTAATAAAATATCGAAATTTTATTCCGTATTATATTAAAAATATGATTTACTATTACATAATAAGTGTTATTAGCGGATCAAAGGTATATTTCAGGTATGGAGATTTTGGATAGAGAAATTCTTAGGCGTTTGCAAACTAATGCCGCATTATCAGTAGGAGAATTAGCAGATAGAGTGGGTATTTCTAAGTCCGCCTGTTGGCGTCGTATTCAGAAGTTGGAGAGGGAAGGAGTCATTAAAGAGAGGATTACTCTCCTAGATGCTAAGGCTGTTGGCTTGTCGCTGACGGTGTTCATTTCTATTAAAACTAATATGCATAATGAGCGCTGGGCTGGCCAGTTCAAAGATGCGGTAATGGCTATTCCAGGAATTCTTGAGGCCTATCGAATGGGCGGTGAAGCTGACTACTTACTAAAAGCGATTGTTAAAGATATGCCCGACTATGACAGGCTTTATAAAGAACTAATTAAGGTCGGATTATTTGATGTAACAGCTGGGTTTGTCATGGAGGAGATTAAGTGCACCACGGCTTTGCCGCTCTGAGGATTATAGTACTTAACCTTCTATGCATTGCACTGGCTTCTTAGTGTGCTCATGACAAAGAGCAAGTATCACAGCGACATCTCTACAATGGCTATTTAGTTTATTTAGCGCCTACAAACGTTGCCGACAACCAGGTATCTAATCACATGATGAAACGAGCCGAGTAGAGCCGAACAGAGGGCGCAATAGTTGTGCACATTTTACCTGCCCTATTGTCGGAGAGCTTTGGTTGCGGAAATAAACCGGTTCTTGATATGTTCTTCATCAGCATGATGATAGTGGGTGATTTTCCAGATGCCACTCACCATTACATCTTTGATCAGAGACTGACTTGAGCCGAAAATAAGAACATCTAAAATAGAGTCGGGAGTAACGGTAGCAAGATCTGCCGAATTTTCGTCTAAAACAACAAGATCAGCGCGATACCCTACCTTGAGTGCACCCGTTTTTTGACCAATAGCGCGCCCTCCGCCATCAAGGCAGCGGCCATAGAGATTGGTTCCTGTGTGCGGCTGAGTCTCATCTGAAGAAATATTACGGCTGTGAGTGAGTAAACGCTGCCCATATTCTAGCAAGCGGATCTCTTCCATGGGATCGGTACAGGTATTACCGTCAGACCCAATTGAAATATGTCCTCCCTGGTCCAAATACTCGCGTAGGGGAAAGAATCCATCACCAAGATTGGCCTCGGTGGTAGGGCAGATACCAACGGTTGCACCCGATTTAGCCAGAGCAGTGGTTTCTTGTGGAGTCATGTGTGTGGCATGAATTAGGCACCATTGCTGGTCAATAACATGATTGTCTAACAACCAGTCTATGGGTCTTTGTCCGAGCGATCTTATGGACTGCTCAACTTCTTGTGTCTGTTCAGAAATATGAATATGAATGGGGCATGACGACGTCTTTTCCACAAAATGGTTTATAACCTCATGCATAGGTTCTGCTGGTACTGCGCGAAGGCTATGTAAGGCTACTCCAACATTGTGCTGATGTTGATGGGCGCAGTACTGGGTAGCATCGTTCTGAATATCTATATAGCGTGCGACGGAGTTACCAAAACGTCTTTGCTCATCAAGCAGTGGCTGTCCATCAAACCCCGCATTCATATACAAAACAGGTAGTAGTGTTAAATTGATACCGGCAATATTAGCGGCGTTAATAATCGACCGTGATAGTTGGCTGGCGCACGCATAGGGTGTGCCATTAGGCTGGTGATGAACATAATGAAACTCGGCAACACTAGTGTAGCCCTGCTTGATCATTTCTAAGTAAAGGTAGCTAGCAATATCTTGAAGATCTTCTGGTGATACTAAATTAGCAAAGCGATACATAGTCTTGCGCCATGACCAAAATGTGTCTGTTGGAGAGTGTTGATATTCGGTAAGACCGGCCATAGCTCGCTGAAAAGCATGGCTGTGACAGTTTACTAAGCCTGGAATAACGGTGCCAAGCCTTTGATCACTTTGCTCAGCAGTAACGTTTTTTTGAAGACTCGAAATAAAGCCTTTCTCATCTACGCCAAGTCTGACGTTCTCAGCCCAGCCGTCGCCTAAAAACGCGTTGTTAATAAAATAAGTATGCTTTGGCATAAATAATGTCTAACCTTAATATTGCTAGTTGGTGGCTTGCCTTGATAATATAACGGAAGCCTGTATAGACAGGAAACCTATTTTTTTTGTTTGAGCGACTATTTATGATCCACAGTGATAATTCTATTGCCCCTCTTTACCAAAAAGTGAAAGAGCATATCTTAAAAAAAATTGAGCAGGGTGAATTAGTATCCAATAGCAGAGTACCCTCGGAGAATGAGTTGGTCGCGGAGCTCAAGGTGTCTAGGATGACTGCCAATAGAGCGCTTAAGGAGTTGTCATCTGAGGGCATACTAACTCGTGTCGCAGGGGTTGGGACATTTGTTGCTGAAGCTCAAACCAAGGGGCATTTGGTGGAGGTTCGCAATATTGCCGAAGAAGTACGTGAGAGAGGCCACAGCTACAGTAACATTGTTGTCACTCACTGCGCTGTGCCTTTGACCAGTGCGATAGCGACTGAGATGGAACTACCCAACAGCGTAAAGTCGGTGTATCACACCACTATTGTTCATCAGGAAGATGGAAAAATGCTTCAGGTGGAAGATCGCTATGTCAATGCGCAGGCAGCTCCAGAGTATATCCAAATTGATCTAAAGCTGACGACGCCGGCAGAGTACTTGCTGACTAACGTGCCATTACATAAGGTTGAGCACACCGTGCGCGCCGCGATGCCCAGCAAAATCATAAAGAAACTACTGCAGATGGATGACAATGTGCCTTGCCTGATCCTCGACCGACGCACTTGGTCCTCTGGTAACTTAATTTCGGTGGCTCATTTGTATCATTCGGCGCAGTCTTTTTCGCTGACCGAAACCATACAAAAAGAGTAGTCATTGCCTAAATATGTAAGTTTTCCGGACGTTGATAAATACAGTTGCCCGCTTTGATAACAGATTCAGCTTTATTACCCCCTAACCAGTAGGCTAATTCAGAGGGCTGCTCTACGTCCCATATGGCCAAATCTGCGGCTTTACCAATCTGTAGAGACCCTACTGAATCTGATTTCCCCAGTGCTTTAGCGGCATTAATAGTCATACCACGCAATGCCTCTTCTGGAGTCAAACCGAATTCCTGACACCCATGGACCATCATTAGCCGGGCAGACAATACTGGCGAGCTACCTGGGTTGATATCGGTCGCTAAGGCAATAGGTACATGGTAATCGCGCAATAGTTTTACTGGGGGTTTTTGAGTCTCTCTGAGCATATAAAAAGCGCCCGGTAGTAGCACGGCGACAGTACCGCTGGCGGCCATAGCACGTACTCCTGTTTCACTAAGATATTCCAGGTGGTCTGCAGAAAGAGCGCCGTATTTGGCGGCAAGTTCAGCACCACCACTCTCAGATAGCTGTTCTGCGTGAAGTTTTATCGGAAGATTCAGTCCAGTTGCCGCCTTAAAAACTTGTTCAACTTCATCGAGGGAAAAAGCAATATTCTCGCAAAAGGCATCAACTGCATCTACAAGACCTTCCGCATGCAGTTTGGGTAACATTTCATGACAAACCAAATCAATATAGCCAGAACGATTATTGGCATACTCAGGGGGCAGGGCGTGAGCACCTAAAAACGTAGTGGTGATGGTCACCGGACTGGTATCACCGAGTCTTCTCGCTACTCTCAACATTTTTGCTTCATCATCTAAGGTCAGTCCATAACCTGATTTTATTTCGATGCTGGTCACGCCATCACTGACCAGTAGTGCCAATCGATTTCTGGCGGCATGCTCTAGCTGTTGCTCTGTCGCAGCTCGAGTTTGCTTGACTGTGCTCATGATACCGCCGCCTTGCTTTGCTATCTGCTCATAGGAATGACCCTGTAAACGCAGATTAAATTCTTCGGCACGATTACCGCCAAAGACAAGATGGCTGTGGCAATCTATTAGCCCAGGGGTTAGACATTTTCCCTCAAGGTCTATGACGGTGGAGGCAAGATTAATGGATACATCATCAAGATCTTGCATTGAGGATATAAGGCTAATGAGTCCATCTTTGCAGGCAATAGCCGCTTTTTCTAGGGTCTCTGGCATACCTTTCTCAGTAATGATGGAGAGAGTAGCGTTGATCCATAAAGTGTCGTGTTGGGCCATCATTTTACCTTCCTTAATTAAGTCGGTGTTGAGCAGTTTGCTTAAACCTATAAAAATTCTTGCGTCCAGCTAGAGTATAGAATATCTTTGCTTGTATAGACAACACTGTACAGATTGTACGCAAGACTAATGACTACTATTTTAGAGGCTCAACTATGAACCATCAAACTTCAGGGAAAGGACCACGTGAGGTTAAATCTCCAACTGGCACTAAGATGACCGCCAAACATTGGACTACAGAGGCGCCATTGCGCATGTTGATGAACAACCTTCATCCAGATGTGGCTGAAAGACCTGAGGACTTGGTCGTTTACGGAGGTATTGGAAAGGCCGCTAGAGATTGGCAGAGTTTTGATAAAATTGTGGAATGTCTACGGGCTTTAAACGAGGACGAAACATTATTGGTACAAAGTGGTAAACCTGTAATGGTCGCTAAAACACACACCGAGGCGCCACGTGTACTAATTGCTAATTCTAATTTAGTACCGCATTGGGCGAACTGGGAACATTTTAACGAGCTAGACCGAAAAGGTTTGGCCATGTATGGCCAGATGACTGCAGGCTCTTGGATTTACATTGGTAGCCAGGGGATTGTGCAGGGAACCTACGAAACCTTTGTTGAAATGGGACGACAACATTACAACGGCGATCTGTCAGGACGCTGGATTTTAACCGCAGGATTAGGTGGTATGGGAGGCGCACAACCATTGGCAGCAACCTTAGCTGGTGCCTGTAGCTTAACCGTTGAGTGCCAAGAGAAACATATTGATTTCAGGTTGCGTACTGGCTATTTAGATAAAAAGGCTTATACCTTAGATAGCGCACTGGCAATTATCAATGACGCTATTAGCGCTGGGGAAGTGGTGTCGGTAGGCCTGTTGGGTAACGCAGCAGAGATTCTTCCAGAAATGGTCGCGCGAGGGATACGACCCGATGCTGTTACTGACCAAACGTCGGCGCACGATCCTATTCATGGTTATTTACCGATTGGTTGGACCGCAGAAAAATGGCAGCAGTTACAGTCCAGTGATCAAGCCTTAGTGACCGAACAATCGCGTAAATCTATGGCCGTTCATGTTCAGGCATTGTTAGATTTTCATGAGATGGGTATTCCGACATTCGATTATGGTAATAATATTCGTCAGGAAGCACTTAATGCGGGGGTGAAAAATGCCTTCGATTTTCCTGGTTTTGTCCCTGCTTATATTAGACCGCTCTTCTGTCGTGGGATCGGTCCTTTTCGCTGGGTTGCACTTAGTGGTGACCCTGAAGATATTTACAAAACTGATGCCAAAGTCAAAGAGCTGATACCTGATGATAAGCATCTTCACAATTGGTTAGATATGGCGCGGGAGCGGATAAGTTTTCAAGGTTTACCCGCACGAATTTGTTGGGTTGGTTTAGGGCAGCGTCATCGGCTTGCAATGGCCTTTAATGAGATGGTCGCCAGTGGTGAGCTAAAAGCCCCCATCGTTATTGGTCGTGACCATCTTGATGCAGGGTCTGTGGCCAGCCCTAATCGTGAAACAGAATCAATGCTTGATGGCTCTGATGCGGTATCCGATTGGCCACTGCTTAATGCATTACTCAATACAGCAAGCGGCGCTACGTGGGTCTCTATTCACCATGGCGGTGGTGTAGGCATGGGTTATTCGCAACACTCAGGGGTTGTGATTGTTGCCGATGGTACTGAGCAAGCCGCTAAACGTCTTGAAAGAGTGTTATGGAATGACCCTGCAACAGGCGTGGTTAGGCATGCCGATGCGGGTTATGAGGATGCTGTGGCCTGTGCGCAAGAAAAGGGACTTAACGTACCTATGCTTGGTATCGCTAACAGCAGTTTGAAGGATTAGAGGAAATTTCAATGACACAATTTATCAGAAAAAAACACACGATAACCTTACAACCTGGCTTAGTGTCGCTCGCACAGTTACGGGACATTTATATTAACCAGTGTTCTTTTGAGCTTTACGAGCAAGCTTGGGAGGATATTGATACAAGCGCGATTGCTGTCCAAAAGATTGTCGACAAAGGCGATACTGCCTATGGCATTAATACTGGGTTTGGCCTCTTGGCACAAACCCGTGTTGAGGACGATCAGCTTGCTTTATTACAGCGTAACTTAGTGCTCTCGCACTGCACAGGTGTGGGTAAGCTGATTGATCCAGCCGCAGTCAGATTGATCATTGCCCTAAAGGTGATTAGTCTATCTCAGGGCCACTCTGGGGTGCGTTCATCAGTGGTTCAGTTACTGATAGAGTTTTATCATAATGACATATTACCCTGCATTCCTAGCAAAGGATCTGTGGGTGCATCCGGTGATTTGGCGCCATTGGCACATCTTGCTGCTGCACTTATAGGGGTTGGTGAAGTTCACTATAAAGGCCAATTAATGGCCGCCTCACAAGCCATAAATCAGGCTAGTTTAAAGGCGCTTGTACTTGGGCCAAAAGAGGGGCTGGCACTGCTTAATGGCACCCAAACATCAACTGCATTAGCATTGGCCGGGCTATTTGAGGCTGAGAATTTATTTGCCGCCGCCCTTGTCACCGGAGCATTGTCAGTAGATGCAATGAAAGGTAGCACAGTACCTTTCGATGCACGTATTCACCAATTAAGGGGCCAGCCAGGCCAGATTGCCGTGGCTAAAAAATATGCTCAGTTTTTAAACGGCAGTGGCATTTTGGAGTCTCATGCCAATTGTGGCAAGGTACAGGATCCATATTCCTTACGCTGCCAGCCTCAAGTGATGGGGGCTTGTTTAGATATACTCAACAATAGTGCCCGCACTCTGCAAATCGAAGCCAACGCAGTGACGGATAATCCATTGATCTTTGCGCCCACTTTAGAGGCACTTTCAGGGGGTAATTTCCATGCTGAGCCAGTCGCTTTCGCAGCTGACAATTTAGCCTTGGCGATTGCAGAAATAGCGTCAATTTCAGAGCGGCGTATTTCTTTATTAGTTGATCCGCATATGAACAGAGGCTTACCGGCATTTTTAGTTGAGAATAGTGGCCTTAATTCGGGCTTTATGATTGCTCAGGTTACCGCCGCGGCTTTAGTGTCAGAGAATAAAACATTGGCTCATCCTGCCAGTGTAGACAGTATCCCAACGTCAGCTAATCAAGAGGACCATGTCAGCATGGCAACGTTTGGTGCAAGGCGCTTGAGAGATATGACTGAGAATAGTGATTATGTGGTTGCAGTGGAATTATTAAGTGCGGTTCAAGCGGTTGAATTTCATAAACCACATCTTACGTCTACGCCCCTGCAAGCAGTGGTGTCCGAGGTAAGAAAAGTAGTCCCTTCGTATACCGAAGATCGTTTTTTTGCACCAGACATTGTTGATGCAAGAAAAATCATTAGTCAGTCCTACTTTTACGAGTTAGTAGCGGACATCCTTCCCTCTGGAGTAATTTAGTCATGGACGTGGTTACCCTCAGAGAAGCTAGTAGTCCCTTATTGGTGAGTTTTCCGCATTCTGGAACAGGCATTCCAACTGCTATAGCGCAACAATTTACTACAGCGGGACGCAGCCTTGTAGACACCGATTGGCATGTGCCAAAACTGTATGATTTTCTTGAAGAATTACCCGTATCGACGATTACGGCAAATTATTCTCGTTATGTCATAGATGTTAACCGATCACCCCAAGGAGCCGCACTTTATCCCGGCCAAAATGAAACTGAGTTATGCCCCACTAGCACCTTTGCCAAACAGCCAATCTACCTTTTAGACAAAGCGCCAGATACTTTAGAAATAGCCCGCCGTAAAGAATACTACTGGCAGGTCTATCATGATGCCTTGGCCGAGCAACTGGCCCGTATAAAAAAAACTTATGGTTATGCGCTGCTTTGGGACGCACACAGCATCGCCGCGGAGGTGCCACGCTTCTTTGAGGGTGTATTGCCAGATCTTAATTTAGGATCTGCAGGTGGCCAATCTTGCGATTTGAGGTTAACTGCAGATCTTTTAGCCGAGATGGATTCCAGCGGTTACTCCGCAATACATAATGGACGATTTAAGGGCGGCTATATTACGCGTCAGTATGGTTCACCCAACTCAGGTGTCCATGCGGTGCAGATGGAAATCTCACAGAATACCTACCTGCTAAGGTCAGCTGATTATCAATATGACAGTATTAGAGCAGATAAGCTTAGCCAGTTTTTGAAAAAGATGATTCTAGTTATGCTAGATTATTCACCCAATCATTAATTATCCTGGACAGTTCTCATCATAAAAATGTAATCACTTTCACCGTAGTTGAGGAGCGCCCAGCGATGGTGGATGCTCTGGGTTAGTTCTGTAATCCTCTGATTATTCCAAAAAAAATCTACCGGACCACTGGCCTACTAGCCACTTTACTCAGTATGATCTGACATTCTAATTTTAAGGACAATACAATGATCGCAGTTATAGCTAAATTAAATGTTAAACCTGGATGTGAGGAAGAGTTTGAGGCAGCTATGCTGAATCTCGTCTCTGACGTGAATGAGAATGAGCCAGGAAACCATCTCTACAAATTATGTAAAAAAGCGGATGGTAATTACGCGGTTATGGAGCTCTATGAAGACCAAGCCGCTATTACAGCGCATGGTGAGTCTGCCCATTTTAAAGCGGCGGGCGCAAAGTTCGGCGGTTTGATGGCGGGTGCGCCAGAGATTACCCGCATGGAGGTTGTTGGTTAGAGTTTTTTGCCGAGCTTTCGCTCGGCATTTCTCTCATTTAAATAACCGATGCCGCTCTGTAGGCAGCCATTAAGAGTGTTTTGGTAATAGTACTTAACGTGATCTAGCGCACATTTTTTTTATTCTCAAGTGCTACGCTTAATGTACCGTATCCAAAATAACTTGGGGATAATTGGTCCATGAAGCCTCAACAAGACGGCTTTTCACTCATCGAATTGCTGGTTTGTATCGGCATACTCTCTGTTTTATTAACAATTTCATTACCATCAATGACGTCCATTACGGGACACCAAAGAGTTGCAGCACAAATTTCGGAGATACAGAATGCCCTACAGCTGGCGCGAAGCTTGGCAGTAATGGAAGGTGAAATTTGGAAAGTGTGCATGCTTGATGCACAGCAAAATTGTGTCAAACAGAACGGCGTTTCTTTAGCCGTATTTAGGGATGACAATAATGATAATCAACGTGGCCATGATGAGAAGCGGAAAAATGTTTCATCAATAGAGGGTGTAAACATCAAACTTTCAGCCTCAAATCGTGCCTACATAAGATTCAAAATAACCGGCGAATCGATGGAGTCTGGTAATTTTCAGGTCTGTGCCTCAGATTCAAATGTTATCAAAGGCCGCCAAGTCATTATTTACAGAAGTGGTCGTATTCGACTATCAAAAGATACCAATCAAGATGGCTACCATGAGTCTTCAAGTGGCGTAATCAAGTGTTACCTATAATTTTTTAACGTTTTTAATATGCTTAAAGTGTGACCTACCTAGCAACTTTAGTAATTAATTCGATTATTTTGCGTTTTTCACTCAATAATTCCTCCAAAGTCAGCTTTTTTTTCCTAGACTTTAGGAAAACAATATTTTGAGGCTCGGACATGGATGTCAGGCGGCGTAAATCTGGATTCACTCTGGTAGAAATTTTAATCGTCATTACCATCATTGGTATATTGGCCTCAATTGCTTATCCCAGTTATCAACAATATGTTGTCAAAGCTAACCGAGCAGCTGCACAGCAGTTTTTGCTGGAAGTTGCTAGCGTTCAGCATCAGTATTTTTTGGCTAATAACGGTAATGGTTTTGCAAGCGAGGTAGTACTGTTTGGTGGAACCAAAGACGGTTGTCTCCATCCTGGTGGGCTCATTAAAGCGCCAGTTAATTTTTGCACATTTTATAGAGTGAGAAGTTTTCCCTCAGAGGGTGGTTCAACAATGCGATTAAGGGCGATCTCCGATAAGGGGGGCGTGCAGCACGGTGATGTAAATAATTTAATGATTAACACCGATGGACAAAGGTTGAGTAACTGTTCTACCGGTGACGCCGCCAGTTGTGCTGGAACATGGTAGTGCTGTATAAAAATCCCTCTCGACAGTTAACAAAGACACATAACGGCTTTACGCTGATTGAGCTACTCGTAGTGATTGGTATTGCAGCTATTCTAGTGTCAATCGCAGTCCCCAATTTCAGCCAAATGGTTGGCCAGCAAAGGGTCAAAGCGGCGGCCACTAATTTTAAAGGTGCGGTTGCATTAGCGCGTTCTGAAGCGAGGAAAACAGGGCTAAAAACCCATATAAGACAAATTGGCAAAACTGCCAAGACTCCCAACGCTGACGTGAAACTAGAATCATGGGAAAAGATGTCTGACGGCTGGCATGTTTTTACTAAGGAAAGCGGCACAGTTACCATAAAATTAGCGCATAAGATTGAAGCTGGCAGTATTAACTTAAAAGGTAACGCTAAAAAGGGTCTTGTTTTGGCTGGCAAGACAGGCCGTATAAATGAAGAAAAGCTCATCTGTTTTGAAGATGCCAATAATAACAGTGACATTTCTGCATATACTGTTTATGTCAATAAAGCAGGTTCTGCGACAGTCAAGGAATCGGCCTCATGTCCAGCCTAAAAAGGTCTAATCCACATGTAGCAAAAATGAAACCTAGCCAAGGTTTTACGCTAGTTGAAGTGCTGGTGGCCTTGGTTATCACTACGATTGCCCTATTAGGGTTTATCGGGCTACAAAACCGTGCCCAGATGGCTGAACTTGAGGCGTCAAACAGGGTGCATGCTAACTTGTTAGCCCAACATATGGTGGGGCAGATTAAGGCAAATCCAACATTGGGAAATGTCTGTGCTAGCTTTAGTTCTTCTACTTGGACGACCAGTAGCACGACAACGTGCCCTATCCTCAGTACTTGGAAGTCTCTAATGGATGGTGACAATGAAACCATAGGCGCCGGAACGAGTTTGCTTAAAGTAGGTGGAATAACTAAGGGCAAGGGCTGTATTACCTATGCAGAATCTTCAACACCCAATGGACTCATAAAACCGGCAATGTATAAAGTTGAAGTTGCATGGCAAGGTGTAAATAAGAGTGCTGACGGTGGCAATGCGGATAGTTGTGGGTATGGTGGCTATGGTGATGATAATGGTAAGCATAGACTCGTGTCTTACGATGTCTATGTATCTGCATAAAGCACAAATATAGATGATGGAGCTAATGTGTGATTAATAAAGTGAGTCAATGTGAAAGTGCTGTGGTACCCGAAATGGGTGTAGATCCCAACAGGCGTGTACGAGAGAGTCAGGCAGGATTTACGCTATTAGAGCTAATGATTTCTCTTGGGTTGGGAATTGCTATTTCATGGGTGGTCTTAGATATTGCATTAACCGGCGTACGAAATCATCAGGATGTGATCACTTCAGGCGAAGTGACCGAAAACGGCCGTTATTTATCTAACTTCCTCGAGAATGAATTGAACCATGCGGGATTTTACGGCCAGTCGCAGATTATTATTCCAACTGGCACTGGTATTCCAACCAGAAATAGGTGTACTACATCGCTAAGTACCAATGATTTATTGCATCCCATAGATGGGGAAAATAATGTCGATGGCTCACCGTTTTGTGGGATTGAAAATATTTTGCCAGATTCTGATGTACTAATAATCCGCAGAGCCAGTACAGCGATTCAAAATCAGAATCTTGAAGATGACCAATACTATGTTCAAAGCAACATGGATCAAGTTGTTCTTGGCACAGGCGCTTCTCAAGATACGGTTTTTACGTTAGAAAACATGAACCAATCTGCTGCACCAATCCGAGAGTTTTATGAAGATATCTACTACGTGGATACTAGCGGTAACTTCAATCGACATCGTCTGGTGGGCGGTAGTTACGTGACAGAGCCCTTGGCAGCGGGTGTTGACGACTTTCAAGTCCAATATCACATTGACACAAATGATGAACACTTTGCGGATATAGTGCGTGAGATACCTGACGGTTATGATGAATGGAAAAATGTCATGTCAGTGTCTACTTTTTTCCTAATAAGCAGTACGACAAACAGTAATCAGACAGACGCGAAAAACTACAACTATGGCGGTAAAGCTGGTATCTCTTTTGCTGACAGAAGGAAAAGACGTCTATTTACGTCAGCTGCAGCACTAGATTTAAGGGATCCGACAAACATTACTGTATCCGAAACATTTATTGCTAATTTTAGTTTTGAAGATAATGTCACAGATTATTACACTGACAGAGTAGAAGGCTGGACAACGTGGACAGGCGGGAGTCAAAACGATCCAAGCGATGACGTTTCCGGCGTCATCCATAAAAATACTGAGTATAAAAGAGGAAGTCACAAATCCACGACATTAGCTGTCGAGAACTACACAGGGGACTACGCTGTTTGGATTTGGTTTCCATCCAACGGTTCAAACACCAGAGTCGAAGTGGATACGGGTTTAAATTATGAGGTAATCGATAATGAAACCTCTGTTTATGAGTTTACTGTGGATCTAGGGGACACAAGCTGGATAGATCCGGGGGATGGTTACAATTACGGAGGTGCAGGAGCATATAAATTACAAATAAAAGTAGGTACGCGAGTACTAGGGAGTGTTTCGGGCGCTATACCGGACGACAACGCATTAACAACAGTCACAATATCCTCTGAAAATTTCGCTCCCAAGCCCTATTGGGATGGAAACATTAAATTGGCTATTGAAAATACAGGCGACATAGAAATTTTGGCTGACAATGTAACGGGCACTAAGACCACCACTACCATTAATCAGTTTTAGTAGTTGGGGTAATGAGTAACAGATCACTAAAATTTTTCTCAACAGAGATAAGTGAATTACAGGGAAGCAGGAGTGAATCATGATCAATTTAAACCTTAGGAAGAGCAGCTTTGTCCCTTATCAGCGAGGGAGTATTCTGCTGTTGGCGCTGGTAATGATTTTGGTATTGTCGCTAGTTGGGGTTAGCGCAGTATCCTCAACAAACGCCCATTTAAAAATTGCAGAAAATCAGCAGCGACAATTCGACGTTCAGTTGGACGCTGAGAACATTGCCACCTGCCGGGTCGCAAATTATCCTAATGCCAATGCAGCCGTTGTTGCGCTATGTGGTGGAATGGTTGCAGAAACCACTGATATAGATCTATCTTCCGAAGATGACCAATGCGTCGCCCAAGGCTATATAGTTGGAACGGGCTCTGACGCTGGTAATGACTTGGATTGTGATTGGACTGAGAAAAGAGACAAGCATGGTCACCACTCGTTCAGTGGCAGTAAAAACTGTCAGAATAGTAGTTATACGTCCACAAAGCATCCGCATTTACACAAGATGTCGGGCAACAGAGAGTTATGGATAAATGGGGACGTTACCATCGAACATTGTGGTGGTTGTTTTAAGGATGCTACTAGCGAGATCAACTACACCGGAAGCATTGTAAACTCGTGTACAAAGGGCGGTTATAGTTGGCCTTCGGTTGTTAAAAAAAATAAGGTCTCCGTCGCTCAGTTTAACTTGGCGGCAGGAGGAACTCCCGCGACAGAAAAAGAGTATTATTCCCACGTGGAATTGACAGTTACATCAACCCATGAAGCGTCTGGAGCCAAAGCAACAGTAGTTAGAGGATTTAAGTTTCGAGGCACGGCTTCTTCTTCACCAGAAAAGACCAAATGTGGAATTGGGGTAGACGCAGATCCTAAAAATGTTGCCTCTGACCCATTATTACCGCAAGTTGGCCAAGTACGACCGCTGTATTCTTATTTGTTAATAGATTAGTGATTCTTTAGTCGTAAACCGTGGCAATAGGCAAACGCTTATGCTGGGTTTTTGTGTAGATTGTCGTTAACCGCTGTTCTGCTTCAGCACTGACGACTTTACCCTCAAGAAAATCATCAATGTCATCGTAGGAGAGCCCGAGCACTTGCTCGTCTTCTTTCTGCGGGCTCAAGCACTCTAAATCTGCTGTTGGTGTTTTGGTCACTAGAGCCTCAGGTGCACCCATGGTTTTGGCCAACAGGCGCACTTGACGCTTGCTGAGACCAAATAGAGGTGCCAAGTCACAGGCGCCATCACCAAACTTGGTGTAAAACCCAGTAATGTTCTCAGCCGAGTGGTCGGTACCCAGTACCAGGCCGCCGAGTATGCCGGCTATTTCATATTGCGACACCATACGTGCGCGCGCCTTAACATTGCCCTTGGCAAAATCAACCGTATCTGCGCTAGGTAATAGGCCATTCTCTTCAAGCGTTACACAAACGCTGGCATTAATCGCATCAACACCGTCTTTGATATTCACCGTGAGACTTAGGCTGGGTTGGATAAAGGCCAGAGCCACCTGCGCATCGTCTTCGTCTTTCTGGGTGCCATAGGGCAGACGCACCGCGGCAAATTGATACTCTGTGCAGTTGTGTTGTTCGTTGAGTCCGTCAACGGCTAGCTGGGCCAGACGACCACAGGTTGAGGAATCTACCCCGCCACTAATACCAAGTACCAGTGTTTTAGCACCTGCATTGGTCAGTTGGTTCTGGATAAAAGCGACTCTACGCGAAATTTCAAAGTCGGGATCAATAGCGGGAAGGACCCGCATTTCGGCGATAATATCTTGCTTTTTCATTTTACGATACAACTCACTTTGGGTTATCCAAACTTAATATTATCCAAGCAATCCAAAGGTTAGTTTGTTCCAAATAGATCGCTTTTCACTGTTCTGATCTTGTGTGCTACCTTCTAATTCCGCTTCACGGGTCATCTTGTCATAGATAATACGGCTGTCAAATTTAGGTGGTTTAGCTTGTTTGACTAGCCCAAAGGATACTTTATCTAACCAAGAATCTTGATCCCCTAAAAGCCGCCTCTCAAAATCAAATACCCCATTTTCATCGAGCGATGGATGCTCTGGATAGTTAGCCGCCAAAATTTTAACTGAATTGTCAGCTAACTCTTGCATTTCAAGTAAGTAGTACGCTTGAGCCATAACAGCTAGACCATCCGGCACGGCAGGAGATTGTTGAAAATTCTGCACCACGTATTGCCCTCGATTTGCGGCGGCTAAATAAGCACTTCGTGCAAAGTAGTAGTTGGCCACATGAATCTCAGCTCTAGCCAGCTGATTGCGCAAGTTGACTAGCCGCTTGCGAGCGTCTGCAGCGTAGGGACTCTTTGGAAATCTAGATAACAATTCAGTTAACGTGGCAAAGGCAGTTCTGGCCTCACCAATATCGCGCATACTCGAGTCTGTTGGAACAAAGCTATCGAAGAAGCTCGTAGTTTGTGATATTTGAGATAGCCCTTTTACGTAAAAAGCGTAATCGACATTTGGGTGCTGTGGATGCAGTCGAACAAACCGATCAGATGAAGCGATACTTGATTCATAATCACCAGACTTGTAGTGCGCGTAAATGAGTTCGAGCTGCCCTTGCTCTGCATACTTACCGAATGGGAATTGAGATTCCAATAGTTGTAAGTTGCTAATGGCCACATTCCAGTTGCTGGCGTTGAGACTAGACTGTATTTTTTCGTAAAAGTCTTTTTCTGTTAGGCCTGCGCTTTCTTCTTCAGCTGGTTCATCATCACCAAACCCCATCCAGGAACATCCGGAGGTAAGCGACAAACTTAAAATCAACAACATCAGCGATAGGTTTTTCATGTAATATTCTCAGATAAAGGCGCTGCCAAGCTAAATGACTGGCTGGGCGCTATTTAAACACAGCGAATTGGCTAAACCAATAAATCTTCGTTTTTAAGGGCTCTTCAGGGCTTTGGTCCGCGCTCTTTAGAGCGACTAATTTGGAATAAGTTTAGTGATTGATGAAATAAATAAAAATGTAGGCGTTGAGTCCGTCGCCGGCGAGCGCATTGAACAACAGGCAGATGTGCCAACGGTTGATATTGGACGACGTTTTGATCAGGTTGCCGCGGAACTGTTCTCTGACTTTTCAAGGGCCAGACTACAGCAGTGGATCAAACAGGGACACCTGTTGGTAGACGGTCAACAGCAGGTGCCAAAATATAAGGTGCTTGGCGGAGAGGCTTTAAGTTTGAGCACAGAGCTGGCGCCAGAGGGAGACTGGCAGGCAGAAGATATTCCCTTGGATATCGTCTTTGAGGATGACACTATTTTAGTGATTAATAAATCCGCTAATTTTGTAGTTCATCCAGCCGCTGGAAATTACTCTGGCACGGTTTTAAATGCCTTGCTTCATCACTGTCCCAGTTTAATATCAGTGCCGCGTGCTGGCATCGTTCATCGGCTGGATAAAGATACGACTGGCTTAATGGTAGTGGCCAAGACATTGCAGGCGCATACCAATTTGGTTGCGCAGCTGCAGGCAAGATCGGTCAGGCGAGAGTATGAAGCGGTTGTCACTGGTGTTGTCATTGCTGGAGGTACGGTAGATCAGCCTGTGGGCCGGCATGCCAAACAGCGTACTAAGATGGCAGTTATCAGTGATGGTAAAGAGGCGCGAACCCACTATAAGGTTATTGACCGTTTTGACGGCCACAGTCACTTACGTCTCAAGTTGGAGACTGGCAGGACTCATCAAATTAGAGTGCATATGGCTCACGTTAGACATCCAATTGTTGGTGATGATGTCTATGCTGGAAGGCTGCGGCTTCACAAGGGCGCGTCCGCAGAGCTGCAGGACTGCATCAAAGCATTCGGACGCCAAGCATTGCATGCGAAAGAGTTAGAGCTGGTGCATCCCTCTAATGGCGAGCTTGTTGGGTGGGACTCGGAGTTACCTGAGGATATGCTAAATTTACTTGAGGCCTTGGCCGGTGGCTAGCAAAGCAGATTCATTTTTTATACCCAATTGGCCTGTGCCAGACTCGGTAGGGTCGGCAATTAGTCTGCGGTATGGAGGGGTTAGTGAGGGGCCTTACTTAAGTAATAATATGGCGCTTCACGTGGGCGATAGTCCGGCTAGTGTGCAGGCTAACCGCGCATCCCTGGTTGCGCGCTTAAATCTTACTCGCCCACCCGTTTGGCTCGATCAAGTTCATGGCGTTGATGTAATCTATGCACCCAATGCCAAAGGCACGGCTGAGGCTGATGGTAGTTATAGTGATAAAGCAGGGGTTGTTTGTGCGGTCATGACGGCTGACTGTCTGCCGGTGTTGTTGTGCAATAAACAAGGTAGTCAGGTTGCGGTTGTTCATGCCGGATGGCGCGGTTTAGCCGCTGGAGTAGTTCGTAATGCAGTCGCTAAATTTCCCTCCCATGATGGGCCTCTTATGGCATTTTTGGGCCCTGCTATTGGGCCATGTGCATTTGAAGTGGGTGCTGAGGTACAGCAAGTATTTTTAGACAATGCCCAGAGTCAGGCGCATCGGCAGATTATCTCTGGAGCGTTTATGTCCAGTGATAATATCGGCCGCAAAGACCACTATTTGGCGGATATTTATGCCTTGGCTCGCGGCGAACTCAACAGCTGCGGGGTTTTCGATATATACGGTGGCGATGACTGTACATTTTCAAATCCCGAGCAGTTTTATTCCTACCGGCGGGAGCCAGCTATCGGTCGTCATGCGTCTCTTATTTGGTTAAAGGAAGCCTAAATACGGTAGCGCATCCTGTGATTTAGGGGCTTGGTCTATCTTAGTTTCTTGAACCTAAAAAAGATCCTTTGAGTTAAGGGCATTTTTGGTGTTTAAACACTTGATAAGCGCGGGGTGTTCCATTAGAATTGCCGCCCTCTCGCAGGGGCTATTTTCTCCATGTTTAAACGCGATAGAATCAGGCCGTAAGCAGGTCATTAATATTTGGAGCATAACATGTACGCAGTAATCAAGAGTGGCGGGAAGCAACATCGGGTCGTTGAGGGTGAAACCTTACGTCTTGAGAAGCTCGATATCGCGACTGGTGATAATATCGATTTTGAAGA
>ENA-OSJC01001012-OSJC01001012.1-marine-metagenome-genome-assembly--contig:-NODE-1012-length-24641-cov-4.151360_pt1 | contig 24641 bp, 28 predicted proteins | sample MGYA00237885_ERZ534234 | MGnify/ENA primary metagenome ERZ534234 (study PRJEB26413, sample SAMN06343907) | marine metagenome | isolation source: coastal waters | place: Atlantic Ocean: West Antarctic... | reverse complement strand
CGAGGAGTTCGCCCGTAAGGCACTAGAGGACATACAAGAGGTAGAAATCGTGGAGGACTAAATTATGCTATTCTCAAAACATCCCGTACTAAAAGGCCCTACGCCAGAAGAAATCAAGAAGCTTTGCTTCAACGAGGACGGCACAACTAGGCCAGAAGGCTTAGAAGCTCTCATTGAGATGCACAGGATGCACGAGGATGCTGTATCTAATGCTCTATCAGACCCCCTAAACTTCGGTGTTTCGCTAGAAGGATGGGTATATGCTGACGCAATGCTGGATCTCTACGATACAGTGATGATCTTCGGTGGCAATCGGTCGTCTAAGACAGAATTTGGAGCACGTAGCGTGGTCAAGGCAGCATTAGAGAACCCGAACTCCATCATTTGTTGCTTCGCACAGGATGCCGACGCATCGATTCGCACACAGCAGGAAGCAATTTACCGCTATTTACCGCCAGAGTTCAAGGTTAAGACCAAGGGTGTGCTCGCCTACCTCAACTACACCACGAAGAACGGATTTACGGGGCAGTCCTTCATCCTCCCCAATGGCTCTCAGATCTTCTTTCACACCTACAGCCAGTTCATTGCCAACAGAAGTAAGTTTGAGGGTCTTGAGCTGGGGTCCAAGGAGGCACAATGGCACAACATTGGGCTATGGCTAGACGAGTATCTTGAGGATGGCGACCTAGTTAAGACTATGCGCTTCCGTCTTGTGACGCGAGATGCTAAGATGCTGCTAACCTTCACTCCGATTGACGGCTACACGCCCTTCGTGGCAGAGTTCCTGAAGGGAGCAGAGACCACCAAGGAGCGCGGAGCACCACTGCTAGACGGTGAGATGGTTCCAGTAACGCAATACAGTCCCAACAAGGACGCTGGCATCGTATACTTCCACTCTGAGTTCAATCCATTCGGTGGCTATGAGCGTATAGCTAAGGAGCTACGCAACAGCCCGAAGGATGAGATCAAGACTCGCGCCTATGGCATTCCCGTCAAGTCGATGGATGCTATGTTCCCGAAGTTTAACGTTAATGTTCATGTACTTGCAGACGAAGACTTCCCTGACCTCTCGGACAAGGGCAAATACACTCTCTATCAAGTAGTTGACCCAGCAGGTGCTCGTAACTACACTAGCATCTGGGCGGGCGTCACAGGCACAATGTCGGATACCAAGATTTATATACGCCGTGAATGGCCTGACCTTGATACCTATGGCCCTTGGGCAGTGCGTGGCGACCCCAATTGGAAGTTTGGCCCAGCATCTAAGAAGCTTGGCTACAACGTGGAGGGCTATTGTGAGCTGTTCAGCGGCATTGAGGACGACATTGGAGCCAAGGCATTTGAGAGGATCGGTGACTCGCGGTTCTTTGCTGCTGAGAATGCAGACAATGCCGACCTCTTCACTCTGTTCTCTGAGCACGACTTCCACTTTGTCCCATCTCTAGGCGCTCAAGAGGAGCAGGGATTGACCGCACTTGATGATTGGTTCTATTACAACCCGAATCTGCCCATTGACAGTGCCAATAGCCCTCGCGTGTTTATTCACGAGAGTTGTGGGAATCTCATTTTTGCCCTACTGAACTATGGTGCGCTAAAAAAGAAGGACGAAGCACTAAAGGATTTCATTGACTGTCTTCGCTATTTGAGAACAGCGAATGGAGGGGAAGGGCCAGAGCACTATTCACCAGAAGCATTTATATCAACATCAACAGTAGGAGGATACTAATGGAAAGTAAGGGAAACATGATGGTGCGCATCAGGGCACATATAAAGACAATGGATCCCAAGGTCATAGCACTGATCGGGAGAGGCATGAACATACCCGACAACAAGAGGGTGGAGCACGTAGAAGAAGTAATATGCGGATTTTTGACATGGAAACCAGAGGAGGATAACTAATATGAAATGTAAGACACTAGCAAAGGAATGCAACGTAACAGCAATGCAAATCGGACGGATGCGTAAGCAGTTCGCCCCCAACGAGGTAGGAGACTTATCGGGGGATTCAGTTGAGTTCATCAGATCCTATTTCCGCGAACTAGAATCAGACGAGACGGCAGCAGAGATGCGGGAAGCACTAAAGCCCCAGTTCGTAGATTCTATCTGTAGCTACACACAGGAAGGACGACACGAAGTAGAGTGTAAGTTCCTTGTTGACAAGGAGATACAGATTGTTCGCGCACTAATCCCGCATGCAACAGCATCATCGCAACTCCAAGGCAAGCCAATGAGATTGGAAGTCATTGACCATGAAGGAGTTAAATACTATCGCCACGCCTCACTAGCTGGCAAAGCATGGAGCCACCTATAATTATGACAAAATGGCAAGGAGAGCTAGACTACGTAGACGATCAGAACTACCGCAAGGCCAGCTTCGACGCATGGCTTAGCTGGGAGTTTTTGCAGAGAACCTTCGCTGGGTGCAGTGACGAGGTAACTCCAAGTGAAATTGGGGAGCTTTGCGGCAAGACAACACTAGCCACACGTCACATGACACACCGTGCGCTCAAACGTGCTAGGTATAACGCTTAACGTATAATAATCCCAATGGAAGACGAATATCTTGAAGACTTGGCTTACGTTCGCAAAGAGCCGAACATCCACAACCTAAACGAAGTTTTCCGTAAGGATTTGTCTGACCATTCTGGTTATGCCGACCAATGCGCAGACTCTTACAATCAGCGCCGAATGTGGTGGCCTGGTAAGACACTAGACCAGAAGAAGCACCAGCTAGACGCGAAGCCGTGGCCAATGGCCTCTGATCAAGAGGTTCCAGTCATTGATCCGCGCATTAATACTTTGGTGGCCCTCATCATGAACGCCATACGAGATGGCAACATAACAGCAGCACCCGTAGATGGCGAAGATGTTGAGCGAGCCGCCAGCACTACTATATTCATTCGATGGATGCTAGATAGCTGGATTCCTGGAGCATATGACCAGATTGAGTTAAGCCTCAACGATATGTTCGAGAAGGGCATGGCGGCTACATGGGTTGGATGGGAGAAGCGCCTACGCACACATCTGCAAGAGATTGACCTAGAAGAGATTGCAGAACAAGCACCTGAGCTAGTTGAGCTATTGGCTGACGCAGATCGTGAGGACGAAGCAATCGAGATGATGCAAACCGCCTTTGATGGCGTCAACGAGAAGCGAGCACGTAAGGCACTGAAGCAATTGCGAAAGAATGGCGTTGCTGAGATTCCAGTTATCAAGGGGGACATTGACCGTCCCGTAATCTCAGCAAAATGCCCACGGGCAGACATTATTTATCCGTCCTACACAATGGACACAAAGCGCGTAGACCGTGTGCACATCCGACACTTCATGTCGATTCAAGACCTCAAAGCGTCCATTCACTCAGAGGGGTGGGACGAGGATTGGGTTGAGGAGATTATCGAGAACCACATGGGCATGTCTCAGCAGGAGCTTGATGGGCCTTATGGCAACCGTAACGCCTTCCTAGCCAATCAGTCAGCAACACTGTTCAACCTTGGCAACAGGGACGCAGAAGACCTTGTAGAGATTGTACGCACATTCCAGCGTCTTGTGGACGAAGAGGATGGGGCAGAAGGCTACTACCAGACAGTATGGGCACCGAACCAAGCAGAAGGCGACGAAGAGAACATAGGCTTCGGTCTGTTCGAGTTACTGAATGGCTATGACGAGTTTCCGATTGCCCTTACCACGATGTCACGCGACTCCAAGCGCATCTATGACCAACGCAATGTGTCCGATCTGCTTCGCGGCAATCAGCGCCAAGCGAAGGTTAGCCGCGATGCTTTCGTAGACCAACTTTCAATTATGATGAACCCGCCCCGCACTCACCCCGCTGGGCGTCCTGCGTCCGTATGGGGGGCTGGAGCCGACTTTGCTACACGACGAGGGGAAGAGGGCCTATACAAGACCTTAGACGTTCCTAACACGCTTAGAGAGGGAACCGACTACGAGCAGTTCTTGATTGATGAGGCCGATTTCATCATGGGCCTTAAGGAGGGTTCGACAATGGCTCTGCAACGTCAGCAATACTACGTCAATCGTGGACTAATCCATGTGGCTGAAATTGCACGACTAGCTTATAAGGCTTATCAGAAGTTCTACGATGGCGAGGACATTCACTTCCGAGTGACCAATAACCCAGATCCACAGACATTTAATCAAGGCCCAGACGACGAAGACCTCGATATTAAGTTCTTCTACGATGTGCGCACACAAGACCGCGAATACGTCAAGGATACCATCGAGACGCTTCTGAAGCTACCACAAGCCGATCCTACTGGTACGGTTGACCCATCGGAGGTTGTTCGCGTAGCCACAATGCTTGCGGTTCCTCAGTTCGCTGGACGCATCCTACGTAGCCCTGAGCAGTCTCAGGCAGACGTTATCAGCAAGGTTAGCAAGGACTTAGCCCTCATTGCCTCTGGTCAGAGTGTAGGGGCGCAGCCTAATGGTGGAGAAATTGCCATCAACTACGTCACCCAGTACGCACAGCAACCAGACATACAGGAGAAGCTAGCGACAGACCCAGCATGGGCAGAACGCCTAAGCGTGTATGTGCAGCAATACGAGTTCCAAGGACAACAGAATGAGAACGCTCAAACTGGACGAATCGGGACACCACCAACAGACCTTCAAGGAATTAATACACTCGGATAATGGATAATATTTCATACGAAGAAGCCCTAATACACTTTCAAGCGCAAGGCCCCATGTGGGAAGCCCTATGTGCTGGTATCCGCGCTCGTCGTGAAGGTCGGTACGCTGACCTCAAGCGAAACATGGAAACCCCCACCTGCAATCAGAAGGCAGATGACAAGGTAATTGGGGCAATGCTGGAGTGTGACGACATCCTCTATGAGTTCGAGACAGAGTGGGAGTTGGAAGAAGTTTAGGTATAACGCCTTACGTATAATATAGCCATCGACACTTCTCACGTTACGAGATGCTGAATTATGGCTAAAGATAAATCCAACGGTAACTCTGACACCGTAACTGAGTCAGGAGAGGGTAGCGAATTTGACGAGATTGCTTTTGAGCAAAGCTTGGCGAACTCAGACCCGACACTAATCACTTCCGAAGAAGTCCCAAAGGATCTTTCTGAAGAAACTGAAACCGAGGAGGAAGTCGAAGCTGAAGAAGCAGAGGAGTCCGATACCGAGGAAGAAGTTACCGAAGAGGAAGAAACCGAGGAGGCCGAAGAGGAAGAGAGCGACAGTGATGATGTTCTTTCTCAAATTGATTTCGACGCATTGACGGACGAGCAGAAGCAAGAAATTGCAGAAGCAGTTGGCAGTGGCGCAGGAAAAGAACTTGGCAAACTACGTGGTCAAGGGAGGGAAAAGGATGAGAAGATCGCCTCGTTGCAGAAGCAGCTTGACGAAGGACTATCCAAAATGCTCCCGACTAGCAACGCACATAGCGACATCCATACAATTGAGGAGCTTGATAAGAAAGCTACCGAAGTTGAAGGAAGCTACCGATACCTCGATGACCTACTATCTGGAACCGAAGAATTCTTCGACATCCAAGGCAAGGAAGTGGATCGGGCAACAGCAGTAAGCTGGAAGCGATACTACGAAGATCAGTCAAAGGCAATTCCCGCACAACGAAAAGCAATCAAGGCACTAGAGGGTATTCAAGGACTCACGAACGAAGAAGTTGAGAAGGCGAAAGCTGAGGTCAAATTCTTTGAAGATGAAGAGTCCGCAGAGTTTAAGGAGTGGAAGACACTCACTAGCGACGCTGAATTCCAACTTATGGCAAGAGCGTTCCCCGCACAGGGAGCTAAACTAGCCAGAGCCTTAGCGCATTCCGTAGCCTTCAAGTCCAAAAAACCAGTAAGTAAGATTAAGCTGCCTCGCAAGAAAGCGAAGCCGATTAATGGCACTGCTGGTGGAGCTAATTCTTCCAAGCCAAATCGTGGCAAGAAGAAGCAAAGCGACTCAATGCGTAAAAGATTTCAATCAGGAGAACAGACTGAAGAGGACATTTTAGCCAGTATGAACATCTCTTAACAATCTAATACTTAATAATTATATACAATGGCAGCATCAAACACATTCGACACTACCAATCTAGGTAGTGCGGTTTCAAATACCGAGGAATTGACTCGCGGGGCTTATCTCATTAGCCCAGCCAATTCTCCGTTCTATTCTAACACGAACAAGAGTAAAGCTTCGAGCATCATGCCCGAGTGGACTCTTGACGATCTCGATGATCCAGACAGCACACCAATTGCTGAAGGTCAAGACGCATCTGCATTCCGCGACGAGTTCGCTGAACAGGCACGTGTCTTCAATTACGTACAAACTCTCGAACGTAACCCTATGGTTACAGACGACCAAGAGCTTGTAGACAACGCTGCTGGTGTAAACTATGCTGGTGCGGTAATGAAGGCCCTTAAAGAGCTGAATCGTGACACAGAGAAAGCATTGCTCTCTCAAAGCGCACGTGGCATCTCTGGTTCCACTCGCACATCTGCTGGTCTTGCCGATCAGCTTAGTGGTGCATCTGCAATCTTCCCTGCTGAGTATGAAACACCATCAGCGCAGGTTGTTAGTGGCACAGCTCCTACTGAAGCGAATGTCGATACTGTTTTGCAGTCGATGTACGATGAGTCTGGTGAAGATGCAAGTGTTCGTATTTACGGAGCATCCGCATGGATCTCTGCATTCTCGACCAACACAATGCGACTCACATCGTCTAGTGATAACTTCCGCACTCAGGTCAACCTGAATGGTGAGAAGGGTGTCATTAAGAACAAGATCCGTGTCTATGAAGGTCAGTATGGTACAGCCGAGGTCGTGAACCTCAACAGTAAGACCCTGTACGATACAACCAACAAGGATATGGCTTACTTCATCAATCCTAATTATGTCGCGATTAAAGAACTCGGCGGATTGATCCAGAAGGAACTCCCTGATCTTGGTGGTGGTCGTCGTAGCACGATTCGTCGTAAGTTCACTCTCTGTGTCAAGAACCCTCGTGCACATGCATACTGGGACGCACTAACTTAATCTTAACTAAAGAGAAATAATACTATGAGTAAACTTACTGTAAACGAAGCCGCATATGGCTTCACAGATGTCATTCGCTTGACATATACTGATCTAATCACCATCGGCAACGGCGGTCAGAAGGTCATTGGAAAAATCCCCGCAGGTGGTGGTGTAGACCGCTGCGTAGTCTATGAGGCTACGGCAGTTGTTGGTACTACTTCCCTCGTCATTGACGTTGGCACTACGCTGGCTGATCCCGATGAGTTCATTGACGCACTTGATGTTGATGCAATGACTGCACCCGTCGCCAATACTGGTGACTTGATGCTGCAAGCCGCTGGAACTACTGTCACCCTTGGTGGCGCACTTCCAGTCAAACTTGTACAAACTGACACAGACATCGTGATTGAAGTCACGGATGCTGCTATCGCCTCGGCAACTGCTGGTGTGATTGTAGTTGGACTTCGCATCGTTGATCTAGGTCGATTCGCATAACCTTAACAGTTTGGGTGTGGTTGGTTTCATTCCAGCCACACCCTTCCTTATATGAAAGCAGCAGAACTAACAGAAGACGAAAAAGACGAGGGAGCACGCGACTATTGGTCGATGGCTGTTGAAGCCGCTCTCTACGCCAACCTTTATTTTCAAGATGACCTCTCCCAGACCGCATGGGACGAGAAGGACGTTATTACTGGCGCAGGTCGCCTAGTAGCGGTATTTGACCAAGACGAGTATGAGTGGCTAGAAGCCCAATACGGAAAAGGGATCTGCCTGAACAAAGAGTTCGTGATGGATTACCGCAGACTACGCCAGCAGGACTTTCTGGCGACACCTTCATCAACTTTCGGAACCTCTTAATGTTAAGCACTCGCACATACGACGAATTTATGGCACAGACGCAAGCGTTGTGCGGGACGGCCTTCACAGCAGAAGAGAAGGCTAATATCATGGCGCTAGGCAATCTAGCCGCTAAGAGGGCCTACAAGGAATCCCAATGGTGGGAGAGGTTCTTGGTAGCCTCAGAGCCACGGACGGCTTCTAGGGGGCGTGTGAACGCAACAGAGGACAGCTACTATGTCTTTGGAGCAGGGACAGAGGCAAGCAACGGGCTATATATTCGTAATGGAGTGAGCCTTGATGGCAATCCCGCATACACGATGTACGATACGGACGGAACTACTGCATTGTATAACCTGTGGAGCCTTGTGAATATCGCATGGCTCATTACTTCATCGGATATAGATGATGCAACAACCATACTTTATAGCAATGCTGATGACTCTACAACCCCTCCGCTATCTGGTTGGGAATCTGTCGATGGCGACGACCCATCACCATTGCTTAACGCCCTAGCCGACATTGACACCTACATGCTCATCAGCGGCACAGACACGATTAGAGACAGCTCAAGCCGTCCTATACGCTTCTACGTTGATAGCTCGGGCGCAAACCTACGCAGCAACGTTGACAATGACGTAGTTTGGGTGACGTACAAGAAGACGAACACAGACATTTACGGAGACGGACAGGGCAACACAACAGCCTCCATCCCCGCTGAGTGGTTCAATTACATGAGCCTATATTCGGCTTATATGTATCAGTCTTCACAGAGACAGAACAACCAGAATGCAGCATACGGCCTAGCACTACGCGAGGTTGAGAATGCATTGCAGGACGAACTAATCCGCCTAGAGGATCAGCACATCACAGATAATCTAGCCAAGAACATCTACACTCACCTTTCACAAAACCAATCACTAATCTAATTATGAGCGATTCAAGACGTAACAACACACTAGAGTTTTCCCACCAGGGAGGCGTGGTTATCGACGATACCACAGCAACAACTGGCCAATTCGGGGCCATTCAAGTAATCAATGACGCTGTATTCTCTGCAATTACGATGCCAGAATATACTAATGCCACAGACCTCACTACGCTAACCATAGCGGCGGGGCAAGTTATCTATGGTCGCTGCACAGCATTCACACTAACCTCTGGTGTCGTCGTAGCACACAACTACTAAGATGCCGCAACTCGGATTAGGTTTAGGTCTGCAAAGGTCTGGTGGTTCGCTGCTAGACTCTGATGTTGCATCATTTGCGGCAGAGAGCGGGGCAACCGACTTGTCTGGGCTGAATTCACTGGTGGGGTATCTGAAAGGTCAGGGTCTTTACAGTGACTTCGTAATCTACCCGAAGATTGGTAATCAGAATGCTGGCAGTGGTGCTACGGTTTATTCCCTCGGCGGCCTTACAACTAACAACAAGACGCTGATTAATACCCCAACGTGGAACACCACAACGGGTATTACCTATGACGGAGTTAGTGAATATGATACTGCTGCTGACTTCCTTGAGAATGATACAACTACAATCTTTGCTAGATTGACTCCGCTCAGCCTAGGCAGTGGACGGTTCTTTGCTGGTCAATATGACGGCGGGGCAGATAAGCGAAACATTGCGGTGAGAATTCTTTCAAACAGTGACCTTCTACTTCAGCGAAGTAGCGATGGAACTGGCGCAGGACTAGAGCAATACGAAAGCACTGAGGCTCTAATAATGGCCGACCAATGCCTTGTTTCGCAATGGGTCAATGGAGGGGGTAGATCAGCGTGGCGAAATAAGACCGCGCTCACTATGTCTCTTGTCGCTGGATCGGCTCAAACGTCAGGCTTCAATACGGACGCGCTTATTACAGGAGCAGGAGACGCGAATGGAGGTGCGCCAGCACATGTAACCTATACCGCAGAAGCATATCTCAGCGGAGTGCTCCCAACCACACTCCAGCGCGAAACCATAACCGATCTAATCAATGCCCTTTAATCAACAGAAGAGATATTTCGCCTTCAGTGGCTCCGTGATGCAATCTGCAACGGCTCTGCGCGATGGATTTGGAGAACTTGCTAACACAGCACCAGACCACAAGGGGGAGGACGTTAAGACGCTCCTGTGCGGCCTAGACAACTCAGATACGGGGAAGCTACGTGCTTCGGTTCTGGGCGTCACGGCGATACCTCTGAAGCTCTCAGACGGACGCTACTGCCTTGGAGGGTTATGGGCAGAGGCGGTCATTGAAGCATTTGAGTCAGGACAGATCAACGGTGAAGAACTTACAGCAGAAGAAGTCAAAGCACTTACACCACAATCAGAAATCTAATGCCTTACCACAAATCAACATCACGCACAAAGACTATGCCGAAGAAAACTAAAGTTCGCGTCAAGAAAATCACAGTTAAGCCGAAGACCAAGACGAAGGTTGCGGTTAAGAAGGTAACAGCTCGGAGAAAGAAATAATGGAAAAGGGCTGGCAAGACTGGGTTCAATGGGTAGGGTCAATTATATTGATTCCGCTTATTGGCGTAACGGCATGGACTGTCTTTGAGAATAAGTCGAACATTGCGGTTATGCAAGCTACGACAAGTGCCGACCATGAGATGATACGGGAGATTCGCGACGACGTGAAGAGCCTAACAAGTCATATCATGACATTGGAGGTTGTGGATAAATGAAACTAATACTGACACTCTATGCGCTCTACGTGGTTCTCTACGCAACTGGATGCGTCATTGGCACGGGAACGGTGAACGTATACTCACCACAGGGCAGTGCAACAGTAGACAAGACCGTTTCAACAGATGCTACACTAGACATTCCATTGATTCCATAACATGAAGCTACTCCTACTATCCCTGCTACTATTCGCTGGATGTGCTACATCTCGTCCAGAGCAGAAGTTGGTAGGAACAATGTCCATCTACCGAACGAATCACGGATTCTTGGTAGTTAGCGACCAGAGCGGAGAGAGCATTATAGTAGAGTTTAACATCAACCGAGTCATAGTCAAAAGGCAGGAGGAGAAAAATGATTAAATACATAGCAGCCATTCTAGTAGTAGCCCTCCTTGTTGTGGGCGTTGTAGCTTCGTATTTCATTACCAGCGGCATGACCGTTGAGGTTAAAAGCAATGTGGAGGTTCGCATTGGAGTTGACCACAAGCCAGCACCAACCATCCACTATCACATCGTAAAAGAGGGGGTGTGGGGTGTCTAAGATAATAGTAGTTATTAGCGGCTTTACTCAGCACAACTACGAGGACACGGGTTCTAGGGAGTTGTGGCGTGAACTACGCATCGAGAGGGACTTATGCGACGCAAGGGACGTGAAGGTATATCTTCGGGAATGGAATACCGACTGGAAAGAGTTTGCTAAGGAGATCAACAGCCTTGCCCCCTTAGAGGTGCTTGTGTGCGCTTACAGCTGGGGAGGGGGCTTTGGTATGCCTCAGCTATGTAAACGCCTTGTAGCCCCCGTCACGTGCGTTCTATGCGACCCTGTGTATCGGAGCAAAACCCTGATAGGCAGGTGGGCGGCATTCTGCGACTGGAAGATTAAAGTTCCCGAAAACGTCACAGTAGTAGAGCATTTCATTCAGAAGGCCAAGTGGTGGGAACTAGATGGCGATCCACTTAAAGGAGGCAAATCCCTCTGCGACACAACAATTTTAGACTACACTCACGCTGAGATGGACGAATCTCACGAATATCACGAAGCTGCCGTCACGGTGGCTAAATCATTCTTAGGTAAATAATATGGGCGCAACCACAGTATCAGGAACAATTTTAGGCGTGGATAACGCTGTGCGGGTCGGGGTATATGTTTACTTCCGACTAAAGACAACGGGCACTGACGGCGCGGCAACAAGCACTATTGATGCCACCCGCATCTCTGCACTCACGGATGATAATGGGCAGTTTTCCATTACGTTGTGGGATAATGGCGACTCTGGTGTAACCTCCGTGATGGAGATTCAGTTGCCTAGTGGTCAGCGACATGATGTAATCATCCCTGCTGGTGATGCCGCAATTGATGTGTGGGATCTCATTGAGAATGAGACGGTCGGAGGAGCAGACCCTCAGCTACCTACTAATGAGGCTCTGTTTTTACGTAAGACTGGCGGAGCAATGACGGGGGCAATTACCACTAGTTCAACATTTGACGGACGCGACGTCGCAACGGATGGCACAAAGCTGGACGGCATAGAAGCCCTAGCAGACGTAACCGATGCAACCAGTGTAATTGCCGCAGGAGCATATACGGTCGGTGGAACTGATGTGGCAGTAACTGATGGCGGGACAGGGGCAAGCACAGCAGCAGCAGCACGCACGAACCTCGGCATTGACTCTGCCATTGGCTCAGGCAACCAGGGCAAGGGGGTTATCAAGAGTGTCACATTCCCTACAACCTCAGACTTCCTTTCAATCGCAGATGACGCTACACTAGATGTGGGGACAGGCGACTTCTCCCTATTCTTCACAGCTCGCATTGACTCAGATAGCGGCACAGAATCAATCATCTACAAATATGGTGGTGGTGTAGGCTATCAGGTGCAGTTCGTAAATGGTGCGCTTCAGCTTATCATGAATGATGGGGTTGAAGACGTATTTGAGATGGCAACTGGTATGGACGACGACAAGTGGCATGTATATGTCATCACTGTTGATCGTGACGATAATGCAACGGCCTATATTGATAATGTAGCACAGACCCCCGTAGACGTGTCCTCAGCGGCTCTCACCCTTGATAATAGTGGTCAGGTGCAGATTGGTGTGAACGGGGCGGCTAACCCACTAGATGACGGCGCAATGGCATCCTACGTAGGACTGACCAAGGATTTGATCACAACAGCAGAGATCGAGGATTCGTCCTTTGATACTACTCGATTGAAAGACCTTAGCTCCCTATCGCTTTGCGTTGATATGTCTGAGCTTCAGATTGCTACATTTGCAGATCGCAGCTCAAACAACCACGCTATTACCGTCAATGGAACACTCGTCTATAATGATGATCGTGGAGACTTGCAGGTTGCCAACTCAACCGTAATCGTAAGAACTGCATCAGACCTAAGCGGGGCACTTCTGAGCGACAAGGTTTACTTGGTCGATGGCGTTATTGACATGGGGACTCAGACAATCACTGTCCCCGTTGGTGGACTTGAGGTTCGTGGGTATGGCTTGAACGTGTCAAAGCTACTGTCTACTGAGAATACATACACTATGTTTGTGGATTCCGCTAGTGATGCTGGAAATCTCTTCCTGTCTGATATAGTTATTGATGTAAGCGGAACAAGCTCTAAGGTATTTGACCTAGATAATAGTGGGGCATCGGGCGCAGTTGAGTTTAACACTATCAATTTTGAGAATTGCACATCACTGGGCACATTAGACGCTTATCGTCAGTTCCTTATGAACAACAGCTTTTGGTTGAGCTGCGATGATGGTCTGACATTTGCGGGAACATGGGCAGGTGGAGCGTTTATTGACACATTCCTTGTTCGCAGCTTTGACCCCGCTGCTGGCGGCGGGACAGTTTTCAAGGGATCAACTAGTCCTGCGCTAACCTTTGCATCTAGGTTCTATTGCAATGGAAATATCGACGTTCCGACTGGCGCAACGGTCTACGACTTCGCCGCATCAATGTTTACCAATGATGCGGGATTTGAGTTGATTACAGGTCAATATACTGGTGCGGGAACATTTATTGCCGTGAAATCTCCAGTTGTTGACAATACATCAACTAAGTCTCGACACCGCGATAACAACGGACTGGACAATACCTACGTTGGTGGTCGGTGGTATATTTCAAGTGCGGCTAATACTGTCATTTCCACAATAAATACATACGTGAAGGCAGCGGGAACAACCACAGAGGAAGATTTACAGTGGATGAGTTCGGCGGGAGACAATGATTTGCTATACGAATCAACCCAAAACGCTAAGGTTCAGATTATCGGATCAATTAACGTATCTGCCGTATCAGGTGGAGCCGATAAGAATATCACCATTACAATAAGACATTGGGACGATAGTGCTAGTGCTTATGTTGATCTGCACAATGCAGCTAGAGGAGTATCAACCTCCGCGACAACGTTTCATAACATCGCGATTCTAGGGTTTGCTGAACTAGCAGAGAATGACCGCATTGAACTGTGGATTGAAAATAACACAGATACAGTGAATCTGCAAGTGGACACAGGGTCAATATTCACCGTATCAGAACGCGCTAACTAATGCCAACTCAAGGAAATCAGAACTTAATCATCGTTGATGACCAGCCCTCAGTAACCAAGCTGTGGAATGGACGTTTCCGCCTAGAATTCTTCTGCGACCACAGCAGCAAGAAGACGGGGTGGCACGAAGGCAACATTGCCAACATCCTACCAGCCTTCGGCATTGCCCTTGGCGACAAGTTTGGTGTCGGTGAATGGTCAACTGATGCTGGATATGACGATTGCATTCTCATAGCGACAGAGCTTGAGTTCGTCCCTTCAGCTGGAGTTCACTACGTTAAGCTCACCTACGAGACCCTAACATCAACCTTCGTCCAAGAGAAGGACGATACCACAGACTACGAGCTTAACGGCCTTAGGCGTGTTATACGCCCTCTTATAGCTACGGCTGGCACTGACTATCAAAAGGTAGTAGGAACAACCACAATCAGCCATCAGGTGGACACAGAGACAGCTGTAACGCTTTACTTGGCCAGTGCAGAGATTGATGACACAGATGCTTACCGCAGAGTCGAGGAAGTGTGGATTGAGGCTGGCATCTTGCGCATCAGCGACAGCACTGAGTCAGACGGAGTGAGAAATGTATCAACCACATTCCTTGTCACCGAAGGAGTAGTGGTCGGCCCTGTCGTGAGCCGAGACATCAACAATTACAGTGGACTTCAGACCATCACGGTTTCCTCTTTGCAGGACGCAGATGGCAATAGTATTGTTGATGGGGGTGAGAATTTAGTCAACCAGGTCAGCGGATTGTCTCCGTTTACATATCCAGGGATATTTGAGATATTTCACACGACGAGGGCTAGTGGAGGCGGTGCTCAGATCAATGCTGGACACCTATTAACTAAGGCTCCAGCTCAGTGCAAGGTAGCCACTACGACCTACTTTATTTTTCAGACATCAAACTCGATTGCAGAGTCGGACTATACATATAGCTCATCGGATGGACTTTGGAGTCCAAACCATTGGGGTTCCATTCAGATTAATGTGCTTTCGGGGACACTGTTCTCGTTCAATGATAGTTTTACCTTTCGAGGTTACAGGACTGCAGACGAGAGCACTGGAGGGACTATCAGTGGCGGGAGCATAGCATTCACTTGGAATGGCAGGGAAATCTTCTCGGGGCAGAGTTTGATAAATTACACATACGATGTAGACCAAGGCCCACCAAATCCAGTCGGAAACACTTACACGCTTGACGTTCAGGTGACACCAGCATTCGACGATGTGGACGGCAATCAGTATTACAAAAAGACGATTATAGTCACAGAGGCTATTCCAGCTCAACCACTTACGGCTTCATTGCCATATTCCTAATGCCAAGCAGAGAGGAACTAAAGACAAGAAACTCTGACTCAAAGAGTCGCCAAGGCGCTACTCGCGAAATTCGTGGTGCTCAACGCGAGGCTAAGGACAAGATGCGCGAAGCATTGAAAGGAGCTTCAAGCACCAAGGCTAGTCGTGCGATCAAGAAAGCGGGCATCTATGACCTAGACACTCAGCCAAATCAGGACGACAACAAGGAAGGGCAGGACGAGCGCATCCAGAATGATGGTATTGACCATGTGGACGGTCAAGTTGACGGTGGTGGTGGTGGTGGTGGTGTGGGTGGCTTTAACGGCTCAGTCCTCATCTGTATTGAAGGAGATCCTTACTGGATTGATATAGCCTACGACAAGGATAAAGGGCCTTACGTAGGCACAGAAGTTCCAGAATTTCCAATCATCCCATAATGCCAACTTCAACATCATTTACTGCACTAGGGGGGTTTCCGTTTTGCCCTACCAAGGTTGACGTGTCTGACTTTGACAAGTGGACTACGCTGGGAGGCAACAAAAAGGGTGGTAGTGTCACCGAAACGGGAAAGGGGCTAGCCGAAGCAATGAAGTTGTTCTGGAACTTAAATGGGGTCTCTGGCGAAATGAATGATGATGGAGATATAACATCGTTCCTGATTGACATGGAGGGTGAGGATTATGATAGAACCTCTTGGTTTGATCTAAGTGATCCAGTAGAGCGCGAGTCTAACGTGAATAAAACTCCACCAGAGAGAGTATGCTATAGTAGGTTCCTTGCATCCGACTTCAACGAAGAAGACTTTGAAGATCCGTCATTAAATATGAGGGCTATTATTATTCGGATGTATGACGGAGACGAAGATGACGAAGATAACTTCGTCGGATATGGAGTAAGCGGGGGCGCTTTTGATATTATCCATCTCCAATCATTTATCGATATATCATTAATATCATTTGGCTATGATCCAGGGGTCTCAGGCAAAGCGCAATACGTAGAATTTGCGGGAATGAACTTTGTGGCGGACATCAGGACTTTGTTTGGGGGCGACTCGTCCACATATTTAATAAGCGACTCTGGTGGAAGTATTATTGCAACCGTCGCTGCTGGAGGTGATGTGTATGCAACGTTTACAATCTCCTCTCCCAGCTTCTACACCTATTAGATCAACCAACCCTACGAACTCACTTCGGTTACGACTAAGCTTGCCTTAGTCCTTGACAACCATGTTACAATCAACTAAATAAATTATGGCAACTTCATCATTACTAGAAGAACTCAAAAGACTTGCAGCAGGGACGGGTTCACAGCAACCTGCCGCTCCAGTGTCTCCCTTTCCGGCAGCACCACAGGCTCCTACGGTGGGGCCTACGCTTGCTAATGAAGCAGCACCCCCACAAGGAACACAATTCCCCACGCTAGCCGCACAGGGACAGGCGGGAGCCGCAGAATTTGGTGGACTAGATGAGTTTGGGCGAACACCAGACGAGGTGCGACGACTACAGCAACGCATCAATCTAACCGCCCCAACTGAATCAACGGTGCAGCCAAACATTGCAGCACGGGCATTTGAAGGCGCTGGCAATGCAGTTGGTGGTGTAGAATTCAGTGAAGGTTCTTTGCCCGATCTGGCGGTTCGTGGCGGTGAGGCTATTACGGGCGGAGTAAGCTCTGCCGTTGGCGCAATTCCAGGCATTGCAAATACTGGAGTCAAGGCATTTGAGGGAGCATCCGAGTTTCTAACCGGACAGGAGGTTTCACCAATAATCAGATTTGGAGAGGAAGCACCCGCAGCAGCAGAAGCACCTCCAGCAGGTGGCCTAGAGGCTCCCGCAACTGGACAAGTAGCACCTCCATCTATCTTATCCCCACAAGCTACAGAAGTAGCTCCAGCGGCCCCACAAGCACCACTGGGTGGAATTGAGCAAGTTGCCCCACCTGCGATAAGTGCTGGTCAACAAGCATTGCAGGATGCAGGTGAAGCGGCGGGGACACGAGCACGAGCAGACGGAACATTTGCAGAGACACGGACAGGAACAGCTAGAGGCCCTAGCTCACGCGACAGAGCAGCAGGAGAATTGAGCATGGCAGATGCCGTTGACCTTGCTGGTGGTGATCGCGAGAAAGCTAGAGCATTGGTCGTTGAGTCTCGTCAGCCAAAGGTTGATACTCGCACGCCTGAGAAGGTTGCATCTGATGAGGCCAAGGCAGAGGGGGATCGCTTAGAGAATGAGCGCAAACAGCAAATCATTGACCAAGGCAATCAACCTAATGCTACTGGCTTCCAGAAGAAGCAGGGCGAATGGGAGGAGAGAAAGAAGGACCTGGAAGCAGAGGGGATGAGCGAGAAGGAGATTGCAGCTAGGCGTAGAGCGTTCCTACATGGCGATACCTTTGACCCATTTGAATTTGAGAATACTGGGGGCGATGTGGATTCGACGGAGGGTTCAACTTCGGACGCTGGTTCGACTCCAGCCGCCTCCACTCCAACTGAGTTCACTGCGGGGACTCAGCGCAAGCAGGGCGGTAAAGTATATGAATTCGACGGTAGCAAGTGGAACGAAGTAAAATAATCACCTATGGCATTTGACCCAACAAAACCATCTGAGGCAGTGGAGGTTGAATTTGACCCCACTCAGCCATCAGAGTCAGTAAGCGCAGAGCCAGTTGGCTTTGATCCGTCGCAACCGTCTGAGGCAATTGAAGCTACTTCATTCGATCCGTCGAAGCCGAGTGAGGCGGTGGACGAAGGCCCAGCAACGGGTGACATCATAAAAGGTGTTGGTGCTGAGGTTGTATCTGGTGGCGCTGGCGCTATTGCTGGTGGTGTCATAGGTGGAGCATTGGGTTCAGTGGTTCCAGTGGTCGGAACTGCCATTGGCGCAACAGCAGGAACAGTCCTTGGTGGCTTTGCTGGTGGGTTCCTTGGCTCATTGTGGGCGCAAGACATTGAAGGTCAAGAAGATGTGAGCCTTGGACGTGCATTAGGGGCTGGAACCGTATCGGCAATTCCCTTCGGAGGAACTGCCGCTAAGGGGGTCAAGGGGGCCGCTAAGATCACTACAAGCATGGTCGGTCGTGCAGCTACTAGAGAGGCCGTCAAGGGCGCTGCAATGGGCGGAGCAGAGGCTACAATCAGAACGGCGGTAGATGAAGGTCGCATGCCAACAAAGGAAGAGTATGCTGCGTATGTTGGTGGCGGTGCTGTATTCGGTGGTGCATTAGGCGCAGCTACTCCGAAGATCGGCAAGTCTTTTGACAAGTTCTTTGGCAAGACTGCAAGGCAAATTGACGAAGACATTGCTGCTGGAGCAATTGAGTTCAAGGACTTGAAGAGAATCTCACAGGTTGAGGGGGCAGAAGGAGAGAAGGTCTTAAGGGGAACAGTTGAGAGGGTTAAAGCTCGCGTAAAGTCAGAGGCCGCTGCTGCACTTGTAACAGAATCTCCAGCAGGTCTCATGAAGAATAAGCTGCTGTCCATAGTAGCACCATCTAAGGTCGTAGGCAAAGAGGCACGCAACGAAGCTCTAGCATTACGCAAACGTTCAGCAGCATCAGAGGAGCTTGGCGCTAGGATTGATCGCAGAATTAAGAAGCAAGCACCAGAGATTCAATCACAAGCTGCTGACTTCAAGGCTGGCCTAATAGATGTCATTGAGGTGAAGGATGCTGGCGGTAAAATGCAACGACACCCATTGACTGATGAACTGATGGTATGGCGCGAGAAGCTTGGTGAGTATCAAGATGAACTAGCCCACCATATAGACATGGAGGATCTAGCAAAAGGCAACCCTCAGAAACTTGAGGAAGTATCTAGGCGGATAATGAAGCTAGAGAAGAAGCTTCCAGGCGCACCAAAGCATGGATCTGTTCGCAGGGAATTAGCAGCGGCAAAGAAGAAGCAAGTCGGACTTGAGGCTTCCCCTAAGCTGGCAGCAAAGATAAGAAAATCTAAGCTGGAAAACAACTTCTCTAGCGTAGAATACAGAACATTTACAGACAGTGATTTCGTCCCAGACGTAAAGCTACGTCCAGCAGCGGTTGACGAGGTTGCTGAAGGCTACATGCGGAGTGGACTATATAAGGACGAGAAACTTGCCCATGAAGCGGCAAGCAAGCACCTTGATGGGCTAGAACAAAACTCTGCGCGAGCTAGAAAGCAATCCCCACAGAAGGGAACTGGAGGCAAGGTTGATTCTGTCATCAAGAAGAAGAAGAAGGTTGGGCCAGCGGAGAAAGCTTGGCTTGGCGAGATTACCGAGACGGGCGAGCAGTTCCGTGGAACCATCAGCAGGGTCGGAAGACTCGTAGCACAGAAGAAGACAGACAGGAACCTCACGGACATCCTAGTGAAAAATGGGCTTGCCGTTCCCAGCGATGGCGCACCAAAGGGTATGCTTCCGCTTACGTTACGATCTGGAGATGTCACCAACATGCACGTCAGCCCAGAGGTTCAGGCGTCTGTTAATAGCCTATACATGGCTGGTGCTCCAGAGCGTTCAAGCAACCGAATGATTGCTGGCATACAAGACCTGTATTCTTCCTCTGTCGGTCTGTCTAAGGCAGTGAAGGTTCTGCTCAATCCACCGTCGTATGCAGTGCAGGTGTTTGGTAATACCACGACACTTGCAACAATGGGAACTAACCCGTTTGGGAGCCTGAAGAGGGGGACGCGACTGGCATTTGCTGAGTTCGGGGGCCTTGAGCATGTGATGAGCACCGCTGGCGTCAAGGAGCGTAAGGCCCTGCTACGCGAGATGAATGACATGACCGAGTATGGCATCAAGGGCGAGAATATTATGGAGTCGGATATGCGCGACTCATTTGAAAATGGACTTTTTAGCAAGGCACTTGAGAAGCCAGTTGGATTCTTCGGTAAGGCTTATAGTGTCCCCGATACCATTGGTCGATATGTCGGATGGAAGTCACAGCAGAAGGTGCTAAAGAAGATTTATCCGCACTTAGACGACGAGGCCAACAAGCGCCTTGCAGCAGACATGATTAACGACACCTACCAGAACTACGATAAGACATCTGCTGTGTTCAAGAGACTGTCGCGTATGGGCATCATGCCTCAGTTCGCTACGTTCACTGCTGAGTTCATGCGTAACCAGTACAATCAAGCGAAGATCGCCAAGCAAATGCTGCGCGGAACCTTCGGGGCTGAACTTGGAATTGACGTAAGCAAACTCACTAAGGCTGGACTAAGGGAAATGCGCATTGAGGGGGCAAAGAGGGCAGCAGCAATGGCTACTGTTTATGGTGGAGTTGCGGCAGGAATTGATGCACTCAACTCTGATGGAGGCGTCACCGATGACAACGAGCAAGCTATTAAGGAGTCAGTGCCAAGCTGGGATCAGCACAAGAAGCTGGCTATTCGTATGTCGGAAGACGGTAAGAGCGGGAGCTATGCTAATGTCTCATACATTGCACCACAAGCACTTGGCATGGCAGCATGGGATGCCGCTATGAGTGACGAACCGCTTGATAATCTAGCATCTATGGTGGTAGAGGAGTTCATCGGTGAAGGTTCATTCGTCAACCGTGGACTAATGGAGGCTATCAACAATCGCAATGACAGAGGAAATAAAATCTCATACAGCGAGGCCGATCTCATTAAGGCTAAGGATCTGCTTACGCACTTCGTGAAGGAAACATTTAGACCTGGCATATCACGCGAGATCAAGAAGATGGATTTAGCAGTTAGAGGCAAGGGCGACTTGAGTGTTGGTCAGGTGTTTGCCCGTCAAGTTGGCTACAGAGTCAACAGCTTCACCCTAGCTGAGAATAATAAGTATCTGATGATGGAGCATAAGGAGAATGCTGATGGCAGCACTCGCGCATATACCAAGGCTAGGGATAAGGGTGAGATGCGACCAGAGGAGCTTGAGGAAGTTTACCAGAAGGCGAACAATGCTAGGCGAGAGAGCTTTGCAATGATTGCGCGTCGAAATGAGAACCTGAAAAAGACAAACCACACAGAGGCAGAGCGCATACAAGTTATGAAGGACGCTCACTTGTCCTCTAAGGACATCCTAGCCGTCCTAGGAGGGACTTACAGAGACCTTCCAAGGATTAACACTCAATCAACCTCAGAGGTCTATGACGAGCTTCCTAGTGGCATTGCTGCTAAGCGTAAAGCAATCATGGAGATCCGCAAGACAGATCGTGCTATGGCTCAACGGCTTATGCAGAACATGAAGCGGGAGCAGAAGGACGAGCGTAGGGGTATAGATCCAAGGGAATCGCTAATGAAGAACTTGGACGTTGCTGAGAGGGCTAGGATGATTATGAACCACAAGAACCCTAGCATGTATCTGCAAGAGATGAGACGCAAGGGAATTGCTACGAAGCAAGTGGTTGAGCTAGTGAAGCTTATGCAACGTCAATAGCTTACACGAAGAAGCCCCAGCAATTAAGCTGGGGCTTCTCTGGTAGTTGACGTAACCCCAAGCCAACTATTGGTTCCGACCATGATTTTTAGTCAATGGGACGGGAATGTCTAAATTCCATCGAGGTATTCGTGCAGCAGATCTACGGCACTGTTGGCGATTGAGTGAATGATCTCAATCTCAGACTCTAGGCTCATTGGACTGCCATCTGGTTCCGTCGTGCGCTTTGCTAACTCGCTAGAATTCTTGATTGCGGTTAGTGCGGTCAATCCCGCTTCGATTGCCTCTCGGCTTTTATTCGCATTGCTCATATGTATTATTGGTTATCGTTGGTGAAATTGTAGTATAACTTGCTTGTCAAGCCATCCTAGAGTATGTTGCGAAGTTTACCATTTCTTCTGAATCCTCAACGATGGTAGTTTTTCTGGGCAGTCAAGTGCACGCTGCTTAATCGTCAAGGTTCTGGTGAGTCTATCTATCTTATCCTTGATGCTTTGAATCTCGCTAGTCAGTCTTTGTCTCCTTTTATCCGTTTCCATAACCTCAACACTAGCCACTGAATCCGAACTGTCAAGCAGATTCTTTGCTATTTCTCAATTACTTTGCTCAATTGCAACGTCCTCATATCAATTACCTAAGCCTTCTTAGACCCCTTGCCTTTTCTAAGGACAACGAGACTCTTTAGGGGCTTGCGCACCTAGTGGCTGAGTCATTAGCTCAGAGCAGTTGAAAGGGCCTCTGTCAGCCTGTTCACGATTCTCACCTTGCCTTATTCTTAAGGTATCCTCCCATTCTTTACCTAAAGCGGGTAGAGTCTCCAGCCCCAACTTTAGGATTTCTTGAATCGTATATTTCAAAAACTTCGGTTGACCCACACTCCGAAAGGTTAAACTGTCAAACACAAAAAGACCCAAAGTGCGTGGTAGCAAAACTTTGAGTCTAAATGTGTCCGAAGACGGTAAACTGATTTAAGCTACCACGCTTATATATCTCTTGTAAGCACCCATTATAACATGGGTGTCAAGGGGTTTTGCCCTATATTGCCCAACCTTGGCACGTTTGATGTCCTGTAAGTAGTTGTTAGTTAGATAGTTGGAACTATTTTCACTTATTTTTTAAAGAAGAGAGAAGCTGCCTTACGCGCACAATCTATGCAAATTGACGCTGTTTGGCTTTCATAGTCTGGTTCATCCCCGATGGTAACTAGCTCTGTTACGTCCTTCTTGCATTCGCCACATGTCATTCTAGTCCATGATTCGTTTCCGATGATTTCAGCTACATCCGCGGGAGTGGCTACATCTACGTCTAGATTGTCTAGCTTACCGGTTATCACTCGCTTTTCCCCTGCACAGTGGCGATATTGCTCCCTCCATCTTTGGGGCAATCCTTGTATTAGGTCTCTTTGCGTTGTTCTGTTCATAGTCTTATATACCCGATCAGGGGCGTTTAGTGTGTTAGGTGATAGATCATACCCTTTCGGGGCGTAAGTGGCTTGTAGGGGGCGTGAGAGGGGTCTATGGGGCTATTCCTCCCATTCCCATTTCTGGCAAGCCCAGCACCATTTGCCGTCTTGTTCTGCGTTGCATCGTGGGCAATTGCTCTTGGTATGTATCATTCCTCGCTTTTGATGTTGTACCGATCCCCGCCTATTGTGTCGTAAATTTTTCCCCACTCCATTTGTCTGACCGAAAGCACACGATTTTAGCGATTCGCGGTCTTAAGATTTCCCTCGGCTGGAGTGGGGCATTAAGCTAAATTTATAGCCAGTCGCAGGGGGAAACAAAAAAAACCTCCACGGCTGGCAACGCTGGTGTCGCGTTAAGGGGTATATTCGGTTAATCCTTCCGTCGTGTCAACAACTATCTCAGGGTTTTCCGATTTAATTATGCTTGATATGATGTCGTCCAGCTCGGCCTCGTCGGGCATTAGGGCGGCTAGGGTATCAGGATGGAATCCAAGTCCCATCAGGAGCCTCCTACATAGCCCTACGGCGTCGCTACAGGTCACACCATCTGACTTGTCTACTATTGTCACTATCGAATAATCATCTTCTGCAATTAGTTTCATAATTTAATTTTTGGTTAGCTGGAGCCTCAAGTCAAGAAGTAAATCAGTAATATCTTTCTTGTCGGCGTTTTTGTGGACGGCGCTAATAATGGCGTCGATGTCGTCTGTAGTTATGTTCATTAGTTTGCTCTTTCTGTTATGGTTATAGTGCCTCGTCTCGGCAGAGGAAACGCCGTTCCACTCGACGGGATTTCTATTGTGCCAGATACGAAGATGGTATCATTCTTCTGCATCTGGTTACATGCCTCCATATACTCGTCGAAGTTCGTTACGATTATCTCGCGGCATTTTTCCTTGCTTACGGGACGTATGCACCCTAACCCTAGTGCCGCCAAGCCGCATAGTAACGCCCCGCTCTTAATAAAGCTCCTTCTGTTCATATTTGATTTTCCCACGGTTCGATGTCTATGATTCCTATCTTGGTTAGTTTGCGGACAAGCATTGATGAGGTGGTTGCCCCGTTCTTGCCCTCTCGATTAACAAGCCATGTGCCAAGGTCGGCTAGTTGCTTTGCTCGCATATCGTCATAGGCTTTGCATGATGGACAATTGCAGCTCATAGGAACATTGGTTCAAAGTAAGCGAGTTTGCTGCTATACACAACGCCGCAGCCAAGGATTGGCTTAGCCGAATAGACACGTCCGTAGTTCATGGCTGGATGGTCATGCTGTACACCGCACCCCACTTGCATTCCGAATACGCACTCCTCTTGGTTAGCGTGGTAGACAATGCCAGCTTGAGCGTGTAGATGCCCCTGAACGGTGCTCTTAAACTCTGCAATGGCATTCTTATATGCGGCCATCACACCACCCTTACCCTTG
>ENA-OSJC01001010-OSJC01001010.1-marine-metagenome-genome-assembly--contig:-NODE-1010-length-24650-cov-28.828307_pt1 | contig 24650 bp, 24 predicted proteins | sample MGYA00237885_ERZ534234 | MGnify/ENA primary metagenome ERZ534234 (study PRJEB26413, sample SAMN06343907) | marine metagenome | isolation source: coastal waters | place: Atlantic Ocean: West Antarctic... | reverse complement strand
GCTTTCCGCAAAAATGATAATCAAACTCCAATCGTATTAATGGGTTATTATAATCCAATTTTTAGTTATGGGGTCGAAAAATTTCTCATAGATGCAGGTACCGCTGGCATTGATGGATTGATAGTAGTTGATTTACCTCCTGAAGAAGACGAAGAATTATGTCTTCCAGCTGCTAAACATAATATTAATTTTATCCGGCTTGCCACTCCGACCACAGATGCAAAAAGACTACCCAAAGTTTTGTCAAATACCTCAGGATTTGTTTATTATGTGTCTATCACTGGAATTACTGGCGCTGCCTCAGCGCAATCAACAAATGTTGGACCAGAAATTTCAAGGATAAAAAAATCCACACAACTACCAATAGTTGTGGGCTTTGGTATTACAACACCCGAGGCTGCATTTGAAATCGCAAAAGTTGCTGATGGTGTGGTCGTGGGTTCAGCTATTGTTGAAATGATTGGCAAAGGAAAGTCGGTTGCTCAAATATTGAAATTTGTAAAAACATTGACAGATGGTGCTCATAGAGCTTAATTTTCACATAAATATAAAAATCCATAAAATAACTTTGGTGACCTTTGATATCTAAAAGTATGTAAGAATTTTAGGTGAATAATTTTTAAAGAAGAAGCAAATAATGCAAAAAATAACAACTATAGAAGATCTGCGTATTAAATATCAAAAAAACGTACCAAAAATGTTTTATGATTATACCGAAAGTGGTTCCTGGACACAAAAAACACTACAAGAAAACTCTTCAGATTTTAGTTTATTAAAACTGCGCCAAAAAGTTGCTGTAGACATGTCCAATAGAACAACAAAAACTAAAATGATTGGGCAAGATGTAACTATGCCAGTAGCATTGGCGCCAGTCGGGCTGACAGGAATGCAATCAGCAGATGGTGAGATCAAAGCAGCAAGAGCTGCTGAAAGTTTTGGCCTACCCTATACATTGTCCACTATGTCGATTTGCTCAATAGAAGATGTTGCCGAAAATACAAATTCACCATTTTGGTTTCAATTGTATGTAATGAAAGATCAAGCATTTCTTGAAGCACTAATTGAAAGAGCTAAGAAAGCTAAATGTTCTGCCTTAGTTTTAACCTTAGATTTACAATTATTGGGGCAAAGGCATTTAGATATTAAAAATGGTCTTTCTGTGCCTTTAAGACCTACCCTAAGAAACCTTTTTGATCTTGCTACTAAGTTGAAATGGAGCACCCAAATGCTAAGAACCAAACGCAAATCGTTTGGAAACATTGTTGGACACGTTAAGGGTGTAAATAATGTAAGTTCACTTATGGAATGGACTGCAAATCAATTTGATTTAACTCTCGATTGGAATGCAGTAGCAAAAATAAAAAAAATGTGGGGTGGAAAATTAATTTTAAAAGGTATTCTTGATGTTGAAGATGCCAAAAAAGCAGTCCAGTGCGGAGTAGATGCAATAATCGTTTCCAATCATGGTGGAAGGCAACTTGATGGTGCTAGCAGCTCAATACGTATTCTTCCAGATATTTTAGAAGCCGTAAATGCTGACGTCGAAATACATATGGATGGAGGCATTAGATCAGGGCAAGATGTATTAAAAGCTATAGCGATGGGCGCAAAAGGTACATACATAGGAAGATCTTATATTTATGGGTTGGGTGCTGCTGGTGAGGCCGGCGTTAAAAAGGCTTTGGAAATAATTCATAAAGAACTAGATATGACCATGGCGTTATGTGGGCACAATAATATAAATGATTTATCAACTAATAATTTGTTAATTCCAAAAGACTTTCAGCTATCAAAAAGTGTAATTTAGTACAAAATCATCCAAAACAGTTATTTCCATACTATTTTTCACGCAGACGAATAACTACATCTACTTTTGTTATTTCGGAACCGTTGGGCGCATCAGGCAACTGTGATATTTTTAGGTTATCTTTAGGCGCATCGGTTAATAGCCCCTTTTGTTCCCAATAAAAATGTGGGTGATCATCCATTCTAGTATCAAAATATGACTTATGGCCATCAACAGTTACCTCATTTAGCAAACCTGCATCACAAAAAGCTCTTAAAGTATTATAAACAGTTGCTAAAGAGACCGCTCCCCCTGAATTGTTTGCCAATTCAAAAAGGCTCTCTGCTGTTACATGACGATTTTTACCATCTCCCACCAACAAATTAGCCAAAGCCAACCTTTGCCTTGTTGGCCTGAGTTTTGATTTCTTTAACCATTTTCTACTATTTTCAAAACTATCAGTTTGCATTTTTCGACTCAGTTTTGTTTCCACTACTAATAATATGGAGCCAAAAGATAAAAAATTCAAACATTTTTCGAGATATCTCACCCTTGCTTCACACCAAGTCACAGTGTTAGGAGAAAGAAAATTTAAATAAGTTACTCAGGAGAGCTTCAATAATGGCACTATTTCCATCCAAATTTGATAAGGAAAGCCTTTTAAAATGTGCCAGAGGAGAGCTTTTTGGGCCAGGTAACCCTCAATTACCAGAACCACCAATGTTAATGATGGATAGAGTAACCGAAATTTCAGATAACTTAGGTGAATCAGGTAAAGGCCATGTTGTTGCTGAATTAGATATTACACCAGATCTGTGGTTTTTTAAATGTCACTTTCCTGGTGATCCAGTAATGCCTGGTTGTTTAGGATTAGATGCCTTGTGGCAATTAACAGGATTTAACCTTGGTTGGAGAGGAATGGAAGGTCGAGGAAGAGCTTTGGGCGTTGGAGAAGTTAAATTCACTGGAATGGTAACTCCAAGCACCTCAATAGTAACTTATGTCGTAAATTTTACGCGCGTAATTGATCGTAAATTAAAATTGGCAATGGCTAATGGTGAAATGCTAGCAGATGGCCAAACTATTTATACTACGACTGACATGAAGGTCGGTCTTTTTAAGGAATAAGAGGAATTTTTATGCGTAGAGTCGTTGTAACAGGTATTGGTATAATTTCGTCAATAGGAAATAATCAAAGCGAAGTTTTGGATTCATTAAAATCTGGAAAGTCTGGGATAGTGTCCGCGCCAGAATATATAGAAAAAGGCTTTAGAAGCCAAGTGCATGGGGTGCCCAATATTGTTCTAGAAGATCATATTGATAAGCGCCAAATGCGATTTATGGGTCCTGGAGCTGCCTTTAATTATTTGTCGATGGAACAAGCTATTCAAGACAGTGGCTTAGAAGAAAACGACGTTTCCAATGAACGAACTGGTTTAATCGTTGGATCTGGCGGACCCTCCACATCGAACCTACTGAAGGCCCATCTAACAGTAATCGAGAAAGGTGCGCCAAAAAGAATGGGACCTTTTATGGTAACTCGCTGCATGTCTTCAACAAACTCAGCCTGCCTTGCGACCCCATTCAAAATCAAAGGAGTAAATTATTCAATAACTTCTGCCTGTTCCACCTCGGCACACTGTATTGGCAATGGTGTTGAGCAAATTCAAATGAACAAACAGGATATTGTTTTTGCTGGAGGTGGGGAGGAATTAGATTGGTCATTGTCTTGCTTATTTGATGCAATGGGAGCTATGAGTTCAAAATATAATGACACACCCGAGAAAGCTTCTAGAGCTTTTGATGCCAATCGCGATGGATTTGTTATTGCAGGTGGTGGTGGAGTGGTAGTCCTCGAAGAATTAGATCATGCTCTAGCCCGTGGAGCAAAAATTTATGCTGAAGTGACAGGCTATGGAGCAACTTCAGACGGACATGATATGGTGGCACCATCTGGAGAAGGTGGTGAGCGCTCAATGAGATTAGCAATGGGCACAATTGGTGAAAGACCCGTCAATTATATAAACGCGCATGGCACATCTACTCCTGCCGGTGACGTGACAGAAATAGAAGCAATAAGGAGAATTTTTGGAGAAGGTTCCACTCCTCCGGTGAGTTCTACGAAATCCTTAACAGGTCACAGTTTGGGCGCTACTGGCGTGCAAGAAGCAATATATTCAATCTTAATGATGAAAAATAATTTCATCGCAGCTTCCGCAAATGTTGAAACAATTGATCCCAAAATAAATAAAAATGAAATAGCGACAACACGACTTGATCAGGTTAATCTAGATACAATACTTTCAAATAGTTTTGGCTTTGGAGGTACAAACGCAACAATCGCAATGAGCAAATATAATGGATAAACTTTTAAGTGGAAAGCGCGGATTAATTATGGGCGTAGCTAATGAGAGATCAATAGCTTGGGGCATAGCGCGCGAAATGAGCAAAAATGGAGCTGAGCTTGCTTTTACCTACCAGGGAGAAAGCTTTGGCAAAAGGTTAAAGCCTTTAGCCGAAAGTATTGGCTCAGAATTAATGATAGATGTAGATGTCCAAAATGATAACTCCTTAAATACTGCATTTTCCAAAATTCAAGACAAATGGGGGAAATTAGATTTTCTCGTACATGCTATTGCTTTTTCTGATAAATCTGAATTAACAGGAAGGTTCTCTGATACTTCCAGAAAAAATTTCCAAAATTCATTAGATATTAGTTGCTATTCCCTAATTGAAGTAGCGCGTCGTGCAATGCCCCTTATGCCAGATGGTGGAACAATACTTACTCTAACTTATGGCGGATCAACAAGGGTAACACCTTTTTACAACGTCATGGGAGTTGCAAAAGCTGCTTTAGAAAGTTCTGTCAGGTATTTAGCTAATGACTTAGGGCCTCAAAAAATTCGAGTTAATGCAATAAGTCCTGGCCCCATGAGAACACTTGCGGGCGCAGCTATTGGTGGAGCACGAAAAACATTTAGAACAACTGAAAAAAATGCTCCTCTAAGATCAAATGCAACTTTAGAATCTGTGGGTGGCACAGCTGTTTATTTATCTTCCGATTATGGTGCTGACACAACTGGAGAAATTATCCGGGTAGATGGTGGCTATCATATATTGGGTATGGCTCAGCCCGAAAATCTATAGCTGTTTAAAAACTTCTGCATTTATAGAAGAAGCAACACCGCTTTCACTAAAAAAATGTCACCATCTCTGACTTTTGAAACTTACACTCAAAAAAATAGTGATATGCTGCAGTTTTTTCACCTTAAAAAGGATGGGTTTACATTCTGATTATGTTTTTCTGCAGCGCCACAATCACACAGAAGATTGCAAACCCAGGGAATTTATCAAAAGGCACATCAATTTGCTTCCAAAACTGCGTTGAGAAACTGTTGAGTGCGCTTACGTTCAGGGTTTTCAAACAATTTAGAGGGCGCTCCTTGTTCTTCTATGGAGCCATTATAAAAAAAGCAAACCCTGTCAGAAATGTCTTTAGCAAAACCCATTTGGTGGGTCACCATCAACATTGTCAAATTATGTGCACCTACGAGTTGCCTAATAACACCCGTTACCTCACTGATAACTTCAGGATCTAGTGCAGATGTCACTTCGTCAAACAGCATAACTTTCGGGCGCATAGCAAGTGCCCGCGCTATGGCCACACGTTGTTGCTGGCCTCCAGACAAGCGAGATGGAAGTTGATCTTTTTTTTCTATCATCCCAACCATATCAAGCAACTCAAGCGAACGTTCTGACGCCTCTTTTTTTGATATTCCCAAAACCTGTACAGGTCCTTCCATGCAGTTTTGCAATGCTGTTAAATGTGGAAACAAGTTAAAATGCTGAAAGCACATGCCAATTTTGCTGCGAATACGGCGAGTATGTTTGACATCAGCTGGCACCAGAATACCGTTTTTTTCCATATGGGTTAAGGGTTCACCATCCACATAAATTACCCCACCATTTATAGTCTCTAATGTCATTAGCATGCGCAAAACAGTTGTTTTTCCAGATCCAGACGGCCCTATGATAGTCACCATTTCGCCCGCATCAATATCAAGATACAATTGGTCAAGAACAACCAGAGGTCCATAACTTTTACGTACGTTTTTAAAGCTAACCATTGGAATATTGCTACCTTCAAGACGAAGTGGATATTGGCTCATATCTTCGGTCATATCTTACATTCCCATCTTTCTGCGTACCCATTTTTCAAAACGGGAGATCATAAATGCGGTTGGCAAAGAAATCACAAGAAAGATAATCCCAACCATTGTATAAGGTTCTAAGTATCGATAACTTTGTGATCCTACTGCATTCGCGGTATGCATTAATTCAGCAACACCGATCACAGATAGCATCGGTGTATCCTTGAATATCCCCACCAAATAGTTACCCATTCCGGCGATAGCTGGCGGTAATGCTTGGGGAATAATGATGCGGTAGTAAGTTTTAGCCATGGACATATTAATAGCAGTTGCCGCCTCCCATTGACCTTTAGGAACACTTTCAATTCCACCGCGATAAACTTCAGAAAGATATGCACCATAATGTAACCCTATGGCGACCATGCCAGAAGTCCAGGGAGAAAGTTGCACACCAAATTGTGGTCCTACATAAAAAACGAAGAAAACTTGCAACAATAGTGGCGTGGAACGGATCAGCTCAACAAATTCGCGCGCAACAAAGGCAAGTATTCGTGAAGGTGTCCTTTGCGCCAGTACGAATACAAGCCCAAGGACGATAGCGATTGCATATCCACCACCAGCTGCGACTAGTGTTTTACCTGTCGCATCAATAAAACGTGGTACAAGTTCCCAAGTCCAATCCCAACGCCATTCCATCCCTTAAGCCCTTCCAATTTTACGGGCCATCAAACGTTCAAAATATCGCATGAACGGTGTGACCATGAATCGGGCAAACACGTAATAAATAATAATAGCCGTGCCAAATGTCTGAACAGACATAAAAGTTGAGATATTAATTTGACGTGCTTGAAACATAAGATCAGTGACCGCAATCAATGAAACAAGAGCCGTTCCTTTGAGAATTTCAATGACAAGGTTTCCCCAAGGTGGCAACATAATTACAAAAGCCTGTGGGAGAATAATACGCCTCATTCGTTGTAAAGGTGTCATGTTGATGGCTTTTGCCGCTTCCCATTGCCCCTTAGGCACCGCCATAATTGCCCCACGGACCAATTCAGCGCCATAAGCCCCCATATTCAAACCCACAGTCAGAAACCCAGCGATAAATTTATCGAGAGTGATTCCAAAAAGTGGTAACACAAAGAAAACCCAAAATAGCTGTACCACAAGGGATGTGCCACGAAATATCTCAATGTAAATCGTAGCACTGCCTTTTACAGCAGGGTTATTAGATAATCGCATTAAACCAAGTGCAAGGGCTGTGGTTACGGCTACAGCAGTCGCAAAAAGAAACTGCACAAGGGTGATCAACGATCCATCAATGATCCGACTACTATAAGCTTGTAGAAATTCAATATACGTCACTGCTCACTTCTTCTTGCTTGGCCAGAGAACTGGTCGGCTTGAAAATTGGCACAATCCGCAAATCGCGCCAAATTATCGTTATTTTATAAAATGCAAGATATTAGCGGTTATCACAAGCCCATTGCATCGTAGCATCTGGTTGAGGCACGTTTGAAGGCAAATAATCCCATTGAACAATAGCGTCCAGCATTTTATCTGAGCCCATATAACCAGGCATTGCAGCGTTGAAACCCGCACGGAACGTATCATCCTCTGGGTGGAACCCAATGCCAACCCAATTGAAGGTCCATACCGGTAATGCATTAGTATCCGTTGCTTCAATTCCATCATTTTTCTTGGCTATAAGTTCCGCTTCAACCGCGGTCATGGCACCGGCAGCAGCGCGTCCAGATTTTACAGCCGCGAGAACTTCAGTAGTACCAGGCAATTGCATAATATTTTCTTCGGCAATACCAACTCTAAGAGCTTCTGCAACATTCACATAACCAGCTACAGCTGCAAGAACAGCTCCCGCGTTTTTGATACCTTCGTAAGTTTCCAAACCTAGAGGGTTCCCTTCAGGTACGATAAACGCGTTACCAAACTGACCAATTGGCTCAGAGAAGTCGATATTTTCACAACGTGAACCCAAAATATACATCCCACCAGTGATGATGTCGACACGACCCGCCATCAAGCTGGGGATCAAACCTGCCCAATCTGTGACTACTGGCTCAATATTCGTGTGACCCATTTTTTCCATAAGATCGATAGTGATCTTGTTGACAAAACCCAGAGGCTCGCCATCGTCTCCTGGCCCTGCCCATGGCATCGCTGCCGCAAAACCAAGACGAATAGGTTTGCCTGCAGCAATCCTGTCTTCAAGTGGCCCAGCCGTTACAGTGCTGGCTGTAGCGGCAATTACCGCCGATATGATAGTTCCAAAAATCTTAAGTCTCATTTTATGATACTCCTATTGTTGTACATTTTCATTTAGTTTGATCGTTTTATTAACCGACCATGTAATTTGCCCAATGCGCTTTGTGCGACTTGTTAGAGCTGTTTGTTTGGCGCCTGATCCGCCTGTCCCGCATTATTAACTCAGTAAGGTACCTCAATATTTTTCATGAATAAAACAAGTTTCTTTTAGTTATTCATACATAAAAAAATATTTCATTTTAAAGCCATCAAAACAATTTTCACTTAGCCTGCTATTTGGATAATTTATGTTAACGTTGAAAATGTTCAATTCGCAACTCTTTTTTACTTAAATAGATAAAAACTTATATTAATTCTTATTAAACAGTAATTTTACCCAAGGTAATATACGAATATCGTATTATAAAAAATTAACTTTTAATAAAGATTTAAGAATTGATTTGGGAGTAATAGTAGGGGTTTTTTTGGCAGTTTTTTGTTTTTTATCAAACATTTGGCAACTATATACGTAGACGGATCATTCATTGCATCAACTGCTATAAACTCATCATTTTCAAAATCTAAATCAGATAGTATTACCATTAACACGATATTTAAGAATATCATGATACCTGGACGAAAGGTCAGAATCTACACATTGGATTCGTATTGGTCTGATCATAATAAAAGATTAACCTAATAGCGTTTGCGATTCGCCATAATCATATGTGTCACCTTTTCAGCCATAACAATTGCATCATCAACATTTTCCAAGCTAAGCCGCCAACCATTTTCAACACAAAACCATATTTGATTTTTTTTGCCTCCAGCACTTTTCCATTGGAACCTCTGAATAAATTTAATAACCAAGCGTTGGTTGTATTGGATTCAACAAAGGTTTGTCGTCTAAAAACAACCGCATGTTGCGAAAAAATAAACCAAGTGTCATTGGAACATAAGCATCGCCATCATCCGCAGAAACATGTGGTGTGATGATCAAATTTTTCACTCCCCACAAATGTGAATTCTCATCAATGGGTTCAGGATCAAATACATCAAGAATAGCGGCAGCTAGGCTGCCCTCTTCCAGCTTATCGCAAAGCGCATCATAATCCATCACCGCTTCACGACCAATATTGATTATCCCCGCACTTGGTTTCATTAAATCTAATCGACGGCGATCCATTAGGCCGCGCGTATCAGGCGTATCAGGCGTAGCGATTAACATATAATCTGCATTTGGCAGAACACTGTCCAATTCGGCTGTTGTCACCACTTCATCACAGCCATCTACCAGCCGTCCACTGCGGTTAACGCCGACCACATGCACACCAAGTTGTTGGACTTTTTTAGCAGCTGCCCCACCCAAACTTCCTGTGCCAAGAACAACCAAGGTTTTGCCAGCAATAGGGGACGTATAAAGGGATTCAAAAACTGACTTCTGTTGATTGGTCACTATTGCAGGTATTTTTGAATGCAACATTAGCACAGCCATCAGGCCAAACTCTCCAGCTTTGGCTGCATGTACACCTTTATTATTGGTCAATGTGACATGTTCAGGAAGCCAATCCATAGGCAACATATGTTCAACCCCAGCACCAATACAATGGATCCATTTCAGATTTGGGGCTACTTGAGATAGATTTTCCATGGGCAAATCCCAGGTCAATAAAACATCAGCATCAGCTATTGAACTGGTGAAGTTATCAATATCCCAGTCAACAAAATAATCCAACTTTCCCTGGAGATCTGGGAAATCCTCCAGAACAGTATTGATTCGTTCATGAGTAATTGTGAATACTTCTTCACCTTCAGGAGTATTCGGAAAAGACCCTGGCGCCCAACGGTTATTTTTTACATGTATTTTCAAGTTCTCATTCCTATTGTTGGCTCAGGCTATACCGTTAGTTTCAATCTCTTTGAGCTTCTCAATAATTGCATTATCTCGTCCATCATCGCACCAGTTTTCAACTTCGAATTGAAAATCTATAACTTTTTCACCAATTTTCTTTAGATAATTACGATCACTCTGCCCCTCAATTGGAGGTAGATTAAGAACTGTATCCTGACCATAAGTCCGCACGGACTTACCATCATGACGCAAAGGTTGTGGCGGTTGAATACCCCCTGCAAGGTCACGGATTTGTTTACGGACACGACGGCGGTAAAGCGATATTCCTCGATCCGTTGGCATCAGATTCTCACTTTTGTGGGTGGAAATTGGCCCCATTCCTTCAACCGCTTCAGAATCCGCTGGATAGCGTTGCTTATCTTCTATCGAGCGGTCAAAAACCTCACCTTGCTCAATCAATTCACAACCCTCTTGAGTATTGTACTTGAGTGGGTCACCTCTTTCACCAAAATTTGCCCAGGCATAAACAATAGATGTTTCATCATCCACAGGCACCACCCAACGGGTAAAGCAAGACCGACCAAAATAAAGTGATTTAGTTCCATCCGCTGCAAAAGCAGAACCAGCCTGGGTAAAGTTCGGCAAGATGAGTTCATTAATACGTACCCATGCGTTATCATCTACGCGCCGCGTTGAAGATCCAAGAAAGTGATTTTCATTACGTTCATAGAACTTAAGTTCACCAATTTCAGACATACCTTCAGAAAACTGTGGGTGGCTATTCTGACTGTGTAGGAATGTTGTATGCACTGGATCCATAATGGCATCCAAAATCTGAATCCAATTACAGGCATAGGGTGCCTTATAAACTCGGTGAACCATATCCTTGATTTCAAAAGCATCGTAAATTGGAAATTCAGGCATCAATTCAGGTGGGCCCAAATAGGCAAAGATCAGGCCATTGTATTCTGTCACAGGATAGGCACCTAGCCGCGTACGCTCGCGGACCATTTCTGCAGCTTTTGCAGTAGAGTCTTCGCCTGGCGTTTCCAATATTTCGCCATCTGGTGCAAACAGCCAACCATGATAGCAACAGCGGATGCCACGATCTTCACATTTACCATATTCAAGAGACGCACGACGGTGTGGGCAGTACTTATGCACCAATCCAATTTTGTCACCCCCACCATACCTAAACACAACCAACTCTTCATCGAGAATTTTAATAGCTTTTGGTAATTCACCTAATTCCTCAGTAACATAGATCGGATGCCAGAAACGGCGCATATATTCTCCACCTGACGTGCCTGGCCCAATTCGTGCTATTTCTTCATCAGCTTTTGCAGGTTCAGACTGTGCATACCCCTTGAAATTTCCCAAAAATACTTTTGGTTCAGAGTTTAAAATCTCAGCTACCATTCTCGCATCCTCCATTAAGGGTGGACAATTTATTATTTCGAAAATTGCACTGATAATTTCGTATGTCAATTATTACTTTAGATATATTCGAAGAAATATAACATAGTATTACGAATATAGTATTTTTATGCACATAATAAAAATACTTACCTTACAGGTTCACCTTCCAATACGATCGCATTGGACAGAGCGTTAGTTTTCTATTATGAACTCCCAAAGTTTCGTAAACCTAGAGGTATCATCGCCTTCAACAAGAAAAGGGTAGTGTAAATGAGTTCTAAAGAATATATTTCAGAACGTTCAAATGAAAAACCTCTTCTTGGTAATGAATTGAATAGAGGTATCATCCGAGCATTGCGTATTGATGGACGCATGGCTTTTTCGGAGATTGCGCAAAAACTTAATGTGTCAGAAGGCACAATCCGCAATCGCGTAAACGCTATGAAAACGTCAGGCGTTTTGCATATCGCAGCAATTACCGATGAATCAGCACAAGAATATCGAACAGAAGCCATGCTTGGCATCAGAGTTTCGTCGGGCCATGACCCTGCAGTGACCGCGGCTCGGTTAAGTGAGATTGTTGACATAGTTTACGTCACTTGGGTAAGCGGAAGGTATGACCTTCTGATAGAGGTGGTAAGTAATAGCGAAACCACGCTTCTACAACTACTATCTACTCATATCCATAGCCAGAAGGACATAGCCTCTGTTGAGGTTATGTATGGGTTGAAAAACTTTAAAAATCAGTTCTTATTAAAAAGTAACTGGCGATAGACGTCAGCCCAAATAACCTATTTAATAATTCTGAATTAAGGCTTAGCCATGCGCCGATACATACCTATGACCCAAGAAATGATCTGAGCTATCAAATAGATTAAATACGAAAACCGTATAATTAACCATTTTTATTACTTATTATGTAATTTACTATTAGTAATTTGATGTTTAAGCGAATATAGTATCTGTAATTCGAAATATAAAATATGAAATACAGAATAATTCGCTTTCACCAAAGGGCATAATTATCATGAATAGAAAAGTGATAAATCTTAGCAGAGAAAATAGTGTCAAGGACACCCTAAGATTGGCCAATAAAAATGAACTAAATCAAGAGATTATCCAACTCCTTGAGTCTGATAGCAATATGCCAATTTCCAAAATAGCACTGAAATTAAATACATCCGAAAGCACAATTTGTTATTGTGTCAAACGCATGAAGGAATCAGGCATTCTAACGATCATCACAAACGTGGGTCTCACTGGAGCTAAGTACCCTAAACCATTCGTTATAGGGCTAATCTCGAATACAAACTCCGTTAAAATTCAAATATGACAGCTTAAGGAGATAAATAGATGGCAAATGACTTTGATAAAAAAATCTACTACGAAACCTTTGACGAAGCAATTGAGCGAAATCGTCCAAACATATCAAAAGTTCGCAAAAAGCTAGAAGAAGCTGGCGTCAAATATGTGATGTCCACCTGGATTGACCTTCACGGTATTCCTAAAACTAAACCCGTCCCAATGAGTGACTTCGAACCGCTCTGCTTAGGTAAAGGTCCACAGTTCGCAGTGCACTCAATCTCTTTTGTTCCAGAACTTTCACCAGCCGACAGTGACCAAGTCGTGGTGCCTGATTTAGACGCAGTTTATATCTGCCCATGGGACCCAGAAACAGCAATTATCTTCGCCGACTTGTACTGGGAAGGCGCACCCTACAACGTCTGCCCTCGTCAAGCCTTGAAGCGCGCGATGCATGAAGCACAACAAGATGGTTACGCCGGCTATGCTGGCATTGAGCCAGAATTCTATGTGATGAAATACAATGAGGATGGCTTACCCGTTAAAGCATTCGACGACGACCCAGAAAACGGGCTACGCCCACGTCGTCAGGCTTTTGGTTACGATGTTGAATATTCAACAGATTCAATGCCTTTCTTAAAAGATATGATCGATATCCTTGAAGATATGGGTTGGAATTTGCATGATGTAGTTGCTGAAGGTGGATATTCGCAATTTGAGTTGGACTTCCACTATACAAATATGCTGGAAATGTCCGACCGCCTGACGTTCTTGCGTATCTTGTTGAAGGAAATTTCCAAGAAGCATGGTATGTTTGTAACATTCATGCCAAAACCCACGATTGGTGACTGGCGGTCTGGCGCACATATCAACATGTCGTTGCAACACAAAAGTCGTCCAGGTGAAAACGTGTTTCATGATGATAGCGAAAGTGGCTGGAGCGATGAATCACGTTGGGCAGTTGCTGGCCTAATGAACCATGCTGAAGCGATCACTGCAATTACATGTCCTACCGTGAACTCATATAATGGGCTCGTTCCTCGTGTTGGTGGATTTGAGGGTGGCACCGTTACTTGGGCACCCACTAACATCACATATGGTTTCAATAACCGCTCAGCTCAATTTCGTTTGCCACAAAGTCGATATTGCCTTGAAAACCGCGCCTGTGACATGACCATGAATGTTTATCTAGCGTTAGCTATTCATTTAACAGCAGCTCTTGATGGAATCAAAAAGAAATCCGACCCAGGTAAACCTACTGACTTCGATTTGTACGCTATGAGTGAAGCAGAATTGACAGAGGCTGGCATACGCCGCCTACCACGAAACCTGTTCAACGCAATGGAAGCCTTACGCAATGATGACCTTGCCAAACATGTTATGGGTCCCGTGATGTGTAACTCTTTTCTCGAATATAAGAACGATGAGTGGGAGCGTTATCACCAAGCGGTGACTGACTGGGAAGTTAAAGAATACCTCAGACTCTATTAGAAGAATTACGATACGGCTCTCAAAATTAGTTTATCGCCACATCGTTTCATGAAGGTCCACAACATCTGAGATACAGTCTAAAAAAAAGGGCACTATGAAAAGTACATTTAAAACATTTCAACTAGGTGAGGTCCCACTCCTTTCTGGTGAAACTCTGCTAAATGCCCAGATTTCCTATAAGACCCATGGTCAGCTCAACAAAAACCGGGATAATGTTATTGTGCTACCTACGTTCTATACGGGCACACACCAACGCAACGAAGGGTTCTTTGGGTTAGGTCGCGCCATTGATCCTAATAAACATTTCATTATATGCCCAAATTTAATGGGGAACGGAATATCATCTTCTCCAAGCAATTCACCATCACCTCAAGACGGTCCACGTTTTCCTCTGATGCAAATGTGGGATAACATTTTCTGCCAGCACAAATTGCTTGTGGATCACCTGGGTATCGATCAAATTGCGCTTGTAGCAGGCTGGTCGATGGCTGGATGCCAAGCATACCAATGGGCGGCGCAATATCCCAATATGGTTAATGCCATTTTGCCATTTTGTGCATCAGCTAAAACCTCACCCCATAACTTTGTCTTTCTTGAAGGTGTAAAAGCCGCTCTTTGTGCAGACAGTAATTGGAATAATGGCAACTATACATCCCCACCCATAGCAGGGTTAAAAGCATTTGGCCGTGTCTATGCAGGGTGGGCATTTTCCCAAACATTTTATCGCAACGGCCTTTACAAAGAGCTTGGCTATGAATCGACAGAGGATCTATTAAACGACTGGGCTATCGATCATGCCGAAGGGTGGGATGCAAACAATCTATTGGCCAAACTTGCCACATGGCAAGCTGGAGACATAAGTGCAGGGCCTATATACAATAATGATTTTGCAAAAGCCCTAGCAGGAATAAACGCTCGTGCAATCTTGATGCCCTGCACGCAGGACTTATACTTTCCACCAGAAGATAATGTGTTTGAGGCTCGGCATATGCCAAATGCCGATTTGCGGGCTTATAATTCCCCATGGGGCCATTGCGCCGCAAACCCAGGAAATGATGCAGGCTTTACCGCACAGCTGGAGGCTAACATCCGTGAACTACTGCATTGATACTCTTTAACCTTGGGAAAATCTTCTCCCAAAGTTTGCCTACCCTAGCACGCACTTTATTAATAACTCTACTAATTGACTAACAAAGCAACACAGCAAAGGAGACTGATCCCAAATGCGTAATATTTACACATTTAATGGCACCCCAGCACAACGTAACTTTACTGTTGCTGACCTCAAAGCCCGTAAAGGCGCCAAAGACAAACTAACGATGGTCAATCCCTCAAGTCCCGAAGAAGCAGCTGCCGCTGCCGAAGCAGGAATTGACATGTTCACCCTATGGGATGAACAGGTGGAAATAGTACGCAAAGTGGCCCCAACGACCTTCGCAGGCTCTGGTATGGCTTGGGAAGCACACATTACCAACGATGAAATCCTACGTGCTGGAATTAAATCTATGGAGCGTGGAGCAGATTTCTTCTACACCAATCGTAGTTATGAAGCGATCGAATTACTATCCAAAAACGGTATTCCAGTGCAATCTCACATGGGTCTGATCCCACGACTAAGCACATGGGTCGGCGGCCTTCGCGCCATCGGTAAAACTGCTGATGAGGCAATGGAGCTTTATCGCACCTTCAAACGGTTAGAAGACGTTGGCTGTTTCGCAGTTGAAATCGAATGTGTAGCAGAAGAAGCATTACTAGCATTGAACCATAAAACCAGTATTGTAACCTGTTCTCTGGGATCGGGTTATGCTGGAGATGTTATATTTCTGTTCGCATCAGATATCTGTGGCGAAGCCCTAAATAATCCAAAACACGCCCGCGCTTTTGGTGATGTAGGTCGTTTGCATAAACAGATTTATAAAGAAAGAACTGAAGCCTTAGGCAAATTTCGAGAAGCTGTAAATGACGGAACCTTCCCTGGACCGAAGGAAACAGTGAGTATGCCCAAAAAAGAAAATGATAAGTTACTAGAAATGCTAGACAAAGAAGCATAATTTTAATTTTTAACAGGCGGATACCGAATGGATGGATGGTTAGATCATAAATTTTCTAATTTTGACAAAATCAAATAATTTGGATTGAAACGTCAACCTAAATTCATCCAAAAAAAATTTTCAGAGGTATCACTAGCTGAAGCCTATTGCTGAAGAACCATATTGATCTTGATGATTTTCTGCTGAAACATTGATCCCTATCGCCATTAATCAGTATCAGGAAATGTGGTGAAATACTTTAAAATATTTCAAATCCCTAGTAGGTTATCTTCGAACGGAAATTTTGATAATACTTCATAGCCATCTTCAGTGATTAAAATCTGTTCTTCCAGCTTCACACCTTCGGCACCTCCAACTTCTCCAACATAGCTTTCCACACAAATGCACATGCCAGGTTCAAGCACGCCATCGTAGATTAGCGACTCATCCTGCGGATAATAAATGCAAGGCCATTCATCTGACATACCAATACCATGCGCCATCACAGCGTAATGCTGATCTTGAAATTTTTCTGGCTGTTTAAAACCTTTTTCAGTGATTTCCCGAAATTCCATCCCAGGTAGCATCAGTTCCATATTGGAATGCACCTCCTCATAGGCACGCTGATAAAGTTCGCGTTGATAATCTGTTGGTTTACCTGACCCACACAATAGCGTGCGCGATACATCTGCTGAATAGCCAAACGGGCCAACCATATCCGTATCAAAAGCCACCAACTCACCCGGACGAATGATGCGGCCAGAGGCTTCTTGCAACCAAGGGTTTGTACGGTCACCAGCAGCCAGAAGGCGACCTTCAATCCAATCCCCCCCAGCCTCAACATTGGCCTTCCACAAAATTGACCAAAGCTCAATCTCAGTTATGCCTGGACGCAAAGCCTCACGCATTCGCCACATACCATCTTCAGCTATGGCTATCGCATAGTTCATGCACAAAATTTCCTCTACAGATTTGATCGTACGAGCAGGTTCAGTCACGATTGCTGCATGGACTACTTCGATCCCTTTTTCTGCAAACAACAAGGCAACCTGGGGCACAGGAGATTCGACACCAATTCGTTGGCTGTCACCACCATGACGCTGCATCAATCCAGATATCTGATTAACCCACTTTTGGATCATTTCATCAATACGTGATCCAGAAAACATAAAGCTGAGATGAATTGCTTCGTCACCTAGCTCATCAATTGTTTCTAACCCATTGGCTACTGCCTTTCCCGTTTCTCCATCAAAATAAACAGTAGGTCCTTCAGCCGCTACAAAGAGATAGCTGAGCGGGATATGACCCTGCATAATCCCTGCATCGCGCATACCTGTAGCATAACGGATTGAATAAGCCGAAGTAAGCACCACGCCACCAACATTCTGATGCTTCATCTCTTCACGTAGTCGCTCCAAACGATATTCCCGCATCTTTGGCAAATCGATCAATTCCAAGGTATCCGTCATCGAGACCACTGGCGTTGTTCGCGCGGCCTGTTTTAACGTCATGTTACGCATTATGTCCTCCTCAGATACAAATAAAGATCCGATCATTTTCAATCTTGACCTCGTATGTTTTCAGATCAACCGTAACTGGCGCACTCAGTGCTTTGCCTGACTGTACACAAAACCGGCCCTGGTGCAGTGGGCATTCAATAACCCCATCCATAACTAGACCATCACCAAGTGACTCGTTTTCATGGGTGCACATACCTTGAGTAGCAAAGAATCCCTCAGGCGTGTTGTAAATCGCCACATGTTCACCAGCCACGTCCAACGTGATCAAGTCTTCATCATCGATTTCACCTGTTGTACAGACATCATGCCAGCCTTCATTCATATCGCAATTCCTTTTGTTGATTGTCCCATATTTTGCGGAGCCTGCCGGATAATTTTAGATCGATCATTTTTCCCAAACGTGCGCCGAGCGACAACCTTTAATACTTCCCAGTTCGTTCGAAAAAATCCAGGATCAGGTTCTGGAAGCTGCTCACGCAGTTTTTTACTAAGAGAAGGCAAAGCATGGAACGGGACTGTTGGATAAAGGTGGTGCTCAATATGATAGTTCATATTGCAATATAAAAACCGACCAAACCAATTGGTATCAAACGAGCGCGTGGATTTAACAATATTGGGTTGGTTTTCGGCCATTTCTACATGCTGCATCAAAATAAACATATTCATGATAGGTCCGCCAATGACACGGGGTAAAACAATAATCAGAACAGGCCACAGCCAACCTGACCAAATACTAACTATCGCTAACGCAAGATAAACCATTAAAAATTTCTGTGTATTACGTCGCATGCGTGGCAGCTCAGACACTGGCGTGACCCGGCGGATTTCATCAGAAAACACACCAATAGAATGCATAAAGAACATCTTAGTCTGATGCCAATACAGACCTATGCCAAGAACCTCTTCAACCCAACCCCAAAGAGTTAAGGGTATCTCGGCATAAGGCATTTGTGCATCTTCTTCCTCAATCCACGTATGGGTATGATGGCTGGCATGTGCATAGCGTCGATGAAGGGGTTCTTCGAAGTAAAGAAATGATGTGCCCCAGAATACCACTTCATTCAACCAACGTGAACGAAATGCTGTCCCATGAGCACATTCATGGCTGAACGCATAGGCTGGCACCGCAAAGAAAATGGAATGCGCAAGCAAAGCTGGAACAATCAACCATGTTCCATAACTAACCATAACCGCTGTACCACTGAGCGCCATTAGCCCAAACCAGCCAATAAGATACCAAATTCCCGTTTGGTTGTTCCGACGCATCAAAGCTTTCAATTCTTTCTTGTCCACCTTAATGCCTGATGTTTTTGCGTTTGTAATCATCACGTCATTCCTCTGGGTTTATGCTAACCATTCGTCCTGTTCATCAATTTCGATAATAGTTGGACCATCAGCTACCAATGCCTTGATCAATGCTGCTTCCAATTCTTCACCACTTTTGGGACGCTCCCCATAAGCACCAAATGCTTCGGCAACTTTTGGAAAGCTTGGATTGTAGATGTCACAACCAATCGTCGGCAATCCCTTGCCATCCATGTATTGACGAATTTCTTGATAACCACCATTTGACCAAACAATAATAGGTATAGAAAGTTTCTGCTCCACCGCCACAGCTAGTTCTTCACAGGTCATCTGGAAACTACCATCGCCAGTAATACACGCCACAGGCCGATCTACTGCTCCAACTTTCATTCCAATCGCAACTGGAAGGCCAAAGCCCATCGCAGCATAGCCATTCGGGAAATGAAATAAGTTTGGGTATTTCATAGGGTAATGATAAAGTGCAGTATAGCAAATTTGCGAAGCATCAGCACTTATCACGGTTTCTTTGGGTAATACTCGATGAATAATTTCCAGTGCTTTTTTATGCTTGGGGGATTCTGAGCACAAATCACCACTAAATTTGGCGCGGGTACCCGCCACAAGTGCCGCACCTGATCCATCACCTTGGGGACCATTTTTGTTTTCAAGAGCTTTCAAAATAGCCTCAACTGCTATTTTTGAATCACTAACCAGTGCCGCAGCAGGCTTAGAGTAACTCATGATTTGGTTAGGATCGATATCGATGCGTACCAGTTGCCCGTTGATTGGATAATCCTTAGTAAAATATCTATCAGGCTCTGCAAATTCAGTTCCAATAGCCATAACAACATCAGCATCACGCAGCATATCGCGCACTTCATCAAAGGCCTGTGTAAAGCCTAAGCAAAGTGGATGATCCTCTGGGATTACGCCCTTGCCAGCACAACTACTGATAACTGGAACATCCAGACGCTCAGCAAGTTTAAGAACTTCTTCAGAAGCAGGAATAGCACCACCACCAACTATCATCATTGTCGATTTGGACAATGATAACATGTCTGCAATCCTGTCTACTTCTTTTGGATCAGGACCAGGTTTGGGGGCCTTAGGCCAGGCATCAATTTTAAAATTCGCAGGCCCTGCCAGAACGTCTTGTGGAATCTGGATGCACACTGGACGAGGACGCTGGCCTGAGAAAACTGCGAATGCACGCGCCATGATTTCAGGTAAATTAGCCGAGTCCAATAGCGTATGGGTGAACGCCGTAACCTGATTGAGAATATCATCTTGCGCGCGTAATTCGTGCATACGCCCACCCGACATGCCCAATTCCCGCACATTGTTCATAGTAGTCAAAAGTAGCATTGGCATCGAGTTGGAGTAGGCCTCACCAATCGCGGTAGTCGCATTAGTCACTCCAGCACCGGTCACCAGAAAACAGCATCCTGGTTTGCCAGTAGCTGCTGCATAGCCATAGGCACCATAAGCTGATCCTTGTTCGTGTCGTGGCGTTACCTGCCTGATGTCCATTTTGTCAAAGTTACGATAAAATTCCACCGTATGATAACCTGGTATGCCAAAAGCAGTGTCTACTCCGTAAGCTTTAAGAAGATGTAGCAAGCCTTCGCCACATGTCATATTAGATGTATCTTTTATCATTTTACGTATTCCTAAGTGAGTTACCGTGTGCCTTCCACAACGGTGTGGTTGGGTCGGCCATTTTTGTTGAAATCGATAATATTTTTAATAGCTCGACTACGCCCTTCCAGATCGGCCTCGATAGAGTAATATGCAGCATGTGGAGTGCAAATGGTACGTGGATGGTGCAGTAACGGATCATCTGGATTCGGTGGTTCTTGCTCGAATACATCAAGTCCAGCACCAGCAATGTGACCGCTGTCCATTGCGTCTAGTAACGCTTTAGGATCAATCAGAGCCCCACGAGAAGCATTAACAATAAAGCTGCCACGTTTCATCCGACCCAGCATATCCATATTAACAATATGATGGGTCTGCGGTGTCAACGGGGTATGCAAGGATACAACCGTACTTTTTTCAAAAAGTTCTTCAAGCGTTTTCACCCGCTCAATCCAATCAGGCCACACATCAGAAGGCATAAATGGGTCATATGCTATAACGCGGCCAAAGCTTGGTTGCGCGCTACGGGCTGCTTGTTGCCCAATTCTACCACACCCAAGAATGCCAAAAGTTAACTCACTGGGGCGGTGCAATACACCAGTTTCTTCATAGTTCCAGCGTTTTTCACGAATAGCCCTATCATAAAATGGCAGATGGCGGATCAACGAAAGACCCATTGCAACAGCGTGGACACCCACTTCAGATACCCAAGCGTCAGGGATATGGGCAATCCAAACACCCGCCTGACGCGCAGCGTCTATATCAATTGAATCAACACCAACTAACGGAACACTAACCACGCGCAAATTTGGCAAAGCTTCGAATGTCGCTTTGCCAATTGGGGCATATAATGACACAATTGCATTAGCACCACATCTTTTTACAAAATCAATAACTTCTTGTTCCGTCTGGCAATGTGGCTCAGCAACACACATTTCCAATCCAGCGTCTGCAATCATTTCAGTTTCAAGATCAAGGTCTGGTTGTACAAAATCAGTAAATGCAATTTTCAATTTTTTTCCTTTGTATATTACAGAAGTGGTAGCTTTCATTGATAATTTTAATAATACAAAAAAATATTTGCACTCGAGTAACAGTTTTACAAATGAATAATTTCCAACTACCCTATGACAAAATGGAATACCAAAGTATGGAATTACATTATGAACAACCAAAGAAGTACGCCACCACTTCACTGGCTTAAAGCATTTGAGGTATCAGCGAGAACCTTGAGCTTTACGCACGCAGCAGAAGAATTATTGATTACCCAAAGTGCTGTCAGCAAACAGGTTAAAAACCTAGAGTATTATCTAAATGCCAACCTCTTTTTAAGAGAACGTGGTGGACTGCGTCTATCTGAGGCTGGAAAAAATTATCTACCAAGTGTTAAACGAGGGTTTGCTAATCTAGAACAAGGAACGCGAAGTTTTCTTAGTTACTCAGAAAACGTTGATCTAACAATTAAATCCAACTACGCATTCGCATCATTTTGGCTATGTCAAAATATTGGTGAGTTTATGGATATTTACCCGATGGTGAGATGTACCATTTCTCCAGCTTTGTGGGAGCAGGATTTCTCCGATAGTCGTGCAGATATTGAGATACACTATGGAAAAAAGGAAACATTTGGCCCTATGACTCTTCAATTGACCGAAGAGCAGCTTGTTCCCGTCTGCACGCCAAAAATATTCTCCCGTATCCGTGGGCCAGAAGATTTTGCCAACGAATGCATTCTTGACCTAACAGGGATTGGTGATAATTGGGACTATTGGTCAACTCAAATGAACCTTACAGATCTTGTGTTTCGCAATAGGCATTTTTTTGGTACGTTCGTTTTGGCACTAAATATGGCGCTTGAAGGGCGTGGAATTACTCTGGCACATAGCACTCTTGTAAAAAGCATAGTTGATCGTGGTGACCTAGTGATGCTGCCCAATATGTCAGTACCAAGCCGGGATAACTATTTTGCGCTTCAAAACTCGAATAGTCCAGCATCAGAAGCGTCAGAGCAATTTCTAGAGTGGCTGCAACAAAAGTTCATTAATTAACTATTTAAATGCGGACTATCATATATTGGAAATAGTTCAGCTTGAAAATTTATAAGGCTTTAAAAAATTTCTGCCTTTACAGAAGAAACAACATCACTTTCATTAAATACAAAATTCATCAACATCTCTGATTTTGGAAGCTCACACTCAAAAAAATAACGACATGCTGCAATTTTTCCATCTACGAAGGATTGATTTTCATTTGAATTATTTTTTTTCTGCAACGCTATAATCGCTATATCAAGCCAAATCCACCCAACAACAATATGTCCAAAACCTGACAAAAAGGGACTAGCATTATCTAGAGTATCAACACTCTTAGTCTTTCTCAATTTATCAGATACTCTTTGTAAATTATTTATTACTTTAATTAAATAATTGGAACTATTTTTTAAATTAGTTTTCCCAGCAATTTCACAAGTCTGCAAAACTCGATTTATAAAAATATCTAAACTTTTGCCAGAGTCTCCTATAATTTTACGCCCTAAGAGATCAATAGCCTGAATCCCAGATGTGCCCTCATGGATAGAGTTTAATCTATTATCTCGATACAACTGTTCCACATCGAAATCTCGTGTGTAACCATATCCTCCATGAATTTGAATTGCTAAATCATTTGCTAATAAACCATATTCAGCTGGAAATGTTTTTGCGACAGGAGTTAACAGTCCAAGCAGGCTCTGAGCTTCAAAATCATCAGCTTGATCCACCAACTTGGCACAATAAAGACATAACGCTAACGAACCCTCAGAATATGCTTTAGAGGCAAGTAGCATTCTTTTAACGTCAGAATGCTCAATTATTGGTACTAATGCGTTATTATCAGTTTTAATATTTCGGCCTTGCAATCGTTCTCGAGCATAATCAACCGCTAATCGATAACCCCGATAGGCGACAGCAGCTCCCCCAAAACCAACCCCTACTCGAGCCTCATTCATCATCATAAACATTTGTTTCAAACCACCACCCAAATCTCCTATTAACCAGCCCTTAGCACCATCTTTTTCACCAAAATTTAATAAGCAATTTGAAATTCCTCTATTTCCCATTTTGTGATTTAGGCCAGCCACTGAAATATCATTAACTTCACCATTCTGTAAAATTTTTGGAACTATAAATAATGAAATACCAGAGGTGCCCTCCATGAGGTCACCATCCACGTTTGGCACCTTTGCCAAAACCAAATGAACTATATTCTCAGAGATGTCTTGGTCGCCACCAGAGATCCACATCTTGTTACCTTTTAGTTTGTAACGATCACCCAGAGCGTCCTGTCCTTCAAAAGTCGCTTTTGTTTTAATATCGCCAAGGCCAGACCCAGCTTGAGGTTCAGAAAGGCACATAGTTCCAAACCACTCACCCTTTATTTGGGGTACAGCAAATTCTTCGATTTGGGCTTCGTTTCCAAATTTTGCAATTAATCTGGCGTTAGCCACAGTAAGTAGAGAATACCCAATGGTAGCACCGTTAGCGGCGGCTAAGATGGTATATGCTGTATTGGCAACTATATTAGGAAAACCCATACCACCATATTTCTCAGGAAAACTCGCCGCAAACATTCCTAACTCTGCATATTTATCTAACGCATCAGAGATATCTTTCAAAACTCGAACTTGGCCATTATGCAGATAGGGCTCATTTTGATCAGTTTTTTTATAATGAGGTAGAAAATGATCTTTTGCTAACATGTGCGACAAATTAAGAAAGGCATCAACAGTCTCTCTATCTAAATCAGATTCACTACCTATTAAAATTTCTTCTATATTCAGCCAGTCATATAAAAAAAAATTAAGGTCTTCTTCTTCTATTAATCCATTAACCATAAAAATTCTCACTCACTTTTTTG
>ENA-OSJC01001008-OSJC01001008.1-marine-metagenome-genome-assembly--contig:-NODE-1008-length-24682-cov-4.274700_pt1 | contig 24682 bp, 21 predicted proteins | sample MGYA00237885_ERZ534234 | MGnify/ENA primary metagenome ERZ534234 (study PRJEB26413, sample SAMN06343907) | marine metagenome | isolation source: coastal waters | place: Atlantic Ocean: West Antarctic... | reverse complement strand
ACAATCACAGCAACAGATCAAGATAATAATACTAGTGATTTAGTTGTAAGTTTTCCTTTAGTAGGTGCTGCTGGTGGTGGTGGAAGTGTAACTTGGACTACAACGTCAGCATCCTTTCCAACAACTTTAACCAAAAATACAGCAATTAGTTCAATAACATTAAATGCAACAGGAGTTGGAACAATATCTTATTCTTATTCAGGAACTTTCCCTAGTGGAATAGACTTAATAGGAGGTGCAGTTTCAGGAACACCTAATAGGGAAGAGAGTGCAACTAGTGTTACAATCACAGCAACAGATCAAGATAATAATACTAGTGATTTAGTTGTAAGTTTTCCTTTAGTAGGTGCTGCTGGTGGGTCATATGATGCAAATGGATTCAGTACCACAACACCTTTCTATCATAGAGATACAAATACACTATATGATAATGCAGGGTATAATTCAGCTGGCTATGATTATAATGGTTATGACGCTGGTAGAAATTATAACAGAGCTTATGATCAAAATATTTCTCCTGCATAAAAATATTTATGTTTCTTGAAACAAAAAAGCTATATCAATATATTTTTTTATTAATAATTACTTCAATGGTAATTTTTAATGGGGGCAATAATAATTTCTATATTCAATTTAATTTTATAATAGTTTCTATTTTTTTTTTAACAATTATTAGACAAAAAAACTATTTAGCAAATGTAAAAAATTTAACTTTAAAAAATAAGATACCATTTATATTTTATTCTTTATTTTTAGGTTTTTTAATATTTCAAACAATACCACTTCCAATAGAATGGTTAAAATTTTTTTCTCCAGCAAAATATGAGATCTTAGATAAATTAGAATTTAATGGAAACTTTCACTCTATAAGTTTAAATCCAATTGGATCTTATTTTAATTTATTAAATTATTTAACACTATTTTTATATCTAATTATTTTTAAAACTCTTTTTTACAGAAAAAAAAGTATATTAAAATTTTATTACTTTTTATCTTTTGTAGGTGCATTTGCAGCAAGTGTTGCAATATATTTTTATTTAATAGGGAATCCTGATTTTTGGATGATTAAAAATTCAAACAAAGCTGCAGCAACAGGATTTTTTATTAACCGTACTGTATTCTCATGTTTTTTAATACTATGTTTTTTTAGTGGAATTGAATACCTAAAGAATATTGATAAACATAGAAAAGAAGAAGTAAATAATTTTTATAATAAAATTTATATTAGAATCTTTATTTTACTAATAACAATTGGAATAATTACATCTTTTTCAAGATTAGGAAATTTTTTATTCATTTCATTAATCATATTATATATTTTAAAAGAGCTGCTTGATAATAGCAAAAAAAATAGATTTTTTTTAACTACATTAATATTAATTGTATTATTTGATGTACTTATTTTGGGGGTTTATTTTGGATCTGAAAAACTAATACAAAGGTATTCATTTTTACAAAGTGAACTTAACTCTTACACATTATCAACAGCAGAAGCCAATATATCTGATCAATTTAAAATATATAGAGGATCCTTGGCTAAATTTGCATTTAGTGAGTTCAAAAAATTTATCTTTTTTGGTTATGGAGCAGGTAGTTTTGAGAATTTATTTAAAGTCAATTTTATAAATCTATCAACTAATTATGCATCACATGCTCATTCTGATCTAATCGAATTTTTTGGTGAATTTGGTCTCGTTGGCTTTACTTTAATTACATTAAGTATCACGTCTTATTTTACAAATAAAAATAATTTTTTATTTAAAAATTTTTCACTTTTATATTTACTAATTTTTATTCTTTTTTTTGATTTTTCTTTTCACATACCAATAATTCAAATATTGTTTGTGCTATTATTTAGTATTAATTTAGAACGAAGTGAAAACTTTAAATAACAATTTTAGTGTTATTTTTTTAAAGATTTGCTGAACTTGATTTCACACCTTCTTGAATAACCGGATTATAAGATTTAAATAAATCTGTTTGCCTCAGAAGTAATGTAATAACTCTGTTCCATTTTACTAGACCAGTTGGTGGGATAAAAATTATATCTTTTGGTTTAACTAAAAATTTTTTACCTAAAACTAAATTTATAGGATTTTTAATATCAATTTTAAAAATATCAATCTTTAAAAATTTATTATAATCTTCTCTAATTACATAAACCTTTGATGCATTTGCTGTTAAATTATTCAATCCAGCTGAAGAAATTAATTCGGTTAAAGAATAATTTATATTTGGAAAATAAACACCAGGCTTTGTTACTTCACCGAAAACATGTATTGCATCAGAGTTTTGATCAACAAATAATACATCATCTTTTTTTAGGTAGAAATTATCTTTAGAATCTGTACTTTTAAAAATATTATTTATGTCTATTTTATAGACCCTGTTATCTCTTCTCAATATTCCTTTATTACCATAATTTTTACTTGTTGAATTTGGATCATAATTTGCTTGTATAGCTGCATCAATTAATTTTATCGGTTTTTGATTTAAATTAATTGTAATTTGGTTTTTTACAGCACCTAAAATATATACTTTACTGCTATTAAATTCCTTTATTGTGAGTTGTAAGTCATAATTTTTATAATATTTTTTTAAGACTGAAGCTAACTTTTTTTTTGTTTCATTTAGCGTCAAATTTAAAACATTTATCTTTCCCACAAATGGTAAATCTATATTTCCATTAGGTCCAATTATGTAAGCTCCATCTAAATCATCTGTATCTGTTAAATTAACTGATATTACGTCTGCAGATCCTAAAGCATATTCGTATTTATAGTTATAAATATTAGAAAATTTCTTAATTGAATATTTAATTTCTTTAATATTTAAAGAATTATATTTTTTTAATTCGTTTTGATTTAACTTGTTAATATCAATTATATCTAAGCTAATATCTTTTATTGTATAATTAGTAAAAGACTTACCTTTTGAAGTAGCCGTAAGTTTTGAGCCTTTTTGTTTTTTTGGTTCATTATTTATACCTGGTAAACCCACACAGCTGAATGTGAAGAGTATTACAAAAAGTATTTTAATTATATTATACAAAATTTTCGCCTATTGATTGAATTCGTTGATACTTATAGCATATTAGTATAAATTTATTATCTATTAATTGTTAATATTTTCTTAATACAAATTAAGGACTACAGCTCTATGCAACAAACAAAACCAGAATTATTTGACGTATTTGACTTTGCTGATTTAAGTTTTTTTTATTTAATAGCTAAAAAGAATATTAAATTTTTAATAATTACATCACTATTAGTGTCAATGATTGTTTCCTTTATTTCACTAAATATGGAGAAGAAATATTTAAGTGAAGCTACAATTGTAATAACTGCTGATGAAAATAAGATTATAAATATTAGTGAAGCTTATTCTACTATTCAGAACATAAACAGAATAAACAACCTAATATCTACATTAAAGAGTGATGAAGTAATTAACTACATAGTAAATGATGAAAAAAATCAGCTTGAATTTAAGTCTCTTTATTCAAAAGAAAAAACCAATGTGTTTAGTAGAATATTTAAAAAAAAAAAAATTATTGATAAAGAATATGTAAAATCAATTCTTACAAATAACTTTAATATTAGAAATATAAGACAGAGCGATGTTTTAGTATTGTCATTTGTTTCTAGTAATCCAAAAATATCTCAATTAGCACTTAACAACATTATCAGCTCTTATCAGCGCTATGAAGTTGATAGTAAAATTGAAATAACAACTTATGCTAATACCAAAGTTAAGGAAAGATTGAAAGAATTAAAAGTTCAAATGGCTATTGCAGATAAAGATTTAGCTGAATATAAAAAAGATCAAAATTTAGTAGATACTGGAAATGTAAAAGAGCTTAAGATTAAAGAAATACAATCAATCTCAAATAATATTTTACTTTCTGATCAAGAAAAACAAAAACATGAAAATGATTTGACCGCTGCAAAAAATGCTGAAGGAGATATGGATATTCTTTTAGCAATAAAAGACCTTAATGAAAGAAAAGAAATTTCCAACATTAACAAAAATTTATCTTCAAATGAAAATAATATTCAATCCTTACTATTGATATATACAGGAGAACACCCAAAAGTTAAACAAGCTTATGAGTTGCGACAAAGTTTAGAAAATCAGTTGAAACACTTAGTTGAGGATGTGATTGAGAGAAAAGCTTTTGAATTGAGTAATATAAAAAGTTTTATTGAAACTTCAAAAAAAAATTTAGAAAGAGCAAAAGATGAATTAAGAGAAACCGAGGAAAAAGAAGCGGGTATGATGAACTTTACAAGAGAAGTTGACAGTAGTAGAAAATTATATGAAACTTTTCTCCAACGACTAAAAGAAACTAATGAGACGCAAAATTTACAAATTTCAAAATTAAATATAATTGAAAAACCTATTCTACCAAAAAAACCATTTTCTCCAAAACCTAAACAAAATTTTATTATTGCTTTATTTTCATCTTTAGCATTATTTTATGCTTTGATATTTTATCGAGAAATGAATTCAACAGTAATTAAAACACCAGAAGCCCTTGATCATTTAAATATTCCACAAATTGGAGTATTACCAAGGATTGAAGCTATAAAGAAAGGTTACCATATCTTACAAAATTTTTTAGAAGATAGTGAGTCTGTTTTTTCTGAAGCCATTAGGTCTTCAAGAGCTATTGTCGAAGCGAAATATGAAAAAAATAAAAGTTACCTAATAACATCAAGCAATCCTGCTGAGGGAAAAACAAGTTATGCTTTTAATTTAGCCTTATCACTAGAGAAAGCTAATAAAGTTTTATTTGTTGAGGCAGACATTAGAAGACCATCTGTATTAAATAGTTTTTATAAATTTGATCAAGAAATAGTAGGTTTAGGTGAAATCATTTCTTCTAATGCAAGTTTAAAAGAAACTATCTTTACAGTACCTGGAACTAAATTAGAAATTATAACATCTGGTGCTAAAAGATTTGATATGTCTGACATTGTAAGTAGAGATCAGATCAAAAAATTTTTTGATGTATTAAAACAAGAATATGATTATTTAATAATTGATTCACCACCAGTTCAGCCAGTGTCTGACACATTGATTCTAACCCAAGCATCTGATTATAACTTTTTTGTAATTAGATCAGATTCATCTAAAACTTTAGCTTTCATGTCTTCTATTAAAAAAATTCAAAATGTAGGAGCAAAAATTGATGGTATTATTATCAATGATTTGGATACATCAAAAGATAGTTATTATAATTATAACTATAATTATGACTATTCATCTAGTTATTATAACAAAAAATAATTGATGCTAAGATTGGAAAAAATTTTTCAACAGGATGATAGTCTTTTTATCGATATTTCAATTTTCTTAAAATGTTTTTTTGTTTTTTTTCTTATATACATTTTTTCAATATTAGAGTTTTATTCAATTTTTGATTTAATAAATTATAAGATTTATATAAAATCAAATTATTTTTATTTTTCTTTATTTTTTTTATTTTCTTACTTAATATTTTCATTTATTTTCAGAGTAGCAAAAAAAAGATATGTAGTTCATTACTTATCTTTTTTACTAAATGACATTCTTCCTTTATTTATTTCAATACCATTTACTTTATATTTGATATTCATTTTTAAAATTGATTTTAAAATTGATATTAATACTTCATACCTACTAGTTTTTATTATTTTAAATTTATTCTTATTAAGAAAAGTCTTAGATTACTCTTATAATAATCTTATGAATAATAATCTTATTCAAAGAAATATTATGTTAGTTGGTTCTATAGACTCAATTGCTAAAATTTTAAAAGAAAATAAAGATAAAATTAATATATATAAATGTTGTTTTATAAAAGATGACTTTAGAGGCAATTTAGAAAAAGCAAGATTGAATCTTAAAATTCCAGTTTTTACCAATGAGTCAGAGATAAGAATAATTTTAGAATACCATCAACTTGGGCAAATTTGGATACTAGACAATGATGATAAAAGTCTTGTCAATTATTTTTTAGATGCAGTAGTAAAATTTTCAGTAGATATTATAATAGTAAATATAAATGATAATTTAAAAAAAAGCTTTAAAATATTATCTGATAATTTAATTAATAATAATTATAGTTATAGTAATTATCAAACATCAAAATTTTATGGTATAAATTTGCTTTTTAAGTTATCTCTGGATAAAATATTAAGTATTATATTTCTTTTTTTATTATCTCCATTACTTATCTTTGTTATATTTCTTATTTATATAGAAGATCGTTTTCCAATATTTGTCTCAGAAGAAAGTGCTGGATGGGATGGTAGAAGATTTAATGTTCTCAAATTTAGAATTCATAAAAAAAATTATCCCAATACAAAAATTCTAATTAATGAAAATGAATACCTAAGTATTGGAAAAATAATTAGTAAATTACGTATTGATGAAGTTCCTCAATTTTTCAATGTATTAAAAGGTGACATGTCTATAGTTGGACCTAGACCATACATAGTCAAGGACGATTTAATTTATGGTGAAGCATTTAAAATGTTTTTAAGAAGAAATAAAGCGGCTCCTGGCTTAACAGGATGGGCTCAAGTAAATGGTTTTAGGGGAAAGAAGCCAACTAGTTTAAATATTAAAAAGAGAATGGAGCATGATCTCTGGTACACAAACAATTGGAGTATTTGGTTAGATTTATATATAATTTTTAAAACATCTTACAAAATTTTTTCTAAAGCTAAAAAATAAAAAGAATAATTAAGTTTTGTTAGCTACCGGTAGTTATTCAATACTTTAAATTATAATATGATCTTCCAATCATTTCTCTTACAAAATGGCTTGTTTGTTGAAATGATTGTGCCGATGGCATAAAATCCATAAAAGTTAAATTATTAACTGAATTTCTAAAATCTACTGGAAAAGGCACTATACTTATACCTGCTGCTTCAAAGACCTTTTGTGCTCTTGGCATGTGAAAGGCAGAGGTAACTAATATCACTTTTGGGAAATCTATAGCTAACAATTTCTTAACGGATTTTGCTTCTTGATCAGTGTTTTCTACGTTTTCAGTTAAAAAAATATTTTTTCTTGGTACCCCATATTTAATAGCCACATCTTTTAAATACTCACCTTCGGGTTTCCCAATCGACCATGGCATTTTTCCATTTGTAAGAATTAAAGAAGGAGCTTTATTTTCTTTAAATAAATCAATACCTGCAAAAATTCGATCTACAGATTCACTAAATTCATAAGATAAAACTTTATTTGTTTGAATTGTTCTAACCATGCCGCTCAGTACAACTATTGCATTTGCATTTGCATTTTCAATTTCTGATGCTTGTTCTAATTTGTAGTCATGCTCAAGATAAGCAATTAGTTGTTTAGAAATAATTGGCAATGAAAAAATAATTAAAATACTTATTCCTATAAAGCTTATTTTTTTTGACTCAATAATTAATCCCAAAATTATCAAACCAATTACAATAAACAATGGACTCGCTATTAGCGGTAAAATTTTGTGTAAGTACATCATATATCAAAATAAATTAGTTTAGTCTCTTAAAACCAGAATGACTTATGGGACCTTCAAGATAGTTATTCACATTATTTCCAGAACTTTCTATCTTTCTAATTATCTCAAATATTTTATTTAATTCAATTTCATATTTTTTTATGACACGATCATTGTGGCATATAGAAACATATGTTGTATTTGCGCCTAAAATATTTTTTTTTAAGAGCTCTTGTGTAATAAATGTTTTATATTCTTGCCATCTATTTGATTTAATAGTGTAACTTGGGCATGCATCTAAGCCAGATGTATTTATGCTAATGTTATTATTTTTAGCTATCTTATTTACCATTTTTTTAATTTTTTCCCCTTGTTCAGTTATTATTTTCCATGATTTCATATTTTCCATAACTTCCAAGGTTTTAAGTCCTGCAACGTAGCCTGATCTTTCCGTCCAAAAAGTGCTGCTTATAAAGCTGGTTTGAGCACTTTCCATAATATTTCTTTTACCTAGAACGGCAGTTATGGGGAACCCATTACCAAGTGCCTTACCCAAAATACACATGTCTGGATAAACTTTATATTTTAAATGTAACCCTCCAAAACTTTCTCTAAAACCACTACTACATTCATCAAAAATTAAAATAATATTTTTTTTTGTAGCTAGGTTTCTAACTTTATTTAAAAAATTATTTTTAGGAGGTATATTTCTATATATTTCCATTTTAATTATACCTATTTTATTTTGAGAGCAGATTTTTTTTAATGCATTAAAATCGTTAAATTTAAATGGATATACAGTATTTTTTAGATTTTTTGAAACACCGTTAGTTGAAAGATCTGGAAGTAAATGATCTTTTAAAATACCACTTGAATCTTTATTATTTAGATTAGCCGAAAGATACCAGTCGTGCCATCCATGATAACCACATATAGCAATTTTGTCCTTGCCAGAGGCAGCTCTTGCTATTCTTACTGCGATAGCGTTTGCCTCACCACCTGTTCGTGCATATTTGACCATGTCAAAATGTTGGTGCATGTCTATTAATTTTTCACTTAAATGTATTTCTTCGGCACAGTTTAATGAAGACATGTTGCTTTTTTTAATTCCTTTAATAACAGCACTATCAACAGCGTTATTGCTATAACCCAAAATATTTGTTCCCACACCCATCAGAGACATATCTGTATATTTCTTGTTTTCCAAATCCCACACATTACAACCTTTAGCTTTACTATAATAAGTTGGCCATTGATTTGGTGCAAACATTTCAGGTCTTTTAGAAAGTAGCATATTACCACCAGGGATAATATATTTTGCTCTTTTCCACATTTTTTGACCTAAATTAAGTTTAGCTCCTTCATTAGTTTTTAATAAAGAGTTTATCGAAAATAATTTTTTATCTTTAGTATAAAGTTTGTGTATTTCATCAATTCCAAATTTTTTATTATTTTTTAAATACGGATAAATAGTTTTTAATTGTTTTAGATCAATTTTTTCGTCAATTGTTAATCTAAGTTTGGATAAATCTTTTTTAAATGCATAATTATATCTTTTAAATTTTTTATTTTTTAAAATATATGGTGTTACATGCTCTCTTTCATGCTTAGATTTAGCTAGCTTCCAAGCTTTTTCTAAAACATCAAAACTAAACACCTCAACATCTAAACCGTCAGGAAAAGTTCGTTTAATTGTATTGGATACATAATCATAATCACCATTATTTAATAATAATAAAAGTTTATCAATTATTACCGGGTCTACAAAGGGACAGTCACCACATATTCTAACAATGGTTTTTGCATTAAACTTTTTAGCAGCCTTATAATATCTGTCTAAAACATCATTTTCACTACCAAGAAAAATATCCACGTTTTTTAAATACTTTTTAATTATTTTATTTTCATTATTATTAGGTACTGCAACAACTACTTGATCTATTTTTTTGGAGGTTTTCACTCTTTTAACTAAAAATTCAATTAAAGTTTCATGTTTAAACTTTTGAATGATTTTATTTGGAAATCTAGCTGATGTTAATCTGGCCTGTATAATTGCTACTATTTTTTCCACAAGTAAGGTTTTGTAATTCTATTATTTTCTAAATTTATTTTTTTAATAAGATTATAAGACTCTTTAGATATTCTTTTTTTTAATGAATCAAGATTTTTTTTTAAATGAGACAAATTATCAACACCTAAAATAATATTATCCACCTCTTTTAATTGATTGGCCCAAACTAATGATAATTCACCTAATGTCATTTTTTCATGGGATGCAATTTCAAGTAGTTGCATATATTTTTTTTTAACATTTTTAAATTTTTTAAACACAAATTTTTTATCTTTATAGAATAATCCTTGTAGAAAAATTGATCTACCTAAGATTCTTATTGATTTTTCTTTAAGTAGTTTAATTATATTTTTATCTAAAAAACTTTTATTCAAAATATTTATAGGAACTTGAATTACATCTGGTTTTTTATATCTAAGAATTTTATTTAATTCTGAAACTTTATTTAAAGTAACACCAATATTTTTAATTAAATATTTTTTTTTAATGTTTTTTATTTGTTCATGAAATTTTGGATTTATGTAATCTCTGTAATTGTGAGCTAAGATTGTATCTGGCAAGTATCCCAGCAACCGTAAAGATTTTATAAATTGTTTTTCTATGTTGTTGTTGCCTTTAAATGAAAATTTTGTAATTACTCTAAATTTTTTATTAGTTTTTTGAAAATACCTTCCTATTTTTGTTTCACTTTGATTATATGCACTTGCGGTATCTAAATAGTTTATTTTTTTTTTTTTTAAATAATTAAGGATTTTAAAAACTTCAGGAAAATTTATTTGACCAGTTTTGTTAGCAATTCCATATTTATTGCCAAACTGTGCAGTTCCTAATATAATTTTTTTATACATTTTTTAATTATATTATTTCTAAATATATGGTTTTTTTTATTTAAGATAGTAAACTTTATCAAATGTATAGTTTTTTATGTACTATGTACTTAAAATATAAAACAGATATAAAAAAAATTTTACAAGTAATTAAATTATGCTTAAAATTATTAAAGAACTTTTCTCCCTTCTAACACCTAGACAGCGTAAACGCTTTTATGTGTTACAAGCCCAAGTCATCATTATGGCTTTTGCAGAAGTTGCAAGTATTGCTTCAATAGTACCATTTATGGCGCTTGTTGGAGATTTGTCCATTTTAGAAGGAGACAACTTGTTAGGCGCTCTATATTTAAAATCTAATGTTGTGGACGAATATCAGTTTGTTTTTTATTTAGGTATTATTGTTTTATTTACTTTAATACTAGCTGCTTCTACTTCAATGTACATTACGTGGCGTGTATGTATGTTTGCAAATGATATTGGTGCAGAAATATCTCACAGGCTTTATTCGTATTATCTAAATCAAGATTGGCTATTTCATACCATGGGAAGTAGTTCTAATTTGATTAAGAAGATTACAACTGAATCAACAAGAGTAACACATGAAGTTTTGTTCCCTCTGTTGCAAATGAACTCCCGTATTGTCTTAATTTTTTTTATTCTTTTAGTAATATTTTTTTATGATCCAATTGTTGTAACCGTAGGTTTCATAGTTTTTTCCCTACCTTATATTATTTTATTTAGATTTGTTCAAAAGCTACTTAAAAGTAATAGTAAAAGTATTTCAATCATGTTCGTAGAACGTTTTAGATTAATGAGTGAAGGGTTTGGTGGTATCAAAGATGTATTGTTACTTGGAAGGAGTAGTGATTTTAAAAAACGCTTCTTTAAAGCAGGCAATAAACTTGCACATGCTCAAGGAACCAATGTAGCAATAGCAGCAGTACCAAGGTATTTTATGGAGTTACTAGCTTTTGGTTCAATGGTTGGCTTAGTTTTGTACCTAGTGAAAGCCTCAGAAGGAAATCTAGGAGTATTATTGCCTACTCTATCTGTTTACGCTTTAGCAGGTTTTAAACTGCTCCCAGCACTCCAGCAAACTTATGGCAGTATTGCTCGAATAAAGGGAAATTTGTCAGCTTATGACTCTATACGTGATGATTTAAAAGAAATTAATTCTGAAACTGGAGCAGAGGAGCAGACCAATCAACAGGTATGGTCAAAACATAATGAAATTAATTTAAAAGATATAACATTTTGCTATCCCAATAAAGATCTTCCAGCACTTAAAAGTGTATCGATAGCAATAAAACCAAATAGTACAGTAGGATTTATAGGAACTTCTGGCTGTGGTAAGTCGACACTTGCTGATGTTATTATTGGTCTAATTAAACCTCAACAAGGTGAAGTTATCATTGATGGAATTCCACTCAGTAAGAAAAATTCAAGAGCATGGAAAAATAAAATTGGGTTTGTTCCTCAGTCAATATTTCTTACCGAAGGGACCATTGCTGAAAATGTTGCGTTTGGAATACAGCAAGATCTAATTGATTATGGCCAAGTTGAAAAAGCATTAAAACTAGCACATATGATGGAGTGGGTGTCAGGATTAAAGCTTGGAATTCAAACTAAAGTGGGTGAACGCGGTGTACAACTTTCAGGTGGGCAAAGGCAAAGAATCGGTATAGCTCGTGCACTCTATTACGAAGCAGATGTTCTTGTATTTGATGAAGCAACCAGCGCCTTAGATGGAATAACTGAAAAAATTATCATGGATGCCATTCATGAATTTAAAGGTCAAAAAACATTAGTCTTGATTGCTCATAGATTAAAAACAGTACAAAAGTGTGATCAAATATTTATGATGGAAAAAGGTAGCATTATTGATAGTGGCACTTATCAAAAACTTATAGAAAAAAATAAAGACTTTAAGAAAATGTCAGAAAATGCATAACAAAGTTATAATTACCTGTTATTAGTTTCATAAGAATTCTCAATTATTAGTAAAAAATAGTTTTTATATTGAGAGTAAAGCTTAACAATGAAAGAAACACATTGAAGAATAGAAATGATTTTTAATAACAAGGAATCAAATAAAAAAAATATTATTTTTATCTAAACAAATAAATAATTATTAAAAATAAGGTTAAAAAAATTAGTATAATGAAATTTAAATTTATTGGTAATGCTGGTGGAATATTTATAGGTTCAAATGGAACTAAGATTTTATGTGACCCCTGGATAATTGATGGTGTTTTTGAGGGTGCTTGGCATCACTATCCACCTTTAAAAACAAAAATTTCAGACATTCAAAACGTTGATGGAATTTATGTTAGTCATATACATCCAGATCATTATGATGAGAGAAATTTTGATTTTCCAAAGAACATACCTTTAATTATTTTAAATGAAGGACCAAATTTTTTAAAAAAAAATTTAATTAATAAAGGTTATAATAATTTTATAGAAGCAAAAGATAATGAAACAATAGAGTTTAAAGAGTTTCAACTAACTTTATATAAACCATTTACAAAGCATATTTTTGAAGAGTCTTTAATTGGTAATTTAATTGATAGTGCTTTAGTATTAGAGAATGATGGAGTAACTGCTATCAACTTTAATGATAATCAACCAGATGAAAATGCTTGTTCATTTTTAAAAAATAGATTTAAAAATATTGATTTAGCAATGTTGAATTATAACTCTGCTGGACCATATCCTTCTTGTTTTGATAATTTAACTAATGAAGAAAAAATAAGTGAAAAGTATAGACTTTTAAAAAGAGGCTTTGACCATTTATGTAATATAATTCCTATTCTTCAACCTAAATCAGTTTTACCATTTGCTGGATCATATATCATTGCAGGTAAAAACTATTACAAAAATGAGTACTTGGGTACAACAACTGCCGATGAATGTGCCAATTATTTAGATAATAATTTGAAATTTAATAGTAAAGTTTTTTGTTTAAGAGAAAATCAAATTTACGATATTAAAAAGCAACAACAATTAGAAAGATATGAAAAAATAGATTTAAATAAAATGAAAAATTACATTCAGTCTATAAATAATAAAAAATATGATTATGAAAATGATGACATGCCAGATATTCCAAAACTTATAAATGAAATAAAGATAGCATCAAATAAGATGTTAGAAAGTATTAAAAAATTTAATATTGAATTAAATACAAATGTTTTTATTGAAGTAGATAAAAAAAATATAAAAATTGTAGAAGGACAAGATAAAAATAGAAAACTTTATTGTAATTTGGATTTACGATTATTGAATAGAATTCTAAATAGGAAAGCACATTGGAATAATGCTGAGATAGGAACTCATATTAATTTTAAAAGAATTCCAAATAAAATGGATCCTGATATCCATACTTGTATGAGTTTCTTTCATCTTTAAAAATCAAACTAGGCTCTACTTAACAAATATCGTCTGATAAAGATAACTACATAAAAAAGTATTATTATGTGAGACTTTAACCTTTATAACATAAACTTTATAACTTAATATGATTGTTTATGTTTAATAATAAAACTATTTTAATAACTGGTGGAACAGGCTCTTTTGGAAAGAAGTATACAAAAATTATTCTTGAGCGCTATAAACCCAAGAAAATTATTATTTTTTCTAGAGATGAGTTGAAACAATTTGAAATGCAGCAAGTGCATAACAATCCTTGTATGCGGTATTTCATAGGGGATGTTCGAGATCTTTCTAGAGTCACAGAAGCGATGGATGGTGTTGATTATGTAATTCATGCAGCAGCCATGAAACAAGTGCCTACTGCTGAGTATAACCCAATGGAGTGTATTAAGACTAATATTTATGGTGCTGAAAATGTTATTAAAGCAGCCATTCATAATAATGTAAAAAAAGTGATCGCGCTTTCTACTGATAAAGCAACCAGCCCAATTAACCTTTATGGAGCAACTAAATTAGCATCAGATAAGCTTTTTGTTGCAGCTAATAATATGGTTGGTAGTAAAAAAGTTCGTTTTTCTGTTGTTCGATATGGTAATGTGATTGGTTCAAGAGGCTCTATTGTTCCACTTTTTAAAAAATATATTTCTGAAGGTGAAAAAGAAATACCAATAACTCATAAAGATATGACACGTTTTATGATTACTTTGCGTCAAGGTGTTGAATTTGTCCTTAAAAATTTTGAACGCATGTATGGAGGGGAAATTTTTGTTCCAAAAATTCCATCTATGTACATAACTGAATTAGCAAAGGCATTAGCACCTGAACTACCTCAAAAAATTATAGGGATCAGAGCTGGTGAGAAACTTCATGAAGTTATGTGCCCCACAGGTGATAGTCACCTAACTTTTGTGTTTGATGATCATTATGTAATATCCCCGACAATTCAATTTTCATTTAAATCTGACTTTAGCCAAAATAATATTGGTGAGAAGGGTAAAAAAGTAGAAGAAGGATTTGAATATAATTCTTTAACCAATTCGGAATGGTTGACAAATGAAGCACTTCTAAAAATGGTGTCGAGTGACGACTTTGACTAATTTTGATATGATTCCCTATGGTAAACAAGATATAAATCAATCTGACATCGAGGCTGTAATAGCGGTGCTTAAATCTGACTTTCTAACCCAAGGTCCTCAGGTACCATTATTTGAATATAATATATCTAATTATTGTAATGCACAATATGGGGTTGCTGTTAACAGTGCTACTTCAGCATTACATGTAGCCTGTTTAGCCTTAGGTCTTGGTAAAGATGATTGGCTTTGGACTAGTCCAAATTCTTTTGTCGCTTCTGCTAATTGTGGTTTGTATTGTGGTGCAAAGGTTGACTTTGTCGATATTGATCCAAAAACTTACAACCTGTCTGTGGAAGAATTAAAAAAAAAATTAATCCAGGCTAAGAAAGATAATAAACTTCCAAAAATTGTTATCCCTGTACATTTTGCTGGTCAATCTTGTGACATGCAGAGCATTCATAAACTCAGCAAAGAGTTTGGTTTTAAGATTCTTGAGGATGCTAGTCATGCAATTGGAGGGAAATATCTGGATAAACCTATTGGAGGTTGTCAATACTCAGATATTACCGTATTTAGTTTTCATCCGGTCAAAATTATCACTACAGCAGAAGGAGGCCTTGCAACTACCAATCAAAAGGAACTTGCTGAGAAAATGCAGTTGTTTCGAGCTCACGGTATAACGCGTGAGCCTAAATTGATGACAAAGAAAACTGAGGGGGGATGGTATTATCAACAGGTTGAATTAGGTTTTAATTATAGAATGAATGATCTTCAAGCTGCTTTAGGTATTGCTCAAATGAAAAGATTAGACAAGTTCATTACTATTCGCCACTCATTAAAACAACGTTATGATGAGTTATTAAAAGACCTACCTTTAATAACACCAGCTCAGTCTTCAGATAGTTATTCATCATTGCATCTTTATCCAGTGCAACTTAAATTAGAACAGTTATCTAAGGCACATAATCAAATTTTTGATGAACTTAGGAAAAATGGAGTAGGAGTTAATCTACATTATATTCCAATACATATGCAACCTTACTTTCAAAATATGGGTTTTAAAAAAGGTAACTTTCCAATTGTAGAAGATTATTATAGTCGTGCTATTAGCATTCCAATATATCAAGGATTAACCACTGAACTTCAAGATAAAGTAGTGAAAGTTCTAAAAGATCTATTAATATGAAATTGCAATATAGGTATTAAATTTAAGTAATGAAAGTTTTATTAAAAAAGCATTAAAAAAAATATTGATAAAAAAATTATTAAAAAATTTTATACCAGTACCAATTTGGGATTATTTGAGGTATTGGAAGTTTAGGGTTTTTTATAGAGGGCGTTTTGCTGGTAAAGGCTTAGATATTAAGCTTGAAAAATTTTTAAATTATGATGACGGCTACTTTGTTGAGCTTGGAGCTAATGATGGATACACAGAATCAAATACTTTGTATCTTGAAATTCACAAAGGTTGGCGTGGTGTTCTGATTGAACCGTCACCCAATTTATTTCTAAGTTGCACGCGTACTAGAAAAAGAAATAAAATATTTTGTAATGCTTGCGTAGGGATGGACTATGATAAAAAATGGAGAATGTAATTGAAAGTTGTAATACGCGTAGATGCATCACATAGACACCTAATTAGAGGTTTGGTAGGATTAAGTTATGAATTTAATTAAAAAAAAATCGTCAGGCTGCAATTGCATTTACTGGTTTATATATGTAACAATTGTTTTTAATAAATGAATGATGCTAAAAAAAATGAACGTGTGAATGCATTGAAAGAAGTAAAACGTTTTTGCAAAGAATTTGATTTTACTGCTGGGATGCATATGCATAAAAGCTCACTTGCTGAAGGACGGAAGAAGCTATGAGAGAGGTGGTTTTAGTCGTTGTTGCTCACTCAGATGATGAGTCTATTTCTATGGCAGGCACGATTTTCAAACACATAAAAAAAGGCGATAAAGTCTTTGTTATTTCGATGACTAATGGTGTTGGTGCAAGAGATGACGCTAATCTAAACAAAATAAACCAAAGAAAGAATGCATCTGTTGCTGCTAGTAAGGTATTAGGTTTTGAATGGGGAGATTGCTACGATTTTAGTGATAATGTCATGGATTCTTATCCTTTAATAGAAATTGTTAAAGCTGTAGAGAAGGCCAAATATAAGTACAGACCTACTCTCGTTTACACTCACAGTGGTGCTGATTTAAACGTGGACCATCGAGTTGTTGCCAATTCAGTCTTAACTGCTTTCAGACCACAACCAAACGAACTTTGCAAAGAATTAAGATTGTTTGAAGTTGCGTCTGCTACGGACTATGGAAACTCAGCGATAACAGGATCATTTTCACCCAACTTGTTTATCGATATCTCGAACGAGTGGCCTGCCAAAGTTAAAGCTCTTGAAGCATACATGGAAGAGATGCGTGAGTATCCACATAGTAGATCAATAAAAGGTATTAAAAATCTTGCAAATCTAAGGGGTAATCAAGTTGGTTATGATTTTGCTGAAGCGTTTGAAGTAATTCGAAAACTAGAGGATTAAGATGAACTTTCTTGTATGCAGTTCGCGAAACTGGTTCAAACTAAGTGAGGAGATAAGTGGTAAAAATGTAGTGAAGTTTATCATGCGTAAAGAGGAACTTACTACAGAAACTGTAGATAATTTCAAGCCTGATTATATATTTTTTCCACACTGGAATTGGATTGTCAAAAAAGAAATCCATGAAAAGTATGAATGTGTCGTTTTTCACACAGCACCACTGCCTTATGGGCGTGGTGGTACCCCTATTCAAAATTTGATTATGGAAGGCATTAAGGCTTCACCCGTATGTGCAATTAAGATGACGTCTAAGTTGGATGCTGGACCAATTTATGCTTCATCCAATATCAGTTTAGCAGGAGATCTTAATTCTATTTTCTCGAGAATAAATGATGCTGTTAATGAGTTAATAGTTAAAATTTCATCCGAAATTCCAACACCTATAGAACAAGTGGGAGAGCCACATACTTTCAAAAGGCTTACCCCAGGCGACAACGAAATTACTGCAGGATTAAAGTTGGAGGAGATTTACGACCGTATAAGGATGGTGGATCATCCTGATTACCCTCGTGCTTTCATCATGTATGGCAATATAAAAATTGAATTAAGTAATGCTTTGATAGAGGGTGATTCAATGGAGGCAACATGTTTGATAACAAAATTAAAATAAGGCCAGCCGACTTAAATGATTGCAAATCATTATTTGATTGGCGAAGTGATGAACTGAGCAAGACAATGTTTTTTAATGGATCATCTCAGTCAATAGAAGAACACGAAGTCTGGTTTAAAAATTCTTTATGTAATGTTGATCGTGCGTTGTATGTTGGTGAATTGGGTTATAAAAAGCTTGGCGTGTGTAGGTTTGACTTCCTGGAATCAGAAATGCTGGCTGAAGTTTCGATTAATATGAACCCATCTATGAGAGGCTCTGATTTAGAGGAAAAATTTCTGTTTGAAAGTATTGAGTGTTATTTGGAAAATAATAAATATAATTTATTAGCCAAAGTGAAGCCTAATAATCTTACAAGTTTAAATGTATTTAAGTCTGCTGGATTCGAGTCTTTTGCTTCTGATGAAAGCATGATTGTCCTAAGAAGGGACTTTAAAGAAGTTTCATTCAAAGAAGTTAATGATCAAGATGTTAAAGTGTTGCTTAAGCTTCTTGAGAATCGAGATTACTCAATTAGTCATCTCAACCTCCCAAGTAAAAATGATCACCTCCTGTTTATAAAATCTAAACCTTATCGGTATTGGGCGATTGTGCTAGAGGATAATTTGCCTGTTGGAACAGTTTACATACAATCAAATAATTCTATAGGACTGAATTTGCTTCAACAAAAAAAACAGCTTGTGTACAAAATTTTGCGACACATCAAAACTAGCTTTAACCCGTTGAAGGAAGTCAAGTCGAAGGCTCCACCATACTTTTACGTAAACATTTCTTATGCGAATAACAAACTTGGGAAGATTTTATGTGAGTTAGATGCCTTGCCGATACAAGTTTCTTACAAAATCTAAAAAATGATAAAAATTAATTTAAAAATTGCCAAAAATAAAATTGGCTTAAAGATACAAAAAGAGCAAGACGAACTAATTAAGAAAGTGTGAGGAATATATTGAACTGGATTAGAATCATCTCTATAAACATTTTGGGTTTAATTATCTTATTAATTGTCATCGAAATCCTTGCAGGTTTCGGTAGAATTTTGATTTCAAAGCCGTTTATTTTTCCAAAAATTGAAACAAGTACGATCAATCCTTGCAGAGAAATGAAGACTGATGTGCTTCTTAGTTACGTCCCAAATCATAGGAACCAGTGCATTATAAAGGACGGATATGTCGATGGTGAATATGTGCACTATAATATCAGTAAAGCGACTAACCCAAAGTTATTAGTCCTTGGTGGATCAACTACCACAGGTTTTTTTCAACAGGTATCTAGTGGAAATGCTTACCCTAAATATTTAGCAGATATATTAGTTAATAAATATAACGTGATTAATGGGGGGGTTGGAGGCTATTCAGCACAACAAGAAATGTATAAATTAATTAGAGATTCTTCAAGAATTAGAAATTTGCACACCATAATTTCTTTAAATGGGATTAATGAATTACCATCCTATTATGGCAAAAATGAAATACGCAGTGTTTTTTATCCATTTTTAACTAAAGTGCAAATGGAGATGAATGTAAATCAGGTGTGGATAGATCAAAAATTTGAAAAACTTTCTGTAATTGAGCGTTTATTTCCAAATTTTAATAGTTTATTTTTAAAGCTAAATTATCAGAAAGAAGCTTTATTGAAAAAATCATCAGTATTAAATAATCCAATTATACATAACGCCGGTGATCGATGGGAAATTAATGTTTCTAGAATGCATTCTATGGCATTAATTCAAGGTATAAAATACTATGTGTTTCTTCAGCCAACTATGGGCTTATTGGGTGTTCAGTCATCACCGAAAATTGGAAGTTATGACGAAAAAATATTTAAGGACATGCAAAAATACCAAAAAGCTTACATTGACGAGATTAGGTCATTATATAAAGATTTAAAAATTAGGTGTGCTAACTTAGATTATTGTTTTGACATATCGGACGATGTGCAACCAACTGGAGATGTCTATAGTGACCCACGGCACCATAATTCTTTAGGTAACAGCATGCTAGCAAAAGTTATAGCAGATCATTTGATTTATTTAGAAACTCAATAGTTGATAAAATAAAGAAGTACAAAAATAAATTATTTAATGATGATAAATCACTAAATTTCTTGAAGAAGAGATACGAAAAAAATTGTTATAATTAATTTTTTTTTGGCACATTCTTGGCAAAAGAAAGTAGAATGTATGAGAGCCTTTAGAAGTTATGGTTATCAATAGAAGTAGAGCGGTTCAAAAAAGAACAATACACTCTTAAATATTCTTATTAGTATGAGGGATGAGGTGAAAATAATTATATAAAATGAGAATATGGCAGAACTCATGCTGGATGCAGATTTGACAATAGGTGCTGGTGGCTTTACTTCTTGGGTGAAGTGCTGTCTAGGTTTGCCAACAATAGTATTTGATAAAACTTTGTCCTGCCTAAATCCTAGTTTTTGATTAATAAATTTTTTACATTTTTAATTTTATCTTTCTTTATATGTTCGTGGATACTTCCATATTCCTACATATTATGCATTCCAGTAACATATACATATGATTTAAATTTTTTTAATCTCTGAGCAGAAACCATATTACAATTATCAAGAAAACTTATAGGCGGAGTTACTGCATGGTGTAGTTTTATTAATAATAGCGAAGTTCTTGAGATTTGCAAAACAGTAGCTAAAAATATAGACTTACAAGAAAGTATGAATATTCAATTAAGAATTACAAAATCTGGGCCTCGTATATTTGAAATCAACCCTAGATTTTCCTCTACCGTTTTAATGCGTCATCGTCTTGGATTTTGTGATTTATTATGGACTTTGAGTGAGGCTCGAGGTTTGCCTGTTAACTTTCCAACCATTAAAACTGGACAGAGTATGGTTCGTGTACAAGATGCTAAAAAATTGATTAATTGAGATGAAAATTGACAATAGAATAATTTCAAAAGAAAATACGCCATATATTATTGCTGAACTTTCTGCTAACCATAACGGCAGTCTTGATCGTGCTTTTAAAAGCATACTTGCTGCTAAAGAAGCTGGTGCTGATGCTGTAAAAATTCAAACCTACACTGCAGACACAATGACGATTGACTGTGATAAAGATGAGTTTCAAATCACAGGAGGCCTATGGGATGGTTATAGTCTTTATAACTTGTACAAAGAGGCACACACACCTTATGAATGGCATAAACCCTTATTTGATTATGCTAAAAAGTTAGGTATCACAATTTTTAGCACACCATTTGATGAAACAGCAGTAGATTTATTAGAGGAGTTGGAAACACCTGCTTATAAAATTGCTTCTTTCGAAATGACAGATTTACCTTTAGTGAAGTATGTAGCACAAACTAAAAAGCCAATGATTATTTCTACAGGTATAGCAAATTTAGAGGAAATCACAGAGACGGTTGAGGTTGCTAGGCAAAATGGTTGTAAAGATTTGATCTTATTGCATTGTATTAGTAGCTACCCTGCACCAGCTGAACAGTCAAATTTGAAAACTATTCCAGATTTAGCTAAACGTTTTGGTGTACTTGCAGGGCTATCTGATCATACAATGGGTACAACAGTAGCGACAACAAGTATTGCACTAGGTGCTTGTGTGGTTGAAAAACACTTCACCTTGAGTCGCTCTGATAAAGGTCCTGATAGCGAATTTTCATTAGAGCCAAAAGAATTAAAACAACTTTGTATTGATACTAAAATTGCATGGCATTCATTAGGACAAGCAGGATATATAAAAAAGGAAGCAGAAAAAGTTAACGTTAAATATCGTCGATCAATTTATGCAATAAAAGATATTAAAAAAGGTGATAAACTAACTAAAAATAATATAAAAAGAATTCGTCCCGGTCTTGGGCTAGAGTCGAAATATTATGAAGAAATATTGAATAAATTTGCAAAACACGACATAACTAGAGGCACACCCATTTCATTTGATATAATTATCTAAAATTTTTTATGGAGATAGATAAAAACGAATTTAAAGAAAAGAAAATTCTAATTCATGCAACTGGTTTGCCAGAGAAAGAATTATGTTTGCTTGCTAAAAATTCTTCTTCTTACATTGAATTTATGTTTGAAAATAATAATAAATCAAAATATCCAAGTTTTTTTTCTGGTGATCTAGCTGATAGACAACATCATTATCCTACACAAGTTATAAAGGAGAACAATAACAAAACTGTTAAGCAAAATGAATTAAAAGCAGTTATTTTTTGGGAAAAAATTATTAATGATCACCAAACTTTTTTTATGTATGACAGGACAAATTCTCTTCTAGCATCAACTGAACAAAAGTCAGCCAAAATTCTAGATAGTATTATACTTGTATTACGTTTTCTGGAAGAAAGAAAACCTTATGCAATTTTTTTTGATTGTACACCTCATATTTTTGATGTTTGGATATTTGCTAGAGTTGCAGAGTTGATGGGAATAAAAATATTATATTTTCAAGACAGCCTATTCCCCTGGAGATATTATTTGCTATCAGGCCTACAAAAAATGCCAAGCTTAGTAAAAACTGAAGTTATAAAAGCATCTAATAAAATCACCATAGAGAGAGAGTTTATGAAAGTTAAAGGCGTGGATAGCATTGAAGCTGGTGCTCATTATGAACAGTCAGACTTTAGTAGGTGGTGGAAACGTCCAGATTTAATTTTAAATAAATACCTATGCTTTAGACGTTATAAAGCATTATCGACTAGTGATTTACCAGAAAAATTCATTATTTTATTTTTACATTATCAACCCGAGAGAACAACGTTACCTGAAGGTTTTGGTTTTACACAACAACTAGCAGCGATAAAAGCTTTAGAATTAGCAATTCCTTATGGAACTAAACTTTTAGTTAAGGAACACCCAGCTACATTTAAACATCAATGTCACTGGAAGGTGAGAACACCTGGATGGTATAATAAAATTCTATCAGATAAAATTAAGTTGGTTGATATGAAAATTCCTGCCCACAAACTTATTGATAAGAGTGTAGCGACAGCTGCTATCACAGGTACTGCAGTTGGTGAATCTCTTCTTAGAGGTAAGCCTGGAATTATTTTTGGTGCAGGACCATTATACTATATTGAATGTGAAAAATTACACAAATACACTACCCTTGAAAGTCTATCTTTATTTTTACAAAATTCACTTAAATCTGAAAGTTCTTTTGATTTAAATGAAAGAATTATGAAAAATGTAGTAGATAAATCATGGTCTAATTTACCCTCAGAATTTACTTATGTGGATTGGAAAAAAAGAGGTTTTTCTGATAAAATCCACGCTAGAGCAGCAGTGGCTTTTTTAACAGAGATTTTGGTATGAAATTATAAATGGAAATTGATAGTGAGTTAATAACAGTTTATATTCCAACTTATAATCGTTTAAAGTTTTTAAAACGTGCTGTTAATTCAGTACTTTCACAAAGTTATCAAAACTTTGAGCTAATAATTGTGGATGATTGTTCACCAGACGAAACAATTAAATATTTAGAAAAATTATCATCAAATGACAAGAGAATTATTTTTTTTCAAAATATTAAAAATAGTGGAGCTTGTGTTTCAAGAAATAAAGCAATAACAGAAGCAAAAGGCAAGTATATAACAGGGCTAGATGACGATGATGAGTTTACCCCTGATAGACTTGAGTTTCTTTTAAAAAATTTTAAGAAAAATTACAGTTTTATATGTAGCTCATTAATTGTTGTTAATTCAAAAAAATCACGTTGCTCTTCTTGTAGAGACTTAGTTTTTAGTGAACATGACCTTCTTTATGATAATGTCGCCGGAAACCAGTTTTTTACTTATACAAATTATCTTAGGGATATAGGTGGTTTTGATGAACAATTGCATTCAGCACAAGATTTAGATGTTATGGTTAGACTTACTAGAAACTATGGAGCAGCAAAACGATTTAAAAATTTGACCTATAAGCTTTATGTAGATCAAGGTATACCAACAATATCGACTTCATCAAAAAAAATAGATGGAATGAAATATTTTTATAAGAAGCACAAACCTTATATGTCCAAAAGACAGGCTCTTTTTAGACGCTTATTAATTAGAAGATGGGAAAAGAAACCAAAGACAGATTTTTTAAATGCCTTTTTAATTCTTGTAGTTAATTTCACAAAAACACTTAATATAATTGTTAATTTTATTTGTATTAAAAAAGTTAAGTAATGAGTATAATAAATAAAAAAATTGCCCTAATTGGTCTTGGATACGTTGGCTTACCTCTTGCAGTTGAATTTGGTAAAAAGCGTGAAGTAGTTGGCTTTGATATTAATAAAAATAGAATTGATCAACTTGAAAAAGGCATAGATCCAACTCTTGAATTAACTAAAGAAGAACTTAAAGCCTCACCCCACCTAAGCTATACAACTAATCTTGATGACCTTAAAGATTGTAGTATTTTTATTGTTACAGTTCCAACTCCAATTGATAAACACAAAAGGCCAGACCTAACTTCATTAGAGAAGTCGAGTGAATCAATAGGCTCTATTCTTAAAAAAGGTGATATTGTTATTTATGAATCAACGGTATACCCTGGTGCAACAGAAGAGGTGTGCGTACCAATCCTTGAACAAAAAT
>ENA-OSJC01001007-OSJC01001007.1-marine-metagenome-genome-assembly--contig:-NODE-1007-length-24696-cov-4.195824_pt1 | contig 24696 bp, 23 predicted proteins | sample MGYA00237885_ERZ534234 | MGnify/ENA primary metagenome ERZ534234 (study PRJEB26413, sample SAMN06343907) | marine metagenome | isolation source: coastal waters | place: Atlantic Ocean: West Antarctic... | reverse complement strand
GTTTGATTTATTCTAATCAGAAAAAGTTAGCCTAGACGTTTATAAAATGATTGAGCATATTACTTGCACATGATATCTGCTTTAGTCACTCAAATAATAGAGTACAGATCTCAGTGCTGCTTCATCTCAAACCTATTGTATTCCCTAATATTTTTTAACCCTTTGTTGTGATCCCGATGATTCAGAGATGATGGGTCCAGTAGTTCCCAAGATGGGTATATTTAACTTTACTTATAAGATCCCTAACCTTGGCCCGCTCAATGCATGAGTCATCTTTGAAAAGGTTTTCACTCTTACAATGGATACCTTCTACGCAAGTCTCTCCATTTACTTAAATCAAACTGAATCGATCTTATCTGATTAAGAACTCAAAAAAGAAGATCTATTGAAGAATAAGGACTTCTCAACTAATTTGGATGACTATTTGATAACCTAAAAAGTCCTGATGGCTCGGACATGTCTTCCGTAATAACCACTCACAGCTCCCTCAGACCCCTCACTCCTCTTATTCCCATAATTTTGGTATCCATTGTAAAAACTTTGTCTCCAAGCCCCCTGCTGATCTTCTTCGGTAGAACTCCAATAGCCATCACCCTCAAAGCCCCCAATCATTTCCTTATTGAGGTATAACTTGTTTAACTCGGCCTTACTTGGTAAAAACCAATCATCAAAGGTCTCGGCCTCTTCAGTTACCACATAGTCTGCACACAACCTGGCTGCAGAAAGGAATTCATTGGTTGCTTTACCTTGTTTCAACACAATCAATTTAGTATTTTCACGACCTTTACCTACAGCTGCTCCAGTAGCTCCTGTTTTGTTGAAAACTCCATTGTACCAAGGAGCACCTGACAGTGTACCTTGATCGGATTTTGCCGCAATCAAACCATGCACCTCTCCGGCTACAAATCCTGAATCATGTGGGGTAAATACATAGGCAATTACGCCTCCTCCATACTCAGAACCTATCGGGGGAATGTAGGTAGAGCTGAATGATATGACCTCATTGCCATTCCCTGCGGCATCAACAAAAGAACCCGCAGCTAATTCGAAATCCTTCGGCCCAGGCTCTAACGGGGTGAAAATGGCCGAATAACTCATTTCTCTCCCCTTGAATTCACTCAGTAAACCTCCATTTGCAACTACATCTGATGCCACAAAACCTGTAATTATTTCGCTACTTGTGAATTGTAATCTTAATATCTCATCATCAGAAGGCAATACTTCGGAATCACCTTTTGCTTCTTTATTTATCAAAATCTTCATACTCTTGACCAGCTGATTGATCTGTGTTATCTCGATGCTCATTTGGGGGGGCGTGGCATCATAAGTCCAAATAAATTCTGAGGATGCACTATTTTTATCTCCTTGGGCATTGGTAAATTTTCCCGCTGGAATGCTGATTTTGGTCAATCCCTCCTCAATAGCCTTGAACTTAGCGGTATAAGTCGTGCTATTTACCCTTTTAGCTCCCCCAATTTTACCATTGAATACTTTGACGTCTGACGGAGCAAAATCTTTGGTTGGAGCACTACTGATAAAAGTCAAATTCAATATCTTATCATTGGAAGTTGCACCACTGGTTACTTCTTCCGCAGTAATCTGCATTGTAAATGCTGCTTCAATATCTGAATCGGGCGTTTCACTCCAAGCGAAATTCAATAAGGTTAAATAAAAAGAAATGGTTAAAAAGTGTGGCTTAAAGCTGTACATCTGGGTCGATTAAATAATGAATTATCATTAATGAAAATCAAAATAAATTAAATTTAATTTATTAAATAGAAAAAAATATAATTCTTTTAAATAAAAAAAATTGCCTTCATTTTATAAATTAAGAGTTTAATCAACTAGAACTTAATTAATAACTGAAATCAGCTATTTCTTTACCTGAAATTCACATAATTTGGACCTCTCCAATTCTTGATTTCATCTAGAAAATGATTTATCTTAGAGATGATTAAGAAAATCATGATCTCTCAATACTTGATAAAACCTTTATTTATTGGACTCTTCCTACTCCTTTTTTTTAGTGTGAGGGCGCAACAATGGCCTGTAGCCAAGGCCTGGATTTGGTATGATGCACAGCCATGGCGGGTGGGTACTAATTTCAATCCAAGTACCGCCATTAATCAACTTGAATTTTGGCAAGCGGAAACTTTTGATGAAAATACCATCGAAAGAGAATTAAAATGGTCTGCAGATTTAGGCATGAATGTTCATCGCGTCTATCTACATAATTTTTTATGGGAGCAAGATGCCCAAGGCTTTATAGATCGATTGAATATCTATTTGAGTATTGCCGATCGCTATGAACTCAAAACTATTTTTGTTTTGCTCGATGATGTATGGCATCCTGTACCAAAACTTGGAGAACAACCGGCCCCTATACCTCACCTCCATAATTCAGGTTGGGTTCAAGCTCCTGGAGCAGCCATCCTAGGAGACCTAAATAGGCATGATGAATTAGAAACTTATATCAAAGGGATCATTACCGCTTTTGCCGATGATGAACGCGTAATCATGTGGGACTTATATAATGAACCTGATAATGTGGCTAAAGGAAAAGGACGTGGTGTGCTTGAAGTGAATAACAAGAAAGTATACTCTCTCGCGTTGCTCAAAAAAGTTTTTGGTTGGGCAAGAGAGGTCAATCCCTCTCAACCGCTTACCAGCGGTCTTTGGAAAGGAAATAGTGCCCAATGGGGAACTTTTGAAAAACTATCTGCCATCGATCAATTCATGGTTGAACATTCAGATGTTATTTCTTTTCATGCCTATGATGGTAGCCTAGAAAAAGTAGCAGAAAAAATCAGTGAATTGAAAAAATACAATCGACCTCTTTTTTGTACCGAATACCTAGCCCGTGGCGTAGGCAACCATTTTGAAACACTGCTCCCTTTGTTCAAAAAAGAAAAGATAGGTGCCATTAATTGGGGATTGGTTGACGGAAAGACCCAAACAAAATATCCATGGCGAAGTTGGATCATTAAGTTCACAGAGGAACCTGATGTTTGGCATCATGATATTTTTCGGGCAGACGGAACCCCTTATTCAAAAGAGGAGACTCATTTTATAAAAAAGATGCTCGAAAAGCAGTAATTATTAACAAAAAAGAGCACACATCAAAAATATGTGTGCTCTCTCATTAGATTCAAAGCGGTGGTCAAAAGCAACCCCTAAAAGATTAAAATTCCCTAGTTCTTATTGCGTAACCGTACCCGGCGTACCATAGTATTCACCCCCGTTGATCCAAGGGGCATCATCAGTACAATGGTAATGATAGATCCCATCAGGATATTCAGCAGTTGTACTGGTGTGTCCATGATACTCATCCAGGTCAGCAGTAGCCAACGTATTTCCTGATTCATCTTCAGGTCCGTAGATAGGAAATCCATCCAATAAATACCCTACCAAAGCGGACTTATCTGAAGAAGTTAACCACAACGGTTCTTTGTGATAATGGTAGCCACCTGAGCTGGGTGTTGGGTGTCCATTGTATTCATCGGTATTATTGAACTCCAAATCATCGAGCAATTCATTGGCTCCGTTGTACTGATTGTAGATGATCACTCCATTTAAGGCCACCCCCCTATCGCTCCCCCAGACGTTGAGGACTTTGATCTCGATTTTGCCGCTGGGTTGATAGGTATTTTTAAAGTATAATTTTGTTCTGCAATCTCAGGATCAAAAGTTTGTCCTCCTGCCGTAATTACGGTACTGAAATCTGCATTATCCCCTGCATATGCCGCATACAGATCATTGCCTTCTGGATAAAAAGGTGAAGTATGGTCAGGTAAGTCTAAGGTGTTTATCTCCACAAAATTATCCACAATAGTCACGCGCTCAGCTCCGTAAAAAAGTGTGGCAAAATCTAATGCATCATCAGTGGTCGTATCCTCGGTAGTTTCCGTTCCATTGGAAACGGCTGGATCGTCATCATCGCCGCACGATGAGAAGATAATCAATGAACACAAGGTGCTCATTGCTAAAAAATTGATAATTGATTTCATTATAATTTATGGGTTAAATATGATTGATTTTATTTTACAAATAGTGAAATAAAATTCTAATAATCAATTATTAAGGTGTTTTTTTTGATCCTATTTTAACTAATAACCCCTTTTGTTAAATAAAATGAAATATATTTAAGGTGATGTCTGAACAAAATATTCTTTTCGTAGTCCTGTTAATTTGGGGCATCCCCAGCACTTATTTCAGAAGTCGGTTTCGAAAAATAGTCTATGAAACGGATGATTGGAAAATAAATATTAAACCTCTTTTCAAAAAAGAACTGATTGCTTTATTTTCTAATAGTTTGCCAGCGGATCAAGCGTATATTAAGGCCCGAAATCATTATCGTTTTTACTTAGCTATTTATCTGATCTTATTTTTAATTTACTATCTATTATTTTGAATGGCAATGCGCTAAATGGAACGCATTGCTATCTAGTATCCTTACACAATGAAAAAAAACCTATCTCATTTATTTTTCTCATTCATCGCGTTTGCTGTAGCTTATGGATTGGCGTGGTTGACCGCCATCGATTTGATCATAAACGCTGTCTTCATCTCCTTTTTAATTCAGTGGATATTGTTTGTGCCCGCTTATTATTTTCAAACAGAAAAGTTTTATGACCTCTCGGGTAGTATGACCTACCTCACTGTAATTATATATACGAGCTATGCCAGCTACTTGATGACCGGATTCAACTTAGGTAGCCTGATCTTAGGCTTATTTGTCATTATTTGGGCTTTGAGACTGGGCATTTTCTTGTTTACCAGAATTCACAGCACAGGAGAGGATAAAAGGTTTCAATCCATCAAACGATCACCGACTCAATTTTTCATGACTTGGACTTTACAAGGCATGTGGGTCGCTATTTGTTCTGCTTGTGCCCTCACCGCGATTGCTAAAGGTGTAGTCTTAAACGGAGTTTCCCTCATGGGGTTCCTTGTGTTTGTTTTAGGCTTTTCAATAGAGATCATAGCTGACCATCAGAAAAGTAGCTTTAGGAAAAATCCATCCAACCGAGGGAATTTTATCCAAAATGGACTCTGGGCTTATTCAAAACACCCCAATTATTTAGGTGAAATAATCTTATGGGTGGGCATCGCCATTTGCTCTTTATCTTCTCTCTCAGGCCTTCAATTGATGACACTAATTTCACCTGTTTTCACCTATTTTTTACTCGTTTACATCAGTGGTATCCCTTTATTGAAAGCTAGGGGTAAGGAAAAGTGGGGGCATCTATCGCAGTATCAAGAATATGTTGACAGGACCCCAACGCTTTTTTTCAATCCATTAAAATGGTTTGACAAATAAGCTCCAGCGGCTCAACGCCGCTCTCTTAAGCTCATATGTTGCATAAATAAAGCTACAAAACAACAGACAGTATCAACCGAATTTTGTGAACGTGAGATTACCTCTTTACTCAGCTTATTTTAGTTGACAAATAAACTTCCAATCCCTTAGTAAATAAAACTTTATCCTCTCTCATTCTATCTCTAGTCTTAAATGACCTATTTAAACTGAGAATCTCGCTTTGGAATAATTGCGAAAAAATAATATATTAGAGTTTCATTATAACAATTAATTATAAAATCTAACCAACATGAAAAAAACAATATCAATTATTCTGGCCATCATCGCATTAAATATGATGGCACAAGCTCAAGAAAGTCCTGAAATTTGGATGAGCTACGATCTCATGCCTAAAAAAGGAATGGTCAAACAATTTGAGGCAGCAGCGGAAAAAAAGAACAAGAAATTTAATAATACTGCGGAAACTGCCATTTTTACTTTCAAATATATGGATGGTGAAAATCAAGGCAAATACCAAAGAGTGATGGGGTATAAGGACTGGGACTTTTTTAATAATCAACAACAAGGTGATAATGCACAACAAAAATATTGGGCTGAAAATGTTGATCAATTTGTTGAAAGTCAAACGGGATGGAAAGTATGGTCAAGATCACTCGATTATTCTCACAATTGGACGCCTACTACTACCTTCAAGCATATGTATGTCTTGAGAAGATTTATCAAACCTGGTCATGAGCCAGCCGTGTATAATTTCCTTGACCGTGGAGCTAAGGTTATGAAAGCAAATAATTACTCAGGAATCCAAGGTGTTTTTCAGTTGATGTCTGGGGGTAATACCAATGAATATATTATTTGCAATGGATTTGATAAATTTGGTGAGTTTGGAAAATATCCTGACACCGAAAAAACAGAAGCACAACTTTACGATGAAATGTTTGGACAGGGCTCATGGCGAAAAGATGCTACTGCTTACAATCAATCACTAGAAATGTACAGCAGAACTACAGAAAGACTCATGTCGGTAGAAGCTTTGAGTACACAGCTGAACTAGAATATTTGCTGAATTATTAATTCAAAAAAAGCCCTCACTGGGGGCTTTTTTGTTTTCCTTAACCAATAAGTAAGAAGGCTATGCGGATAGCATTGATAACCAAACGATCACGAAGGAATCGACTGTTTTTATTTTAGTAGCCGTAGCTAACATAAACTTTAAATGAGGTGATTCTTAAAATCACCAGTAGTTTGACAGCACAGTTGCTCCATCACCTGCTGTAACTCTTTTTTCATTAAAGAAATGCTGTGATCACCCCCCTGTTTACCTAAGGCTCCCACCCCATACATGAAACTTCTTCCCATAAAAGTGAAGGCCGCACCGCTGGCCATCGCTCGAGCAATATCTGGACCACCACGTAAACCCGAATCAACCATGATTTTGATGTTTTTCTGATACTTTTTTACCAAATGAATCATGGGTACAATAGACGATTGACCCGCATCCAACTGCCGCCCTCCGTGGTTAGAAACGATGACCCCATCCACTCCCAAGTCAATGGCTTTGAGGGTATCTTCTTCACTGACAACTCCCTTAACGATCAATTTACCTTTCCATTGTTCTCGAATAGCAGCGATTCGGTCTTCATTTAATCGACCCGAAAAAGTAGCATCCATAAATTCACCCAATCCTTTAAAGTTCAATTCTTTAGGCATATAAGGAACCAAGCTTTTGAAGCTAGGTCGTCCATGAATTAAAGTTTGTAGGGCCCAATCAGGATGCTTGATGATCTCTAAAATGTTTTTAAAGTTCATTTTAGGGGGCATTGATAATCCATTGCGCACATCTCGAGGCCTAAATCCAAAACTGGGTACGTCGGCTAAAATGACCAAAACCTTAGTGCCTACCGCCGCCGCTCGCTCTAATAAATCTCTTTTAACCGCTTCTTCAGCAGGGTGATATAATTGAAACCACGCCTTCCCCTCAGTGATCTCACCAATACGTTCAATACTTGCAGTACTCACGGTACTCAGAATAAAAGGAATGTTGTGATTTGCTGCTGCCTTAGCTAAAATTTCTGTAGCATTTGGCCAAATTAATCCTTGTAATCCGATGGGGGCAATGCCAAAAGGTGCATCATAGGTGTGACCAAACAAAGTCGTCTTCATCTCTGCTTGATGAAACTTCGATAAGTAATGGGGCATCAATTCTATTTTCCGAAGGTCCGATCTGTTTTTGTCAAGGTTAACGTCCTCATTACATCCCCCATCCAAATAATCAAAAGCAAATTTTGGGATTTTGACCTGGGTTCTTTTTCTTAAATCCGATACAGACGGGTATTTAGAATTTATATTGAGTTTCATCACATGCTTTTAGCGTTATTTAACGGATGCCTTTATTTAACATCGTTCAGATTTCTTATGCCTCAAGTAAGAAATTTGCTCTTTGAATTGTAATTCAGAGAACATTGTATGGATTTGATCCCTTCAAAAAAACAAGCAAAATCAGCTACTTATTTTTCATCCCTCAGCAATACTTTTATTTGAATACAATAACTTTATGTTTACTTGCTATGTCGAACTACAGCTCGTGGATTTTAATATTTCTAAACCACACAGGATAGCCATGATCTTGTAAACCAATATAGCCTTCTCTTGAAATCCCTTCCACAAAGCCCTTGAAATCTTTAAATTTACTGTTTTGAACCAATGCATCCCATTCTGGCGTCCAATGTGAATAAGACAATACTTGAATTCCATTCATACTTACCACAACATCCCCCTCATTTACTTTTATAGAACAAGTATTCCATTGACCTGCAGGGTAAACCGCTTCGGGGTCTGCGGGAAGCATGTCGTACAAAGAACCTGCTAAATGACTACTGATTTTATTGTCGAATGCATCTTGGTTATCCAGAACTTGAATTTCAGGTGCCGCATAGTAGATGGCATTTCCAGGTGTTTCACTAACATAATAAAAGATCCCAGAATTAGCCGATTTACTTGCTTTCCAATCAATCATTAATTCAAAATTTTTGTACTTCTTTTCAAAAAATAAAATATCACCTCCCGCGCCTTCACCTGGTGTTTTTCCTGATCCTAAAAGCACCTTCATGGCCTCATCTTCAATGGCCCAATTAGCAGGCATTTCTGCCCCGTTGCATTGTCTCCAACCCTTAAAATCTTTCCCGTTAAACAGTAAGGTCCAGCCCTGTTGTTCCTCGGTGAGGGAAAGTGAATTATTCGGCTGAGCAAGGGCGTTCAGGGTCATTACAAGTAAGCAGAGCGTCGCCCATCTTTTCATCAATCTATCAGTTCTCATATCATTCTATTTTACTTTATCAATTCCTTATTCTAGATAAGGAATCAGCAGCCATTACTCGTTCAGATACATCTGATGACTTAAATTGCACAAAAAATATCAAAAGCCCACAATATTTCCTTGTTTTATCATCCCATGACCCAATCATTCTAAACTGGCGATCCATGACCGAATCAAAGCGACGCCTTCTTTATGAATCATTTTTCGTCCCAATTCAGGCATCATCACTGCGGGCTCCGTTGAATTCATTCGATGCAATAAAATGGATGCTTCGGGTTGGCCCGGGACAATATCATAGGCCAGTTGACCTGATCCACTTCCAGCGGCTACGGGCGCCTTCATGATACCCAATGCATGCCGGCTATTGCTCGTGGACATCAAGTAGAGCCCTGAGTTTTTGGCGGGGCCCTCCTTTCGGTGACAATGGGCACAGTTCATCTCCAAATAGGCCCTTGCTCGTTCATCCAGACTTCCCGTCTTTGGATTATTCCATACTGAAAACTTGGGAAAAGCTTCTTTTTCAGATACCGATAATAGACCTAAGCGACTTAATCTTCGCAGCTGATTTATAGACTTTCCCCCGTCATCTAAATGATTTCTATTGAGTTGCCTTGCTGTGGGGCCAATAGGTTGTAAGGTTCCATTTCTTTGGTGGCAGCTTTTGCATTGACCCATATTGGGGATTTGATAATGGATCGGTTTTTTACCCAATAAGGAAATTTCTTGTGCCCCACCGGTGATTTCCAAAATGGCATCCGTCTGCTCGCTATTCCAAATGTAGGGTAACGCCTGCCACTCCCTGGCCTTTTTAATCAGCAACCTGGTCTCAATGATTCGTCCCTTTTGATTGATCAGCTGCGCGTCGTCGTAGTAGAAATTTTTAATCAAAACCGTACCCACTGGGAAATCAAACACTTCGGTAGGATGGTATTCAATGATGCTGCCTTCTGGAAGATAAATGAATCTTTTCTTTTGAGCATAATCACTAAATAAGGGCGTATTTAATTCATAAGGATGTACATTTTTGGCCGGTACCAAGTCTACCAAAAATCCTGTGAAAAACCCATAGTCTGATAAGTTTTTATGGCCTAAGTGTCCATTGTCTACTCTATATAAAACTTCTTCTTCGAAGACTATATTGGGTGCCTCATTTTTAGGTTTACACGCGTTCACCATTAAGACACTCAGTAAAAAAAATAATCCTCCTCTCACACTATATTTCACAATTAAAAGACTCAGGATCGGTCACCAAACCCTCAAAATCATTCGTTGCATCTAGAATGGCCGTCTTTACTCCGACTTCTTGAATACATATTTTATAATCCGGGTTAAGGCTGCCATTCGATAAAAGATAATTTTCTGGCACCATGCCATCCCAGATGATCTGCGGTCGATCAAATCCAAACTTCCAAAGAAACAATTTACCAAAATCATTACTCAAATTGGGAAGCCATGAAACCTCACCGTACGTATTATCATGTATATAAATAGCGCCTGGATATGGGTCATATTCAAGATCCATATTTGCCCCCTCTTCAAATATTTGTGCGCTGGATACTGGATCCTTATTTTCTTGGGATTTTTGATCGTTCATGGCATCGATCAGTGCATAGCTAACCGCGGCCACTTCAATAGTATTGTTATTTTTTAATTTATTGTTATAAATTTCTACTTCTCGAGTGGCCAAAACCATGATGCCCGTTCCAGAGGGAACGGCACCCACAATATTTCCAGGCGGTGCGAAATTAAAAAGATTGTTGTCGTACACTTCATTGTCATATACTTTGATCTTTCGTCCATACCGCGTGAGGCCAGGGAGATCAAAAACTAAGATGCCGCCCGTATTGTTGTAAGCTTGGTTATTATAGATGGATACATTTTCAGAGTTTTCACTCTCTATCCCCGCCACATTCCAATAAACTTTATTGTTTCTAATAATTACATTTTTTGACTGTCCTACATAAATACCGGCATCGCTGGCACCTAAAACTTCACATGCTTCTATCAATACATTTTCGCATATGACAGGATACAAAGCATAAGCCCCATTTTTTTTACTGATTTCCCCAGTCCATGCTGACTTTATTCTCCTAATGGTAATCCCTTTGGTATCGGTTATTTTGATATTATCTCCTACTGCATCTTCAATGGTGAAATCTTCAAGAATGATGTTTTCACTATTGGTTATTTTCAGACCTTCCGCCCCATTTTCCTGGATTTTAAACGATAAAACGGTTTTATCCATACCTCTGCCTCGTAAGGTGAAGTGTTTTTTATTATCAAGAATGAGGCTACTTTTAAAGATAAAATGTCCCTCCTCCAGTTGTATGACCGTACTGTCTTTAGCCAACATCAATTTTGATAACAAAGCTTTTTCAATACTTTTATAGTTCCTGTCAGGATCATGACTTGGCACGCCCTCACATCCCAATAGGGTACCCAATATCACCATCAAAAAACCATATTTGATGAACGAATTCAGGTTATTAAAGCGTTTTTGAACTTTCATTAGAAATAAATTTAATGATAATTACCTCATCCGCTGAGAAAATTGTCATAAAACACTCCTATCGCCGGCGTAATATTTCTATTTATCAAAAATAAAATGAGCTAGCTCAATCCATAAATGCGGTATTTAAAGGAATTGGAAGCCTTATTATGATCATAAAAGAACTCCAAACATACCAAAATGAGAAGATAATAAAGTTTTTTTTCTTCTTCAATCAACTTTATAACCTGATGAATTCATCAAAAGAAGTACGCGCTAAAAGAATTCCTATTTACTCCATTGAATCTACATTACTTCTGGACCAAACCCAAGATTCTTTTTTATATATTTAAAAGATGGGAGATGGTCTATTTAAAATTATTTTAATATAATTGAATATGAAACAAATAGTAATATTCAGTTTTTGGCTTATGATACTTTCCCTTGCCACACAAAATTGTCAACAACAGATTAAAAAGAAAGCTTCGAATCCAGATTCATTAATACAAATGAAACTTATTCCAGGAGGTACTTTTACCATGGGAGGTCGATCTGATCAAGCCTATCCAGATGAATTTCCCCAACATAAAGTCTCAATTGATCCTTTTTATATGGATCTACATGAGGTCTCCAACGCTGAATTCGATCAATTCATAGCAGCTACAGGATATGTTACCGTAGCAGAAAAAGACATCGATTGGGATGAGATCAAAGTCCAATTACCTGAGGGGACTCCCAAACCTGCCGATGCTATATTGAAGGCTGGTTCTTTGGTTTTCAAAGAAACAAGCGGTCCGGTTGACCTCATGGATTACTCACAATGGTGGCATTGGACCATCGGTGCTTATTGGCGACAGCCAGAAGGTCCCGGAAGTACAATTGACGAGCGAATGGATCATCCCGTAGTTCATGTCGCTTACGAAGATGCACATGCGTATGCTCGGTGGGCCGGCAAGCGACTGCCTACCGAAGCCGAATGGGAATGGGCAGCCTCAGGGGGAACAATGGATAAATATCCATGGGGGAATGATCCTATAGAAATTGCCACCGGCAAAGCTAATTTTTGGCAAGGCATTTTCCCCTACAAAAATCTCCTTCAAGATGGCTATACTGGGACCGCACCCGTAAAATCATTCCCGTCCAATCCTTTTGGTCTTTTTGATATGGCTGGAAATGTGTGGGAATGGTGTCAAGATAGGTATGATGTCGCCAGCTACGCTATTGATAAAAGTAAAGGCATCATAAACAATCCCAATGGCTCCAATCAATATAACGACCCCAGAGAGCCCTATGCTCCTAAACACATTATCCGTGGGGGTTCCTTTCTTTGTAATGAAAGCTACTGCAGTGGTTATCGAGTTTCAAGGCGAATGAGTACCAGCAAAGATTCAGGGTCCAACCACACAGGATTTCGTTGTGCCAGGGACTACTAGTATTTTGCTTGCTCAAAAAAATCAGTCTAGCTATAAATTTGATTCTAAACTTACCTTGGATAGATCAAATATTAATACTTCCCCATCAAAATACCAGGAATATGCAACCCAAGGGGAGCCTCACAAGTATTGGAGAATTTTAACGCCCACTTTATGAAGGTAGGCATGCGAAGAATTTAAATAAACCAGAAATAAATAGAATAGATATTTTTTATGATCCTCCTCTTTGGGATAAAGATGCTAAACTCCCAAGAATGGGTGCGTCGTCCTCGTCGTTTAAAAATTAGCGCAACGCTTGAAGTATTAGGGGCACTTTTATACTCAGTGAGGCTAGACATTGCTTATTTAACTACCACATCTCTAAGATTTCTGCCTGATCTATGATTTTGTCTTGAGAATAATTTCTATTTCCTTCTCAAAGTCATTATTAATGAGGTCTTACCTAGAATAAATGTATCCTTTTGGAAAGAGCATAAAAAGTAAATAATTTAGCCGCTTACTAAAATAAAAATCAACACCTATCACTTATGAAAAAATCAATATTCATTTTAATTGTCATGGCATTCGCATGCGAGCCAGCTAAAAAAGTAGAAACAGAAATCGTTCCGAACGAAATCGGATATCAAATCTCTGAGGATGGAACTAAGATTGCCTTGTATAGTGATTCAAAATCAACTATTCAAGTTTGGGAAAATTATATTAAAGCTCATAATGAAAAAGATACCGCAGCCATTCGTAGCTTGAATTCAGAAGAAAATTTCAAAGCTTACGCACCAACTGGTGAATTGATTGACGGAGCTGATGCGCACATTGCTTTTCTATCCAAGTGGTTTGTCGAAAATAACCCGAAATGGACCACCAAGTACATGATTGCTAATGAGTACACAAACAAAGAGGGAAAATCATATCAATGGATCACCTCGGGACACGATCTTACCCTAACAGTAAACGGAACAGAGATCAAACTTAACCAGGTACATGACGCTCTCATTGTCGATGGAAAAGTTCAACTTTTTTATGTAAACGAAAGAGTCCAAGCTCCTGGAGAATAGACAGTCTATCGTACAAAAAAGCCTTTAACTATAGTTAAAGGCTTTTTTTATACCTACTGATTTTCCAGTAACCTTTTACTGGAATTACAGGAGCTAATCCTCGGTTATGAGGGGTAACTAGTGATTGCCCTGCCTTGAGTTAACCACCCTTATAAAAAATAACAAAACGGCCCATCAATAGGTTATATTGCCTACATATCAAAAAAAGACGGAATGAAAACCCAATTATTCTCATTGCTATTGATCCTCTTTTTGAGCATTAGTACTCATGCTCAAATCTGGAAAATAGATGCCAAGCATTCCAGTATCATGTTTAATGCCAAGCATTCTGGCATCTCATTTGTCAATGGAAGATTCATGGAATTCGAAGCGAAAGTGGAGGGCGGAACACCTGTAGATTTTACGGACGCTCGAGTGAGCTTCAAAGCTCAATTTAGTAGCGTCAGCACCGGTGCAGAAGGTCGCGATAAGCACTTGAAAACTGCTGATTTTTTTGATATGGAAAATCATCCAACGATCAGCTTTATAAGCAAATCGTTTATCAAATCAAGTGAAAACACATACAAAGTAGTGGGTGATTTGACGATGAGAGGTAACACCAAAGAAGTGATTTTATCCGCAAATCACATAGGCTCAACCAAAACTCGAGATGATCTCAATAAAGTAGGATTCCAGATCATGGGAATAGTTGATCGAAACAAATTTGGCGTATCTGGAGCCTCCAGTTCCGTCGCTCCTGACATAGAAATTCTTTGTAATATTGAAATGTCTGAACAAAAGTAGTTGGGTGGTCAATGGTGTTGGAAGCGATCATTTTCTTAGACCTTATTGGTTTTGAAAGTCTAAGGGGGTCTGAATCCCCGTTTATTCATATGTGAGGTGACTGATGCTTACCGTCAGTATTATTTATCTACTTAAGGTCAACAAACACTTAATAAAGGTTAACAATGAAGTCTTAATAATTTCTTAATAGGTGCTTAGGTAAAAAGGTTAAATTACTTGTATGCTATTGCTACATCATGAAAAGTGACTCTAAATTCATCAGTGCTAGTTTACTGGGCGCGGTTACGGCATCACTGTGCTGCATCACCCCTTTTTTAGCCTTAATCGCAGGTACAAGTAGCCTCGCTGCTGCCTTTTCATGGATCGCACCTTATAGACCTTATCTGATTGGGCTCACCCTTTTCGTACTTGGCATTACTTGGTATCAAAAACTATCTACTCCAAAAGAAATCGATTGTGATTGTGAGTCTGTGGAGCCAAAATTCATACATTCGAAATCATTTTTAGGCATCGTGACGGTAGTCGCCCTACTCATGTTGACTTTTCCCTATTACTCGCAGAAGTTATATCCTGACCCATTAAGTGAAGTTATTTCCTACGATCCATCGATGATTCATCGAACAGAATTTAAAATCGTTGGGATGACCTGTTCAGGTTGTGAAGCACCTATCATTCACGAGGTAAACCAACTCAAAGGCATACTGGAGTTGACCGTTTCCTATGGAAGTGGTAATGCAGTCATTGGATATGATCCAACTCAAACCAATGAATACAAAATTGGACAAGCTATTAATGCATCAGGTTATCAGGTGATTGATCACCTTCCCCATTAATGGAATTCTTATTAACATCTGAAATTACCTGTCCAAACTGTGACCATCGTAGGATCGAGGAGATGCCTACCGATGCATGTCAATTCTTTTATGCTTGCGCAAATTGTGAAATTGTACTCAAGCCTAAAAAAGGAGATTGTTGTGTGTATTGCTCTTATGGAACTGTTCCATGTCCTCCTGTACAGGAGAACAATCGTTGTTGTTAAAAAAATAAAGGCGAGCTGACTGAGACTAAATGCCCTTTTAAATAGCCAGACTCAACTGCTTATCCAAAGTCAACCTCACACTTCACATGTATTCACGTTTCTCTGCGCCTGAGAAAGTCAGCAAAACCTCAACTATAGAAATAAACATCGGCCTTAGACACTTCTGAGAGCTTCAAACGTTTGTGGAGCAAAGCTTATTGAGTCGGTGAGTCCATCTCAATTTCCCACTAACGAGCAAGGAAATGACCAATAAAGGAAGCAGAGCCATCGCCAAGTGAATATAGAATATTACTTCACAATTGGTCAATCTTCTTTATTCCATCTAACTTTCAAAATTACTGCTACATCTAATAAATCTTTAACCCCATTTTGAGCTTGTGATGTTGGGTTGACATCTGCCGATTGAAGTACATTCATCATATAAATTAATTTATTCTGAAGACCAATAATGGTTTCTTTTTCAGGAGAAACAGCACGAATGCTGCCATATAAAACATCCTGATCACTTGGGCTACCCGTACCTAGCAAAGCCAAAGCAGCCAAGGATGGTTTCTTTTGTGTGAAAATGGTTTCCGCCATTTCTTGTAGTTCATGATAGGCCTGATAACATGCCATACTCAAGTTATGCTGGGACTGTAAGGCCGCCGAACTGATTGACACCCGAGGATCCATGCGCAGGGCCAAAGATTTTTCGGTAACCTCGCCATCAACCGTAAGACGGACACGATAGCGTCCTGGATTTACCATGGGACCTACCGGACCACTGGGTGTATTGTTATAAACGGCAGCAATAGAATAGGAAGCATCAGCTCCCCTAGGTGGTGCATATTTTAAGTCCCATGTAAAGCGATGATGGCCAGCGCTCGTTCCCAATTTTTGGACCGGCCGCATCCAATAGGTTGGATGGCGTTGGGTAGTGGTGTCCACATTTACGGGTAAATTATCGCTCGCATAACTTCTTATAACCTTCCCATCTTGATGCAGTATCTCTAGTTGTACTGAACTTGCATCTACCACAAGGTGATAATCTAAAATAGCACCATCGGGAGGATTTTGTCCGGTGGGCTCTTCAGGTGGTAGCGGGGTGTCATGAAACATATTGTCTCTCACTCGGGTCGCTAAGGAAGGTGTAAATAAGTGAACAGACTCCTTTTGCGTTTTTATCATTTCCCGTAAGGGCGCTATATTATCTAAAATCCAGATAGAACGGCCATGGGTCCCTACCACGAGGTCATCCTCATGAATCACCAAGTCCCTGATAGAGGTGGCAGGCATGTTATTACGAAGTGATTGCCAATGAGCTCCCTCATCTACAGAAAAGTATACGGCTCTCTCGGTTCCCGCAAACAATAAACCCGGTTGCTTTGGGTCAGCCCTCACTACATTGACAGGACCGTTTGAAGGCAGGCCTTCGGTAACCAATTCCCAGTTTTTACCCGAATCGTGGGTTTTATAAATATAAGGCGCCATATCATCTTTTCTTATGGCATTAATGGCAATATAAGCCGTGTTTTCATCAAAATAACTGGCGTCTATTTGAGCAACTTTATCCCATGATGAGATTTGGGGAGGCGTGACGTCCTGCCAGTTTACACCACCATCCTTAGTTAAGTGGACGCGACCGTCATCAGTGCCTGCCCAAATAATATGGGCTGCCAATGGAGACGGGCCGAGCGAATAAATAACACCTCTTCGGGCCATTTTTTCCATCTCTTTGGTCTTATATATACCCACACTGGCAGGGACTTCAGGTTGTTCGTAAGTCAAATCAGGACTGATAATTTCCCAACTTTGACCTTCATTGGTCGTCTTCCACAATACATTGGTGGCAAACAAAAGCATGTGGTCATCTGCTGGATGAAACATCAAAGGCAGGGTTCTTACGAAACGATAAGCACCCGAGCGTACCGCCTCGGGTGTAATGCTTTGGGATTGACCCGTTAATTTATTGAATCGGGTGACACGACCCCCATAAATGATATTGGGATCTTTGGGATCTGGAGCTACGTATGCATACTCGTCAGCACCAATACCCATAAATTCTCTAAAACTAATTTGACCCCCATCTCCTCTGCTCGCAATGCCAATGGCTCCACTTTCCTGCTGACCTCCATACACCATATAGGGAAAGTCTCCATCTGTAGCAACATGATATAGTTGGGCTGTAGGTTGATTGTACCAAGAACTCCAAGTTCTTCCCGCATTTACCGTGACGATGGCACCTTGGTCTGCCACGAACAACATAATATCAGGGGAATTTGGATTGATCCAAATACGGTGATAATCATCTCCACCCGGTGCTCCTTTCAGGGAACTCCATGTTTTCCCTCCGTCAGCAGAGGTATAGGAAGCCACATTGCCTACATACAAGCGATCCGGATCTTTGGGATGTACTTTGATTTCAGCGAAGTCTCCTCCTCTGCCCCAAAGTCTTCGATTGCCATGTAAAAAAAACCAGCTTTCTCCCCCGTCTGTGCTTTTGTAGAGCCCCCCCGCTTCGCGGGCATCTACTAGGGCAAACATAAGATTTGAATTGCTGGGTGCAATGGTGAACCCTATCCTGCCTAAACCCTGCTCAGCCCCTGGCAATCCCTTTTCTATTTTTCTCCAATGTTCACCACCATCTGTCGACTTATACAAACCACTATTAGGACCTGACCAATTGGCATTTTCCCATGGTCCTTCCTGATGTTGCCACATATCTGCAAACAGTATTTCAGGATTATTGGGATCAAACTCTACCTGTATCGCACCGGTATGCTCATCCAGGTAAAGTACCTTGCGCCAAGTGTTTCCTCCATCATCCGTTTTAAATACGCCCCGTTCTTCATTGGAACCATAAGGATGTCCCAAACCTGCTACAAAAACAAGTTCTGGTTGGGTAGGATGAATGACCACACGACCTACCTGCTGTACATCTGATAATCCGATATGTGTCCAACTTTTTCCTCCATTGATACTTTTAAAAATACCGTCTCCAACACCCAAATCTGGACGGTGTAGGCCTTCACCCGTACCTACGTAAAGAACCTCAGGCTGGCTCTCTGAAACGGCTATATCCCCAATGGATCCGGTAGGCGCCTCATCGAATATCGGATTCCATGTACGTCCAAAATCATCAGTTTTCCAAACACCCCCATTGTTCACCCCCATGTAAAAGATATTGGGTTGAGAAGGTACACCAGTCCCTCCTACGGTTCTACTGGCCCGAAAAGGACCAATCATCCGATAGTCTAAATCTTGATAATCCACTGGGTCAATGGATTGTGCATCTATTGTAGAGGTGGTAAGGCCGCAAGTAATCATGACTAGCCATCGCACACATCGAAAAAATAAGAATTTAGACATCTATAGAGGTTTAATTGAATGTATCATGTACTTGAAAGCCTACAAATAATACTAAAATTGGTAGGTTATAAATCTTAAGGAAGTTAACATTTATACCCCAAAAGACAAAAACTGAAGCTACTAACCGAACAGAACCGCTACTCCCTACTTGTTTTACCTACAGCCTTTCAATTCCACTAGGTTTGTGAAATCGTTGTGGCTGGTTCCCGCATTGGGAGAATCGATGATACTTTAACCCCACACACCTAGATCTTCTCATTGCTTGGGTACTATTCATATAAATTTTTAAATCTGGTGACTCCAATGACTTCAGACCATCAATATCATTATTTAAATATTTTTGGTAGTGCGATCGTATCGCCATTGATTTTCGTCATTGAAAGTAACCTGAACATCGGTCGTTTCGTTACAGCTGATTTACAACGCTAATAATGGAATAAAAATTTTATTATTTTGTTGATTGAATAGTTCATTCAAGTAATATTATTTTTTGATTGTAAAAACTCAACATTTAATTTATTTCAAGACTTTTACCAACCGGATACGCTCCTTGGCTCCACTGTTATTCTCCAACTGTATGATATAAATACCTTCACTCATGGTCGTCAGATCAATATACTTTTCTTTGGTCCTGAGTGCTTTCTTTCCTAATAAAGTATAAATAATGGCTTCTTTAAACTCACTCATTTGAATATGGATCCTATCTTGAGCTGGATTGGGATAAATCATCATTGATGGGCTCATTAAAGACAAAATGGTCTCTTCATCATCAGTAGTTCCTCCCATCGATTCACCAAACTTGACCTCATCAAAATAATAGGTCTTTGCCCCCGCTGTAGCACCCTCGGTTCCAAAATTAAAAAAAATGGATGCCATGTTATAAATCCATTCTCGCTCTAAGCCTATGCTTAAAAACTCCGTACCTGGTGCTTGATCAACAAAGTCAAACGTTAATACTTCCCATTCTTCAGTAACTGTAGTGTTGGTTTCTGTTTCACAAGTATGGGTAGGATCATTAGCATCTTCTACTTTCAAACGAATCGGCGTACCCGCTGCCGGTGACCATACTTTGACGGTTATTTTTGAATCTGATAAGGACAGTGGAATAGGGGTGGCAAAGCCCGAAGGCGTACCCAGCGTCGTTCCAGCCCAAGTGGCTGCTGTACTCGTTTTTATCACCTGCATTATTTTGTTTTCAGGGTTCAATGGATCCTCTATTAAAAATGACTCATTCCCTCCGAAATCAGTCATGGTATAGTTCACGGAGATATCTTCAAAATCCAAAGGTAAATCTATTTGAGTCCCTCCAAACCACTGCTCAATGTCATCGAATAAAAATGTTGAAGTGGCCGATCCATCACCCACATTTCCAAAATCAAACATGAAAACAATAAAATTAAAATTTGAAGACTCACCTGTGAAGTCCCAGGTCAGAACCTCCCATTGACCAGATACATTAGTTTCAACATCCCTTTCTGCAGCGCCGGTAGCTCCTTCCAATTTAAATTTAACGATAGTTCCCACTGGAGCAGTGGTGTAAACTTTCATTGAAATAGAATTTAAGGTACTGAAATCTAGGTTCTCCGTTAATGCTATTTTACTCCCTGCCCAAATGGCTCCATCTGATCTGATTATTTTGGCGACATGGGTACTTGTATTGATCCCTTCAGCTTGTGGATTTTCTAAAACGGAGGCTATTCCTCCATCAAAATCAACAAAATCAGAGGTATTGATGGTCGTCTCAAAATCTATAGGCAAAGATTGTGAGTGACCAATGAGTCCCAAAAAAAGCGAAGTTAAAAAAATAACTATTCTCATGTTTTTTTTATTTTATGTAAAACTGATGACATTCTTTATCAATGCCGACACTTTTTAGGAAAAATATGATCAGATAAATATGAACGTCATAAAACCTATTGATTATGCTATCTTATCTAAGTGTTTTGGGGCTAGTTAGTTGGTCCTTGTATTCGCGAGATTCCTTATCTCAAAGATCTTGAAAAAAAATACAAAGGTTCAAACATCTAATTTGTAAGTATTTCAATCGATCTTATAGATGATTTAAATAAATGGAAAAATTTTGTGAGTAAAAAAAATCTTGGGGGTATTCAGTTGCACGCAGAAGGCGATTGGAAATCTTCCATCATCACTGATTATACCATTGAAGGAATCCCAAGATTTATTCTTATTAATCCTGAGGGTAATATTGTGAGCACCGATGCGATGCAACCCTCAGATCCCAAACTCGTTGCACTTCTTGATGAACTCATTCAGACTGACTGATTTAACCGTACACAAGCAACTAAGTTAAGCCTAAAGTTGAAATAGACATTAATACATAGTAGTTTATGATATTTGATGTTTGGGGGATCTTTAAGCTCTTTTCCTCTTTGGTACTTTCTTTTTTTAGACCGTTACTTTTTGATCTGGAAATTTTCCGGTTCATTCTATCGGTATTTCGCCGAATCAGATGCCTACCGCAGATGCCCTCATTGATTAAAATAAGTCTAAAACCTCTTTATGTTGATTCCAATAGATAAAATAAAACAGATTTCACCCCACGTTTAACATTGATATTTTTTTATTAAATTTATTTCTTTTTTAAATTTTAAACAATCATAAAATGGGAGAACTAGAAATATTAAATTATTATCAATTAGCCTTTATCGCTAACGCAATTTATCTATTGACCTTCACCGGACTGATTTTCATCACTTTCAGACTGGTCAGGGTTCAAAGGGAAAATAATGCCAATACTTTAGGAAAAATATTGGTCACCTTATTTGGACTTTGCACTACTTTTTATGGATACAATATTTTTTCATATTTACGCATCAATCAATTAACTCAATCCTTCAGGTTATCAGAATTAGAATCTCAAGGCGTGGGCATATCATCCGTTGCAGAAAGTTTTATTGCGTTCACTGGCCATACTTATGATCAGGGGGTGCCTTCATCATTTGCGCCTGAACCTGCTGCAGCTGTTTTCTTATTGACATTTGCCGCAATGATCATTGGAGGAATCTGGATGAAGTTGACCAAAGATTAACCCTACATCCATCCACTTATTCCCGGAATTTCAATGCAGGGAGGTCTTCAAATAGGTCTTCCTGCATTTTTGTTTAAACGAAAGCGGTCCATTCAGAACCTACGTAGCGCATATTAACTTCATTCTCTTTGATAACCATGGGGAAGACAATTTGCTCTATAACGATTTAGGTTATCCTTAATCCCGGACCTAGATACCCATCATTATGAGTATTTAAATATTTATAATGATATGACATATTTTGATTTTATTATATGAAAAAACTCATATTTTATTGTATATATTGTAGATATGCAACGACAACGGCTATCCACTCGTGACCTACTTTTTTATCTGATCTTATTGATCATTGCCGTTTATCTCATCAGATTTTTTTTACAAAATATGCGTTTTTTTTAATTGGCCTACCTCTGGACTTCATAGCACATTTCTATCGCTCATCACAAGGTTAAGGTCAAAAAGGGACATATAAGAGCTCATGAACTCCTTGAGAAAAGATGAAAAATAATTTTATCACCCATTAAATAAGTTTTCTATTTGGATAGACAAGCATGGGTAATAGGTATTACTTCAATGGTATCGGTTTGAACCACATCTCCTCCTGAATCTGCTAAAAGCCTTCCAAATACCACCGGATATTAATTTATAAAATCATTTATACGGGCTCAGGCCCCCGATTTTAGAGAAAATCAGACTCCCTAGAGGTCACTCAAAAATGCAAATACGGATATTATCCGCTAAAGTCAAAAAGTAGGATCTAACTTAAATAAGTATTTCAAATTAATCTTGACCTTGGTATTTATTTAAATCATATTAAATTACTCAAAAAAAAAATTTTACAAAAATAAAAGCAAATATGAATGCTAAAAGCGCTTTTTCTGGACAGATCTTAATTGTGATGTTACTGTTGCTCACCTTTTCTGTAAATGGGCAACAAATCGTTGGTCAATGGAAAACCATAGACGATGAAACAAAAAAGGAACGATCTATTGTAGAAATTTATAAAGTGGGGGATCGCTATGCAGGTAAGATCATTAAGCTCCAAAGAAGCTTGGAGGATGATCCAGACCCTGTATGTAACTCCTGCGATCCTGATGATGCCAGGTATTTACAAAAGATCATTGGTATGAATATCATACAAGATATGACCTTTGATAGGTCTTCAAATGAATATGTTGATGGCACCATTCTAGATCCCGAAAGCGGTAGCGAATATCAATGCAAGCTGTGGCTCTCAGATGAGGGCACCCTAAAAGTAAGGGGTTACATTGCCTTTTTTTACCGAACCCAGACCTGGCTTCCCGTCTCTATGACAAATTAATACGCTACCCTAAGCTAAGTAGCCATTCCTTTCTTGCCTGATCCTTCCAAAGCAACTCAGTATTCCTGAAAAAAATAGGCACATGAGCAAATAAGATCATAAGTATTTTGCAGGAGCGAGTAGAGCCGAGATTGCAAAGAAGATGGGAGAGACTAATTTTGAACCTTCCACAGCTATTGTTGTCAGAAGATAACGTAGCTATTAAATTTTTCACCCCGCACAACATTGCCTAGACTGCATTGAAAAATAACTTTATTGCTAAAATTAGGAGGTTTTAGTGGTGATACCCCCTTGGACTTAGCATGGAAATTCTCTACCGCACCTAAACTTTCCCAGTTTATCTTCGTATGTATTAGTATGAAAAAATATTCCTTTCTTTGTTTGTTCTCGATTCTTTTTGTGATCCCCTCTTTTTCTCAGCAAAAAATAAATCCAAAGGATCTCTATGGGCAATGGAAACTTCACATCGACATCCAAGAAGCGATGAAAGAAGCCGCTGATGATCGGATTTTTATCGAAAACGTCCTCATCTCAGGTGTATCAGATATGGTAGAATCAATTTTAAACGAAGTTACGGTTACTTTTGATTTTCAAAAAAACAATGAATTAGTATTAACCATTGCCATCACTATCGAAGACACTGAAACGGAAGTTGAAAATCTAAAATGGAACCTTAATTCAAAAAATCAACTCATCATTTCAGACAATGACCATGTTCAACTTCAAAATGAGGGGTTTTGGTTGTTGAAAAATGGGGTTTTGATCAACTTTGATGAGCAAGGTGATTTTCAGGAACATGTTTACTTGGTGAGGGAATAGGTTATAACAACCACACGATCTGATGCTCTTTATCTTACTTCGGCAAGTTTCGATGGGACTTGGAAATCAAGAAAAGAGAAATTGAATATACCATTAGAGAATTAATATCTACCTAGAGAAGTGCCATTAAACATCCTTACCATTGTGACTCATGTGCTCCTAACGTTGGGAAAATTCTGAGAAATAAATAATTCCTTAATTTAGCCGTATGGAATATTTTGATTTTTTATCTCTTGCTTTCCTTGGCCTCCCTTTTTTAGAAATAGAATTTTTTGCGTGGTTGTTGGCTATACTTTCATTTTCGTATCCCTTCCTGTATGCGATGAGGATAGGTTGTCAAAATGATAAAAAATTTAAGAAGCAACTAGGAAGGCAGGGATTGGATCAAGATCTAAGTTGACCAACCCCCCAATTCCATCCCATCATTTTCAGACAAAAGCGTCAACGTATTCGCAACATGCTCATCATTCTATTTTAATATAAAAAAGAGATCTATTCACAACCTAATTATTATGAGTAATCATCTTACTAAAGAAGAAATCCTAAAATAAAATACTGGTATTGGATTGAGAGTTAATATTGGATGGCTTAACTGTGGGATGCATACACGTAGCCTATGGAAGATTAATAATACTTGTGATGACACTAAGGAGTTGAGCTTGTTATTTGCTTTGCCTAAAACCCTCTTGGGAGTATCTTAGATATTTTTTTGATTGTCAAATTAATAGCTT
>ENA-OSJC01001005-OSJC01001005.1-marine-metagenome-genome-assembly--contig:-NODE-1005-length-24728-cov-21.282098_pt1 | contig 24728 bp, 31 predicted proteins | sample MGYA00237885_ERZ534234 | MGnify/ENA primary metagenome ERZ534234 (study PRJEB26413, sample SAMN06343907) | marine metagenome | isolation source: coastal waters | place: Atlantic Ocean: West Antarctic... | reverse complement strand
TTGCCCCTCTCTAAACTATTTTGTCAGCTAAGTTTTAAGAGTTGCGTATGCGCTAAACTATAAAGCTTACCTATAAGGCAGTAAGTTCCCTTATATAGTCAGTAAAACTAGGGTATTCACTGCATCACCGATGTGCGGGAGGGCTAATATTACTTAGGGGGGGATAGGGCCATGACGGTGGCATAGGTATAGTTACTACCAGCTCCTCTATTTTTTATTTTTTATAAGTCTTTTACGTTTATTACTCTCTTACGACATAGTACAGTAGCTATATAGACCTGCATAGTACAGTAGCTATATAGTACACACAATAAAAAAGCACTACGTTGTTACACGTAGTGCTATAGTACAGTAGCTATATAGTACAGTAGTCTCTTAGTCTCTAGTAATTACTACTATTACTACTACCTACTCCTCCTATTAGTCTAAACTTAATGCTAGGATCATCAGAGAACGCTTTATCTATGAAGGAACATGAAGATAACACTAGCATAAGAACAAGTACAAGTAATATTAGTAGTAATAGACGGACTACAAAGCAACTAACAGTACTATTAGAGTCTCTACGTAACTTATTGTGTGACATAGGACTCTCTCTTCATGGACACTGTGTGTCTATTATAGCCCCCCACACGATTCTGTCAATAGAAAAATGCACATAATACAAAATAAATTACTTTTCTATTGACATATGCTCTATATGCACTATAATAGGTAGTAGAGGGAAACAGATCACAAAGGAAAAGAACTAAAAGACGTTATTCGTAAACCGTCTACTGCAGTTTTCTTTTCTCACACACTACTGTTTCCCTTTATTTCTCTTCTACCCTTCAAGATAATAGTTGTGTTTTAACATGCTTCTTTCAACAATAGCCGCTAAATTCTATGTAGCCATACTAATATCAGCTACAATGCCCAACGTGCCTCCACAGGGCTGGGTACACATGCTTAACTCCTTTGATACCTACAAAGAATGTAACGCTTCCCTAGAGGCAGACAGGTACGAATACACTATAGTTACACTTCAGACTTTTCAAAATATTATAAAGACAGTAGATTTAATGGAGTGTCTTACTATGTCAAACATTAAAGAACTAAACGAAGACTTAGGCCATTTTCCTGAAGGCTTAGGAATTTAAATACATGCTAGTATTAACTTGGTTAAAAGAACGCTCTATAGAACCTAGCACTTGGTTAGGCATTAGCATATGTTTAATGGGTGTAGCCTTAATGGTTCCTACTTGGCTTGGAGCTTTCATTATTGCAGCAGTTATTACTGCAGTAGTAGCTATGTCATTAAAAGAAGAAAGTAATAGACACTAAATATGCATACGCCTAATCTACCTCGTAAAACAGAACTAACCGACAAGCAAGAGAAGTTCATTAACGCTCTTGTTAGTAACGGAGGCAAAGTAAGCCAAGCAGTCGAAGAGGCTGGTTACAAGCCTACTAGTCGATCATGGCTCATGCGTACACTAAAGGATGAGATACTAGAGCGTACACGTTCTATGTTAGCCTCCTACTCCGTTAAAGCTGCTCATCGTATCACAGAAGGTTTGGATGCGGATGGCACGTTACCTGTTAATCAAATGGATATGCGCTTTAAGAGTGCAGAAGCCATTTTAGATCGTGTGGGTCTAAGCAAGAAGCACGTTACAGAGATACAAGGTGAAGTGATACACGGTATTGTAATGCTTCCTGCAAAAGATAAACCCAAAGAAGTAGAGGTAACAATAGATGGCTGATAGAAAAAAGATAGTAGTAGACTTTATTAAAAATAATCCAGAAGTAGCAAAAGGATATGATAAAGGTAAAGTTACTGCAAAGGTGCTTGCAGATAGTGAAGAAAGATTTGGAGTTACTACTCCTCGTTCTGCTTTAATAAAAGCTTTTAATGCTGCGATAAGCTTCTTTGAAAGTGATGAATCAAAACGGGGTAGACGAGCGGCTACAAAAGTAGGTAAAATTAAATCAGATAGAGAAGAAAGACTATTAGATACACCTAAAAAGAAAGCTTCTGGCGGCTCTGTTAAGAACTACGCCTATGGTGGTCGTGTAGCTGCAATGTCTGCCGAGAAATCCTAATGGCGTGGAAAGATTTAACCCGCCTACAAAGAATGAACGCTGATGGTCTTGATGCGTATGTTTGGAACGGTCAAACTGCAGCAACTCAAAAACAACTTCTAGAAACTATTAACAAGAGAATTGAGTCTAGAACAGAAACAGGTTCAATTACAACCGTAAAAGAAAATCCTGAACAAAGAGCAGTTCGTAAAGCTAAAAAAGCTAAAGCACAAGCACTCCGTAAATCTCAAACACCTAAACAACGAGCAAAGAGTGCTTTTGACGATCTTGAGAATGATATAGCTAAATCACGTAAAGCCTCTGGAGGTTCTATTAAGAACTACTCCTACGGTGGTCGTGTAGCTAACTACTCTAAAGAGAAAGTATAAGATTACCAACAAGAGTACAATCTCTAGAGCAAGGCGCAATGCTTCCACAACCAAAAAAGTAACAAAAGACAATGGCTCAAAAACCGATACCCCGCACAAAGAAGAACTATCGCTCTACAAAGAAGGGTGCGGGAATGACAAAGGCGGGAGTAGCAGCCCACAACAGAGCTAATCCCGGTAGCAAACTAAAGACAGCCGTAACTGGTAAAGTAAAAGCTGGAAGTAAAGCAGCTAACAGACGTAAAAGCTACTGCGCTAGATCACTAGGTCAACTAAAGAAAGCGTCAGCTAAAACACGTAACGATCCTGACAGTCGCATAAGACAAGCTAGAAAAAGATGGAAGTGCTAATGGCAAAAACACCTATAACTAAACGTCAGCAAGATAAATTAAAAGAACATAGCAAACATCATACATCTGCACATATGACTGCTATGCGTAAAGATATGAGAAACGGTAAAACTTTTACTGCAGCACACATTGCAGCAAAGAAGATGAAAAAGGCAAAAGCATAATGGCTATACCTAAAAAACCCGGCCTATACGCCAACATACACGCTAAACGTAAACGTATTGCTGATGGCTCTAAAGAGACTATGCGTAAGGTAGGTGCTAAAGGCGCTCCTACTAAAAAGAACTTTGTACGTGCTGCTAAAACTGTTAAGAAACCTACACGGAGAGCGTAGCATGACCTTAGAAGATGTGTGTCCTAAATGTGGTAAAGAAGGTTGCAAGTGTGATCCAGAGACTTGTGAGTGTGAACCATCAACTCCTACAGAAGAGCTAGTGCAAGACTTTGAATAGTGATGAACCTCCTACTAAGAAAAAAGCAGGTAGACCTAAGTTAGCAAAGGGACAAAAAGGAAACTACAACGTATCTCGCATAGAGAAAAAGAAAAGAATAGTACGTAAAAAGGTTTCATCCGCACAAGAACAAGAAAGAAAAGCTAAGAAGAAGCTAAACGAACTCAACGACAAGCAAGCCAACATCAAACATGCAGAAAAACTTATAGGCAAAGGTGGGCTAGCAGTCGAGGAGAATGTTAAGAAGTTACCAAAAAGTCTAAAGGCAGCGTTACACGATAATACACAAATTTTATTTAATCCGAACACTGGTCCACAGACTGACTTTTTAGCAGCCCCAGAGAAAGAAGTACTATACGGAGGTGCAGCAGGTGGCGGTAAATCTTTCGCCATGCTAATGGACCTACTAAGATACGCACACAACGGTAACCATCGTGCGCTATTACTACGTAGAACTCTATCAGAACTGACAGAGCTTATAGATCAATCTAGAAAGATATATCCACAAGCTTTTCCCGGTGCAGTATTTAGAGAGTCCAAGAGTACATGGTCTTTTCCGAGTGGTGCTACCGCACTATTTAGTTACGTAGATAAAGACGCAGACGTAGCACGTTATCAAGGACAAGCTTTTACTTGGATTGGTATAGACGAGTTAGGACACTATCCTACTCCTTACGTTTGGAACTATCTACGAAGTCGCCTACGTAGTACAGATACTACAATAGAGACTTACATGAGAGCTTCTGCTAATCCCGGTGGTGGTGGCGGTTGGTGGATAAAGAAGATGTTCATAGACCCTTCTGTACCTAATTCACCCTTTTGGGCAACAGACTTTGATACAGGAAAGACTTTAACATACTCTCCTACTCATCCTAAGAGAGCAAATCAACCTTTATTTCAGCGTAGATTTATACCTGCTAGATTAACAGATAACCCTCATCTAGCAGAATCAGGAGAGTACGAAGCAATGCTACTATCTCTTCCAGAGGTAGAGCGTAGAAGACTACTAGAAGGAGATTGGGATGTTGCTGATGGAGCGGCTTTTTACGAATTTGATAGATCAGTCCACGTTGTTGCACCATTTGAGATACCGTATAACTGGCCCAGAATACGGGCTGCTGATTATGGTTATAGTAGCCCTAGCTGCGTCCTCTGGGGTGCAGTAGATTGGGACAACAATTTCTGGATATATCGTGAGCTATACAACAAAGGCTACACGGGTGAGACACTAGCTGAGATGATACTAGCTCTAGAACAAGATGATCCACCCATGAGTATATCAGTACTAGACGGAGCGTGTTGGTCTAATCATGGTACTGGTCCAAGCATAGCAGAAACATTAACACGTAATGGTGTACGTTTCATACCAGCAGATAAAAATCGTATGTCAGGAAAGATAGAGTTGCATAGAAGATTAGGTTTCAATGATCGTACAGGAGAGGCTCGACTACGTATAGTAAGTACGTGTACGAATCTCATACGCACGTTACCCACACTTCCACTATCTAAAACTAACTCTGAAGATGTAGACACACGCGCTGAAGATCACGCCTATGATGCTCTAAGGTATATGTGTATGACTAGACAGACAGGTTTACCACACGCAGGAATGCTCAATAGAGTCAAAGAAAAGACCTATGCACCTGTTAACAACGTATTTGGATACTAACTATGGCTAAATTTGGTGTCACAATTCAAGAAGCAATAGATGCTAAAATTGCTTCTACAACAAAAACAAAAAGTAATTATCAAAGACTACTTAAGTATATTGAAGTTTCTGATCTTAACTTAACTGATGATATGTCTTTAGTAAACAGTGAAAAAGGCTACGCTACTCTTTTAGATGTTGTTAAAAATCATCCAACACAGTCTCTTACTTCTTCAGGGAAAAAAAGAACACCTTCAAATACAGGGGCTATAGCAGGAGATATAATAGCTCTTATAAATCATTCAAAACCTCAAACTGAAGCTAACTACTTTTCTAATAAAGAGAAAAATTTAAGAGACTCTGGTAAACGTGATTTAGGTTTTGATCGTGCAGCAGCACGTACAAGCTCAAATCTATCTCTTCCAGACCAAGATAAATTACATCGTGCTATAGATGTATCTTTAAATAAAATAGATAATCCTGATGTTAAATCTTGGTTTGTAGTAAAATTACTAACTGGTTTAAGAAATCCAGATATAACTCAAATAGAGCTTGAACCTTTTGATAGAAACAAAAGAGTAGATGACGTAAAGTATCTTTCTAGAAATATGAAGACTGTGCTTATCTATAATAAAGGTAACCCTACAAACTACCATTTAGGAGAAGCTGTCTACGAAATTTTGCGTGAACAAGCAACAAGAGCAGAAAAAGAAGGCCGTTTATCTTTATGGCCTATTTCTACAGACCCAGAAAAAGTACTCTTAGGAAAACAATCTAGTGCTTTAGAAAGTAAGTATGGTAAAATAATAAACAAAGCTATGAATACAGAGCTTTTAAAAGACAATTTAGAAATATTTGATTACAATAAAAATGAACTAATTCCTTTTACTGTATCACACTTACGTAAGAATGTTTTTGATGTTCTTGATGAAACAGTAGGTAGTGATATGGCTAATCAAGTTTTAGGGCATAATCTCTCTAAAGATATGGGTTTATCTCATTATAAAGTGTTAAGAGGTAACAGAAAAACAGGCGTTTCTTCTGCTATGGATTCTTTTTATAGATTATACCTTAATGATGTAGGTGTTTCTGATCCTAAAAATTGGATGGAATCTTTAGGTTTTAATCAAGCTGCAGAAAACACACCAAGTACTTTTCCTGATACACCTTTTGGTAATTTAGAAAACAAAATAGAACAACATCAAACACAAGCTAAAGTTACTGCTTCACAATTATCTCAAACTGCAGAAGAAACCCTTAGTAATATAGAAAAAACTGCTGAGAAAGCAGAAAAAACTCTTGAACGTTTAAAGAATACTCAAGAACAAACAGATGAACTTTTAACGAATAAACCAAAAGCACCAACAGAAAAACCTAAAGCTCCTAGTTACTCTTCTCTTTCTGATGAAGAGTGGATTAAAAAAATGAACTCTAAAGAAGGTCTTGGAACAGAGTATTGGTTAGATAGAGGTAATGAGCTTAAAAAAGCTGTTACTAGTAAGACAGCTAAATCAGTAGCTAAGAAACTAGCTATTGCCGCACTTACTGGAGGAGCCACTATTCTTCCAACAGTAGCTGATGCAGCCTTAGACGTAGCGTTAGATTCTAGTCCTACAGGTGACACACCTAATTTAGAAGACTCTACACAAGCTGAATTATTAGAACTTCTAAAGTCAGAAAAGACAACGGATACTAGAGAACCAGTAGCTAACTTTGCTTCTCGTAGACTAGAAGAAAATCTAGATGAAAATAAAGCTTTTGAGGCACGAAGAACTAATCCAGAAACTACTGCACTAAAAGAAGACATGGATAAGGTATTTGGTAAAAAGCCTTTAGCTGAAGTTATAGATAAACGTGATAAAGAAAGTTTAGATACTTCTACACGTAAAATTGAAGAGGGACTAGCTAAGTATAATAATAGTCCCTTACTAAAAGAATACAGTGGTTTCGCTACGAGGCCATAATTAAACAACAACAACAAAGGAGAGAGTAACATGCCAACAGGTAACAAGCAAATGTACGGAAAAGGCTACATCATGGGTCAAATGAGTAAACAAGGTGAGTTTTCAGACGTTGATGAATCAGCACTCTATCGTGAAAAACTAGAGTTTGGTGTAGGTGTTAAAGAAAGCACTTTAACGGAAGATTTTCCTTCAACGTCAGGTAACAATCATATGGGTCAAGCTGCCATGATTATGGCTTCATCTAAACAGAGTATCTAAGTACAGAAAAAGAAACATACATATGGCAGATAATACAAACGACTACGAAGGCGATGAGATGCTTGACGTTCCTGAAGCTAAAGGAGCTACAGGCATCGTTGGCACTATCATGGAACGTTTTCGTAGTGCTGAGTCAGGTAGACAACTAGAAGAAGAGCGATGGTTAAAAGCCTACAAAAACTATCGTGGTGTCTACGACTCTAGCACACAGTACCGTAGCAACGAGCGCAGTCAAGTCTTTATTAAAATAACAAAGACTAAAGTGTTAGCAGCTTACGGTCAGATAGTAGATATATTATTTGCTAATAGTAACTTTCCTGTTTCTGTAGAATCTTCTCCAATGCCAACAGGTATAGATGAGTTTGCTCATTTAAGTAAAGTGCCTTTATCAGAGAAAGAACCAGACCTCTATGGCTTTGCGGGAGATGGCAATGAGCTACTTCCCGGTGCAATGGAGGCTACACCTAAAGAAGAAGGACCACAACCCGCAGACTTAGGTGGGTTAAGAAGCAGATACGAGGGAGCTAATCTAGCTTCTGGTCCTGCACGTATGGGAGAGCCTCAAATCTCTCCTGCAGCAGAAGCTGCGCGTATAATGGAGAAGTGTATACAGGATCAACTATTAGATACTAGTGCAGTTACTGTATTGCGGCACTCTATCTTTGAGTGTGCGCTACTAGGAACAGGTGTAATTAAAGGACCATTCAACTACACTAAAACAGTACATAACTGGGTTAAAGATGAGAATGGTGCAAAGACTTATGAACCTATAGAGAAGACAGTTCCTAAGATAGAGTCGGTAAGTTGTTGGGATTTCTATCCTGATCCTAGTGCAACTAGTATTACTGATGCAGAGTACGTCATACAACGTCATAGAATGAATAGAGAGCAAATACGTGATCTCATTAATCGTCCACACTTTGATGAAGAAGCTATCGGAAATGTTCTTGCTAGTGGACCTAACTATCAAGAGCGTTACTTTGAATCTTCACTACACGCTAACGAAGATGATCCTACTTACTCGACTAATCGTTACGAGGTTTATGAGTATTGGGGAAGTCTTGATAGCTCTTTGGCAGAAGACTTTGGAATTGATATTGACAACATTGAGAGCGATCTTGACTCTGTTCAAGTAAACGTTTGGATGTGTGGACAAGAAATACTACGCTTTGTTATTAATCCTTTCATTCCTGCACGTATACCTTACCACTCTTTTCCATATGAGCTTAATCCCTATCAGTTGTTTGGTGTAGGTGTAGCCGAGAACATGGAAGACAGTCAACTTCTTATGAATGGTCACATGCGTATGGCTATCGACAATCTAGCTCTAGCAGGGCATCTAGTGTTTGACATAGATGAAACACAACTAGTTCCCGGTCAATCATACGACATCTTTCCCGGCAAAGTCTTTCGTAGGCAGTCAGGAGTTACAGGTACTGCAGTAAACGCCATTAAGTTTCCAAGTACTGCTGGTGAAAATATACAAATGTACGACAAAGCTAGGCAGTTAGCTGACGAACAAACAGGTATACAAAGTATCTCGCATGGACAGACAGGTGTTAGTGGTACAGGACGTACTGCAGCAGGACTTAGTATGTTAATGTCTAGTGCAGGACTAAGTGTCAAGACAGTTATTAAGAACGTGGATGATTATTTACTTAAACCTTTAGGTGAAGCTTTCTTTCAATGGAACATGCAATTTAATGATGATACACCAGAAAAGATTGGTGATCTAGAAATTAAACCTAAAGGTACTAGCGCAGTCGTACAGAAAGAAGTACGCACACAACGTCTAACTGCGCTACTACAAACTATAGCTAATCCTATGTTAGCACCATTTATTAAAATACCTAATTTAGTGCGAGAACTTGCTATCAGTCAAGATATTGATCCTGATTCATTAGTTAATGATATTAGTGAAGCAGCAGTTTTTGCAGATATACTGAGAGGCATGAATGAACAATCAACAGGCGAAGCTGCTTCTGCCGCTGGTCAACAACCACCTAGTATGGGAGGGGTTGGAGGAGTACCTCAAGGAGCTAGTGGCGCTCCACAGAACACGGCTGGTGGTGGAGGAATCGGAGTCGGAAATGCGCCGACTGCAGGGGAAGCTGGCTTTACTGGAAACCTTGGTGGTTCTCAAGAAGTCGGTTAATGATACAGCACAAGCACACAATAGAGAAAAGTAGATAATGGCAGAGCAACAAGAGCAGCAAGGTTTCGCAACTCCACCAGAACAAGCAGTACCTGCACCTGTTGTACAGAGTACTACATCTGCTACTCCTACAAAGTTGTCTGCTACTGATATAAATACTAAAATATCTACAGGAACTCCTTTAGCCTCTAATGAAGCTTTACCTGATGTTCCTCAAGGTATGTCTGCTAAAGGTTTCTATGGACAGTTTCCCGGTGGAGCCTCTGTCTACAGTCAAGCTCCTTTTAAACAAGCTACATATACGCCTGAAGCTGCTGCTCAACAAAGCAACGAGAATGCTTACAACTTTGAAGCAACAACTCCTCTTGTAGCAGATGGTACTACTACTTCTACTTTTGTTTCTCAAGAAGATCAAGGTAGTGATACAGGAGATGAAGGAAGTAGTGCATCTTTTGATACACAGATGAATGATATTATGTCCTCTACTAATGCTCCTATAGATTTAGGTTATAGTTTTGAGTTTGATCCTAATCTTTCTATTATAGATGACCTCTCTAAGAATTTTGATGAGTTTGGTGTTTCACTTCTTAAAGACACAGGTATAGACCTTTCAAGTTTTGGAAATACTCTTAAAAATGTAGGTAGTAGACTAGGTACTGCTGCAACTACTACTCTTGAAGATTTCACGAAAGAAACAAATGCTGTTTTAAAAGAGTTAGAAGAGTATCAGCTTTCTGATATTGCTCCAGATGCATTAAACTATGTAGTAGATTCTTTTAACGAGCTTAAAACCAATCTAACTAATTTAGCTAATCCAGATAAAGTTGCAGAAGCTACAGGATACTTTGCTACTCAATTTACTAAAACAATAGCTAGTAACTTAATAAATAAAGTAATAGGTGGAGCATTCGGAGGTCCAATAGGTATGGCTGTTATATCTTTAGCTAGTAATGTAGATTGGGAAAAAGGTCAAATAGGCCGACACTTTGATGATAGCAGTTCAGATGAACCTAATACAATAGCTGGTTATAATCCTAACGGAGTTGCTGTTAACTCTCAAGGTAATCCCGGAATGATAGACGGTACGTATTCTTTTTCAAGTATAGGTGGTTGGTTTAGTAACTTTGGTAAAACTATCTCAGAAATAGAAAATGAAGCATCTGTCATCACCCCAACCCCAACCCCGGCCCCGGCCCCAACCCCGGCCCTCAAAGCGACGAAGGCGACCGAAGAACTGATTAGACTGTACCCTGTAGACACTTCGTCTGATAACGATTATAGCGGGTCATATGAAGACTCAGCAGACGCAGATGGTACAGGAGATATAGGCAGTGGAGTTTCTGCTCCCTCTGAAGGTTCTTACCCAGATACTGAAGATGACTCTGGTATGAGTAGTGGTTCAGATAGCGGTGGAGATGGTGGTGATACTGATGGTGGTGGTAATGATGATGGTGGTAATGATGATGATGAAGGTGGCGGTGGCGGTATGGATTATTAATAATAATGATAAATTTATTAGGTATATAAAAGGTAAAATACAATGGCAATAGAACCACAACAAACACAAGAAGGTTTCGTAGCTCCTCCAGCAATGGAGGGTGCAGACGCAGGTATTGGCATGATCAATGAAGCAGAAGCTATGCCACCACAAGAAGGTGGAGAGATGTCTGTAGCAGATGATATACCTCAAAATGCAGATGAAGGTGATTTTATATTACCTTACGAGTCTGTTCTATTGCATGGCCTTAATCAGTTAAACCGATACGCTAAAGAAGCTATTGAATTAGCTATGGAGAATGACGTTGATCTTACAGGTACACAACTAGACCCTACAGATGATGTGCCTATTAGAATTAGCAACTATGAGTATCGTATACCTAAAGGATTAGTACCTTTCTTTGGTGGCGGTAAAAAGTATCTAGATAAGTTACAAAAAGAAGGTCTAGAATTACGTACACGCCTAGAAGAAGAAGGTCAGAAACCTGTAACTGATCAACAAAAAGAAGAAGCTCCTATTGCTGATCCAATGCAAGGTGGTTTTGCACAAGAAGCACCTGCTGCTATGCCACAAGAAGCTATGCCACAAGAGGCTATGCCGCCACAAGGCGCTCCTGCAATGCCTATGATGGAAAAGGGTGGTTTTGTACAAGGGTATGCTGAAGGAAATTCTGTAGAAAAAGAAGATAAATATTTAAATCATGATCATCCTGAAGTTACTAAAGATGAGTATAAAAGATTTAGAACAATATTCGGAAGAAGATTAGAGCCAGATGGTCGCCCTATTAGCCTCAGTGATGTAGATATGCACAATGCCTACGTTCAAATAAAAAGTAATAAGAATTTTTCTGATGTAGAAATATTTGAAATGACTAACGCTAAAGTACATGAAAAAGGACAACGAGAGCAAAAACAAGAGTCAGGTGGTTTTGTAATCTCTAAGGACAAAGACGCAGAGATACTAGAACAAGATAAATCTGACAGCGCAGAACAGAAGCGTACTATGGCACAACAACCTGCTATGGTAACACCTGACGGTCAACAAGTTAAACAGGGCTTCTCTGCTCCTTCAGGATACGCAAACGGTGGAGAGATACATGAAGGATTAGGTTTTGATGCAAAGGACATAACTCCACAAAACGTTTCACAGATGCGACAGAATGCTCAAGATGCTCTTAATGTGTTGACAGGTTACGAGAAGTCTTTTCTAACCAAACAACGTACAGATGAGAAACTAGTATGATCTCTAATATATTTATAGAGTATCTCAAGAAAGTTGAGAATGGTAGTAAGACAGGCTGGAGCAATGATGATGAACTTTGGTACTCTCATGCTTCTCCTGAAGGCGGTAATGACACAATAGGTTACGGACATAAGCTATTAAACTCTGAGCTTGATCAAGCTTCTAAAGGTTTAACTGATATAGAGATTGATGACCTACTAGTAGAAGATATGCACACTGCTATGGATTCAGCTTCTGATGTACTTTCGCAACACTTCAATGCAGACTTTAACGATCTCTGTGTAAACAGTCAAGAAATGCTAATAGACTTTGCGTACAATTTAGGTGGTAACGGATTACGTAAGTTTCCTAAGTTTGTTAACGCAGTCATAGATGAAAACATAGAAGTTATGTCACAAGAATATAAAAGATATTACACATCAGGTAACGGTGTGAAAAAAGAATTAGAGCAACGTAATAAGGAATTCCAAACGTTGTTTCTAGCGTAGACGGCTACCTATGTAATTTTTACATGGCCCCGTCATTAATAAACCTACCGAGGCAACCTGTACACAGTAACGTACAGCCCCATTAGAAGGAGAGGTAAACTATGGTCGATAACAATTTAGATGAGGACCAACAAACTCAAGAAGAACTAGAGCCTACCCCGTATCAGAATACATACAGGCGTAATCTAGAAGCACCAACTTTTAACGAAGAAGAAGAGCAAGAATTTGATGACCCCGTAGAGGCTACTCGTCAAAAGTTAGCTCAACATGAAGGTTTAGCTTCTAGTAAAAAGAATGGAGAACAAAGTCACGACTTTAAAAAGCGTTATGATGACTTAAAACGTCACTATGACACTAAGTTAAACGAATGGAAACAAGAAAAAGAACTTATTAATGCTAGGACATCCGTAGAGGCAAAAAAACAATCTATTAGAGAGTTGCCCAAGACTGAAGAAGAGTTGCATGAGTTCAAAGAAAAGTATCCTGATGTTTACGATGTTGTGGAAACAATCTCTACTCTTCAAGCTAATGAACGTGTTAAAGAAATAGAAGAAAAACTTTCGGACTTGCGACTTAAAGAACAAGAAGCAGTAGTACAAACTGCCGAGAAGCAACTCCTTAATATTCATCCTGACTTTGACGTTCTAAAAGAAAGTGACGTATTTCTTTCTTGGCTTGATGAACAACCGTCTAATATGGCTGATGGCATCTATAAAAATAATACAGATGTTAAATGGGCCGCTAGAGTTATTGATTTGTTTAAGGCTGATAATAATATCAAAACGCCTAAATCCTACAATAAATCGAAGTCACCAAAACGATCACAATCTAGTCCTTCAAATTCTGCAGCGCAAGCTGTTACAAGAACAAACGCAAAACGTTCTTTAGATGACTTTCAGAATGACAAAAAGATTTGGTCAGTACAGGAAATATCCAAACTTAAATCTCATGAGTATGAAAAAGTCGAGAAAGAAATCGACAGAGCTTTAAAAGAGGGTCGAGTTATGGATTCTGTAGACTAACAAAGAAATAGTTTATGATATAAAAGGAGTTTTATCATGGCATTTACTACAGCCGCAGGGTACGGCAATTTACCAACAGGTAATTTTGTACCCGTTATTTACTCCCAGAAAGTTCTCAAATTCTTTCGTCGTGCATCGGTAGCGGAAGCTATCACTAATACCGACTACGCTGGAGAAATTGAAAACTTTGGGGATACCGTTAACATCATCAAAGAACCTACCATTTCGGTCAACGCTTATCAGCGTGGCAGTACCGTCAATACTGAAGCCTTGGCAGATGACCAAATTCAGTTGGTAGTAGATCAAGGCAACTACTTTGCCTTTAAGGTCGATGATATCGAAGAACGTCATAGCCACTTAAACTTTGAGGCTCTTGCTACCTCTTCAGGTGCATACCAATTAAAGAAAGCCTATGACTACAACGTTCTAAAAGCTATCTTTGATGGCTCTGCTGATTCAACAGGTACACTAGGTACTCAGGGAACTTCTGCCAATACTGGTGATGAAGTTGCTGATCTAGTAGCTCAAGCTGCCGCTGAATTAGATAAGAATGATGTACCAGAAGAAAACCGTTATTTAGTTGCTGCTCCACAGTTCTACCAAGTTCTGCGTAGTGCTGGCTCTAAAATTATGGACATGTCCATTACAGGTGGATCACAATCTCCACTTCTAAACGGTAAAGTAACTGAACAGAAGCTACATGGTTTTAACATGTATCAATCCAATGCTATTGGTGTAGGAACTACTGGTTCTGCTGCAACAAGTGTTTTTGGTAGTTCTGGTACTTCTGGACAAACGCTTATAATCTACGGTCATATGTCTGCTGCTGTTACAGCATCACATATTGCTAAGACAGAAGTTATTCGTGATCCTAATAGTTTTGCTGATATTGTACGTGGTCTACACGTATTTGGACGTAAAGTTATTCGTGGTTCGGGTGATGGATACAAAGGTGTATTTAACGGTCTTATGGACCTAGATAGTTAAAGGAGGAACTGAATAATGACTACTTATAATCGTACTACAACAGGTGGTGGCACTATTGGACACCCTTCCAATGCTGCTGTTCCATATGTTATGACTTCTCCTGTGTGGGATACTGTTGATGGTGGTGGTGTTGGAGGTGACATCATTCAATTGATTGACGTTCCTGCAGATACCATGATTGTTTCGGGCTGTCTAGAAGTTCTAGAAGTTCGTGGTAATGGTCAAGTCACAATGGATATTGGCTTTACTGGTGGAGATGTGGACTGTTTTCTTGACGGTTCTCCATTAGCCGCTGGTTTTTCTCCGTTTTTAGAAGCTGCTATAGGTGTATCGGGCGCTAATGCTCGTATTCTTACTGCTGCAGATACTATTGATGCTCTCGTTCTTGACGGTGGATCAACAGGAGAAACGGCTCTACGTTTTCGTATACATGTTGTGTTAGTAGATATTTCTACTAATCCTGTTGAATCAGCAACTGTATCTACGGGTACGTAACACTATAACAGTTTTGTAGGGTTCTGTATAAAAACCCTACACTTTTTTTAATATGATTTGATATTGAAATGAAAAAAAAGGAAATACAATCATGCGTTTTTTTAAGATACTAAGTGAAGATGATATTAAGTTATGTTCTAAAAGCATTAAACAACATAACTTTAAAGATGGCAAACAAACACAATCAGAAGAAGGAATGAAAAGTAATACAGAAGCTACTAACATTCCTGATGACGTTAGAAAGATAGTCACTAACAGACTATATGACACCTACTACATGGATAGTGTTTATTGCCCTACCAGAGTGTCTGTTAACTTCTACAATCAATACAAGAAAGACGATTACTACGATCTACACATAGACGAGTTTAAAGCTCAACCTAAATCTAATAACGTTTTCTTTGATTATGGTTTTAGTATAAATCTAGAAGATGATTATGAAGGTGGAGAGTTTATTTTACAAACTCCTGTAGGTCAAATAACCAAGAAATTAAAAGCTGGTCAAATGGCTATTTTTCCCATTATATATCCTCACGGTGTAGCTAAAATTACTAAAGGAGTACGAAAGAATATCGTAGGTTGGATTTCTACTAACATCTCCTACGAACAATCGTACATATTACACAACTTATATGAGGTAAGCAGCTACATGGTTTCGGCTCAAAAGAACATGTTTACTAAAGCTAATTTAATTCAGAATTATCTGAAAAAAGAATGGAGCAAATAACTAATGGCTACCCTCAACTTAACTACGCACTTTACCGTAGACATTCCTGATGATGATACACACACTATCACTGGGGGAAGCACTACGGCTACAGACGCAATAACGATAACTCACTACTTTGATAAAAGGTATTCTATTACTACTGGCTCTCTTGTTGAGGTATGGAATGACACATTCTTAGGAGACTTTGATTTTATGTGGATAGAGTCAGATCAAACTGTTGAGTTACAACTTGTCTGTAATGAGGGTGGCACGTTAGCAGCATCTAATATAGAAAATGGCTTCTGTGTTAAATTAATAGCTGGTGTACCGTTTGTATTAGGAAGTGATGATAGCCGTAACATGGGTGACATGGCTGGTACGTTTAATGAAAGTAATCATCAGGCTGAGATTGATACGTGGGAAACTGTGTGGTCGGCTGATACAATAGATCGTGTAGAATGTTTCAACACTTCAGGTAGTACTGCTAATGTACGTGTCTTTGCTGCAACCTAAAAACAACTAATTAAGGAAAAGAAACATGTTGAAAAAACCAGCTATGAAACAAAAAGGTCTTAAAAAACTTCCTGAACAAGTGCGTAATAAAATGGGTTTTATGGACAAAGGTGGACCTGTAAAAAACAATACGGAAAAATTTGATACAAGTCTTGATAGAGAGTACTCAGCAGCAGTTCTTAAAAATGCGAAAAAAGAAGGCGCTGTTGATAAAGTTAGAAATGTAGGTGTTCCTTCAAAGCCTACTAAAAGAGATATTGAAGCAGCAAAAGGTATTTTAGGTTCTCTTTATCAAGACGGTGGCAGAGTAGGTGCAGCCGACATGTCAGCCAAGAAGACATCCTCACCTAAGAAGAAACAGATGCCGCAATACTATATGGGCGGTGGCATGGCAAAGAAAAGTAAGATGTACTCTTACGGTGGTAGAGTTGCTAAGTATAAGGATTAACAATGGCAAATTATCTAGAACTTACTAATCGTGTACTAAATGAGCTAAACGAAGTAGAGCTAACTGCTACTACTTTTGCCTCTGCTAGAGGTGTTCAGACGATGGTAAAGAATGTAGTCAATAAAGCTATTCATGATGTGTATAATGCAGAAGTAGAGTGGTCTTACCTATACAAGAGCTTTAAACAACAGCTTACTGCAGGTAAAAGGCTTTATGATTATCCTTCTGATTCTAGAAAAATTAACTTTAGCTCATTTATACTTACTCCTGTTGACCTTATTACTAACGGAAGTTTCTCTTCTAATCTAAGTGATTGGACTACTGTGACAGGTAGTCCTTTTCACACAAAAGCTAGAGGAGATGGCGCAGCACGTTTAAATGCCTCAGAAATCTCACAAGCTATTAGCACAGTAGTTGGTAAGGACTACGTAGTACGTACTCGTACCTTTGGTGGAGATATCACTATTAAGATAGGTACAACGTCTGGTGGGACGCAGTTAGTTAATTCTACATTATCTATTGACAATATAGGAGATGGGGAGTATAATACTACTAGATTTACTTCTACTACTTCTACTATTTATATTGGCTTTGCTAATACTGATTCTGCTAACTATGACATAGAAACTGTTGAGACTACTGAAAACTTTGCTCCTCAACGTTTAGCGTATCTTTCTTATAATGAATGGCTAGATTCACACAGTGAAGGTGATCTTAACACCACAAGCTCAAGTCAATTCAGTCTTCCTAGATATGTGTATCGTACACAAGACAATTCTTTTTATGGTTTTAGTCCTATACCTGACAAGAGTGCGTACACTGTTTCTTTCGACTATTATAAAACACATACAGACCTTCTTGCTTACAATGATCTACCTACTCTTCCTAGTAGATTTCATGATATAGTAGTTAACAGAGCTAAATACTACGCATATATGATGAGAGCTAATATGGCAGGAGCGCAACTATCAGAAAAAGATTACCTAGAAGGTATTAAACGTATGCGAGTAGAGTTACTTAATCATCAAAACTATTTCTATCCTTCAGGAATTACAGGCACTACGAAGAGGTTTGTAGGAGTGAATACATAATATGGCTGATATAACAGCACCCGAATATATATCTCCGTATGTTGTTACTACTGCAGGAGGTTTAGTGCTAGACAGAGATGTCTACACAATGCCTGTAGGTGCAGCAACTATATTACAAAACTTTGAACCCTCTGTTAAAGGAGGGTATAGGCGTTTAAGTGGTACAAGTAAATACTCAAGTACACAAGTAGGAGGAGCTACCTCTGTTATTTTAGGTGTAGCTATATTTGATGATAGTGTAGTAGTTGCTCAAAGTACGTCTGTTTATAAAGGTACTGGTAGCTCTTGGACTTCTATTGACTCTGGGCGTACCTCTGCAGGACGTTATCGTTTTGAAACGTATAACTTTACAACTAACGAAGAGCGTCTTATCTTTGCTGATGGGGCTAATGCTGCTTCGTTGTACAACGGTACTACTGTAACAGACATTAAAGGTAATGCTACTAATGTTACAACTACTGGTTCTACTACTGGAGCTTCAACTTCTTTGACTGTAGGAAGTGCTGCGGGTATTGTAGCTGGATTGTACGTAACTGGTACTAACGTAGCTGGAGGCTCTACTGTCTCTAGTATTTCTGGTACTACTGTAACATTATCTACAGCAAGTAGCGGATCAGTAAGCGGTAACGTAGTATTTGATGGTCTAGGTACTGCACCTATTGATCCTAGTATGGTCGCAGCTTTTAAAAATCATATGTTTTTTTCAGGTATGAGTTCCAATCCTAACTCTTTACAGTTTTCTTCACTAGGCGACGAGAATGACTTTACAGCTTCTAACGGAGCAGGAATACTAAACGTAGATAGTACTATCGTAGCTTTAAAATCTTTTCGTGACTCTTTAATTATATTTTGTGAAGATCGTATCTACAAGTTAACAGGTAACGCTTTAGCAGATTTTGTTATAGCTCCTGTATCTCGCAACGTTGGTTGTTCCGATGCTTTTAGTGTGCAGGAAATAGGTGGCGATGTTATCTTTCTAGCACCTGATGGTCTACGTACTATTGCAGGTACAGCACGTATTGGTGACGTAGAGTTAGGCACAGTCTCTAAGCAAATACAAGATCGTATAAGTGATATAGGTTTTGAAAAGATATCCTCTGTTATTATACGTAGTAAAAGCCAGTATCGTTTGTTTTATCCTAAAGACGGAGGCTCAACTTCAGCCGCAAAAGGCATTATTGGTGTATTAAAAGCTAATCCTTCAGGACAAGTAGGTTGGGAGTACAGCGACATAAGAGGTATAAAACCTTCTTGTTGTGTTTCAGGATTTATCTCAGGAGTAGAGCAAATAGTACACGGTGGTTATGATGGCTACGTTTATCTACAAGAAACAGGTAATAGTTTTGCTGGAACAGCAATGAAAGCTATATATCGCTCTCCTGATTTGACTATGGGTGATGCAGGTATACGTAAAATTATGCAGCGCATCAACGTAAACTATGATCCTGAAGGGTCTGTTGATGTTAGCCTATTTGTTAAATATGACTTTGAAGATGCTGCAACTCCTCAACCATTAGCATACAATCTTACTACAGCCGATACCGCTGCTATCTACGGCAGTAGTCTGTATGGTTCAGCAGTATATGACGCAGAAGGTATGCCTATCGTTAGACAATCTGTAGAGGGTAGTGGTTTTACTGTAGTAGTTAGATTAGAAGACACAAGTATTAATGCACCTATAACACTTAAAGGTTTTGAATTAGAATTTACACCGGGAGCTAGAATGTAAAATGACAGGTTATGCAACAAGAGTAAGTACCTTTGCTACAGGTGATACAATCGCAGCAGCAGATTCTAATGATGAATTTGACGCATTAGTAACAGCCTTTGGTACAACAGGACACACACATGATGGTACAGCAGGTAACGGTGGAGCTATTTCTTCATTAGTTTCTCATGCTATAACATTTGGAGCAGGTACTGCAGGAACTGACGTAGTAGTTACATTTGATGGTGAGACAAATGATGGTGTTCTTACGTGGATGGAAGATGAAGACCACTTTAAGTTTACTGATGATGTTTTATTAAACGGTACAGAGAAACTTCTTTTTAATGATACTGGTACTTTTATACACTCTAACGCAGATGGCGATTTAGATATAGTATCTGATGGTACTGCAGTAGACTCTATTAATCTAGAATCTGCTGGTGGTATTACGTTAGATGCAGGTACAGCATCTAGTGGCATTATATACGAAGATGATGGTACAGAAATGTTACGTGTACATAATAGTAGTAGTGATGTCATACTAGAATCTAAAGTATCTGATAAAGATATTATTTTCAAAGGTAATGACGGTGGTGCTGGAGTTACCTCACTAACATTAGATATGTCTGATGCTGGGCGTGTTGTAGCGGCAGGTAACATGACTGTTACAGGCGATCTTACTATATCTGGTGATGATCTTATTATGGCTACTAACACGGCAGGGCATTTGCTAGTAGGTGATGGTACTAACTATAATCCTGTAGCTGTATCTGGTGACGTTACTATGGCTTCAAGTGGTGCAGTTACTATTGCTAATGGTGCAGTAGAAAATGCTATGTTAGCTGATGACGCAGTAGGTGCTGATGAGTTAGCAGCTAATGCAGTTGTAACTGCTTCTATTTTAAACGACAATGTTACTCAAGCTAAAATAGCAGATGACGCAGTAGGCGCTGATCAACTAGCAGCTAGTGCAGTTGTAACTGCTTCTATTGTAGATGATAATGTTACGACAGCTAAAATAGCCGCTGATGCTGTTACTCAAGCTAAGATAGCAGATGACGCAGTAGGTGCTGATCAACTAGCAGCTAATGCAGTTGTAACTGCTTCTATTTTAGATGATAATGTTACTACAGCTAAAATAGCAGATGATGCTGTTACACAAGCTAAAATAGCTGATGATGCAGTAGGTGCTGATCAATTAGCAGCTAGTGCAGTTGTAACTACTTCTATTGTAGACAGTAATATTACGACAGCAAAAATAGCAGACGATGCTGTCACGTATGCAAAAATGCAACACACAGCAACAGCTAACAGATTGTTAGGTGCAGCAAGTGCTGGAGCTATTGGAGAGACTCAGGTTGTTTCAGCGATGATGGCGGCAAATTCCGTTGACTCTGATTCATACGTAGACGGCTCTATTGATCCAGACCACCTAGCAGACAACGCAGTTACTCTTGCTAAAATGGCAAGCGGGACTGACGGAAATATTATAAGTTATGATGCCTCTGGAAATCCTGTAGCAGTAGCTACTGGCAATGATGGTCAGGTTTTAACGTCAACAGGTGTTGGTTCTCCGCCTGTTTTTGAAACACTCCCTGTCGGCGGTGGCGGTGGATGGCTTGGCGAAGGGACTGGCAGCCCAGAAGGGAACTCAGGTGACATCATTCGGATTAACCAACAGACCCTTAACAACAGTGTAACGATGGTAGCCACAGACAACGGCTCCGCAACTGGTCCATTAACTATAGCCGATGGGATCACAGTAACGATCTCCTCTGGTGCAACATTTAAGGTGCTATAATGAGTGATTTAAAAGTAGATGGCATAACCGCTGCAACGGCTAATACAGCAGTTACGATCAAAGGGCTAGGAACTGGGAAAGTAGTTCTGGGAGATGGTAGCTTAGTCTTCCCAGACGCTGACGGGAGTGCCAACCAGTATATCAAAACAGATGGCAGTGCTAATTTAGCATTTGCTACGTTACCTACGGCTGGATACACAGAGACAGCTTTCCAAGCATCAACGTCAGGCACAGCGATAGATTTTACAGGTATCCCCTCTGGAGTAACGTCTGTTAGGGTGTTCTTTAACCAAGTGAGTACCAACGGGACAACAATACCGCACGTATTTCTGGGTGACGCAGGAGGTTTTGAAACCCAAAACTATGGAGGCTATGCAGTAGAGGTGGACGCTTCACCAGTTAAAGCGTCAGGCGCAAACGGCTTTATAATAGCGGGGGCTTGGTCTGCTTCACATGCGTTAATCGGTGTTCTGCAAATAGATAAAGCCGATTCCCAAACAGAATCATGGTACAGCCAAGGCATGTTCTCAGAGACAAGTGCTATTGGGGCAGTTCATATTTCTGCAACATTCCGTACATTAAGTGAAGAACTAACCCAGATCAGGGTGTATGCTGGCGGGTCAGATACATTTGATAATGGGTCTATCGGCATTAGTTACTTATAGGAGATTAAAATGTATTTATCAATAACAGGTGTAACTCCTGACAACAAACTAGCTAAGTTCCAACCGTTTGAACTTGCAGTCAATGCTACGGCTCACGCTGCACAATACAACGGCTTTGCTATCGAAGACCCCGGCGGCAATCAAGAGTTCTGGGTTGTTAATATGACAGATAAAACAGTTGTCATTGACACTGACACTGAAGCCAGTGTTACAGCTTCAAGGACTATGTTTGATATACGCGAAGAACGTGATGGTCTTTTAGCTGCAACTGATTGGACAGGAAACAGTGATGTTACAATGTCGGACGCAATGACTGCTTACAGAACAGCATTACGAGATTATCCAGCAACGTATGCCGCTGACAATTCAGCCGCTTGGCCTACTTTAGGAGATTGATGTGAGTACAATTAAAGCTGATGCGATTACTGCATCAACAGGAACCAATACAAACATTGGTATTACTGGAAAAGGTTCCGGCAAAGTTAAGCTGGGTGATGGCAATCTGCTATTTCCTGACTCGGACGGGAGTGCCAACCAATATATCAAAACAGATGGCAGTGCTAATTTAGCATTTGCTACGTTGCCTACTGCGGGGTTTACGCTCGGCACTGAGCAAGCAACTACAAGCGGCACCTCTAAAACATTCAGCGGCATCCCTGCTGGTGTTACAATGGTATCGCTGTTGTTTTTCGGTGTTAGCTACTCGGCGTCAGGTCAGGATACATATATAATTCAACTCGGAGACAGTGGCGGTATTGAAACTAGCGGGTATGTTTCTTCATCCACGATGCAGTCATCTCAAGATTTTGCTTCTACTAACGCGTTTGGTCTGGAGCTCGACGAGGGGGAAAGGGCGCTTCATGGAATAATGACTTTTGCGCTAGAAGATTCTAGCACTAATACATGGGTAGCTTCTGGCGTAATGCGAGCGGGAACACCACGAATACTGTTTGTCGGAGGGTCTAAACCGCTCTCTGGGGTGTTAACACAATTAAAAATTAGCGGTGTGACTTTCGATGCTGGCGCACTGAATATTTTGTACCAATAGGAGACTAAAATGTACTTATCAATAACAGGTGTAACTCCTGACAACAAATTGGCAAAGTATATGCCTTTTGAAGCTGAAGCAGATGCTATCGCTCATGCCACAGAATACAACGGTTTTGCTATTGCTGATCCAGAAGGCAATCAAGAGTTTTGGACTGTAGATATGGCGGCAAAAACTGTTGTCATCGACACTGACACTGAAACCAGTGTTACCGCTGCAAGGACAATGTCTAGTATCCGCACTAAACGTGACAATCTTTTAGCCTCAACAGATTGGGCGGCTATGCCTGACAGCCCAACAATGTCCGACGCGATGACAGATTACAGAACTGCACTGCGTGATTACCCTGCAACATACACCGCTGATAATAGTGCGGCCTTTCCCACGTTAGGAGAATAAGATGTCAACTTTGAAGGCTGATTTAGTTACGGCTGTTACTACCAACGGAGCGTTAAAAGTCAAAGGGCTTGGTTCTGGAAAAGTTAAATTGGGCGATGGCGAATTGATTTTTCCTGACGCTGACGGGAGTGCCAACCAATATATAAAAACTGACGGTTCATCTAATTTAGCATTTGCGACGTTACCCGCTGCTGGAGCGTGGTCAGTTTTGAGCAGCGGAACATTCAGCGGGGTGAGTCAATTAATTATTACTAGTCTCTCAAAAACAACCCAAGTCGTTCTGTCAGGTGTTACAGTTGCCACAAACAACGCTGTAATTCGTTTTACGTATAGTAATGACGGAGGTTCCAGTTTTGAAACGTCAGGATATTATCAGGGAATGAGACATCAGAAAAGTGACGGCGGACAAGATGATGTTAAAAATGCAAACGCAGCTTTTCACAGAACAGCAACCGGAATGGGCAACGCTTCGGGTAGGGTAGCCGCGATTGATGTCACGATTTACAACCCCCAAGATTCTGGCACATACACAGCTTCACGCATCAACACACAGCACGTTGATGATTCAAGCGTAAGTATGCACTATTTTGGAGGTGCAATGTACGCAGTTGCAGAAGCTGTTAATGCCGTGAGATTTTTCCCGACGAGTGGCAATATGACGGGTACATACACTGTTATTCAGCTTAATTAATAAGGAAAAAAATAATGGCTATTAGAACAAAAATGATTGCAAGTCCTAGCGGGTCTGAAGTTGTGAATTTAACAGATGCAGAAAACGCACTCGTTGACGCAGAGGAAAAAGAGTGGGCAGACGGCGAAGCTGCACGAACTATGGCTAATATACGTGAAGAGCGTGACGGTCTTCTGGCCGCAACCGATTGGTGGGGCGCAAGTGACAACACGATGACTGATGCACAGACAGCTTATCGTTTAGCTCTTCGTAACTATCCAGCTACGTACACTGCGGATAATTCAGCCGCTTGGCCTGAAAAGCCGTAGATTATGGTAGAACCAATCTCAGCAACACTTGCAGCTATTGCGCTGGTTAAAACGGGGTTGGAACACGCCAGTGATTTGAAAGACATTGGGGCATCTATTGATAATTTACTGAGCCAAAAAGATAAAAAGAAGCCATCAGAGACACAACAGCAAAAAGTGCTACGCCAACGTACAGGTGAAGATGGGCAAGATGACACAAGCATATCAAGCGTGATGGACGAGGTGCTTGCTGAGAAATCACACCAGATTGCCCTAGATAACTTAGCCGCTGAGATAAACAAGAAGTGGCCGACTGAAAAAGGAAAGCCAACAACTTGGGATATTATTCTCAAAGC